>Ga0247843_1001266_pt1 | contig 52739 bp, 41 predicted proteins | sample LaCruzMarch2017__FD_192420 | JGI IMG/M metagenome (GOLD analysis project Ga0247843, IMG submission 192420) | Freshwater microbial communities from meromictic Lake La Cruz, Castile-La Mancha, Spain - LaCruzMarch2017_8m | ecosystem: Environmental > Aquatic > Freshwater > Lake | place: Spain...
CTTCAACGCACAAATCAAACTCTTCCGGGCCAACCTCAGAGGCGTCACCAAGACCCGTTTCTTCCTCTATCGGCTCCAAAAAATCTTTGCCTAAACAACGACTCTCCCCAGAAATATCCCGTGACCCCTAAAAACTGCGAACTCCAAACTGAAAACTGAAAACTGCGAACTGAAAACTGCGAATTCCAAACTGAAAACTGCGAACTGCGAACTGAAAACTGCGAACTGAAAACTGCGAACTGAAAACTGCGAACTGAAAACTGCGAACTAAAAACTGCGAACTAAAAACTGCGAACTGAAAACTGCGAACTCCAAACTGAAAACTGCGAACTGCGAACTGAAAACTGCAAACTGAAAACTCCAAACTGAAAACTCCAACCCCAAAAAAGAAGAATCCGTACTTCGCAAGCCCGATCTTTCGTTTCCCAACAAGACCCTTCGTTTATGACCCCCAACCGCATCACCGCCCTGTTCGGAATCCGCTACCCCCTCGTTCAAGCCGGAATGATCTGGTGCTCGGGCTGGGAGCTGGCTTCGGCCGTGAGCAATGCCGGCGGGCTCGGTTTGCTCGGCGCTGGGAGCATGTATCCCGACCAGCTCCGCGACCAAATTCTCCGCACCCAACAAGCCACGAATCGCCCTTTTGGGGTCAACCTGCCCTTGCTCTATCCCGACATCGACGCCCACATTCAAACGATTCTCGAGCTCAAGGTCCCCATCGTTTTTACGTCGGCGGGCAATCCCAAAACCTGGACATCGATTCTAAAAGCCGAAGGCCGAACCGTGGTGCATGTGGTGAGCAGCGCCAAGTTTGCGCTCAAGAGCCAAGAAGCGGGGGTTGATGCCGTAGTGGCCGAGGGTTTTGAGGCCGGGGGGCACAACGGACGCGAAGAAACCACGACTTTTTGTTTGATCCCCTTGGTGCGCGAAGCCGTGCACATTCCTTTGATGGCAGCGGGGGGTATTGGCAGCGGAAGGGGGATGCTCGCTGCCATGGCCTTGGGGGCCGAGGGAGTTCAGGTCGGTAGCCGGTTTGTGGCGACCCCCGAGAGCAGCGCGCATGCGGCCTTTAAACACCGGGTTATTGAAGCCGGAGAAGGGGAGACGACCTTGACGCTCAAAGAACTGACCCCGGTTCGATTGCTCCACAATCCGTTTTATGCCCAAGTGGTGGCGGCCTACGAGCGCGGAGCGGGTCCGGAAGAACTTCGCGAACTCCTCGGCCGGGGTCGGGCCAAAAAGGGCATGGCCGAGGGCGATCTCGACGAAGGGGAACTCGAAATTGGACAGGTATCGGCTTCGATTCGGCACATGATCCCTGCGGCAGAGGTGGTACGGGAAATAGTGGCCGAGTTCAATCGTTTTAGGACAAGCTTCCCATCGCTGGATTAATTCCAAGAATAAGATAAAGCACCGCGGTTCGATTGAATAAGGCAGAACGCTCCTTAAATCGGTCTCGCGTTCGTTAGAATCAGGATCGCACTGAGGTTGTGGGGGCTTATCTTAGGTTTGTTATACAATCTACAGAAATCATGGTGCGCACGCTCCGTTTGTTCTTCTTGATGGCTTTTGCCTGGTTCTTGTCTCCGGTCCTCGAAGCTTCCCACATTATGGGTGGTGAAATTTGGTGGGATTGCTTGCCCAATGGGCAGTATCGCATTAAAATGAAAATTTACCGCGACTGTAATGGCATTCCGCTGAACGGAAACGAGACCATTACCGTGCGGAACTACAATGGGGGGACACTCTCGATCCCTATGACATTGATTACCATGACCGATGTTTCTCCCGATTGTGCGCCCTGGCCGGGAGCCCAAACCATTTCTTGTGGAGCTTTTACGGGGTCGAATGGCAATGGAGATGGAGCAGTACAGGAGAATTACTACGAAAGCGCACCGACTACGTTGACCGGAACGCCGACCGCAGCGGGATGGGTCTTTACTTGGTCTTCATGTTGCCGCAACAACACGGTAGACAACATTACGGGTGCCAGTGGAACGGGACATACGTTGAGGGCTATTAAGTACCCCTATGTGCCTCCAGGTGCGACCGCTCCAAACAATGCCAATCCCTGTTATGACAATTCTCCACGGTTTACCGAATCACCTAGCACCGTGATTTGTATTGGTTATCCGTTTACTTACAACCACAACGCCACCGATCCCGAACTCGACAGCATTTATTACCGTTGGGCCGATCCACTCGATGACAATTCGGCAGGTACGGGATGGAATCCACCCGTTAGCCCCACTCCGGTTGGATGGGCAGCCGGATATAGCACTACCAGTCCGCTCCCGGGCACTTCGCTCAATTCACAAAACGTCCCGGCCAATTTGGATCCGCTTTCGGGCCAAATCAGCTATACTTCTTACACAAACGGGAGCTTCGTGACTTGTGTGGCCGTGGAGGCCTGGAAATGCGGACAGCGGGTGGCCGAGATCTACAGGGACATTCAGATTACCCTATTGAACTGTAGCGATCCCAACAACAAACCGGTGCTCACCATGACCCCGAGTCCGGGTTCGGTGCCGATTACCCAGAATGGGTTTCAATACAGCGCCACAGCCTATGCGGGCGATTTGGTTGCCTTTACGCTCAACGCGGCCGACTACGATCTGACTCCAGTTACCTTTGGGTTGCAGACCATTCAGTTTCAGGCTACAGGAGGTCAATTGGGCGTGCCCATCACCAATGCCACCACAGGCTGTTTGAATCCGCCTTGTGCGACCATTAGTCCGGGTCCGGGCAATGGGGGCTCGTTTAGTGCCGTAGCCAACAACACGGTTATCTTCAACTGGGATACCGATTGCAACCACCTTTCGGTTTCCAATGGATGTGGATCGTTCCAGAATACCTACACCTTCGCCATGCGGATGCAAGACAACTTCTGTCCGGCGCCCGCCATCAGCATCGCTACGCTGAAGGTAACTGTCCTCGCGGACCCCTCTGACCCACCTTTGATCAATTGCGCAGGGATTGCCGCGAATGGCGACATCAACCTCAGTTGGACCCCTCCAGCCGACACCGGATTCCAGTTCAACTACTACATCATCTACTATAAGCCCAATCAACCCGCCAATGCTGCGTTTGCGCCCGTTGATACGGTTTATGGCTATGCAACGGCTCAGGCAATTCTTTCCGGATTGGCCAACAACGGCGATGGTTTGTATTATATGCGGGTCAATACGCAGTGCGATTATCTGAGCAACGAATCCGATACCGTCGGCATTATGTTCATGAATATGACACCCCTGCCCCCCACGAGCTCGAGTTTTGCGGTGATGAACTGGACCCCAATCGGCAGCGGAGTTACCAACTACGAAATTTGGGCCGAGGTACCCCAGAACTCAAACAACTGGGTTCAGGTGGGCGGCACAACCGATACCAACTACATCGACACCGCTTCATTCTGCGGAGCCTTTGTCAACTACCAGGTGCGGGTGCCGATCAATGGATCCTATTGTGGTTCGAACCTCGATTCCGGTTACTTTTCCGACAACACCAACGACGACATCATGGTGATCGACAGCATCTCGGTGGTGGGTTCCAAAGCGGCCATTTCGTTTGGCGCCAGCTCCTCCGACGACGTTATCGACTACTACTTGCTCCAGTGGAATGCCAACCTCGGTCAATACGACATTATCGACACCATCCCCGTGGGAACACCGATGCCGTATATCATTCCGACCTCGGTGGCCGATACGCGTTCCGAGACCTACAAAGTGATATCGACCGATTCGTGCGGGAATCAAAGCGACGATTTGAGTGTGGTGCGCCACCGAACCATGTTGCTCAAGAACTATCTCGACAAATGCTCGGGCAACAACAACCTGACTTGGACCGAATACAAAGGCTTTAACGTGCACGAATACCGCGTGATCGTCGAGATTACGCCACCGGGTGGATTCACCAATACGGTGCTCCTCAACAGCCAGAGCGAAACCGACTCGAGCTATTTGCACCTCTCGCTCCAAAACGGGTATACCTATTGTTATTATGTTCGAGCGGTCGATACGGTCCAGAACCTCTCTGCGGTGAGCAACGAGATCTGTTTAACCGCCGATGTGCCCAACAAATCGCGATTGCTCTATTTGGGTAAAGCCAGCAATACCCTCGATGCCATCGATTTGGTGACCTACATCGACGGCACCGCTGATGTCATCAACTTTACCTACGAACGCTCTGACAATCCCGTCGGCCCCTACTTGCCGATTGGAACCGTGCCCAAGCCGGCACAGCCGCCTTATGTATTGTTGTACACCGATTATGGTGCCGATGCCGACAACCGGATGTATTGGTATCGCGTTTCGGCCCTCGACAGTTGCGGCGCCCGCGATACGGTATCGAACATAGCGCGCAACATCTTCCTCCAGGTCGATCCGCTCGGCGGAGCCACCAACTTCCTGCGGTGGAATCCCTATCAAGAATGGGGAGGCGAAGTGGGCACGTACACCATCTATCGTGCGGCGCAAGAAGGGTTTGGATTTGTACCCATCACGACGGTGCCGGGTACCGATACGAGCTACTACGACTACATCGACCCCGCCATTTCGAACGAAGGACGTTTCTGTTATTATGTCGTGGCCGAAGAAAAGGGCAACCCGCTCGGTTTTGTCGACATCAACGGCGAGGCCTTCAAGAGCCAGTCAAACCAGGATTGTGCCGTGCACGAAGCGCGGGTGTTCCTCCCTTCGGCCTTCAACCCGAACAGTTCTTTTGAGGAAAACCGCTTGTTTGGACCCTCCAAGGTGTTTGGCAAAGAGCGCAAGAACTATCGGTTCTACATTCTCAATCGCTGGGGCGAGTTGATGTTCGATTCCGATACACCCGGCGAAAAGTGGGATGGTGTCTATCAGGGCAGCGAAGCACCCATCGGGGTTTATCAGTACTACCTCAAGTACCAGTCGCTCGAGTCGGTTCCCGTCGAACAGCGCGGATTCTTTACGCTGATTCGCTAAAATCGACCTCGTTTGAATGTTTCCTACCCCGCCTCGGCGGGGTTTTTTTATGGATCCATTTAAGCGGGCTACAATGGGAATAATTGCTACCTGAAAGATTTGGAAATGAGCCAAAATAACCCTTTCTTCACAAAACATTAACCTATTGTACCCTCATGAAACACTTTTGCCTTTTTGGTGCTATGGCCGCAACGGTGGCCCTGGTTCCCACCGGAGTGTCGGCCCAGTCCGAAGCGGTAAACCGCCGTACCCCACTAACGGAAGCGAGAACCGTGGGTTCCTTGCCGATTCAAAAGAGCACCGTAGACCACAGCGGACCCGTCCACGGACAGTGGATGCAGGCTCCGGCTTCCAATACGCCCGAAACGATCATTCAAAGCTGGGATTTTTCTACCGGGCTCCCGACGGGTTGGAGCCTGCCCAATGGCGTCGGGGGCAGCCCGGCCAACACCAAGTGGGTTTATCGCGGCCCTTCGACCAGCCCCAACAGCAACGTAGGTTCTCAAGGGGCTTATGCCGCCGGAACCACGGCCATTCAAAGCCCAACGCGGGTCAATGGATTTTTCATTTTTGACTCGGACCGTCTGGACAACAACGGCATAGCGGGCAATTTTGGCGGCGGACCCAGCGCCTCGCCGCACACGGCTTATCTCGTTTCAGGCGTACTCGATTTATCGGCCTTTTCCACCGTCGATTTCCAGTTTAACCAGTATTACCGCAAGTTTGCCGGAATTGGGGGCAATCAGGCATTGTCGGGCACTTATGTCGACTTTTCGATCGACGGGGGCACCACTTGGCCTTTTACGTTTACCTACAATTCAGAGATCGGGCCCAATGGCATTACCCCCAGCAACGATGTCGAGATTCGCAACGTAAGCGCGGCCGTCGGCGGTCAATCGAATGTCCGCTTCCGCTTTCGCTTCGACGGCGACTACTATTTCTGGATGGTCGACGACGTCCAGTTGATCGGCGTACCCGATTATCGGGCCGAATTTGTGAATTGGAACGGTTTTGAGAGCCGCGAGCTCGTTTTTGAACCCAATGCCGGAGCATCCAAGTTGGGGATCAATACCCTCGATCAATCCAGGGACATCTTTTTCTACGCCAACGTTCTCAACAGCGGTGCCGAAGCCCTGACCAATGTGCGGCTCGACATGGATTTCCAATTCAATGGAGGTCCGACCGTTGCCACCCGCAGCAGTGCCGTTACGGCCACCTTGCTCCCCGGCGATACCCTCGATTTGAATGCGTTGAATACGTTTTCGGACCCCTTTCTCCCCAATGCAGTGGGCGTCTACACTTTTGTGTATAAGGTGGTCAGTGACTCCTTGACGTTGCTTTCTGATACCGGCCTCTTTGTGGTCGACGACAGCATCCTTTCGCTCGACTTCGCCAATGCCGACAACTACATCGGTACGGCCGAAATCGGCGCTGCGAATTCAGCTTTGGCCGTGCGTTTCGATATTCAAAACAACGATCGGGTCAATGCCACTTCGGTGGATGTCTTTATCGGCCCTGCAACCGTTCCTGGATCGATCATCGAGGTTTCGGTGCACGATTCTTCGACCTTCCCCACGTTTGGCACCCCGATCAAGTCTGTTTCGCACACGGTTACGGCAGGCGATGTAACCGCCGGAATCATCCGCTTCGATCTCACCACGGCCGGAGCACCTTTGCAATTGCCCGCCGTGAGTGGCTATTACGTCATCGCGCGGCTAAATCCAACGGGCAGCGGAGGGGTTGGTGCCATCCAATTGCTGAACGACCAAAGTTGGGAGGCCGAAGGCTTGACCAAGTTGATGTATTACACCATCGCCAGCCCGAACTGGTATACTGGGTTCTCCGGAAGCCGTGTATTAAACGCGCCTTTGATTCGAATGAACACCGTTCCCTGTACTCCGCTCAATCTCTCGATTGTCCAGGTAGAGGCCCCCTTTTGCGCCGGAGATGATGCCACCTTGCGCGCCGGTTTTTCGGGGGGTATTGGCGTCAAGACCTTGGAATGGAGCACCGGAGAAACGACCAAGTTCATCGTAGCGCCGACAGGTACCTATTGGGTAAGCGTTACCGATGCCCGCGGTTGCCAAGCGGTCGATACGTTTACCGTAGCCGATCCGGCTGGGGCGGCTTTTGCCACCACCTTGGTCAGCGTCACCAAGCCGAGTGCCCAGACGTTTAACGTCACTTGGAATCCGGTCACCTTGCCTCCCGGATCGACCCTGCTCGGTTATCGCGTGGCCTATCGCTTGCGCGGTACCACCACTTTCAGCCAATTGCCCTTGACCAACAACACCAGTGCGATTGTGAATTTCACGGGTCTGGGACTGTGCAATGGCAACTACGATTTTACAGTCTATGTGCGCTACAACGACGGCAGCGGTGCCAAGACTTCGGCTCCAGCCTGCTTCCTGAGCCGCGGTTACAGCGCCGGTACGTGCAAATCGGAGGGCAATGCCCAAGGCATTGACGAGGAAAGTGCCCTTGTCGTTTACCCGAACCCGAGCACCGGGGTGTTCTATGTTTCGAACCCGAATGGAGCCGAGTATACGCTGACCGATGCCATGGGTCGTGTGCTCGCTCAAGGCTTGATGGCCGGTTCCGAATACGCCCTCGATTTGAGCGCCCACGCCAACGGAGTCTACTTCCTCCGTCTTGAACGCGATGGCAGCGCTTCGGTAGCGCGGCTTATCGTGGAATAAACCCGATCCATCGGATGTGAGAACCCCGCTTCGGCGGGGTTTTTTGTGCGGATTCGGTTCAAATTGGTTGAAAAAAAGAAAGAATCGCCTTTCATATACGGGATGGAGTTCATCAGATTTGTACAAACAAATCCCATGAGTCAAGTCCACTTTCCGCTGCGGCTTTTGGCCGAATCGGAACGTCCGCGCGAGAAGTTACTACAATCGGGTCGGTCGGTGCTTACGGACGTGGAACTGCTCGCATTGCTCATCAATACCGGAACAGCCAAGTATTCTGCCATCGATATAGCGCGTCGGGTGCTGTCGGACTGTCAAAACAACCTCGTTCAACTTGGGAGTTTGGGCATTGCCGAACTGACGGCCTACGAGGGAATCGGAAGTGCCAAAGCGGTATTGCTGTCGGCTGCGTTGGAGTTAGGGCGAAGACGTGGGTTGGGCGTGGGCGATACCCGGCAGCCGATTACCGGCAGCAAGGACGCCTTCGCCCATTTTTTTCCGCATTTTGAAGACTTGCCCCACGAAGAATTTTGGTGTGCCTATCTCAATACCGCGAATCGGCCTATTCGAACCGTTCGCATTAGCCAAGGTGGGTTGAATGGCACGGTGGCCGATGTGCGCATCATTTTGAGGCACGCCCTCGAGTGCCGATCGTCGGGCATTTTGCTCGCGCACAACCACCCCAGTGGAGCGCTGAAACCGAGCGAAGCCGACGTCCGGTTGACGCGCAAAATCAAGGAAGCCGCAGAATGGATGGATATTAAGGTCTTGGATCACATTGTGCTGGCAGATCGATCCTACTATAGCTTCGCAGACGAAGGTTCTGTACTCTGACTGCGCCCATGCCACCGGTTTTAATCGCTCATATTGTTGGAGCCCGCCCTCAGTTTGTGAAGGCGGCGGCGGTTTCGCGTGCGATTCGCCTACAGCCGAATTTGGAGGAGTGGTTGATTCACACAGGGCAGCATTTCGATCCCGGAATGTCTCAGCGCTTTTTCGACGAACTGGGCATTCCTCCGGCAGAACCGCTCAAGACTGTTTCGAGCCCGGCAATGGAATGGAGCGTAGCATGGGCCACCGAGGCCTTGTGCGCGCTGTTTAGGGCACGCCGTCCAGAGGCCGTCGTAGTTCATGGAGACACCTTATCCACCTTGGCTGGAGCCCGAGCTGCGTCACAATTGGGCATTCCTCTGGCCCATGTCGAAGCGGGATTGCGCTCGGGAAATTGGGAAATGCCCGAAGAGGCCATTCGCGTAGAAACCGATCGATTGAGCCGGTGGTTGTTTGTACCCCATCCCTCGGCTGCTGTCCAACTCGAAGCAGAGGGGCTTGGGGGCATTCGGGATCAACACATCGAAACGGTCGGAGACGTCATGTTCGACTCGCTCCAGTGGGTCCTTGACAACAGCGCCCAACACCCGGTCTTTCCCGAGCCGTACGCCCTTGTTACACTCCATCGCAATACGACCCTGGACGTGCCCGAGCGTTTGCACACCATGCTCGAATCGCTGATTCAGTTCAGCGAAACCGGTTCGGTACCGCTTCGTTTGGTTCTACACCCCCGATTGCGATCGATGACCTCGAATTCGACCGCGTTGCGCCGGTTGCTCCGCGACAGGGCATGGAGACTGCTGCCCCCACAAGGGTATCCCCAAATGGTGTCGTTGACCCAACGGGCTGATTGGGTTTTGACGGATTCGGGGGGGCTGCAAAAAGAAGCCGCCTTGTTGGGCAAGCCCTTGTTGATTTTGCGAAACGAAACCGAATGGACGGAATGGGTGGCCCAGGGCCGGGCGCGTTTGGTGGCCGACCGCTACGAAGAAATGGAGCGGGCTCGGGAGTACTTTTCGAGCCATAAACTGCTTCCTCTGCCCATACCGACCGGAGCGGCGCATCGTATGGCCGAACTTCTCGTCCGAGATTTGTGTCCATGATTCATTCCCTTTCGTTGTATGCGCAATCGGTATTTCGATTGGCGGCTTCGTCCCGCGGTCGCAGATTGCTCAGCGCCCAATTTCGCGGCCCCCTCAAAGAAGCGCACAAGCGGAGTTTTCGACAGGCAGCGCATTGGGCGGCCGATTGGCTGTTGCTGAGTCAGTCTGAAGGAAAAGGAGGAATGGCGAGTTGGAGTATCTACGGGGGGTGGACGAGTGCTTATCCCGAGACCACTGGGTATATTATCCCAAGCCTTCTGGAAGCGGCGCGGGTCTTAGACGAACCGAAATGGGCTATGACTGCTCAAAGAGCCGCGTTGTGGCTCAGAGAGCAACAACAGCCCGAAGGGGGCTGGGCAGGCGGCTATGTCCATCAGCAAAAACCGGCCGTCGTGTTCAACACCGCCCAGGTTATGCGCGGTCTCCATGCGATCGCGGAGTGGGAAAAAGCGCATCCTGAACAGTCTTCGGGGGTGCCCTGGGAAGAGCCCCTGCTCAAAGCCGGAAATTGGATCGTCCAGTGTCAAGAGCCCGATGGGTCGTGGAAGAAAAACGCGCATTTGGGCGAAGCCCGTGTGTACGATACGTACGTGGCGGCAGTCTTGGCCAAGTTGGGAAAAACACTCGACAGGTCAGAATGGATTTCGGCCGCGCGCAAACAATGTGAATGGGTCGTTTCCAAGCAGTTACCCAATGGGTGGTGGCCCGATGCCGACAATACGATTCGCCACAACGACCGTCCCATTCTGCATACATTGGCCTATACCCTCGACGGTTTGCTCGAGTGTGGAAAAGAACTCGGCCAACCCGAGTTCTTCCAATCGGGGGTTGTGGCAGCCAAGGCCCTCGAACGCTCTTATCGCACCCACGGAAGGCTGTACGGACGCTACGATCGCAATTGGAAGGGATCTGAGTCGCTTTTGTGCACCGGGGCGGCCCAGCTGGCGTTGACCTGGCTCGAAATTGGACAAAGTACCCGAGACGATTTTTGGTTCGAATCGGCCACCCGACTGGGACAGCAACTCAAATCAATACAGCACGGTTCGTATGCCCATGTGCCCGAAACCCGGGGCGCCCTTTTTGGGTCCGATCCCATTTGGGGCCGCTATGAGCCTTTTTCGGTGCCCAACTGGGGGGTCAAGTACGCGCTCGACCTGTTTCTGAAGTTGCATCAACGCGAAGCAAACCCGGCATAGTGTTGTTGGCCCGAGTTTCGCTACGAACCCTGATCTGGGTTTTGCTCCCGGGTTGGGTTCTTGAGGCCTACCGTAAATGGCGCAAAGCGCAAGTGCGACAGGACATTCAACAGCGCATCGAGGTCGGCACGGCCCTCGATCAGGAAACCCTCGTGCAAGGGTTGCGATCGATGGGGTTGGAAAACGGTCAGTCGCTTTTGGTGCACTCGAGTTTGTCCTCGATCGGGGCGGTTCTGGGCGGAGCCCCAACGGTTATTGATGCCCTGCAAGAGGCAATAGGACCTTCCGGGACCCTGATGATGCCGAGTTCTCCGGTTGCGGCACTCCAAGCGGAATTTGTTCGAAATCGACCGGTTTTCAACCTTCGATCCACCCCCAGTGCCATGGGGGCCATCACCGAGCAGTTTCGACAAAGGCCGGGGACGCAGCGCAGTTTGCATCCGACCGAGCCTGTATGCGCGATGGGTCCTTGGGCCAAAGAGTTGACCGCCCATCACCATACCCACATTCGTCCGTATGCCGATCAATCGCCTTGGCGCAAATGGATGGAATTGGGCGGACAAATACTCTATGTTGGGGTCACCTTGGATCAGGCTGGAACGAGTTTGCATTGCGCAGAAGATGAACTGGGCCTTGACTATATGTATTTGCCAGACACGGTCACCCTGCCGGTGGTCGATGCAGCGGGTCAGCCGGGCTTTGTGGAAACCCTCGTCCACAATCCGATTTGGTCGGCACAGCGCCGTTGCGATGGGCTGATCGAACCCTTGGCCCAAGCGGGCGTTCTCCAACGCGTTCGATGGGGGGGCGCCGATTGCCTACTTTTAGAGGCCCGATTGATGCTCGATTTTCTGGTTCGGGCGTACCGAGAACGGGGCGTAACCCTCTATCATCCTGAAGGATCGTGAATTCGTCTCACAAAACAAAAGTGCTGTTGCTCACCGGAGCCAGCGGCGGACTGGGTCGGGCTTTGGTAACGCTGTGGTCCAAAAGCGATTGGCAATTGATTTTACACTGCCACCGCGATCGAGATCTTTTGGAAGAGCATCTTGCCAGATTGGATTTTCGCCATGCGCCAACCGTTTTGCAAGCCGATTTGAGTGCCCCCGAAGAGGTGCTCCATTTGTGTGGAGAAGCCCAGAAAAAGGCGGGTAGGGTCGATGTACTCGTCAACAATGCTGGATTGAGCCACAGTGCCGTGTTGTGGAAACAGGATATCGATGTCTGGAATCAATTGTTGGCGGTCAATCTGACGGCCCCCTTTCTGATGATGCGGCATTTGAGCCCTGGGATGCGCAGCCGGGGTTTTGGTCGGATCATCAACATTTCTTCGGTGGTCGCCCACCTCGGTGTGTTTGGGGCTTCGGCCTATGGCGCGTCCAAGGCCGGGTTGAACGGATTGGTGGCCAGCGCTTCGAAAGAACTGATTTCGGGGGGAGTCACCGTCAACAACATTGCCTTGGGGTATACCTCGGAAGGCATGATCGATCAGCTCCAACCCGAGCACCGCGAAGAAATCCGCGTGCGCATTCCAGCCCAACGGTTTGGCAGCGCCGAAGAATTGGCGGGACTCATTGCCTATTTGGCCTCCGATCAGGCCGCCTATCTCACAGGGCAGACCCTCCATTTGAATGGTGGTCTCTATGCTTGAGCAACAGAATCCCGAGCCGGAAACGGTTTGGGTGTGGGTCGATCGAAAGCGCCCCCGGGTCGTTTATGCCCTCGAAACCCTGCTCCGAGATTTTGTCGGGTTGCAGGTGGAGATCACCGACCACATCGAGGCATTTCGGACCGCCGAAGGACTGAAAATCAACTATTCTTCGGTGGGGATACCCGGTATTTTTCGCGTGGCCAAGGTCGATTTGCTCTTTGAGACCGAAATCTTTGAACAAGAGTTGCACTGGAGCCATTGGCAGGATTTGCCGGTGTTTTTCCAGACCGTCAATTCCAAGTCGGAAGTGCCTTTCGATGTATTTGCAGCGGCATTTTATTTATTGAGTCGCTACGAAGAGTATCTTCCTTTTGTTCCGGACGAACATGGCCGTTTTCCCGCTGCTCAGAGCGTTCTGTCCCAATCGGGCAACCTCAAACGACCGTTGATCGACGAATGGGTTGTGGCATTGATCCAGGTTTGGGAACAATGGTTGGAGCGGCCTCTCCGGCGCAAAAAGCCCGAATATCGATTTTTGTCCACCATCGATGTCGACAATGGCTATGCTTATGCAGGCAAAGGTTTGCTGCGCACGCTTTTCGGTTTTGCCGGCGATTTGAGTCGGTTGAATTGGGGGCATTTGTTTGCGCGTTTACGGGTGGTGCGCAAACTCGAGACCGATCCCTACGACCGATACGATGGCCTGATGGAACAGTCGGAGGCGCTGGGATTTCGCCTGCTGTTTTTCGCGCTCTTTTCCGAATTGGGGCCCCACGACCGCTCCCTGGGAATGCATCGATCGAGCATGCACCGGCTGCTTAGACGGCTCTCTGATTTTTCCGAAGTGGGGCTGCACCCCAGCTATGCCTCGAACTCCATGGAACGCGGACTGGCCAACGAAAAGGCAGCGCTCGAAGCCATTCTCCACCGGCAGGTGACCCAAAGCCGACAACACTACCTCAAACTCCGATTGCCCCAGACCTACCGCAACCTAATTGAATCCGGTATTACGAGCGATTTCAGCATGGGCTATCCGCGTCTAACGGGCTGGAGGATGGGCTGTTGCCGTCCGGTGCGTTTCTACGATCTCGAATTGGAAGAGGCCACCGGATTGGTCGTGCATCCGTTTCCGTTTATGGATACCGTTTATATCGACCATATGCGTCGAAGTCCAGAACAGGCCTATGAAGAGATGAAAGGATTTATGGAGCAGTGCCGAGCTTTTGGAGGGACCCTGATCAGCGTCTTCCATGACCGCACGTTTAGCGAAATGCTGCCCGCCTGGAAGGACTGGCGGTCGGTGTACGAATCGTGGATCGAAATAGCCCGATGATTCGCTTGCTCCAGCGGTCTGAGATCGACCTGCGCGCTTGGGATGCCTGCGTCGATTCCGATCCCCGCTCTTTGATCTACGGCCGCAGTTTTTACCTCGATGTGCTCGGGCCCGATTGGTGGGGTTTGGTCGAAGGCGATTACCGCCGTGTGATGCCACTATTCTCCTCGGTCAAATGGGGAATTCGCTATGGCTTTCGGGCGTTTGGGGCCCAGCAACTCGGCGTTTTTGGCGCGGAGGTAACTCCTGCGGTGGTCGAATCGTTTTTGAACGCAGTGCCTCGAAAATGGTCTTGGGTCGATCTGTATCTGAACGAAGGCGATGCCCCCCGATCAGAACTTCTGCCCCATTGGCGTTTTCGTCCGCAACCCAACTATTTATTGGACCTCGGTGGATCGTACGAGGCGTTGTATGCGGGATACAACAGCCAAACGTTGCGCAATCTCCGCACCTCGGAGCGATCGGGTTTTCGGATTTTCGAGCAAGGCTCGCCCGAAGCCCTTGTGGCTTTGTTTCGAGAAAACCGCGGAAAAGAACTCCCTTCGATGGGGGAGTCGGAATACACCACCCATTTGCGCCTCCAGCACCAATTGCTCCACCGGGGCATGGGACTGCTCTGGATGGTCCACGACGAGCGCAATTCGCCGGCGGCTGGGGTGTTTTGTTCGATCTACCGCAATCGAATTACGCTTTTGTTCAGCGGGCAGAGCCCAGAAGGACGCGATCAGGCCGCCATGACCGGGCTGTGGAATGCGATGTTTGTACAGTACTCCATGAAAGGCTACACCTTTGATTTCGAGGGAAGTGCTGACCCTGGTATCCAGCGGTTTGTCGAAGGGTTCGGCGCGACGCGCACCCCGTATTTGCGCGCCATTCGCAATCGATTGCCCTTTCCGTTGAACCGGTGGTTCGAACGGCGCGGCTAAAGCGCGACCGCTTCCGAGAGGAGTTCTCTTGAAAGGGGTTTTACCAACGCCAAACGAGCCGCAGTCGCAAAGCCCTGAAATCGGTGGTCGGATCGTAGTCTGGATCGGCATACCATACCTGCCGCGGATTCCAACCCACACCGACACTGGCGTGTTCGTTCCAGCGCCAATCGATGCCGAAGCGCAACTCGAGCGTAGTCCGGAAAATGTCTTGGGTGGGGAGTCCCAATTCGGGCTCGGCATCGAGACGGAGGAGGCCCAAGCCCATGCCCAAGCCCGCGGTGTATTCCCAGTGGCCCTGTGACCATACGCGTTCTCCATACACCGGCCATTCGAACAGCTGTCCCGTGCGGCGATGGTTCGTTTGCGCGGTTCCTTGGAGTTGCGTAGAATCGACTACGGTAATCCAATTGGAGTCGACGACGGCGATGTACGTAGTGTCGACGTCCCAGCCTCCTTGATTGATACCGAGGATGCGCCACGTTGAATCAATCTGTGGGAGGTATTCGGTCGTGGTTTCCCATTCCTGTCGCGATTCGGTTTCCCAATAGGTATAGTTTTCGGATCGCTTCTGGATAGCTCCCGTTTGTCCGAGACCCAATCCAGTGCCCCAGCGGTAGTTGGGACGGTTCCAATGCACCAACCCTTGGGCTTCCCAGCCTTGAGAGACCCCAGGACATACGCTGAGTCCAAAGGCGTCCGGGCCCCATTGGAGTTGGGGTTTGCGGCCCAAGTCCCAGTCGTTTTGTTGTCGGAGGGTCTGGGGTTGTTCGGGCAACGGGAGCGACAAACTCCGGGGCGCGATGGGCTCGTCAGATACGGTATACGATTCCGCCGAAAGTCCCTGTTCTACGGGCGATTCCGGATTGAAATCTGCCGTCGAAAGGGTTTTTTGAACTCCGGTCGAACTCGGATCGTCCGAAACGGATTTGGCGTTCGTGTAGGGCGAAAGGACAGAAGGGATTGCGGGCATCGATGATGATGCGGCATTCGACCTGACTTGGGAAGGGCCCTGTGCGCTCATGGCACCGGGAAGTACGGCTGCGGCTTCTGACGCCACCCACGATTGGGAGGGGGCGGTGGTGCGCTGTTCCGATCCAGAACGGTTCAAGGGGCCGGTTTTTTCCACTAAGGCACGCGCTGGGGCATCGGGGTTTTCAGCCGTGATCTCGAAGGGTTCGGCATTCGGTTGATTCGAAATCTCGGTGGGATTTTCCGCGGCAGACGGTCGGTTTTCGATCGGCGTCTCTGAAGTAGTTAGCGTCTGAAAAACAGCGGGCACGGGGCGTTTAGGGGTTTGAAGCGCATCAGAAGGGGCCAAGAACATCAAAACGACGCTCAGTCCTCCCAACCAGGCGCCTTGGGTCCAAAAGGATTGGGCTGCTTCGGCCGCCGGGGCCGCCGGGAATTGCGCATCGAGCAAACGAGACAAGGCGTCGCGGTCGGCGGCTTGCGGTGCAAACTCGCGGCCGTTGAGGCGTTCTTTAATTCGGTGGGTCCAGGAGCGGCTCATATGGCATTGCGTTGTGCGGGGGCGGACGACAAGAGCATTTTTTGAAGCGATTCTTTGGAGCGGTGCAATAGACGGCGGCTGGTGCGGGCTGTGAATCCGAGCTCGGCACCGATTTCTTCGTGAGAAAAGCCCTCTATAGCAAAGAGGTTAAACACCATGCGCTCCACTTCGGGAAGGGCGCCTAAAGCGCGTTCGATATGTTCTACATCGAGTTGATCGATGATCTCGGCCGGAATTTCGGGTTCGGCGTGGGCGGGCCATTCGTCTCCCACCAACCACTCCTGACGTTGCACTTCGGCCCGGTGTTGGTCGATGGCTACCCGCACGGCGAGGGTGCGCATCCACGGTCCAAAGGGACGCTGGGTATCATAGCGGTCCAAACTGTGCAAGAGTTTCATAAAGGCGGTATTGACCAGGGAAGAGGCGTCGTCTCGGTTGGGTGCATAGCGAGAGGCAATGCGCATCAGCTCCTGAAAGCACAGATCGTACAGTGCGAATTGGGCACGTCGATCGTTGCGCAAACAACCTTGTAGCAAATCGGGTGCAGGTTCGTGCATGGACGCTAATTCCCAGTGGGTTCGAAAGCCAAAGGGCACCGCTGGGTTCAGCGGCGCCCAATTGCCTTCACTTAAGGGGGGTGAAACAGTCGGAGGTCACGATTAGTTCAGCAACAAGCGGTGAGCGGCCTGAACCGAACCGTCGTTCAACTGCAGGACATAAATGCCCGCGGCAAAGGACTGTACGTCGATCCGTCCGTTGGTGTCTACCCGTCCTTCGGCCACCGTGCGACCAAAGCCGTCGATGAGGCGATAATCAACGGCCTCGTTGAGCCCGGAGATTTGTACAAACTCGCTGGCCGGGTTCGGGAAGGGGCGGACTTGCTCCAAGACATTCTCGCCTACTCCGATGGTGGCCGGATTGAGCACCACCAATTCGAAACCGGTCAATTGGCCTTTGTAGATCAGGTTGCCGAGGCTGTCCATGCCGAGGCTGTCGCAATAAGACGAGTAGCACTGGCTGCCCGTTTGCGGGTCGGTAGTGATCAAGACCAAGCACACCGCATACATACCGGGTTGGGCGTATTGGTGATTGGGGAAGGGCAAGGTAGAGGTAGTGCCGTCGCCAAAATCCCATACAAATTGGGCGTTTCCGATGTTGCTAAAGCCCGAAGACGTATTCCACAACACCACCTGACCATTGAAGCTGTTAACGGTGTCTACGATAAACTCAGCAATGCAGTTCGACGGTCCGCCACCGGGCAAACAACCCACCGTGATCGTATCGGTAAAGACCAATCCGTTGGGTCCGGCGATATAGTTGTAGGTGTTCCCGATCATCTGACCGGCGCAATCCATTACATAGATGTCGATGGTACCCAGAGAATCCACCAACGGAATGCTGTTGGCGTAATAACCCGAAAAATCGGTCGGAGCCGAAAAACTGTAGGTTTGACCGCCCGAGAATACATCGATGTACACGAGTTCGTTCGGCCAAGCGCCCGTTCCCGTGGCATTGCCGAGCAACCAACCTTCGACAAAAGCCGTGCCCCAGAAAGGATTGCCCGATCCGGAAATACAGGGTGTAACGAGCGTATCGATAAAAGTCAAAGCACCCGAAGGGTTCGTAGCGTAGGGAGTTGAACTCGTCGCCGTAAACAATCCGTTGCAGTCCAATACGGAAACACTGAGCACACCGACCGTATCCGCAAGAGGAAGACTGTCGATGTAGAATCCGTTGGCGTTGGTCGGCAACAAGGGATACACCAAAATGAGTCCATTGGCTCCGCTATCGTGCACAAGTACCTGGGCATTGTTCCAAGGGGAACCGTTGGGGGCGAGTACTAAACCTTGAATCGTGGCCAAAGGTCCATTGACGACGGGAAGCGACGAAACGCACACGATTTGAAAAACATCGCTGGCGTAAAACGAACCGGGGCCAAATGAATACGGATGGCGGCTTAGGTAGACGTTGTTTTGGCAGTCGGTGATGGTGACGCGCAATACGCCTGTTGAACTGACCGAATTGACATTCAACAAGTAGGCTCCGTTCGAATCGGTGTAGATCGAATGGTGGATCGAACCAAAGAGGCTTCCGGTGCTGTCTTCGATCATGACCAATTGGTTGACTGCCGGGCTGTTTGCCGGAGAAGTCGTGGTAACGATTCCATCGATAATGAAACCTTGCCCCCAAACGGGTCCAACGGTTAAGCACAGGGCTGAGGCTAAGAGAACAGTGCGCATGGGGAAAAGTATTACGGGGTTACACTCTCTACTACGGATACCGGTTTAGAGAATGGACAGGTTCGTGTTTGACGGGGGGTAAAATTAACTCAATACATTGATATAGTGATTATTAAATTTGACTAGGCGGCTTACTTTTCGGCGGACTGTCTTTCCGTTTATTCTCTATTTTGTTTAAAGTGAGGGTCTGGAAGTGGGCTACGGAATTCGCGTCGCGGAGCCTAAAGCGCCGACTTTTTCCATCAGGGCTCTATGGACCTCGACTAACTTCGCCCAAGACCGAAAGACCGCGTTCCGTTTTTTCTTGGAATCACCGCATGAACCGCATTGGACACTTGTATTTCGACCTCGACCACACCCTTTGGGACTTTGAGGAAAATGCGCGCGCCGTGTTGTGGGAGCTCTACGAAGAACTGAAGATGGACGCCCTGCTCTCGGTGCCTTTTGAGGCTTTTTTGCAGCACTATTCGACCATCAACGATATCCTCTGGGACCAATATCGATTGGGACAGCTCGGTCGAGACGAGGTGCGCTTTCTGCGGTTTCGCGATACCCTTTCCGCTTTGGGTATGCCCGATTCGGCCGAAAAATCCCAGTTGGCGGAGCGCTTAGACGCGGAGTTTATGCACCGGTCTCCCCGGCAGACGCGTTTGGTCGAAGGCGCGCTCGAATTGCTCGAAGCCGCCTCGGTGCGCTACCGCATCCACATTTTGACCAATGGGTTTCCCGACACCCAAAATCTGAAGATCGACGGCAGCGGTTTGGCGCCCTACATCGAGCACCGCATCAGTTCGGCCGACATTGGCGTGCTCAAGCCCGACCGTCGCATTTTTCTCCACGCCTTGCGCAAGGCTGGGGCCAAGCGACGCGACGCGCTCATGATCGGCGATCATTTGGTGGCGGACGTCATTGGGGCCCGAAACGCGGGCATCGAGGCGGTGTATTACAACCCCGACGCCAAGCCGCATCCTGAAAAGCTCCGGTTCGAAGTGCGCCGGTTGCGGGATATTGCCGACATTATTGGGGTATAAAACCCCCAGATTCAGGGTTTTTGATTCGCGCTCTTGAAGCGCTGAACCGCAGAGGGGCGTTTTCGACCGTGTTTGGTAACCCGACCGGTAACCCTTTGTCGCCACATGCGAAATGATGAAGGCTTGAGTTCGGCCCGCATCAAGGCGCGAACGTCGTTTTCCCGCAGCCCGAACTGGGCGAAAATGGCTTCAAAAGGCGTTCGGTCTTCCCAGGCCATTTCGACAATGCGGTCGATGTGTTCGGGGGGCAGGTTGGATTCGGCGGGCATATGAACGTAACCCCGTGCATGGGGATTGGTTTTGCAAAATCCACATTGAATGATCCGCAGGGACACGGCATGCCGTGTCCGTACATCGGTCGTTGATGGATATGATTCCACGGCATGCCGTGTCCGTACGTTGCTCAGATTAGGGGGGATACGGCCCGGTATAATTGAAGCAATGCGGGGGATAGGGCACAAAGCAGGCGTGGCGGAGGTGCACATCGAGCCCTTGGAGCGGGGTGCCACTCTGAACGTCGACGGTCATCAGCCCTTTTTCCCACCAGGTTTCGAGGCAGGCCCGGTCTACGGTGATATCGCGCCCGGACTGTTGGAGCAAAGCATCGACCGCTTGGTGTTTTTTGTGTTCGGGCAGCAAAATCACATAGGAACCCGGGGGCAAATCGAAGAGGAAACGCCCTTCGGCATTGGTCTGGGTACTGTCCATGATGCGCGCGTTTTCGCGATTCACGGTTCCCGATCGGATATAGAGCCAGGTTTGCAAGGGACGAGCGGCATTGAGCCTGCGCAATTCTTCTTCTCCGGGATAGGCCCCTCCGCAATAGGGATGGCTTTCGGTGAGGGTGCCCGATACCTGCACCCTTGGCGCTTCGCCCTCTTTGGTACGCTGCCCAACCCCAAGGCTTTTCTCTGGTGTACGGCATCCCCAACCCAGAAAACCGCCCACCGCCCAAACCGCCCAGTATAGTTTCATTTTTGAAAAATACGGCACGGACACGGCATGCCGATTTTCCCCGAAAATGATTTGTTGGGCCACGGCATGCTGATTTTCCCCGAAAATGATTTGTTGGGCCACGGCATACCGATTTTCCCCGAAAATGATTTGTTGGGACACGGCATGCCGATTTTCCCCGAAAATGATTTGTTGGGACACAGCATGCCGTGTCCGTGCATCGACTATTGTGGATGTTTTATCAACGGCTTGCCGTGTCCCTGCTGTGTAATTTAGCCCCGAATTTAACGCCCGACCCTATGCAGGCCCCTCAACCTTATCGCCCGGTTCACAAAGTGCGCATCGTGACTGCGGCTTCGCTTTTCGACGGGCACGACGCCAGCATCAACATTATGCGGCGGATCATCCAGAGTACGGGATGCGAGGTGATTCACCTCGGGCACGACCGCAGCGTGGAGGAGGTGGTCAACTGCGCCATTCAGGAAGATGCCCAGGCCATTGCGATGACGAGCTATCAGGGGGGGCACAACGAATACTTCCGCTATATGCACGATTTGCTCGCCGAAAAGGGGGCTGGGCACATTCGGATTTTTGGCGGGGGAGGAGGGGTGATTTTGCCCCAGGAAATCGAGGACCTGATGGCCTACGGCATCGAGCGGATCTATAGCCCCGACGATGGGCGTTCGCTGGGGCTGCAGGGCATGATCAACGACCTAGTGCAGCGGAGCGATTTTCCGCTGGGCGATGCCTTGACCGACGAGGTGGAACGGCTGGCCTCGGGCGATTTTCGCGCTATGGCTCGACTGATTTCGGCGGCCGAAAACTATTCCGAAGACCATGTCGAGGTGCTCAAGGCCCTTGAACAAAAGGCCTCGGAGCGCCATATCCCGGTTTTGGGCATCACAGGTACGGGGGGCTCGGGCAAGAGTTCGACCGTGGATGAACTCGTACGTCGGTTTTTGCTCGATTTTCCCGAGAAAAAGCTGGCGATCATCAGCGTCGATCCGAGCAAGCGCAAAACAGGCGGGGCGCTGTTGGGCGACCGCATTCGGATGAACGCCATCAACCATCCGAACATCTATATGCGCTCGTTGGCTACCCGCCAGAGCAATCTCGCTTTATCGAAATATGTCCGCGAGGCCTTGAACATCGTCAAGGCGGCGCCTTTTGATCTTATCATCCTCGAGACCAGCGGCATCGGCCAAAGCGATACCGAAATTCTCGACCACAGCGATGTGTCGCTCTATATCATGACCCCCGAATATGGGGCGGCTACCCAGCTCGAAAAGATCGATATGCTCGATTTTGCCGATCTGATTGCGCTCAACAAATTCGACAAACGGGGGGCGCTCGACGCGCTGCGCGATGTGAAAAAGCAATTTCAGCGCAACCACGGTTTGTGGGAGCAGGACGTCGACACGATGCCGGTGTTTGGCACCATTGCGAGCCAGTTCAACGACCCTGGGACCAATACCCTGTACAAGGCGCTGACCGCGGCCCTGCACCACAAGTTTGGCCGTTTCGAGAGCCAGATCGAACTGCCCTTGGCCTCGAGCGAGAAGATCTACATCATTCCGCCCCAGCGAACGCGCTATTTGAGCGAAATCAGCGAGAACAACCGCCGATACGACGAGTCTGTGGTGCGCCAAAGCGACATCGCCGAGCAGCTCTACGGGCTCAATCTGGCGATTGGGCACTGCGGGGGTCCCAATTTGTTGCGCGAAGAAAAGGGCGACCGGAGTGCCCCCGAGGTGGCGGCGCTCATCGAACGGTTTGAAAGCCTGCGCCGCGATCTCGATCCCCACCACTGGGAGATGCTTCGCCGCTGGCAGACCGAAGAAGAGCGCTACAAAACCGACGACTATGTCTACTCGGTCCGGGGTCGCGAAATCCGCGTGCCCAACTTTACCGAGAGCCTGAGCCATCTCAAGATTCCGAAAATTGCCACGCCGCGCTATCGCTCTTGGGGCGACCGGGTGCGCTGGGCGCTGCAGGAAAACACCCCGGGCTTTTTTCCCTATACCGCGGGGATTTATCCCTTTAAGCGCAGCGGAGAAGACCCGACGCGGATGTTTGCGGGCGAAGGGGGCCCCGAGCGCACCAACAAGCGCTTCCACTACGTCAGTCTGGGCTTGCCTGCCAAGCGGCTGAGTACGGCTTTTGACAGCGTGACCCTCTACGGAAACGACCCGGGGCACCGCCCGGACATCTATGGCAAAATTGGCAATGCAGGGGTGAGCGTCTGCTGTTTGGACGATGCCAAAAAGCTCTATTCAGGCTTTGATTTGGCCGATCCGGCCACCTCGGTCTCGATGACGATCAACGGGCCGGCGCCCATGCTGTTGGCCTATTTCCTCAATGCGGCCATCGACCAGCAGTGCGAAAAATACATTGTGGAAAACGGGCTGGAAGCCGAAGTCCGCGCTCGGATTGCCGCCGATTATGCGGCCAAGGGTATGGAGATTCCGACCTATCGGGGGGCCTTGCCCGAGGGCAACAACGGGTTGGGTTTGATGCTCTTGGGCACGACCGGCGACCGGGTGCTCGAGCCCGAGGTGTACGCTCAGATCAAGGCCGAGACGCTCAAGGTGGTGCGGGGCACGGTTCAGGCGGACATCCTCAAAGAAGACCAGGCCCAAAACACCTGCATTTTTAGCACCGAGTTCGCGCTCCGCCTCATGGGCGATGTGCAGCAGTACTTTATCGACCAACAGGTCCGCAACTTCTACAGCGTCAGCATTTCGGGCTACCACATTGCCGAGGCCGGGGCCAACCCGATTACCCAATTGGCGTTTACGCTGTCGAACGGGTTTACCTACGTCGAATACTACCTGAGCCGGGGCATGGATATCAACGCCTTTGCCCCGAATTTGAGCTTCTTTTTCAGCAACGGCATGGATCCGGAATACGCGGTGATGGGCCGGGTGGCGCGCCGGATTTGGGCCAAGGCGCTTCGGTTCAAATACGGGGCCGACGAGCGCAGCCAGATGTTGAAGTACCACATCCAGACCTCGGGGCGCTCGCTCCACGCCCAAGAGATTGACTTCAACGACATCCGCACTACGCTCCAGGCGCTCTACGCCATCTACGACAACTGCAACAGCCTGCACACCAACGCCTACGACGAGGCGATTACGACACCTACCGAAGAGAGCGTCCGCCGCGCCATGGCGATCCAGTTGATCATCAACCGCGAATTGGGGCTGGCGAACAACGAAAACCCGCTCCAGGGCAGTTTTATCATCGAAGAACTGACCGATTTGGTCGAGGAAGCCGTTTTGGCCGAGTTCGACCGCATCACCGAGCGGGGCGGCGTTCTCGGGGCTATGGAAACGATGTATCAGCGCGGGCGGATTCAGGAGGAGAGCCTCTACTACGAAACCCTCAAACACACCGGGGAATTGCCGATCATCGGGGTCAATACCTTCCTGAGTTCCAAGGGCTCGCCTACGGTATTGCCGGGCGAGGTAATCCGCGCCACCGAGCAGGAAAAGCAAGAGCAAATCGAAACCCTCGACCGATTGCACGCGTTTCGCTCTGGGCAGTCGGATTCTGAACTATCGGAATTGCAGCGCATTGCGGTCCAAAACGGCAATGTCTTCGAAAAGCTGATGGAAGCCGCTAAAATCTGCTCCCTCGGCCAACTTACCCACGCCCTGTTCCAAGTCGGCGGGCAGTATCGGAGGAATATGTAATTCTGAGGCTCTCCTAGGTTCGTACCCTTCGAGAACCTCAGGGTACGAACTATAGCCCCTCGAAGGTGCCACGCTAAGACACGATTGGTTCAGTACCACAGGCACTCGAAGGTGCCACCCTGAGGCACTCGAAGGTGCCACCCTGAGGCTCTCGAAGGTGCCACCCTGAGGTTCTTCTGGGTTCGTACCCTTCGAGAACCTCAGGGTACGAACTATAGCCCCTCGAAGGTGCCACGCTAAGACACGATTGGTTCAGTACCACAGGCACTCGAAGGTGCCACCCTGAGGCACTCGAAGGGTGGTTTGAGGCTCTCGAAGGTGCCACCCTGAGGCTCTCGAAGGGTGGTTTGTGGCTCTCGAAGGTGCCACCCTGAGGCTCTCGAAGGGTGGTTTCTTGCGATCACTGGGGACACCTGCCCTCCGATCGTCCTTTTTCACCCTGTCGTATTGGTCGGGTGCTTTTTGCGTTACACCCTGTCCATTTCTTTTAAATTCGGGGGGTGGAATACAAACGCACCCTGTTGATTGGCATCCTGTTGTGCTTCCTGAATTCGGTTCGGGCGCAGAACATGTTGCGCTATATCGACTCGCTGGAGGCGCAATTGGCCGTCGAGGTCAACGATTCTCAGCGCATCCGGTTGTTGTCGAAGTATTCGCGCGCCGTGGATGAGTCTAAGCCAGAAGAGAGTGCCAAATCGGCGGCCGAGGCGGTGCGACTTTCCTTTGCCTTGCGATGGCCTGAAGGCATGGCGAGCTCTTTGACCGCGCTTGGCCGGTACGAGTGGAGGCAAGGAGACTTCGAGCGCGCCAAAATGCACCACAGGCAGGCGTTGAGGCTGTGGGAGAAGATGGAGCGACAAGATCAAGTCGCCAATCTTATGATCTACCTCGGTCAAGATTACGCCGATGCGGGCGAATACCCTGAGGCCCTTCCGTGGGTGTTGCGCGCCGATTCCATGCTTGAAGTTCTTGGAGACTACGATGGGCGGTCGCTTGCCATGAGCGTGATTTCCTGGCTCTATCAGAATATGGGGATGTTGCCCGAGTCGCACGAAACCCAATTGACCTTCCTCCGGTTGGCGGAGCAGATGCAAGACAGTACCGCGATTGCCATTGCCTTGAGCAATTTGGCCGACAACGACTTCAACGAAGGCCGGTACGCGGAGGCGCTCGAGCGTTTCCAAAACGGGGTGCGCATTTTGCAACGAGCGGGACACTTTTTCAATGCAGCCAGCGATATGCTTCGGGTAGCAAACTGCTATTTCGCCTTGGGTCGGACCGAAGAAGGTTTCGCATGGCTTCAAAAGTCTCAGAACCTATCGGACTCCATTCAAGACGGCGACCTTGTTGGCCGAGTCCACCTGAAATGGGCGGAGCAGCTCTTCGACATGCAGCGGTACCAGGAGGCCCTCGATCACGCAGATCGCTCCTTGAAAGGGTTTCAGCAAACCAACAACCAACCCAGTTTGGTGCAGTTGTATTCTTTGATGGGTCGTTGCCACACGCGGTTGGGTCACTACCGGGAGGCGGCTCGGGCCTTTGATCGGGCTTGGGAGTCGGTTCAAGCCCTCAATAGCACCTTTGAAAGAAGCGTCTATTTCCGGGCCCGGGTCCCTTTCGACAGTGCCACAGGGCGGTTTGAGGACGCTTTTCGACACCATAAAAGGCTTGCATTGATATCGGACAGTCTTTATAATGAGGAGAATACCCGCAAGATTGTCCGATCGAGCCTGCAATACGAGTTCGAGAAAAAAGAAGCAGAGGCCCGAGCCGAACGCGAAAAACGGGCACAACGTCAGCGCTTGATTCGCAACAGCATTGGGGCCGGCTTGGCGATCTCGCTCTTGTTTTTGATCATTGTTTGGGGTCAGCGCAACCGCATTCAGCGCGAAAAGAAGCGGAGCGAGGAGTTGTTGCTGAACATTTTACCCCTAGAGGTGGCGGAAGAACTCAAGAGCCACGGATCGGCCGAGGCGCGGATGTTCGACGAAGTGACCGTGTTGTTCACGGATTTCAAGGGTTTTACGGCCTATTCAGAACAATTGTCGCCCAAGGCGCTGGTGGCCGATTTGCACCATTGTTTCTCGGTGTTTGACCAAATTGCCGAAGATCACCGTCTAGAGAAGATCAAGACCATCGGCGATGCCTATATGGCGGCCGGGGGGTTGCCCGTGCCGAATGTGACCAATGCGACCGACGTGGTGCGTGCGGCGCTTGAAATCCGGGACTTTATCGAAAAGGGAAAGGCGGAAAAACAGCGAAGAAACGAGCCGTGGTTTGAGATACGGGTCGGCGTCCACACCGGCCCTGTGGTGGCGGGTATTGTGGGGGTTAAAAAGTTCAGTTACGACATCTGGGGCGATACGGTCAACACCGCGGCGCGGATGGAATCTTCGGGCGAGGCGGGCAAGGTTAACATCAGCCAATCCACTTTCGAGCGCATCCGCGCCCTCCCCGAATTCCGCTGCACATCCCGGGGCGCTATCGAAGCCAAAGGCAAAGGAGAACTCGAAATGTGGTTTGTTGAGCGGGGGGATTTGATTAAGTCCTAATAGTGCTTCTCAGGTCCGGACAGTTCCGACATGATATGTGCCACCCTGAGGTTCTCCTGGGTTCGTACCCTTCGAGAACCTCAGGGTACGAACTAAAGCCCCTCGAAGGTGCTACGCTAAGACACGATTGGATCAGTACCCTCAGGCTCCCGAAGGTGCCACCCTGAGGCACTCGAAGGGTGGTTTGTGGCTCTCGAAGGTGCCACCCTGAGGCACTCGAAGGGTGGTTTGTGGCTCTCGAAGGTGCCACCCTGAGGCTCTCGAAGGGTGGTACTAAAGCAACCCGACAGAAAATCAGGCACGTCCACGGCCTTCACAGCCCCTCCCTCCCCTTCCTCCCCCTCAAATACCCCCGCACCGCCTCGTCTGTGCTCAAGGCAATGGCCCGGTCGTAGTCCAGCACGGCTTCGGATCGGCGGCCAAGGCGGTAGAGCAGTTCGGCCCGGAGCGCGTAGTAGGGCTGATAGGGTCGTTCGCCCCCGTCGCCCACGGCCTCCAACAGCCGCAAACCCGTTTCCGCCCCCAGCGCTTCAGCCGCGGCCGCGGCATGCGCCACCCAAGCCCCTCGACTCGGGGCTATTTGAACCAAGGCTTCATACAATCGGTAAATCCCCACACTGTCGCGGCTTCCATTCAATCGGTTGGTCACATGCGCCGATTGAATCGCCGACTCGAGCGCATAGCGTCCCAGCGGACCCGAGTGTTTCAATGCCGCCGCGGCTCGGCGGACCAGCGCCTCGGCCTCCGCGATCAAACCCGCATCCCAACGCGAAACGTCCTGTTCGTTCAGTGGAACAAAGGACCCATCGGCAGCGCGCCGTGCCCCATAGCGCCCTTCGTTGTATTTCACCAACGCCCACAACCCCAACACCTCGGGGTGATCGGGCAAACGCTCTGCCATCGCATCGCACAGCATCTCGGCCTCGGTGGCCAAACGCCTTTGTCCTTCGGCCCCGGTCCAGTCGTCCCAGGCAGCCCCATAGGCCGCATACACGGCATCGAGCAAAGCCCCCAAACGGATTTCGAGTTGTTCGGGTCCCGGCAGTGTAAAACGCAAACCAGCCAGCTTGATCTTGCGCTTGGCCCGAACCAACCGCTGCGCCATGCCCGCGGGCGAAGTCAAAAAAACCGTGGCCACTTGATCCGCCCGCATCCCCAACACCGTTTGCAAAATCAGCGGGGCGTGTAGAGAGGCATCCAAGGCCGGGTGGGCGCAGAGCATCATCAGTTCCAAACGGTCGTCGGGCAACACATCCCCCGCCGAGACTTCCGACTCCATCGAATCAAAATGGGCTTCAAAATTACTTGGACGGTCCAGCCGCGATTCTTTGCGGGTTCGGTCCAACCACTTTCGACGGGCCACCGTCATCAGCCAGGCCTCGGGCTGTCGGGGAACGCCCTCTATCGCCCACTGCTCCAAAGCCGCCAAAAAAGCCTCTTGCAGGGCATCTTCGGCCGACTCCACATCGCGGGTACGGGCGGTCAGCAGAGCCACCAACCGCCCATAAGCCTCGCGAGCGCTGCGTTCAATCAGCGATTCGACCACTTCGCGATTACATCACGAGCAGCGGGCGCACCTCGACCGAGCCTCCATATTCCAAGGCCGGACAGCGGGCGGCCCAGACCATGGCCGCATCCAAATCGGCCACATCGATCAGATAGAAACCCGCCAACTGCTCTTTGGTATCGGCAAACGGGCCGTCTTGGATCGCGTTTTTCCCGTGGACTTTGCGCAGCATCGTCGCGGTTTCGGCCGGTTGCAGAGCCGCTCCGCCCGTCATCACCCCCGCCTCGGTCAAGGCTTGCCCAAAGGCGACGTAGGCGCCCCAATAAGCGGGGGCTTTTTCCGGATCCTGGCGAATGCCAAACACTGCTTCTGGTTCTTGAATCAACAAAGCATATTTCATGGTGCACACATTTGAAGTTGTTTCACCGAGTCCCTCTCGGTGTTCACAGAGATGTCGTTCGAGCTTTCCTCCCATCGACACAGCTTAGGTACTTTTTTGAAGGCAACCCAAGATTTTTTCGTTATTATCCTCACGATGAGGGGCTTATTTTTTCTTCTTCGATTCAGATTCTGTGTCTTTTTTGTGAAACCACGATTTCTTCTCCTTCGGTTCTTCCGTTAAATCGCTTCCCTGATGCTTTAAAAACGACCGAGCCACGCCGCCCGGTAAAATGTACATGCATCCCTCTTTGACACTGGCCCACATAAAATTGAAAGGGCTCTTGTAGACCGTTCGCGGGGCCGTGTATTCCGCGGTGCGGTAGTGTTTATCCCCCGGTAGGTTGGTTTTGTTGACAAACGCCCCGGCCAGCAATCCCAACAAAGCCTTGTCTTTGGGGTGCCATTCGTCTTCTTCGCGGTCGAGTATTTGGAAGTCGATGTCCTCGTAATCGAGCCACATCCGATTGGTCGAAACGGTGCTGTCGGCCTTCATGTCCAGTTTGAGCCGATGCACCTTGCCCTCCGTAATCCGCACCCCGGCCAGGGGCTCGAGGGTGGTGTTCAAAGCCGCCAAAGGCATCGGTCCCATTTCGGCTTCCATATGAAAGCTCTCGCCTCGATAAGGCACTTCGAGCCGGGCCTTGAGCGCCCCACTTCCGTTAAAGCGGGTGCGCAAATGGGCCATCAACTGCCGGTGCTTCTGTTGATAGGATTTTAGGTTGCTCAGGTGGTAGACATCGGCCTCAAAGTCGTCGAACAGAATCACCCCGGGTTTGGCGTAGTGCTCCGCAATTTCGCGGTATTCAATCCGGCTGTTGCGGATTTCGAGCGTATCGAGTTGCACAGGCACGGGGATGCGGCGCACCATGCCATGAAACATCGGTTTGTAGGCGTATTTTTTTAGCGCGAGATTCTTGTTTTTATAGTCGTTGAACCGCAAACCAGAGAGCTGAAGTTTTTTGGCATCGATTTCGAGATCGTCGAAGATGCGGTTCAGCGCACGGATTCCGCTGAGGTCGAGCGAGTCGAGTTCCAGCTCAAAGAGGTCTTTTTGTTCCCCCATATCACGACTGATCGCGACCCAATCTCGGGTGTAGTGCATTCGAAGAGCCCTCAAAGACAGTTTGTTGTCCTTAGAGTCATACCCAATCGAACCTGTTTTGAGCGCGATGTCTTCGTTCGGGGCAAAATGAACGCTGTCCATTCCCAATTGAAACCGATCCATGGCAAAAGGCACCGGATTGTTCCACTGTACCTGATCGGTCTGGATGCCCTCCGCCCGAATATTGAGCGCAAAGACCTGGGCGAATTCCACCGTGTCCCGATCGGTCAAATAATAGGCCGCATTGGCCTCAGAAATAATAAAATCCGAAAGCTGGCCGCGCTCCAGCAAATCGGCAAACAGCGATTGAAGTCCCCTTTGCCGAGCCGGTTCGAGGCTATCGGAAACAGCGGTGTCCGACGGATTATCGGTGGCATTAGATCGGCGATAGATCCGGAATTCGGGTTGTTCGAATTCAATCGAACCCAGAATCAAGCTACCGCCAAATACCAAAGATTTCCAGCGCAATCCGCGAATCGAGGCTTGGTCGAGCGCTCCATAGACCACCACATCCAAGCTGTCGACAAATCGCGGAATCAATTCAATTTCTTTGAGTGCTACCCCGGTAAATCCCGGCTGAACGGTAAGCGATTCGAAGCGAAAATCGTAGGCGCGCGCCGGGTCTTCGTTGATCATCGACCGCAATCGATCCTCGAGCAGTCGACCCGAATACTGTTTTGCGGCCCACCAGAGCCCTACCACTGTGATTATTAGGACTCCCCAGACAATGGATTTGCGTTTCATGCATCCAAATTAGATAAGTCGACGGGTTCCCCCGAATTCCAAGAGCAACCGTGCGGTTTATTCTTGATTTAAACGGGTAAAGTCCTCGCGCTCGCTTTTCTTCGCCTTGTGGATTCACCCCTATCATCCAGAATGTTCGATATCGGGATTATTGGAGCCGGGCCGGCGGGTTCGGGTGCGGTTTGGCGTTTGAAGCAGAGCGGATTGAGCATCCTCTGGATCGACCAAGCGGTTTTTCCCCGAGACAAGATCTGCGGAGACGCCATTCCCTACGAGACCTATGGGGTGCTCGACCAGCTCGAGCCTGGGGCTGCCGACGAACTGCGCCAATGGGGCGGGGCAGAACGCATTCTTCGCTCTCGGGTCTTTTTGCCCTCGGGGCGGGGGATCGAGATTCGCTGGAAAACCTTGGCCGTCAATTCGGCCCGTTTTCAATTCGACCATTGGCTGGTCCAAAAAGCGCTTCACGACCATCCCAATGTGCATCAAGCCTTTGGACAAAAAGTCACCACCATCGAACGCACCTTAGAAGGCTTCGATGTGCGCACTTCAGAGGCGCTTTTTCGGTGTCGGAAACTCATCGGGGCCGGAGGGGCGCATTGTCCCTTGGCGCGGATGGTCAATCGAGAAGAAGCCGATCTTTCGGGGGTTCGCAAACCCGAGCGCCGGCATAAGTTGGCCGCGGTTCGCGCTTATGCCGAGGGGGTCAGGGGGGTATCCGATATCAACGAGGTCCACGCGCTCAAAGGCTATTTGCCCGGCTATTTCTGGATTTTTCCGCTCCCCGACGGCCGGGTCAATCTCGGACTGGGCCTTTTGGCCACCGAGCTCAGCCGCAAAAAGCTCGATTTAAAGATCGAATTGGAACGCATTGTCCGACAGAGTCCTTTGGCGGGTCGGTTTTCGGGTGTACCCTTGAGTCCCATTCAGGGATTTGAGCTCCCGTTGGGGTCTTCGGGTTCCCGCCGCAGCGGTCCGGGATTTTTGCTCACGGGCGACGCGGCCTCCCTCATCGACCCGCTCGATGGGCACGGTATAGGCAGCGCCCTACACTCAGGGCTGCTCGCTGCAGATGCCACGGCTCAAGCATTACATAGGGGAAACGAATCCCAACAGTGGCGCGATTATGAAGCACATTTGGATTCTGTGTATTATCGCAATCACCGCTGGCACAGGCGGATGGTCAATTTTGCCGGGCAGCCTTGGTTGCTCGAGGCCTTGGGTCGGGCGTCTTGGCTTCGCGCTGTGGGCATGGATGCGGTGGCCATCTGAGTCGTATTTGTAATTATTTTCTGTATTATTGCAACCGCAGAGAAACGGCTACCCGCTTCTTTTGGACGCCCTTGGTTTCAAAAACCTATTTTTAACCCGAAACTTTTCGAACACGCTTTCGCCATGACACCGCTCGCCTCTGATTTGAACGCCATCGAACAACTTCGCTACCGCTTCGAACGCAGTGGTTTTGAGGTATGTTCTTGGTTGGGCTACCGCTTGGGGATCCCGGCTTCGCGCATTCGTCTGTTTTTTGTTTCCGCGAGTTTCTTGGCCTTGGGCAGCCCCATTGTGGTCTACATGGCCCTCGCCTTTGTACTCGAGCTCAAGAAAATGATCCATCCGGGATACCGCAGTTTGCGCGATCTCTAACGATGTACAACCCTGTGGTATCCACTTTTAAGCCCTGTCTTGGCCCATGCGCATCCTGTTAACCGGCTCCAATGGCTTGCTCGGCCAAAAACTCATTGGGCGATTGTCCCAACAACCCGGGGTGGAACTCATCGCTACGGCTCGGGGCGAAAACCGCGCTGCGGTCCGCGAAGGCTATCGCTATCATTCGCTCGACATCACCGACCGAACTGCCGTGTTGGAAGCGTTCGAACGGTTTCGACCCGATTCAGTCATCCATACGGCGGCCATGACGCACGTCGATCAGTGCGAGCAGCAACCCGAGGCGTGTACGGAACTCAATGTTCAGGCCGTGGCGCATTTGGTCGAGGCCTGTGCGCTTCACGACAGCCATTTGGTTCACCTTTCCACCGATTTCATTTTCGACGGCAGCCACGGACCCCTTGACGAATCGGCCCAGCCCGCCCCCATCAGCGTCTACGGGCACAGCAAGCTCAAGGCCGAGCACCTCGTTCAAGAAGGGTTGAACCGATACGCCATTGTGCGCACCATGTTGGTGTATGGGTTGGCCGACGAAATGAGCCGATCGAACATCGTTTTGTGGGCGCTCGATTCGCTTTCGGCAGGCAAGTCGATCAAAGTGGTCCACGACCAATTCCGCAGTCCCACTTGGGCCGAAGATCTGGCCGAAGGGTGCATTTTGGCCGCACTTTCGCATGCTCAGGGCATTTACCACATCAGCGGGGCGGAGACCTTGAGCATTCTCGATTTTGTCCGCAGAGTGGCTCGGTTTTGGGCGCTCGACGCATCGTTGATCGAACCCATCGATTCCGCTTCTTTGGGTCAACCCGCGCGGCGGCCACCGCGAACGGGGTTTCTCATCGACAAGGCCCAGGCCGAATTGGGCTTTCAACCCCATTCGCTCGAAGAAGCGTTTGCCCGCATCCGCGTTCAACTCGAACAGCGCGCCGGACAAACCTCAATTCCCCAATAAGCACGACCGAAGACGAAAAAACAGGAGAACGACAACACCATGGCGGCAGCAAAAGAACAATGGGGCTCTAGGATGGGATTGATTCTCGCGATGGCGGGAAATGCGGTGGGGCTTGGGAATTTCCTGCGCTTTCCGGTCCAAGCCGTCCAAAATGGGGGAGGGGCTTTTATGATTCCCTACCTCGTTAGTTTGTTGCTCATGGGCATCCCGCTCTTGTGGGTCGAATGGGCCATGGGTCGCTACGGAGGCCGATTTGGCGACCATTCGACGCCGTTTATCCTCGACAACATGACCCACCGACGATTTTGGAAATATTTCGGGGTGTTTGGCATTTTCACCAACATCGGGGTGATGGCCTATTACACGTATATCGAGAGTTGGACTTTGACCTATGCGTTCAAATCGATCAAAGGAGATTTTCTTGGGATGCCCCTCGATGAAGTGGGTGCCACCTTCGATCGCTATATTGATTTGGGCGCAGACATCAACGTACCGCTATGGGCTCTGTTGGCTTTTGCCATAACGCTTGCGCTCAACATCTATATATTGTCCCGTGGACTTTCTGAGGGCGTAGAGAAAGTGGCGAAAATTGGCATGCCCTTGCTCCTCGTGTTTGGGACTTTTTTGGCCATTCGAGCAGTTACCCTAGGCAGCACCGGTCGTTGCCCCGATTGCAATTCTAACCTGGGTCTCGATTTTCTGTGGCGGCCGGAGTTTTCTTCTTTAGCAGATCCCAAGGTGTGGTTGGCAGCGGCAGGACAAATCTTTTTTACGCTTTCGGTGGGGATGGGGACCATTCAATGCTACGCCTCTTACGTTCGTCAAAAGGACGATATCGCCCTCAATGCCATGAGCGCGGGATGGATGAACACCTTTGTCGAGGTGGTCCTCGGTGCTAGCGTAGTGATTCCCATTGCTGCAGGCTATTTTGGTCTCGATTGGGTCAAAGAAAACGCCGGATTTATGATGGCGTTCAAGTCGATGCCTTTTCTGTTCGATCAGTTTGGTCCAGTGCTGGCTGTGTTGAGCGGATTGGCATGGTTTGGTTTGTTGTTTTTTGCGGGCATCACCTCGAGTCTGGCCATGGGAACCCCCTGGATGGCGTTTATGGAAGATGAGTTTAAATGGTCTCGCAACAAAGCCGCATTATCATTAGGTGTCATCATTTTTGTTCTCGCCCTCCCCACCATCTTTTTCTTTGGCAAAGGCGTGTTTGATGAATACGACTATTGGACTGGAACCGTCGCCTTGGTGCTATTCGCCTTGGCCGAGGTCATTTTGTTCGGCTGGGTTTTTGGGATGGATAAAGGCTGGGTCGAAATCACTTCAGGAGCCGATATGAAGGTGCCCCAAGTCTACCGCCCCATCATTAAATACGTGACTCCCTTGTTCATTTTGGTCATTTTTTTAACTTCTGTTTTTAAACCCTTAAACGGCGGTTTGGACGATTGGGGCAGAGGGTTTGCCCAATTGGGGGCAGGGCAGGGCTGGCCCTGGGCCAAGGATTCTATCATCAACCAGCTCTTCCACCTCGACACCGGCATCCTATGGTTTGAGCAAGGAGTTCCGACCAATATGTTTTACATCGACATGTCGCGTTTCCTGTTGGTATTCACCTTTATCGGACTCGGGGCTTTGGTGGCCATCGCTTCCCGCAAACGCAGACAGAACGCATGAGTACGAGCGCCCTTTTGTTTATGATTGCTGTGCAGGGAACGGTTACGGCAGTCACCGTCTACTACTTCTACAAGGTTTTGAAAGCTCCGGCCAAAGATGAGCCAGACTCCTATTCGGACAACGACGACTAATCGGGATTTTTGGGGGCAATGGGCTGGTGGGATGGATTTCGGTACGAGGCGACAGAGCGCAGAGCACTCCTGGGTTGGGTGGGTATATCACTTCTTTTGTTGGGCGCCCGGTCGCCCCGTCTCCCTTGGAACCAAACGCCAGAAATCGCCGATCTCTCCTCCCGGTTTCTTCCGCTCCTCGACTCGATTCAGGCCTATAAAAAGGACCATTATCGTTCCCTAATTCGCGGTTTTGAGGTGCATTCGGTCGATAGCGCGGGGCTGGTTGCGATGGGCTGCGATGCGTATTCAGCTCAGCGTTGGGTGCGCTATCTAAACCGAGGCTATACATTTCGGGACACGGCCCAGTTGCACCGCGTTGTGCGCCCCGATCCCCTCTGGTGGGCGGTCGCGTCCGCCCAAACGCGTTTTGAACGCGGTTCATCCGACTACATCTCGATGCGGAATGGGACTTTTGCGTCCAACCGAGAAAGACCGCAAGTTCCCACCATCCGTTTCCCCTTTTCGACCGATAGCCTCGACGTTACGGATTTTGAGCAACTCGGTTTGAGTCCCGCACAGGCATCGGTAGCGGTTCGTTTTTGTGCGGGCCGAGCCCTCGATGCCGCTGCGCTTTCGAAGTTGCGCGTGGTCAGTCCCGAACTCTTTGCCCAGTGGAAGCCCTGGATTCGTCCCCAACAGTCCGTCGTTCCCTCCGAAACCGTGGTTCTCGACCGCACTCCGTTTGATTGGAATGCTTTGGGCGCGGCCGAGTTGGCACGGCGATTGTCTTGGGACCCGGAACGGGCAGAACGCTTGGTCGAATACCGGCGTCGTTTGGGGGGATACACCGGGCTCGATCAATTGCTTTTGGACCGCAAAATCAGCCGGCGCGAATACGAACAATGGAGCGAACAGGGTTGGGATCTTTTTGGTCCACCCACAAAACTTTCGCTGAACGAGAGCCCCTTAGAAGTGCTGGCAAGCCATCCCTATCTGGGTTATCGATCGGCGAGGGCGTTGGTACAGTTTCGGGAATCGGTCCGTCCGTTTCGCTCCGTGGAGGAGTTAAGAAAACTTCATTTGATAGAGGACTCCGTATGGGCTAAACTTGTGCCGTATTTGGAAGTGCGCTTTTGAGGCTGAACCATCCGGATGCTGACGGGTTAAAACAATAAACTGAACACAATGGAGCTGGCTGAATCTTCGACTGTGGCAATGATCGCCGAAACCGTTCGCGACTACGCGGAACGTGCCATCCGTCCGCACATCATGGAATGGGACGAGAGTCAAACCTTCCCCGTCGAGTGCATGAAGGGACTGGGTCAACTCGGATTGATGGGAATGCTGGTTCCCGAGGAATACGGAGGTAGCGGTTTGTCTTATGATGAATATGTCGAAGCCATAATCGGTCTTTCCAAGGTCGATTCAAGCATTGGTTTGTCGATGGCCGCCCACAATAGTTTGTGCACTGGGCACATTCTGCAGCACGCCAACGAAGCGCAAAAGCGGAAATACCTGCCCAAATTGGCGAGCGGCGAATGGATTGGCGCTTGGGGCCTTACCGAAGCCAACACGGGTTCGGATGCCCTGCGGATGAAGGTCACCGCCAAGCGCGATGGAGATCAATGGGTCCTGAACGGAGCCAAAAACTGGATTACCCACGGCATCAGCGGCAATGTGGCCGTGGTGTTGGCGCGCACGGGCGAATTGCTCGACAGCCGAGGCATTTCTGCCTTTATTGTAGAGCGGGGAACCCCTGGTTTCAAAGCAGGTAAAAAGGAGAACAAACTCGGAATGCGCGCTTCAGAGACCGCCGAAATGATCTTCGAAGATTGCCGCATCCCGGCCGAGAATCTCATCGGGGTAGAGGGCGACGGCTTCATCCAAGCCATGAAGGTGCTCGACGGAGGCCGTATTTCGATTGCCGCATTGTCTGTGGGCATTGCCAAAGGAGCCTACGAAGCGGCCTTGAAATACGCCCAAGAGCGGGAGCAATTCGGCCAATCTATTTCGAAGTTTCAAGCCATTGCGTTCAAGTTGGCCGACATGGCTACCGAAATCGAAGCAGCTCACCTGCTGACCAATCGCGCAGCCTATCTCAAGAACAACGGCAAAAAAATGACCCGCGAAGGGGCCATGGCCAAGTACTATGCCTCCGAAATTGCCGTCCGCGTCTGCAACGAAGCGGTTCAGATTTTTGGTGGATACGGATTCACCAAAGACTTTCCGGTCGAGAAGTTCTATCGCGATGTCAAGCTGTGTACGATTGGAGAAGGAACTTCCGAAATTCAAAAGTTGGTGATTTCAAGAGATTTGCTCAAAGGTTAATTCATCCGGAAAATCCGGGGGGAATTGCTATCTTTGCAGCCGCCCAAACCGAAAAGGAAGCAATGATTATCATTCAAGTCAAAGAAGGAGAAGCCATCGACCGCGCGCTCAAGCGCTACAAGCGGAAGTTCGATAAAATGGGAACCGTTCGCCAGTTGCGTCGTCGCAGCGCGTTTACCAAGCCCTCGGTGGTTCGCCGTTCGGAAATCATCAAGGCAACCTACGTACAGGGGTTGCGCGCCGCCGACGAGAATTGAGGATTCTCCGGGAAACCGGAAACGACCTTCAACACACACGCGTCTTCGAAGACTATCTTCGGAGACGCGTTTTCTTTTTGTGGAAGAATTTCTCCGACATCTGCGGTTTCAACGAAACCGATCGCCCCATACCGTTGCGGCCTACCAATCTGACCTCGAGTCGTTTTTAAGCGCCCTGGAGTCTGAAGGGCTCGGGCTGTTGGACGCCAAGCCGGCCCAGCTCCGCGCGTGGATCGTGGCCCAAATGGATGCGGGTGCCGAACCCGCCAGCGTGCGACGTCGGCTCAGCGCGCTGCGCACTTATTACCGGTATGAGCAATCCATGGGGCGCATAACGGACAATCCCGTCCTGAAAATCAAAGCCCCCAAACAACCCAAGCGGTTGCCCAAAGTGGTCGCCGAGGACGAACTGGTATCCCTCTTGGATTCCGGGGTGTTTTCCGAAGCCTACGAAGGGCTGCGCGACCGTTGCATTCTGGAACTGCTCTATCAGACGGGGATGCGGCGCTCCGAGCTGGTGGGTCTCAGCTGGACCGATGTAGACCGAGCCCGAAGAGAAGTGCGGGTACTCGGCAAACGCGCCAAAGTCCGATTGATCCCACTGAGTTCGGGTATGCTGGACTGGCTCGATCGGCTCAGGACGCATCCCGAGCGACCCGAAGGTGCCGATGCAGAGACCGCCGTTTTCTTGGGTGTCAAAGGCAAAAGGATTACTTCGGTTCTTGTGTATTCGGTCGTGCATCACTACCTTTCTTTTACCCATTCCGAAAAGCGCAGTCCGCATGTCCTTCGCCACAGTTTCGCTACGCATATGTTGTCCAGAGGGGCCGATCTGCAGGAAATCCGAGATCTCCTCGGTCATTCTGGATTGGCGGCCACACAGGTCTATACCCATTCCAGCATCGAACGACTAAAGTCTGTGTTTAACCAGGCCCATCCGAGGGCCACTAAAAATGAGGAGCCATGAGAGTTCGCGTTCAATCCGTCAATTTCAATGCCCGCCCCGAATTGCTCGAGTTCATTCAAAAGAAACTCGATAAACTCGATCAAGTCCACGACCGCATCATCGAAGGAGAAGTTTTTCTCAAAGTCGACAATTCGCACGACCGCATGAACAAAATCGCGGAAATCAAGATCAATGTTCCAGGCAATGAGTTGATGGTCAAGAAGAATTGCGAAACTTTTGAAGAGGCCGCAGACCTTGGAGCCGAGGCTTTGCGCAAGCAGTTGGAGCGCCACAAAGGCAAGTTGAGGGGACTTTAAGAAGTTTTTGTTTGCCGCGTTTGTAGCGGTCGCTTTCTTTTCTACATTTGCAGTCCGCTTTTCGAGGCGGACTGTGTTGTTTATACGCAGCCTGAACTCCGGAGATAGACGCCGGTATAGCTCAGTTGGCCAGAGCAGCTGATTTGTAATCAGCGGGTCGGGGGTTCGAATCCCTCTACCGGCTCGGTCAGAGGGGTTCAGGAATCGCGAAAAAAGTTCTTCGGAACTTGGGAGAGCACTCAGTCGTTCGAAAGCGGTGGACCACTCGGTCCGACGTTCTTTGGTATTTCATCATTTCGACAAAACACAGGATCCCTGTAGCGGGGAGATACTCAAGCGGCCAACGAGGACAGACTGTAAATCTGTTGGTTTACACCTTCGCAGGTTCGAATCCTGCTCTCCCCACGAACAGATCCTTGAATTTCGAAGAATAGTTGCGGGCGTAGCTCAGTTGGTAGAGCATCAGCCTTCCAAGCTGAGGGTCGCGGGTTCGAGTCTCGTCGCCCGCTCTACATTCTTCGAATATTTCGCACAAGCCGGTGTAGCTCAGGGGTAGAGCGTTTCCTTGGTAAGGAAAAGGTCACGGGTTCAATTCCCGTCATTGGCTCAAAGTTCAAATTCAATGCGCACAGATTGAATTTGAATTGGCGCTATCGTCCCTGAATCCGCTGTGCATTTTGAATCCCACTGAGCAGAAACCCGAGCATCCACTAACCACGCAAAACAAACAAGGAGAGTACAATGGCAAAGGAGAATTTTGTACGCAACAAGCCGCACCTCAACGTGGGCACCATAGGTCACGTAGACCACGGCAAGACCACCTTGACCGCGGCCATTACCACGGTATTGGCTGAAAAAGGTTTCAGCGAAAAGCGTTCGTTTGATTCGATCGACAACGCGCCCGAAGAAAAGGAGCGCGGTATCACGATCAACACCGCTCACGTTGAGTACCAAACTCAGAATCGCCACTATGCCCACGTGGACTGCCCCGGTCACGCCGACTATGTAAAGAACATGGTTACGGGTGCTGCGCAGATGGACGGCGCCATTTTGGTGGTAGCCGCCACCGACGGTCCCATGCCCCAAACCCGTGAGCACATCCTCTTGGCTCGCCAGGTAGGAGTTCCCGCCATCGTCGTGTTCATGAACAAAGTGGACATGGTCGACGACGAAGAACTGCTCGAGTTGGTCGAAATGGAAATCCGCGATCTGTTGTCGTTCTACGACTACGACGGCGACAATGCTCCCGTGATCCGCGGTTCTGCCCTCGGCGCTTTGAACATGGAACCCAAGTGGGTTGACACCGTGATGAGCCTGATGGAAGCCGTCGACACCTACATCCCCATGCCTGAGCGCGATGTAGAGAAGCCCTTCCTGATGCCCGTGGAAGACGTGTTCTCGATCACCGGTCGCGGTACCGTAGCGACAGGTCGTATCGAAACTGGCGTAGCCAACACGGGCGACCCCGTTGAAATCATCGGCTTTGGAGACGAAAAACTCACCTCGACCATTACGGGGGTAGAGATGTTCCGCAAAATTCTCGACCGTGGCGAGGCTGGCGACAACGTCGGTCTGTTGCTCCGCGGTATTGAAAAGAGCGATATCCGCCGCGGTATGGTTATCTGCAAACCCGGCAGCATCAAGCCTCACACCAAGTTCAAGGCCGAGGTCTACATCCTGAAAAAAGAAGAAGGCGGACGTCACACGCCCTTCCACAACAAATACCGTCCGCAGTTCTATCTGCGCACCACCGACGTTACCGGCGAAATTACCCTTCCCGATGGCGTTGAAATGGTGATGCCCGGCGACAACCTCACCATCTCGGTTACCCTGATTGCCCCCGTGGCCGTCAACAAGGGTCTGCGTTTCGCCATGCGCGAAGGCGGTCGTACTGTAGGTGCAGGTCAGATCACCGAGATTACCGAATAAATTTTCCCCGGCAAGGCCCGTCTTTGCCGACAGGAAGGAGGTACAGTGATTCCAAGGTGTCCGGTTTCGGCCGGACACCTTTATCACTGAATAAACGGGTGTAGTTCAAGGGTAGAATAGAGGTCTCCAAAACCTTTGATGGGAGTTCGAATCTCTCCACCCGTGCAAAGGCGAAAGAGTTCAGACCGAAACAACATGAATAAGGTAAAGGCTTATTTTCTGGAAATCAACGAGGAACTCGTCAAAAAGACGAGCTGGCCGAGTTGGATGGATTTGCAGCGAAGCGCGGTTGTGGTCGCGGTGTCGTCGGTCATCATCTCCTTGGTGATTTTCGGAATGGACAAGCTCATCAGCGAAGTCTTGAAAATCGTTTACGATTTGTTCAAATAATTGAGTGTGGCAGCGACGATGACCGATAGTGTCAAGAAGTGGTACGTGGTCCGGGCCGTGAGCGGGCAGGAGAACAAGGTGAAGGCGCACATCGAAAGCGCTTTGACCCGTGAAAATCTGAGCGATCGGGTCGAGCAAGTCTTGATTCCCAAGGAGAAGGTCATTCAAGTGCGCAACGGAAAGAAGGTCAGCAAAGAGCGCCCCTATTTCCCCGGATACATCTACATCGAAGCCCTGTTGACCGGGGAAGTGATGCACGTCATTCAAGACGTACCCGGAGTGATTGGTTTTTTGAGCGACCGGAAAGGGGGAGAACCCATGCCGCTGCGCCATGCCGAAGTGAATCGCATCTTGGGCAAGGTGGACGAACTGATGGAAACAGGCGAGCAAATTGCCATTCCGTTTACGGTCGGAGAAACCGTAAAAGTGATCGATGGAGCCTTTAACGGCTTTAGCGGCACCATTGAAAAGATCAACGAAGAAAAGCGCAAAGTCGAAGTGATGGTGCGCATTTTCGGACGCAAAACCCCGCTCGAGTTGAACTTTATGCAAGTCGAGAAAGAGTAGACAATTTTCCGCGGAGATGTGAGCTCCGGCGGCCCTGAGGGAGCTTCCAACCCAAGGGATCGTGAACAACAGCCGAATAGACCAACAATCGCTTTCAAGCAATGGCAAAGGAAATCAGTGCAATGATCAAACTCCAAGTGAAGGGCGGCGCAGCCAACCCTTCTCCGCCCGTCGGACCGGCTCTCGGTTCGAAAGGGGTGAACATCATGGAGTTTTGCAAGCAGTTCAATGCGCGCACCCAAGACAAGCCGGGCAAAATTTTGCCCGTAGTTATTACTGTATTTGCCGATAAATCTTTTGAATTTATCGTCAAAACCCCTCCGGCACCGATTCAGTTGCTCGAGGCGGCCAAGATTCAATCGGGCTCTGCCGAACCGAACCGCAAAAAAGTGGCCAAGGTCAGCTGGGATCAAGTCAAGGTGATCGCCGAAGACAAAATGCCCGATTTGAACTGTTTTACGCTCGAAAGCGCCATGAGCATGGTCGCTGGAACGGCTCGGAGCATGGGCATCACCATTACCGGCGACAAGCCCTACTAAAACCGAACGCAACATGGCAAAATTGACCCGCAAACAAAAAGAGACCGCTGCGCTGATTGAGCGCAACAAGGTGTACTCGCTGGAGGAGGCTTCGGGCCTTGTCAAAGAAATCAGCAAGACCAAATTCGACGCTTCGGTCGACGTGGCCGTTCGCTTGGGCGTAGATCCCCGCAAAGCCAATCAAATGGTGCGCGGTGTTGTCACCTTGCCCCACGGAACTGGTAAGACCGTTCGCGTTTTGGCCTTGGTCACGGCCGACAAAGAAGCCGAAGCCCGCGAGGCTGGGGCCGATATGGTCGGTTTGGACGACTACCTCGATAAGATCAAGAATGGTTGGACCGATGTAGATGTCATCATCACGCTTCCGAGCGTCATGGGCAAATTGGGTCCCTTGGGCCGCATCCTCGGTCCCCGCGGACTGATGCCCAACCCGAAAACCGGTACCGTTACCATGGACGTGGGCAAAGCGGTTGCCGAAGTAAAAGCGGGTAAAATCGACTTTAAAGTCGACAAATATGGCATCGTGCACGCTTCGGTGGGCAAGGTGTCTTTCGAACCCGCCAAACTGCGCGAAAACGCAGAAGAGCTCATCAAGACCTTGGTACGGCTCAAACCCGTCGCAGCCAAGGGACAGTACATCAAAAGCATCTACCTGTCTTCGACCATGAGCCGCGGTATATCGGTCGATTCGAAGTCGGTAGCTTAATCTTTCGCGCACGATGACCAAAGAAGAAAAGAACCAAATGATTGAGGAGCTCAGCGAGCTGCTCAAGGTTTCCACCACGGTGTATGTGGCCGACATTTCCGGTCTCAACGCCGAAAACACGCACGCACTGCGCAAGTTGTGCAACAACCGCCACGTGCAGTTGAGCGTGGTTAAAAACACCTTGCTGCGCAAGGCCATGGAGCGCTCGGAGCGGAATTTCGATGAGTTGTTTCCCATTCTCAAGGGCAACACCAGCATCTTGATTTCCGATACGGGCAACGTACCGGCCAAGCTCATCAAGGAGTTCCGCAAGCGCTCCGACAAACCCTTGCTCAAAGGCGCTTGGATCGAAGAAGCCGTTTTTCTCGGAGACAATCAGCTCGAATCGCTGAGCAATCTCAAGTCGAAAAACGAGCTTGTGGGCGACATCATCGCCCTGTTGCAATCGCCTGCCAAGAATGTGGTATCTGCCCTCAAGTCGAGCGGTGGTACGTTGGCCGGTTTGCTCAAGACCCTCGAAGAAAGGGCCGCCTAACTCTGTACGCACTCAGCTTCCCGATAAATCACAACCGTTAACCCCAACAGTTCAGTACAATGGCTGACATCAAAGAACTAGGCGATGCCCTGGTCAACCTCACCGTAAAAGAAGTCAACGAACTCGCTGGCTACCTCAAGGAAACCTACGGAATCGAGCCCGCCGCGGCTGCCGTAGCCGTTGCTGCCCCCGCAGGTGGTGGCGCCGATGGAGGTGCTGTCGTAGAAGAGAAGACCTCTTTCGACGTAATCCTCAAGAGCGCCGGTGCGTCCAAACTCGCCGTCGTGAAACTCGTCAAAGAAATGACCGGACTCGGTCTGAAGGAAGCCAAGGAATTGGTCGACGCTGCTCCCAAGCCCCTCAAGGAAGGAGTTGCCAAAGACGAAGCCGAAGCCCTCAAGGCACAGCTCGAAGAAGCTGGAGCCGAGATCGAGATCAAGTAAGATCCCGACCGTCTTTTCAGGGTTTAAGTCTGCGGGCCCACGGGTTCGCAGGCTTGAACCTTTTGGTGTTGTATAAGGTTTTTTTCTGAATCAACCCTTCGTTCCTTGGCTCTCCCTACCCAATCCACCCGCATTTCTTTTGCTTCGATCAAGTCTCAGATCGACTTTCCGGACTTCATGGATATTCAAATCCAGTCGTTCAAGGATTTCTTTCAGCTTGAAACCAAGCCCGAAGACCGAAACGCCGAAGGTCTTTTCCGGACGTTCAGCGAGAACTTCCCCATCACCGATGCACGAAATCAATTCGTGCTCGAATTCATCGACTACTTCGTCGATCCTCCCCGCTACTCCGAGGAGGAATGCATTGAGCGCGGTTTGACGTTCAGCGTCCCGCTCAAGGCCCGACTCAAATTGTATTGTACCGATCCGGAGCACGAAGACTTCGAAACCATTGTTCAGGATGTGTACCTCGGTACCATTCCTTATATGAGCCCGCGCGGAACCTTCATCGTGAACGGGGCCGAGCGCGTGGTGGTTTCTCAGTTGCACCGCTCGCCCGGCGTCTTCTTTGGCCAGAGCTATCACGCCAACGGAACCAAGCTGTACAGCGCCCGGATCATCCCGTTCAAAGGCTCGTGGATCGAATTCGCCACGGACATCAACAACGTGATGTACGCCTACATCGACCGGAAGAAAAAGCTTCCGCTCACCACCTTGCTTCGCTCTATTGGTTATGAGCGCGACAAGGACATCCTCGAAATTTTTGATTTGGCCGAAGAGGTCAAAGTGTCTAAGGCGGGACTGAAGAAAGTCATCGGTCGTCGCTTGGCGGCCCGTGTGCTGAAGACCTGGGTTGAAGACTTTGTAGACGAAGATACCGGCGAGGTGGTTTCCATCGAACGGAACGAGGTAATCCTCGACCGCGATACAACCCTCGAAAAGGAGCACGTAGAAGCCATTATTGAGGCCGAGGTACCGAATATTTTGTTGCACCGCGAAAACGTGGAGTCTGCAGAGTATTCGATCATCTACAACACCCTGCAGAAGGACCCCACCAACTCCGAAAAGGAGGCCGTGGAGCACATCTATCGTCAGTTGCGCAATGCCGAACCCCCAGACGAGGAAACGGCCCGCGGCATTATCGACAAGTTGTTCTTCTCGGAAACCCGCTACAACTTGGGCGAGGTGGGTCGCTATCGACTCAACAAAAAACTCGGTCTCGATATTGCCAGCGATGTGCAGGTGTTGACCAAAGAGGACATCATCCGCATTGTGCGCTATTTGATCGAGCTGATCAACTCCAAAGCGGAAGTGGACGATATCGACCACTTGAGCAACCGTCGGGTGCGCACCGTGGGCGAGCAGTTGGCCAACCAGTTTAGCGTCGGTTTGTCGCGTATGGCACGCACCATCCGCGAACGGATGAACGTCCGCGACAACGAGGTGTTTACGCCCATCGACCTGATCAACGCCAAGACTTTGTCGAGCGTAATCAATTCGTTTTTCGGGACCAACCAGCTGAGCCAGTTTATGGATCAGACCAATCCCTTGGCCGAAATCACCCACAAGCGCCGGATGTCGGCCCTCGGTCCCGGTGGTTTGTCTCGGGAGCGCGCCGGTTTCGAAGTGCGAGACGTGCACTATACCCACTATGGTCGTCTGTGCCCCATCGAAACCCCAGAAGGACCCAACATCGGTCTGATTTCATCGATGTGTGTGTTCTCGAAAGTGAACAAGATGGGCTTTATCGAAACACCCTATCGGGTGGTCGATCAAGGAAAGGTGCGCCTCGATTTGGCGCCAGTATACCTGAGCGCTGAAGAAGAAGAAGGCAAGGTCATTGCCCAGGCCAACGCCCCCATCGACGACAAAGGCGACTTTTTGCGCGAGCGGGTCAAGGCCCGAGACGAAGGCGACTTCCCTGTCGTGGAACCTTCTTCGCTCGACTATATGGACGTGGCCCCAAACCAGATTGCTTCGATTTCGGCTTCGCTCATTCCGTTCCTCGAACACGACGACGCCAACCGTGCCTTGATGGGCTCGAACATGATGCGTCAAGCGGTTCCCTTGCTCATTCCCGAAGCCCCTGTGGTGGGCACCGGTTTGGAGCGTCAGGTAGCGCGCGACTCGCGGGTGTTGTTCAACGCCGAAGGCCCCGGTTTGATCGAATCGGTCGATGCACGCCGCATTGTGATCAAATACGACAGGTCGGAAGACGAAGCCCTCGTGAGTTTCGAAAGCGAATACAAGACCTATGATATGGTCAAGTTCCGCAAGACAAACCAGGGGTCGACCATTTCGCTTCGCCCCATTGTGCGCCGCGGTCAGCGGGTTGAAAAAGGAGACGTGCTGTGCGAAGGCTATGCGACCGAACAAGGCGAACTCGCTTTGGGGCGCAACCTCAAGGTGGCCTTTATGCCTTGGAAAGGATACAACTTCGAAGACGCCATCGTGATCAACGAACGCGTGGTGCGCGAAGACCTCTTTACCTCGATCCACGTCGACGAGTATACCCTCGAAGTCCGGGACACCAAGCTCGGCATGGAGGAACTCACCCCGGATATTCCGAACGTGAGCGAAGAAGCCACCAAGGATCTGGACGAAAACGGCATTATCCGCGTAGGCGCCGAGATCAAGCCCGGCGACATCCTGATCGGTAAAATCACCCCCAAGGGCGAATCGGATCCCACGCCTGAAGAAAAACTGTTGCGCGCCATTTTCGGCGACAAGGCGGGCGATGTCAAAGATGCTTCGCTCAAGGCATCTCCATCGCTTTATGGCGTGGTGATTGACAAGAAACTCTTTTCGCGCAGCGTGAAAGACAAGCGCACCCGCGTAAAAGACAAGGAAGAACTCGACATTCTCGAGCAAGAGTACCGGATGCAGATGGAAACCCTGCGCAACCAGTTCCTCGACAAGCTCAATGTCTTGGTTCTCGGCAAGACCTCTCAGGGCGTCACCAACGACCTCAACGAGGTGGTGATTCCCAAAGGAACCAAGTTTACCCAGAAGATTCTCAACGGAATCGACGACTTTACCCGCCTAACCGGTGGGCAATGGACGACCGACGACGACAAGAACAAGCTGGTGCAGAACCTGCTCCACAACTTTAAGATCAAGGTGAGCGACGTGACCGGGGTGTATCGCCGGAAGAAGTTCACCATCAGTGTCGGAGACGAACTGCCCGCGGGCATCATCAAACTGGCCAAGGTGTATATCGCCCAAAAGCGCAAGCTCAAGGTGGGAGACAAAATGGCCGGACGCCACGGAAACAAGGGGATTGTAGCCCGGATTGTCCGGGACGAAGACATGCCCTTCCTCGCGGATGGCACCCCGGTCGACATCGTCCTGAACCCGCTGGGGGTACCCTCGCGGATGAACATCGGTCAGATCTACGAAACCGTGCTCGGATGGGCCGGCATCAAGCTCGGCATGAAGTTCGCCACCCCGATTTTTGACGGAGCGAGCATCGACGACATCAACCACTACACCGACAAGGCCGGGGTTCCGCGCTACGGTCACACCTATCTCTTTGATGGGGGCACCGGAGAGCGATTTGACCAGCCCGCCACCGTAGGGGTGATTTATATGCTCAAACTCGGGCATATGGTCGACGACAAAATGCACGCTCGTAGCATCGGTCCCTACAGTCTTATCACCCAGCAACCGCTCGGGGGCAAGGCCCAGTTTGGTGGACAGCGCTTTGGAGAAATGGAAGTGTGGGCCATCGAGGCCTTCGGTGCTTCCAATATTCTGCGCGAATTGCTCACCGTTAAGTCGGACGATGTCGTGGGTCGCGCCAAGACCTACGAGGCCATTGTCAAAGGCGAACCGCTTCCCGAACCCGGTCTGCCGGAGTCGTTCAACGTATTGCTGCACGAGTTGCAAGGATTGGGATTGAAGGTGGCGCTGGAGTAAGCCCCCCGGCTTGCCCTGCATCGCTCTTCCTCTTTATCGACAAACCTTATTGTGACTTCCCTCCCCATGCTCAGAAAGAACGAAAAGAACAACAGCGGATCCTTCAGTACCATTACGATTAGCTTGGCATCGCCCGAGGACATCCTCGAGCGTTCCAGCGGCGAGGTGCTGAAGCCCGAAACCATCAACTACCGCACCCACAAACCCGAACGCGACGGGCTGTTTTGCGAGCGCATTTTTGGTCCCGTCAAGGACTACGAGTGCTTTTGCGGAAAGTACAAGCGCATTCGCTACCGCGGCATTGTCTGCGATCGCTGCGGGGTAGAGGTAACCGAAAAGAAAGTGCGCCGCGAGCGCATCGGGCACATCAGCCTGGTGGTTCCCGTAGCCCACATCTGGTATTTCCGTTCGCTCCCGAACAAAATCGGCTACTTGCTCGGTCTTCCGTCCAAGAAGCTCGATATGATTATTTACTACGAGCGCTATGTCGTGATCCAGGCCGGAGCCGCGACCAAGCCCGACGGAGCCAAACTGGATGCCATGGAGTTCCTCACCGAAGAGGAATACCTCGAAATCCTCGATCGGTTGCCCCAAGACAACCACTATTTGGACGATGCCGACCCCAATAAGTTCATCGCCAAAATGGGGGCTGAAGCCTTGATCGGACTGCTCGAGCGCCTCAATTTGGACGAGCTCAGCTACGATTTGCGCCACCGGGCGGGGAACGAAACCAGCCAACAGCGCAAGCAAGAGGCCCTTAAGCGCCTGCAGGTCGTTGAGGCCTTGCGCGAGGCCAACGAGCACATCGTCAACAAGCCGGAGTGGATGATCATGAAGATTGTTCCGGTCATTCCGCCCGAATTACGTCCCTTGGTGCCTTTGGACGGGGGGCGTTTTGCCACTTCCGACCTCAACGACCTCTACCGCCGCGTCATTATCCGCAATAACCGCCTCAAGCGATTGCTGGAAATCAAGGCTCCTGAGGTCATTTTGCGGAACGAGAAGCGGATGCTCCAAGAATCGGTCGATTCGCTCTTCGACAATACCCGCAAGGCCAGTGCCGTTAAAACAGAGTCCAACCGCGCCCTCAAGTCGCTGTCGGACAGTCTGAAAGGCAAGCAAGGTCGCTTCCGTCAAAACTTGCTCGGCAAGCGCGTTGACTATTCGGCCCGTTCGGTCATTGTGGTCGGACCCGAGCTGATGTTGCACGAGTGCGGTCTGCCCAAAAACATGGCGGCCGAGCTCTTCAAACCGTTTATTATCCGCAAGCTCATCGAGCGCGGCATTGTCAAAACGGTCAAGTCGGCCAAGAAAATTATCGACAAGCGCGATCCGGTGGTATGGGACATTCTCGAGAATGTCATGAAAGGACACCCCGTGATGCTCAACCGGGCTCCAACCCTGCACCGTCTGGGTATTCAAGCCTTCCAGCCCAAGTTGATCGAAGGCAAGGCCATTCAATTGCACCCGTTGGTTTGTACGGCCTTTAACGCCGACTTCGACGGAGACCAAATGGCCGTGCACCTTCCGCTCGGACCGGCCGCTATTCTGGAGGCCCAGTTGCTCATGTTGGCTTCGCACAACATTCTGAACCCCGCCAACGGCTCGCCCATTACGGTACCTTCTCAAGACATGGTCTTGGGTCTGTATTATATGACCAAAGCCCGCAAAGGCACGGCAGAGCGCAAGATGAAGGGAGAAGGAATGACCTTCTACAGCGCCGAAGAAGTACAAATTGCCCTGAACGAAGGCAAGGTGGAGCTCCACGCCATCATCAAGGTGCGCGCCCGGGTCGAAGAAGGCGAACAGCTCGTAAACCGAGTCATCGAGACCACTGTCGGACGCGTCTTGTTCAATGCCGCTGTTCCAAAGACCGTGGGCTTTATCGATGCGGTTCTCACCAAGAAGGCGCTTCGCGAGATCATCGCCGATATCTTGAAGAAGACAAACGTGGCGACCACGGCTCGTTTCCTCGACGACATCAAAAACCTCGGTTTCCGCACGGCCTTTAGAGGTGGGTTGAGCTTCTCTTTGGAGAACATCATCATCCCACACGAAAAAGACGAATTGATCAAGCAAGCCAACGAGTTGATCGAGAATATCTTGGCCTCGTACAACATGGGTTTGATCACCAACAACGAACGCTACAATCAGGTCATCGACGTTTGGACCAACACCAATGCTCGACTCACTGAACGGGCGATGTACTATCTGAGCTCAGACGACCAGGGCTTCAACCCGATCTTTATGATGCTCGACTCGGGGGCGCGGGGTTCGAAAGAACAAATTCGCCAGCTCTCGGGAATGCGCGGATTGATGGCCAAACCCCAGAAATCGGGTTCGGGCGGGGGAGAAATCATCGAAAACCCGATTATTTCGAACTTTAAGGAAGGCCTTTCGATTCTCGAGTACTTTATCTCGACCCACGGAGCGCGTAAAGGTCTGGCCGATACGGCCTTGAAGACCGCCGACGCGGGTTATTTGACCCGTCGTTTGGTCGACGTAGCCCAAGACGTCATCATCAACGAAGTAGACTGCGGCACCTTGCGCGGACTCGAATTGACCGCCCTCAAAAAGAACGAGGAAGTCGTCGAATCGCTCTACGAACGCATCGTGGGACGCGTTTCGCTTCAGGACGTACACAACCCCTTGACCGGAGCACTGTTGGTCGAGGCCGGTGGAGAAATTACCGAAAAGGTCGCTCAGAGCATCGAAGATTCGCCCGTAGAAATGGTCGAAGTGCGTTCGCCCTTGACCTGCGAATCCAAGCGGGGCATTTGTGCCAAGTGCTATGGTCGCAACCTGGCCACGGCACGGATGGTCCAAATGGGCGAAGCCGTGGGGGTTATTGCAGCCCAGTCAATCGGTGAACCCGGTACGCAGTTGACGCTCCGCACCTTCCACGTAGGGGGTACGGCGGGCAACGTGGCCGAAGAATCGAAATTGATCGCCAAGTTTGACGGCATTCTCGAAATGGAGGAGCTGCGCTCGGTCCAGAACGAAGATGTAGGAGAGAAGAGCGAAATCGTGATTGGTCGCACGGGCGAAATGCGTCTGGTCGACGAAAAGACGCGGATTACGCTGGCCACCGGTTTGGTGCCTTACGGCTCAACCTTGCGCGCCAAAAACGGTCAGAAGCTCAAGAAGGGCGATGTGATTTGCGATTGGGACCCGTATAACGGCGTCATTATTTCGGAGTTCAGCGGGGTGATAGCCTACGAAGACATCGAACAAGGACAGAGCTTCCGGGTCGAAATCGACGAACAAACCGGCTTCCAAGAGAAAGTAATCTCCGAGTCGCGTGCTAAGAAGTTGATCCCGAGTCTTTTGATTCAGGACAAAAAAGGCAATACCCTCAAGCAGTACAACCTGCCCGTGGGATCGCACTTGGTGGTCGAAGACGGAGAAGAGATCAAAACCGGCAAGGTGTTGGTCAAGATTCCGCGCAAGAGTGCCAAAGCGGGCGACATCACCGGCGGTTTGCCCCGGGTCACCGAATTGTTCGAGGCGCGCAATCCTTCGAACCCCGCCATTGTGAGCGAGATCGACGGTATTGTGTCCTACGGCAAGATCAAGCGCGGCAACCGCGAGATCATCATCGAGGCGCGGAGCGGAGAAGTGAAGAAGTACTTGATCAACCTCAGCAAGCAAATCCTGGTGCAGGAAAACGACTTCGTGAAGGCGGGCATGCCGTTGAGCGATGGCGCGATTACGCCCAGCGACATCTTGGCGATTCAAGGACCCACCAAGGTTCAAGAGTATCTCGTCAACGAGGTGCAAGAGGTCTACCGTCTGCAGGGGGTTAAAATCAACGACAAGCACTTTGAGGTCATCGTACGCCAAATGATGCGCAAAGTGGACATTCAGGATTCGGGCGATACGCTCTTCCTCGAAGGTCAGTTGATCCACAAAAACGACTTTATCCGGGAAAACGACGAAATTTTCGACAAGTTGATCGTGGAAGATTCGGGCGAAAGCGAGAACATCAAGCCAGGTCAAGTGGTGAGCAGCCGTCAGTTGCGGGACGAAAACAGCCTGCTGAAGCGCTCCGACAAGGCCCAGGTTACCGCGCGTCCGGCCCGTCCGGCCACGGCAACGCCGGTGCTCCAAGGCATTACCCGTGCCTCGCTCCAGACCAAGTCGTTTATTTCGGCGGCCTCGTTCCAGGAAACCACCAAGGTGTTGAACGAAGCAGCAGTGAACGCCAAAGTCGACTATCTCGAAGGATTGAAGGAGAACGTGATTGTCGGTCACCGCATTCCCGCGGGTACCGGTTTGAAGCGCTACACCGAAATCCTCGTGGGTTCCAAGGACGAACTCGAACGCTTGAACGAGCGCCGGGAACAACAAGAAATGATCCACGCTCACTAAATCTCCGATATCCAGATGGATTCACACGAAGCCCAGCCGAATCTGAACATCGAAATCAAAGACGATGTAGCCGATGGAATCTATTCCAATTTGGCGGTCATCAACCATTCGGCCATGGAGTTCGTCGTGGATTTTATCCAGATGATGCCGGGTTTGCCCAAGCCGAGGGTGCGTTCGAGAATTATTTTGAGCCCGATGCACGCCAAGCGGTTTGCGCAGGCCATGGCCGAGAACGTGCGCCGCTACGAAGAAACCCATGGCGAAATCGACGAACCCACGGGTCCTCAGATTCCGCTCAATTTCGGACCGGCAGGGCAGGCGTGAGTTTGGAGTTGACCAGAGCTTTGGCTTAGGTCAGAACGATTGAACCTTTTGAAACACCCTTTGTGAAAGCAAGGGGTGTATTTTTTGTCACGGGATATTTCTGGGAGAAATGTTTTTTTCAGTAGAAAAAGCCTAAGACGGATCGAATGAACGACAGACCTACGTGGGTTTATCTGGGTCTTCGGTTCGTTGTCTTCCGGCTTCCTTGAGCCATTTTAATCGGTCCTCGAAAATGTCTGGAATCAACTCCAAACGGTACACTGCAAACTGCAAACTCGAAGCTGCAAAC
>Ga0247843_1001268_pt1 | contig 52560 bp, 39 predicted proteins | sample LaCruzMarch2017__FD_192420 | JGI IMG/M metagenome (GOLD analysis project Ga0247843, IMG submission 192420) | Freshwater microbial communities from meromictic Lake La Cruz, Castile-La Mancha, Spain - LaCruzMarch2017_8m | ecosystem: Environmental > Aquatic > Freshwater > Lake | place: Spain...
GTTTTATTCCGTCACCCGGAGATGTATCCCTGGCAAGTTGCTCTCCAGCAGAGCTTGCTTCCGTTTAGTCTCCAATGCAAATGTAAACCTTATTTAGGATTACTGAAAAATGTGTAAACTTGTAACAGGATTTAGAACTAAAAAAGTGTCAACTTTTTTCAGGACGAGTCAATTCAAAACCCCGCACAAGGACTCCTTATATATAATACCGACATTCGATGCTTTGAAGTGTTTGGAGGCACTTTTTGGAATTCCTTTGGCTGCGAATGCGGAGCCCAACCCGGAATACTCAGTTTTTCGAAAGACACCGCTTGCGGGGGCAGTGCCTTGAACATGAGCACCACCGGTCAAAATGGTTTGCTGCAGTGGCAAGTCTCGACCGACAACTACAGCTGGACCGACATTCCAAATGCCAGCGCTGCTACGCATACCCAAACCCTGCCCGGCCAAGGGCCCGATCAATTCTACCGACTGCGCGCCATTGATACCAGCTGCGGAACCGCGTACAGCCCGTCGCAGTTGGTTGTAGTGGTTCCCTTGCTCAACGCACCCGGTCCCATTACCGGCCCCAGCCTAGTAAATCAAAACCAACAGGGCGTAGCCTATTCCATCGCCGCCGTTCCTGGTGCCAGCAGCTATACTTGGACGGTTCCAAACTCGGCAACCATTGCCTCAGGCCAAGGCAGCACCTCCATTACTGTTAATTTTAGCACCGGCAGCGGTGCCATCACGGTGACGGCCAACGACACTTGTGGATCCAGCGCTCCCCAATCCATTACCGCATCGGCCGGAAACCCCATCAGCTGCCTTGCAATCAAACAAGCCAATCCCAATGCCACATCGGGCAGCTATACCATTGACCCCGATGGCCCAGGCGGCAACGCCCCTGTAAGTGTGCACTGCGACATGAGTACCTTAAACGGAGGCTGGACCGAAGCCGCTACCTTCGTAAACACCGGCAACATCGATTTGGCCTGCTCGGCCAACAACGGCTGGTTCGATCAGGCCGTAGATTGGACCATGGCCAACTGGTCGGGCTCCGAAATTATGGTTCAACTTATCGACAACAACGGCAACATCATTTACAGCGGGGCCGGCACCCGCACCAACAACTGGACCTACAACAACCTTACCTCGTCGGGAAGTTCAAGCAGCCAATACGACCACGGTTCCCAGCACGGCAATGCCATTGCCTTAAATACAGGACATCGGTTTAGTATTTCTGGAAAAAACACCGACAACGGGGGCTGGGGCGGCAGCTGGGGAAATGGATACGTATTGAACGTACAAACTTCGCCTGCCTATGCTATGAACATGGTGGTAGCCGCCTTCCAATACAACCAACCCAATGTGAATTGTGGAACGCGTTCCTTCAACAGCTACGACCCCGGCCACGAACTGATGTACAGCAACACCGGCGGAATTTCGACCAACAACAATGCGGCCTTAACTTCTGGCCAAAAATTCTTTGGGCGCTTGCGGTTTTACGTTCGATAAACGCATTTTAGTAGGCCCTTAGGGAATTGGCTGGCACAGGGCTTTGCCCTTTGTTGTTCGATTTGCCCTGAAAAATTCGGGGCCTTGGCATTCCTTTATATATGATTCTTAAAAAAACAGGGGCCTGCAATTATTGAGTTGGCCCCGCGGCAGGGATTGAGCAAGGTTGCCCGCAAGGGGGCCCATGCGCTGCCCGCGTGGCGCGGAGGCGACTTCAGGAGCCACCGCAAGCCCGCTGGGCAGCCCATGGGCCACCGCGGACAACCTGCGAAAGCCCGCAGCCGCCCCCCAAAAAAGTCCGAAAAAATTAAGCGCTAACCAGCGTGCCCAAGGTCTCGCCCTGCACCAACCGGAACAAATTGCCTTCTTGATTCGCATTGAAAACGATGATGGGCAAATTGTTCTCTTTGCACAAAGTAAACGCAGTTAAATCCATGACATTCAGCCCTTTCTGTATAACTTCATCGAAACTGATGCGGTCGTACTTGGTCGCAGTCGGATCTTTCTCGGGGTCGCTGGAGTAAATGCCGTCCACCCGAGTGCCTTTCAGAATTACGTCGGCCTCGATTTCAATGGCCCGCAGCGAAGCGGCTGTGTCGGTAGTAAAGTAGGGATTGCCGGTGCCAGCCCCAAAAATGACCACGCGGCGTTTTTCCAAATGCCGAACCGCACGGCGGCGAATAAAGGGTTCGCCAATTTCTTTCATTTCAATGGCCGTTTGCAGCCGGGTGTGCACCTGTAAATTTTCAAGTGCCGATTGCAAGGCCATTCCATTCATAACCGTTGCCAGCATGCCCATGTAATCGCCCTGCACACGGTCAAAACCGCCTTGAACTGCATTGATGCCCCGGAATATATTTCCACCTCCAATTACAACCGCCACCTCAACCCCGGCATCGTGAATCCCTTTGATTTGCCGAGCGTACAGCGACAGCATTTCGGGTTCAATACCAAAGGATTTGGGTCCCATTAGGGATTCCCCGCTCAGTTTTAACAGGATGCGTTTGTACTTCATGGACGTAAAGGATAAAAAAAAAGAGAAACCGAAGTTTCTCTGTTCCTACATTATTGAAGAGAATATCGATGGAAAGCCGTGGCCGTTAGGCCCTTGTCGATCGATTGCAAATACTGACGAACGTTTTGTTTGTTGTCTTTAATGAACTCCTGGTTCAACAGGGTTGATTCTTTAAAGAACTTTTCGAGTTTGCCTTTGGCAATCATTTCGATTTTGTCTTCGGGCTTGCCTTCGTTGCGTAGAATATCGATGGCAATATCCAATTCTTTTTGAATCACATCGGCAGAGACATGGTCTTTATCTAAGGCTACCGGAGCCATGGCTGCGGCTTGCATGGCCACATCTTTCGCGGCTTGGGCAACGGCATCGGAGCCAGTTTGGTTCAAACCTACAAGGGTTGCCACTCGGTTTCCGGGGTGGTTGTATCCAAACAATTCGGGTGCTGTTAGAAAGCGGCAAACACCGATTTCAATTTTCTCCCCAATTTTTCCGATTTTTTCGGTGATGTGGTCAAGGATGGTACGTCCATCGGCCATGCCAATGGCATAGATGCTTTCGATGGAATCGCACTGATTGGAAAGAGCCAGAGCGGCTATTTCTTTAGCAAAACCAACAAACTCTTCGTTTTTCGCTACGAAATCGGTTTCGCAATTGAGTGCAATAAGCACTCCGTTGTTGCCTGAAGTATGGGCATAAACATACCCTTCGGTCGCGGTGCGATCAGAACGGTTGGCGGCTACTTTTTGTCCTTTTTTGCGAAGGATTTCAATGGCTTTTTCAAAATCACCTTCGGCTTCCACCAAGGCTTTTTTGCAATCCATCATACCGGCACCGGTTTGCTGTCTGAGTTTATTTACGTCGGCTGCTGTAATTGACACGGGAATACAGATTTAATCGTTGGATTCGGTTTCGGGCGTAGTGTTCTCTTCTTGGATATCGGACGTTTCTGTCTCGGCAACGGCCAACACAGGAACCTCTTCAACCTCGGCCGCAGGGGCTGAAGCGATTGAGCTTTCGGGAGCGGCGGCCACCAAGGCGGCAGCAACATCCGAAGAATCATCGTCTTCATCGGCGTCTTTGCTGGCTTTGCGGTCGGCCAAACCTTCGCGAATGGCCTGAGTAACATAATCCAGAATAAGGGCTACGCTATCTGCGGCATCGTCGTTGGCGGGAATAGCAAAATCAACATCGTTTGGATTAGAGTTGGTATCTACCATTCCGAAGGTAGGAATGTTCAGGCGTTTGGCCTCGGCCACGGCGATGTGTTCGCGCTTGATATCGACAATAAAGATGGCCGCAGGAAGGCGGTTCAAATCGGCGATGGAGCCAAAGTCTTTTTCGAGTTTGGTTTTGGTACGGTCTAATACCAACCGTTCTTTTTTAGAAAGGGTTTCAGCGGTACCGTCTTTCACCATTGAATCCAAACGCGACATTTTTTTCACGGTCTTGCGGATGGTCTGAAAATTGGTCAACATCCCTCCAGGCCAACGTTCCGTAACATAAGGCATATCGCATCCTTTTGCTTTTTCGGCAATAATGTCTTTGGCTTGTTTTTTAGTGCCTACAAACAAAATCTTTTTTCCGGAGCGCGCCATTTGCTTCAGGGCATTGGAGGCATCTTCGAGTTGAAGAACGGTTTTGTTGAGGTCAATAATATGGATGCCGTTTTTTTCCATAAAGATATATGGAGCCATTTGCGGGTTCCATTTGCGGCGCAGGTGGCCAAAATGAACCCCGGCATTCAGAAGTTGTTGTACAGTAATTTTAGACATACGTGTATAAATCCCATTAACGTTTAGAGAACTGGAAGCGGCGACGTGCCTTCTTGCGGCCGAACTTTTTACGTTCAACCATGCGGGAGTCTCGGGTAAGCAGACCATGCGTGCGCAAATCGCTTCGAATCTCTTCATTTTCGCCCACCAAGGCTTTGGCCAAGGCCAAGCGAATGGCTTCGGCCTGTCCATTGATGCCACCGCCGGCTACATTCACTTTCAAATCGAAAGCTTCCGGATTTTCGTTGGCAACCTCAAAGGCTTGAGTGATTTTATATTGCAAAGTAGAGGTCGGAAAATACTCTTTGTAATCGCGGTGGTTCACCGTGAAGACTCCTTTTCCGTTTTTTTTCAGGTAAATGCGTGCAATGGAGGTTTTGCGGCGGCCTGAAGTGTTAAGAATACTCATAAAACTTACTTAATGTCGTTTAAGTTAATGGTTTGAGGGTTTTGGGCCTCGTGTGGGTGATTGCCGCCGGCATATACTTTCAAATTGCCAAGCAGGGCTCTGCCCAATTTGGTTTTAGGCAGCATGCCTTTCACCGCATTTTCAACTGGAAATTCGGGTTTCCCCTTCATAATTTCGCTGATCACCGGCTCCCGCTGCCCACCTGGATACCCCGTGTGGCGGCGGTATGTTTTGGTTTCCATTTTTTGTCCGGTCAACCGCACTTTTTCGGCATTGATAACGATTACCTGATCGCCGCAATCGGCATGCGGGGTAAACGAAGGCTTGTGCTTGCCCCGCAGCATCATCGCTACACGGCTGGCTAGACGGCCTAAAATTTCATTTTCGGCATCAACCAAAACCCACGTTTTAGTGGAGTTTTGCTTGTTTACCGAAACGGTTTTATAACTGAGTGTATTCACGGCTCAAGTACTTTAAATCTTTAATCGGGGTGCGAAAATAGGAACAATTTTTCGTTCCGCAAAGTAAATTCAACATTGCTTTGTGCAAAACCTTGCGATTTTATAGAAATCGGACAGCTTTAGGGCTAAGGTCGGGGCGGGTTACGGGCTTTCGCGGGTAGTCCGCAGCCAGCGGTTTGGGGCCCAGCGGCTTTGCGCGGGCTCCCGAGGTCGCCTGCGCAGCACGCGGGCCCCTTAAACCGCCGGCTTTGCGTGCTACCGCTGCTCAATCCCGCCCGCAATCCTCATGCCTTGCGGCCTTTCCTTTCAAAGGATCCCCCAAACTGCCTAAGCCCATTAAAATTGGCTTTTGCAAAAGAATAAGATTGGCTACATTTGGCCTACCCAATTTAAAAACCAACATGCCTTTTGATTCTGTTGCCCAAAACAAAGGGGCAGTCCATCCCTTGCGTTCGGTGCAAAGGCAGCGGTTGCTGGCCGATGTGGCACAGCTGTTCCTGGGAACCAAACCCTTCTCTGAACAAATCAACTTGGCGCTTCAATGGATGGGCGCCGATGCCGAGGTAAGCCGTATTTATATTTTTGAAGACAGCATCGACGGGCTTAGTACCTCAAACACCTTTGAATGGTGCAATTCGGGCATTGAACCTCAAATTCAAGAGCTGCAAGGAATTGATTATGCAGTGATTCCGAGTTGGAACCGCTTGTTAGACCGCGATGGGCGCATCTTTTCGACCAACATCCAGCTGGAACTGCCTGAAGACCTTTTAGCCGTGCTGGGCCCTCAAGGCATTAAATCCATCCTTATTATACCCCTTCATCGGGCCGGCCGCCGATTTGGGTTTATCGGATTTGACGAATGCACCCGCAACCGAGAATGGGCACAAGAAGACCTTGAATTGCTGCGCTCCCTGTCGGGCGTGTTGTCTTCTACGTACGAGCGAGAACACATCCGTGCCCAACTAAATTTGGGCGAAATACGGTTAAGCATGGCCTTGGAAAACGCCGGAACTGGACTTTGGGATTGGAACATGGAAAGCGGCAGCCTTTCCTTAAATAAAGAAGGAGGCTGGATGCTTGGACTGGAAGCGCCGGACCATCCATATTTAATGCAGGATTGGAAAGACCGCATGCACCCCTCTGATGTGAATGCCTTTGTCCTAAATATGGATGAAATGGGCAGCGGCCAAAGGGTTGACATAGACAACAGCCATCAGGTAAAAACCGCCGAAGGGACATGGAAATGGGTTCGCATTCAGGGAAAAGTGGTAGAATGGACCCCGGCAAACAAAGCCCAGCGGGCCGTTGGAACCCTTATCGACATTGACAAACAAAAAAGAATTGAGGAGGAACTTCGCCACCTAAACACCTCGAAAGACCTTTTCTTTTCGGTGTTGGCACACGATTTAAAAGCCCCCTTGCTGTCTATAATGCAAATGGCCGCTTCAACCAAAGGCAATGAAAATTTAAAACAATCAGATTGGCATGCTTTGCTGTCTGCCCAAGAATCAATGGCTAAAAACAGCCTAAATTTGCTTGAGAATTTGTTTCATTGGGCGGGATTCCAAAAAGGGCCCCTGGCTTTTTTTCCTGAAAACTTCGATGCCTTCGAGATTGCCAAAATGGAGATTGAAAACCTTCAGCAAGCCCTGGATTTCAAATCCATTCAGATCGATTTAACGGAATTTAGTCCCCAACACGTCTTTGCCGACAAAGTATTGCTTGGCATTGTATTTCGGAATTTGCTGCACAATGCCATTAAATTTAGCCATCAAAAAGGCCGTATTCTTCTCCGGTCTAAACCGAATGGCCCTTTTGTGCATTTTGAAATCCAAGACTTTGGCCTTGGGATTCTCCGCGAACATTCAATCAGCCTTTTGCAGGAAGACTTTTTTAAATCCTCCGTTGGAACCAACGGAGAAACAGGGGCGGGCATCGGTTTGAAAATCTGTAAAAAGTTTATTCAACAGCAAGGGGGCGACCTGTCGTTTCATTCTGAGCCCAAGGGCGGCTGCACCTTTTGCTTCTTTTTGCCTGTTTTTAAAGAGCAGCAATAAGCCCCATGCGGAAAAAAGGGGGCCCTAGGGCACGGTTTCAAGGAAAACCAACAATCTTTGTTTTTTTATAACTTTACCACATTCAAACAACAGCGTATGTCGGGTTTCGTGAATAAAGTAATTTTGGTTGGCAATCTGGGCCGCGACCCCGAGGTCCGTGAATTCCCAGATGGGGCAAAACAGGCCAAGGTTTCATTGGCTACCTCTGAATCGTACAAAAACAAGAACGGAGATCAGGTTGAACACACAGAATGGCACAACTTGGTTTTTCGCCGCCGCCTTGCCGAAATCGCTCAATTGTACTTAAAGAAAGGACATAAAGTGTATGTAGAAGGGCGTATAAAAACACGGGCCTGGGAGCAAGAGGGTCAAAAAAGACAGACCACCGAAATCGAAGTTGACCAACTTACGATGCTTGAAAGCAAAAAAACGGAAAGTTCCAGTCCGGGAGCTGACCACACAGGCGGAACATCAGAGCCTGATTTTCCGTTTTTCTAATTAAATTCAGCCCCCTTGGAAGACCCTTTAAGTTACAGCAGCCTGCCTTTAGAAACCGCTCTGCTTCTGCTGCCTCTGCTCCTTATTTCTGGATTGATTTCTGCCTCGGAAGTTGCGTTTTTCGGAGTGTCTCCCAAAACCATGGAAGCGCTCGAAACAACCCACCCCAAAACCTTTGCAAAAGTCAACAACCTGTTGGCCCACCCCAACCGGTTGCTGGCCACCATATTAATCTCCAACAACTTCACCAACATTCTGATTGTGCTGCTGTCGTCTATGGCCAGCTCGGGCTTGCCATTTTTGGCGGCATGGCCGTCTTGGCTTCAGTTTGCGTTCCAAGCCCTAGGAGTTACCTCGATTATTTTAATTTTTGGAGAAATTTTACCAAAAATCTTGGCTACGCATCGGGGCAAAGGAGTCCTGGTTTTAATGGCCACCCCTCTTTCTGTGGTCGGCTTAATTACCCGCCCTCTGGGCAGTTTGCTTCTGCTCAGCGGCCGACTAATAACCGGAAACGCCACAAAAGGGGGGCAGACCTTAAGCAACGAAGAACTTTCGGCCGTTATTGACATGGCCGAAGGAGTTGAAATCTCGGACGAAGAACGAAAAATTTGGAAAGGCATCGTAGAATTTGGGAAGATTACCGCCAGCGAAACCATGAAGCCCCGCACCGACATTGTTGGGATTGAAACCAAAAAATCCTATCAACAGGTTTTAGCGTTGATCCTTCAAAGCGGATACTCCAGAATTCCTGTTTATTCTGAATCCTTAGACCAAGTTAGTGGCATCTTGTATGTCAAAGATTTAATCCCCTATTTATCTGAACAGGCTGGATTCAATTGGAATCAATTGGCACGAAAGCCCTTTTTTGTGCCGGAAAACAAACCCATCGATGATCTTTTAAAGGAGTTTCAGTTAAAGAAGATGCACATGGCCATTGTGGTTGATGAATATGGAGGCTGCTCAGGACTGATTACCCTAGAAGACATCATCGAGGAGATTGTTGGCGAGATCAACGATGAATTCGACGACGAAGAAATCGTTTACTCAAAATTGGACGAACACACCTTTGTGTTCGAGGCCAAAACCACCCTAATTCAAATGTGCCGAATTGTGGATTTGCCCTTCGAGGCCCTAGGCCCTGCCGGAGAAGAGGCCGACACCATTGCAGGCCTTCTGCTCCACTTGCATCAAAAACTTCCGGCCAAAGGGGTTAAAATCAACACGCCCAAGATTGAATATTGCGTAGAATCGGCCGACCAGCGAAGAATTAAGCGGGTCAAAGTGTACATAAAACATGCTGAAAAGGCGAAAACAGGCGACCTTGCTCTTTTTTGGGCCTTCCTTATGGGTTTCTCGTTGATGAGCTGCGATGCGGTTGTGCCCCAACCCAAACCAAAGGGCTATCCGCGTATTGAACTGCCCAGCAATGCCAGTAAAGCATTAAACTACCCTGGGCCCTTTGAATTTGAAATTGCTCAGGTGGCCGTTGTTCGACCGGCCCCCGGGCGCCCCGAATTTCCGGGCGGACTCTGGTTAAATATCGATTATCCCGATTTTCGGAGCACCATTTACCTGACCTATCTGCCTGTAACCAACAATCTGCCCGAATTGTTGGATGCCGCCAACCAACAGGTATATCAAGGCCACGTAACCATGTCCGAAGGCATCGAGGAACGGGCCCTTGTTGACTCCGAACGAAAGGTCTTTGGCCGTGTTTTTCAATTGTTGGGTCCCGTTGCCACGCCCGTTCAATTTTATTTGACCGACTCGGCTCGGCATTTTCTTCGGGGCAGCTTGTATTTCAATTACGCCGCAAACTACGACAGCATTGCTCCTATTCTAACCTACCTGAACCAAGATATAGACCGGATGATGTCCAGCTTGGTTTGGAAACCCTAAAGCAGAAAATTGAATTTCTCCCTACTTTTACCCCTAATAATTCTGTTTATGCGCCTGATTACAGCTTTCCTTTTTGCGTTAATTGCCCCTAGCATTGCCCTAGCTCAAACGAGTTTTGAAGGGTTAATTCGATACGACATCAGCTATGTCGCAAACATTCCTGGAATGGAGAGCATGTTGCCCAAAGCCAGCGAAACCATTGTCAGCAAAAAAAGAAGCCTTACCCGAATGGAAGGGGGCGTGCAAGCCGACATGCTGGGCGATATGCTGTCAGACCATGCCACAGGCAAAACCTATTTTATTAACCACAGCAACAAGATTATTTACTCCACCACCGAAGACCAAATGCCCAAAGCAGATGACATTAAGCCGGTGGTAAAAAAAGGAAAAGGCAAAATGATGATAATGGGGTATGAATGCAAGCCCTACACCGTTGAAGTCAAGGTCAACGACATGCTCATCAACTCCACCTATTGGACCACCACCCAATTTGCTCCGGCAAAGGAAATAAAAAACATAGGCATGAACACCCCCAACGTGAAAGTAGAGGGGTTTCCAATGAAAATTGAGACTTCTTTGCCAATTCCTGGAATGGGGAACTTAAAAATGGAAATGGTGGTTACCCAGCTTAAAGACCTGAAAGAACTGCCGAACAATGTCTTAACTCTTCCTGCCGGCTACACCACCAAAGAAGGCCTGCCGCCCGTCTTTCAAATGGGGAAATAATCCCAGGGCATGAGCTCACCCTTGCTAAAAAAACTGGCCGGCCAAACCGCCGTTTACGGGTTGGGAACCATATTAGGTCGGGTATTAAACTACCTGCTTACCCCATTGTACACGGGCATTTTTGCTGCCGAGGCCTTTGGAACGTATTCAGAGGCCTATGCCTACATCGCAATCCTTCTGATCGTTTTAACCTATGGAATGGAAACGGCCTTGTTTCATTTTGTGCAAAAAAATCCGAATCCCAAACGGGTTTTTTCCACTGCAGCAGCCTCCTTGCTGCTTACCACATCGGTTTTCTGGGTGCTTCTTTTTCCCAACAGCTCATTTGTAGCCAACCTGATGAACTATCCAGGCCACCCAGAATACGTCGTTTGGTTGGGATTGATTATTGGGTTTGACGCCCTGAGCAGCTTACCCATGGCCTGGTTAAGGCTAAAAGGCCGGCCCGGACTCTTCAGCACAATCACCCTAATCAATATAGGAGTGAACATTGGGCTAAACCTATTTTGGTTAAAATGGGGCCGAGACCTGCATTTATCGGGGCAGATTTCTCCCTTTGAGGGTTGGGGGCTGCTGGAATACAACCCCGAGATCGGCGTAGGCTATATTTTCTTGGCCAACCTAATCGCCTCGGCAGTAAAACTCATGCTCTGCATTCCCTTTTTTCGAACCGGTGGCCTTCATCTTGACTTTGGCTTGCTCAAACAAATGCTGCGCTATGCCGCTCCCCTATTGGTGGCCGGCTTGGGCTTTATTTTAAACGAACGCTTAGATGTTTTGATGCTTAAATACATTTTACCCTTAAGTCCGAAGGAGGCCATGCATCAAGTGGGGGTGTATGGGGCCTGCTACAAATTGGCCATTTTAATGACCATTTTCATTCAAGCCTTTCGATACGCCGCCGAACCCTTCTTTTTTAGCCAACAGAAACGGACCGACGCCAAAGAAATGTATGCCTCGGTTATGAATTATTTTGTAGCCTTTTGCTCGGTCTTATTCTTAATGGTGGTGCTTCATCTGGATCTTTTCAAGCATTTTCTTCGAGATTCCAGTTATTGGGAGGGCTTAAGCATTGTTCCGGTCATCATGCTGGCCAATATATTTCTGGGCATTTACATGAACCTGTCGATGTGGTACAAACTGAGCGGTCAAACCCGGTATGGTGCGATTTTCTCGGTGATTGGGGCCGCCCTGACCATTGGACTTAATGCCGCTTTGATCCCTCATTTTGGATTTGTTGGCTCGGCCTACACCACCTTGGTCGCATACGGAACCATGATGGTAATATCGTATTTGTGGGGCTTGAAAAAATATCCCATTCCTTACAATCTAAAGCGAATTGGATTGTACCTAAGCCTGTCGGTGGGCCTTTACTTGTTTCACCGGGTTTTCGATTCGGCCAATGTGCCGATTCGGCTGGGCAGTGGATTTGCCTTGTGGTTGGGATTCATCGCTTTTGCTTTATTAACCGAATTCCCAACCCTTAAACACCTGTTTTCTTCGAAATGAAAACCATACCTGTACGCATAAAATCCATTGACCCCCAAATACCGCTTCCTTACTATGCCAGTGAAGGAGCGTCCGGCATGGATGTACATGCCCATCTGGAAAAAGCCATCACCTTGAATCCAGGGGAACGCACATTAATTTCTACGGGCTTGCAGTTGGAATTGCCCAACGGATTTGAAGCACAGATTCGCCCCCGAAGCGGATTGGCCCTAAAAAAGGGCCTAACCGTTCTGAATTCGCCCGGAACCATCGACAGCGATTACCGAGGTGTGATTGGAGTTATTTTAATCAATCTAGGCCAAGAACCGGTTCAGATAGAACCCCTTGAACGCATTGCCCAAATGGTTGTAGCCCCTTATACACGGGTACAGTGGAACATGAGCCATGAAATGTCAGAAACCCAACGTGGAGCAGGTGGGTTTGGTAGCACCACAGTATAGGCCTACAGATAAATTCATACCTTTGACGCAAACCAGTTAGCCATGTTGGAGCTACTCAAAGCCTTCGAAATCAAGCAGCCTGAATTGGTTTTTGAATGGAAAGATTCAGAAACAGGAGCCGAAGGGTGGGTAGTCATTAATTCCCTTCGAGGCGGAGCCGCAGGGGGAGGAACCCGCATGCGAAAAGGATTGGATCGAGGCGAGGTCGTTTCACTGGCTAAAACCATGGAAATTAAATTTACCGTATCGGGCCCCAACATTGGGGGGGCTAAATCGGGCATTAATTTCGATCCCGAAGACCCTCGAAAAATCGATGTTTTACGCCGCTGGTACAAAGCGGTATTGCCCTTGCTAAAAAACTACTACGGTACCGGTGGCGATTTGAATGTAGATGAAATCCATGAGGTCATTCCCATTACTGAAGACCTAGGATTGTGGCACCCCCAAGAAGGGGTTGTATCTGGTCATTTTACACCCAGAGAAAACGAAAAAATTCAAAAGATTGGCAACCTTCGTGTAGGCGTTTCTAAGATTGTCGAAGATGTTCGATACACCCCAAATCCATTGCGAAAATATGTGGTGGCCGACCTAATCACTGGATATGGAGTAGCCGAGGGCGTCCTGCATTTTTATCGGATTTGGAACAAAGACATGGCCGGAAAACGCGCCATTATTCAGGGATGGGGAAATGTAGCCTCGGCAGCCGCCTATTACTTAGCTCAAAACGGGGTTCGAATCGTGGGCATTTTAGACCAAAACATGGGCTTAATCCAAACCGATGGATTCTCGTTCACTGAAATTCGACAGCTGTTCCTAGATAAAAAAGGAAATACACTGGCTTCGCCAGAACTGAAGCCAGCAGAACAAATAAAACTGAATTTCTGGGATCTTGGGGCCGAGATTTTCATTCCCGCCGCTGCTTCAAAACTGGTAACCCAAGAACAATGCAATCGAATGGTGGCCGCAGGTTTAGAAGTTGTTTCTTGCGGCGCCAATGTTCCATTTGCCGATGCTGAAATCTTTATGGGCCCCATCACCAGTGCGGTAGATCAACAGGTCGCCTTAATCCCTGATTTTATTGCCAATTGCGGCATGGCTAGGGTTTTTGCTTATTTAATGGGAGACAAACCCAGCATTCAAGATGAAGCCATTTTTAAAGATGTGAGCGACACCATTGCCAAAGCCCTACAAGAAATTCATACCCTAAAACCACATTCCACAACCCGATTGACCGAAACGGCCATCGAAATTGCCTTAAAAAAACTACTTTAACATACCCATTTACTAAAACCCTCGTTTATACATTATGAACTTTTTTCTTCAAATTGAAACCGCCGGTACGGCCCAAACCGCCTCGATGGCTGCTGAAGCAGCCGCCAATCCGAAAACCATCTCGGTCTTAGATCTAGCTGTCAAAGGTGGCTGGATTATGATTCCATTGTTGCTCATGAGCATGCTGGCCATCTATATTTTCGTTGAACGAATGATGACCATTCGCAAGGCCGGAAAAGAGGACTCCAATTTCATGAACAACATTCGAGACTGCATTTTGAATGGGAGAATAGATGCTGCCATTGGTCTGTGCAAAAGCACCGACAGCCCCATCGCCAGAATGATTGAAAAAGGAATTAGCCGCATCGGAAGGCCCCTGCAAGACATTTCTGCCTCGATCGAAAATACAGGAAAACTAGAGGTGTATCGCTTAGAACGAAGTGTGGCCTTGTTGGCAACCGTCGCCGGTGCCGGCCCCATGCTGGGCTTTTTAGGAACCGTAATCGGTATGATTAAAGCCTTTTTCAATATGGCTAACTCCGACCAAGGAGTTGTTATTTCAGCCCTTGCCGGTGGTATTTATGAGGCAATGGTTACCACCGTAGCAGGTCTGATCGTAGGTATCTTGGCCTATGTCTTTTATAACTTACTCGTTGCCAGCATCGAAAAAGTAGTGTACAAAATGGAAGCCCGTAGCATTGAATTTCTGGACTTATTAAACGAACCCTCATGAGCTTGAAAAGCCGGAATAAAGTCTCCGTCGAATTCAATATGTCGTCGATGACCGACCTTGTATTTTTGCTGTTGATTTTCTTCGTAATCCTCTCAACCTTGGTTACGAACAACAACATTATGGACGTATCTCTGCCCAAAAGCTCAAGCGATACTCGACCGCAAGATAAAATGCCCGTCATTTCCCTCAGTGAACAACTTGAATATGCCTTAGACGGAAATCCCATTGCTAAGGAATCCATTCTGCCTTCTTTGATTGAAACTCTAGGCCCCGCCAATGCCGACACAAAAGTGCAGCTGGCCATCGATGAAAATGTGCCCCACAAGTATTTTGTGGAATTGGCCGACCTAGTCTGGGTTCAAGGGAAATACAAAATCACTCTGATGACCAGTCCCAACAACAAAAGATGAACCTTTTCCTGAATTCTTCGTACAAGGAATCATGAGCACTCAAACAGAAAAAGAGAAAAAAAACAGGGCCGGCGGACTTATCGGTGTTGCCGTATATTCCGTAGGGCTAATTTGCTTGCTTTTGTTTTTATCTCTTAAGGCCGAACGGATGGACCCCGACCAAGGATCTATGGAAATGGCCTTAGGCATGGACGAAGCCGGATTTGGCGATGCCATTCCCGTAGAAGTAACGCCCAGTACCCCGCCCCCCTCCGAAGCCCCGGTGCAAAACGACCTTGCTTCAGATGCCGAATCAGATGTGGTTGTAAATACCCAACCCAAAAAAACACCCAATCCCCCCAGCCCAACCACAAAACCCAACCCCAACCCCAAACCCAGTCCGGAGCCGCCCAATGAGTTTGATGAAATACTGAAAGGCAGCAAAGGTGGGGCTTCGGGCCAAACCCAAGGCGGGGGAAACGAAGGCCGCCCCAATGGCCGGCCCGGCGGTGGCGGTGGGGGAACCGGCGGCAAAGGCTATCCGGGAAATGGCTCGCTTGAAAATGGAGATGCATCCCATTTGCCAAAAGCCATTTCGTCCTCTGGAGCCGAAGGAATTGTGAAAATTAAAGTGTGTATTTCTAGAACAGGGACGGTTAGCAGCATCACCGACCCTAACTTTAAAGGAAGTACAGGCACTTCCGTGGAGCTAAAAGAGGCTGCACTTCGTGCGGCCCGCGGAGCCAAATTTCCTGCCGACCCCAATGCTCCAGAATGCCGCGTTGCCATTCTTAGCTATGATTTTAGACGGGGGGGTGGAAATTAAAATGGGAAATTACAGGCATGACTGTGGTCGTTTATAAATTGAACCTGGACTTGCAGCCATTCCTCGCGTTCGGGCTCATGATGCAATTCATGAAATCCCTGCTCCGGCCAAAACCCCTGGCAATTTAGGCCGCTGGGCAATCCCTGAAAAAACCGTTGAGAGGCCTCTGCCGAGGTTATTCTATCGGCCAAGCCATGGCCAATCAAAACCGGAACATGCCAAGCTGCCGCCTGACTTAAGGCCCATTTGCCGGAAGGGTGGATGGCTTGAAAAAAAGCCGCCGACATTTTGCCGTGAATCTCGGGGTCGTTCTTATACCGTTCTACTTCGGCAGGAATCCGGCTAATGTGGTTTATATTAAGCCCGGTAGGTTGGGTTAATCCAGGCCATATTCCTGAAAACAAATTCGCCATACCGATTTTCCAGGCAGGCGGTTCAAAAGCCAATTCAAAATAGGGCGAACTCAAAATAACCCCAGAAATGCCCGGGGGCTTGCGCTTCAAAATGTAGTTTGCAACAACGGTTCCGCCCATGCTATGGCCAAAAATGAAAATGGGACATGAATGCAGCGATTCGGCCAAAACAGAAGCAAGGTCGTCCATCAACGAATCAAGCCCTTGGCAATGCCCCTTGGATTGCAGCCTACCGGCATGGCCTTGTTGGGAATACCTGATGGTTCCAATTCCATGCATGGCTAAAGATTCTGCATACCTTGAATAACGCCCTGGATGCTCGCCCATGCCATGCACAAGAACCACAATGGCCTTAAGCCGACCGAGCTCTGGAAAAAACCGCTGCACCATAAACCCAGCGCTGGATTGAACAAATGACTCAGAAAACTTAGTATTCATGCTTGATAAAATTTAGGTCATACAGCGTTTTGCCAACGTTTTTTGTCTTGTGTTAAAGTACACAAAGAAATCGATATACACAGAAAAAACAGCCGCCTTAGGCTGTCAAGCAATTCAAAATGAATAGATTTTGAAACAACAACGAAAAAAAGTTTAACTTTACCTTTACATAACATCCTATGCCCAACCGGATAACCCTGCAATTCTTGCTGTTTTTGTCAGCCCTTTTGATTGGAATTTCTTTTCAAACCGCTTCAGGTCAGGTTACCACCTCTACCGGGCAAACCCCTACAAATTACGTTCAAAACACCTTGATTGGGCAGGGCTTGCAGGTGAGCAACGTAACCTTTCAGGGCAATCCCATTACACAGATAGGGGCCTTTAGTGGCAACAATTCCAACCTTGGCCTAACCAATGGCATTGTTTTATCCACAGGTCAAATCAATCCTCCCAATGGGTTTTTCCCAAATGCGAACATCGTTAGCGCAGGAACCCTGGGTTGGGCTCCTTTGTCCTCTTACTACCAATCCATTTACGGCAATTTTGCCAATACAAACAATGCGGCAGTACTTACCTTTAATTTTGTTCCTCAGGGCGACACCCTTCGATTTCGCTATGTCTTTGCCTCTAAGGAATACAACAACTACGTTACCACCCAATTCAACGATATTTTCGCTTTTTTCTTGACTGGGCCAAATCCCCAGGGCGGAAATTACTCCAACACCAATGTGGCGATGGTACCCAACACCAATCAACCGGTAACCATCAATTCAGTAAACAATGGTCAATCTTGGGCTTGTGGGTCAGGACCTTGCACCAACTGCCAATATTATGTGGACAACTGCAATCAAAACAACGGACACGGTTTTGGCGGGGCCACAGTTCCCTTGTGGGCAGAAGCGCGGGTGGTTCCTTGCTCAACCTACACCATTACCTTGGCGGTAGCCGACATCATTGATGGAGCCTTAAATTCTGCTGTATTTTTAGAAGCCGGAAGCTTTAGCTCAAACAACTTGGTTTTATCGGTAGCCAACAATACAACCAGTGCCAGCGATACCATTTTGACCGAAGGTTGTGGTTCTGCCCAGTTAATTATTACCCGAACAGCCGGTATTAGCCAAGCTTTGACGGTAAATCTTACCATTGGTGGCTCAGCTACAAACGGTACCGATTACCAACAACTACCCACTACCATTACTTTTGCTCCTGGTCAGGTTACCGACACCTTAGACATTATTCCCATTCTTGACCTTTTGGCAGAAGGTCAAGAAACCATTACCATCAACATTCAAGGCGGTTGCAACTCTGGCTCCACTGGAATTACTTTTTATTTAGACGATTACCAACCTCTGCAGGTAAATGCGGGCAACGATACGGTTATCGATTGCAACGGACACCTGTTGCAGGGGCAATACGCTGGAGGAGCCCCAGGATACCAATTTAATTGGGACAATGGAGCCTCAACAACCACCTCGTACTTTTATGTACCCACCTCAGATAGATACGTCAGATTTACGGTAACCGATACCTGTGGAAACACCAAATCAGATTCGTTGTACGTTGATTTTATTGAACCTGTTACCGCTGGTTTCGGATTTGTTGGCTTTAGCCCCAGCAGCGTTATTGAAGGATGCGGAACAGCCACCTTGCAAATTTCGAGGAGCATTTCTGTTCCCCTAGCCAAAACCTATCCCATTCAAATAACAGGCACGGCAAGCAATGGACAAGATTTCCAGGCCATTGCCCCACTTATAAACTTCGCTCCCAACCAAACCACAGCAACCATAAGCATAAGTCCCTTTTTAGATGGAATAGCAGAAGGCAATGAGACTTTGATTATTGGAATTGTAGATACCTTATGCGATGGAACCTTAGATCCTTTCACGGCCACCTTAACCATCCGGAATTTAGATTCCTTAAAGGTAGATGCAGGACCAGACCTATTTATAAACTGCCCTCGACTTGCGGTTGGCATAAATCCAGTTGCAAGCGGTGGTTGGCCTGTGTTAAATTATCAGTGGGCCGATGGGGTTTCAACTCTGAACCGATCCAACTTGCTCCCTGCCGATACAACAACCTATACCATCTCCGTCACCGACAGCTGCGGACAGGTTGCGGTGGACAATGTCATTATCCACATTCACCATGACCCCATAGCAAATTTTCTGGTTAACGACCCGTTTTGCGATCCGGCCTTGGTGCCCTTTATTAATATAAGTCAGCCCGGAAGTGGCAGCATGCTAACCTATCAATGGGATTTAGATCGGGGAATTACAACCGGCGATGCCAATCCGTCGGCCGTGTACTACAATGGAACCTTTACGGCAACGCTAATTGTTACCAATGCATTTAATTGCTCCGACACCCTCACAAAATCGTTTGTGGTTCTACCAACACCCCAGGTTATACCCACATTTAGTCCTCAAAATCCAAACATGCTCGACCCATTGGTTACGTTCATTGATGCCTCACAATCCAATATCGTGAGCAGACAGTGGACCATTGTCGGCGAAACATCAAGTACCGACTCTGTTTTCTCGTATTACTTCAACAAAGCCGGCAACTACACGGGTATTTTGGTGGTAACCAACTCCAGCGGTTGCACAGACAGCATCCAATTCCCCATTCGGATTAAAGACGAAACCTCCATTTACATTCCCAATGCGTTTACTCCAAGCAGCGATGGGCTAAACGAGCTCTTTACGGCCTATGGGGTGAACTGGAGAACCTTCCAAATGTGGATTTTTGACCGTTGGGGTCAGGAGTTGTATTTCAGCAACGACCCCGAAAAAGGGTGGAACGGTCTTGACCGAAACACGGGCGAAACCTTAGCTCAAGGGGTCTATGTGTATCGAATCCGAATTGTTGACAACAACAATAAGCCGAAGGTATTCTTAGGGCATGTGAATTTACTGCCCCAAAAGCGGTATTAAAAAAGGGATAAGCGCTATGGAAAGGGCGTGTTTTTTAGCTCCATTTTTTGACCTTATTTTTACTAAATTCAATTATCAACAGGCATGATAAACAGCAAATTTTATTTTCCGCTCCTCGTAATTTTAAGCTTGGCTCAGCTGGGCATGGCTCAACCTTTTGCCTTGGGAAACCGAAGTGAAACCTGGCAAGATGCCTCACGAAACCGCAACGTTACTTTCGACATTTGGTACCCCAGCACTTCTGGAGGTCAGGGCAGCGCTGTAGCCCAAGGCCAATTCCCTGTTTTTATACTGAGCCATGGATTCTTGACAGGCACAGGTCCTTATAAAAACATGGTTGACAGCCTTGTTCCACTTGGTTACATAATGGTATTGCCATCAACCGAAACCGGATTTCTGCCTTTGCACGAGGCCTTGGGGCGCGACATGGTATTTTTAGGACAGCGCATTCAACAAGAAAATCAAAACAGCAATTCCTATTTATTTGGCAAAGTATCTGCAGCAATGGCAGCCGGCGGGCATTCCATGGGAGGCGGAGCCACCTTTCTGGCGGCATCGTATGCCCCTACCCTTTTTGCAACTACGGTTACCTTTGCTGCTGCTGAAACCAATCCTTCGGCGGCCGGAGCCGCAAGCCAAGTTGCTGCTCCCTGCCTCCTCATGATTGGCAGTGCCGACGGAGTTACCCCACTGGCTACCCACCAACAACCCATTTACAACAACCTGGGCAACTGCAAAGTGATGGTTTCTATTCAAGGAGGCGGGCATTGCTATTTTATGAATGCCGATGCCGCCTGCGATGCGGGCGAACTATTAACCCCACCCAGCATTGCAAATAGGGCCGAACAACACCGAAGGACCTTTCGGGTGGTGCGCCCCTGGCTCGACCATTTCCTCAAAGGACAACCCGCTGCTGCGGTGTTGCAAGCCATCAACAATGCTTCGCCCGATGCCCTTACCCAGAACTGCAATTACTTGGGCTCAGAAACCATACATTTAACCCAATGGGTTCAACAAAACGGAAGACGGTGGACCTGGAATCAGGGTGGCCTTATTCATTTGGAACTGTTTGACCTTCAAGGCCGCCTTGTTTTCCAAAAAAATGGAGCCGTAGGCGAAGGCGAGGTATGGGAGCTTCCTTCGGAAGCAACGGGTTTGATGGTTGCCCGCTTTTCTGTGGATGGCATAGTAGGCAGCGAAAAGGTCTGGTTGCCTTAAATGTGTACCCTTAGAATTTTTGTTCATTCGTGGTTACACTGCCCCACATAATTTAGGCGGAAATCTTCGTGCATTCGTGGCTACACTTCCGCAGACAATTTAGACAGGAATATTCGTGCCTACACTGCCCCACATAATTTAGGCGGAAATATTCGTGCATTCGTGGCTACACTTCCGCAGTTAATTTAGACAGGAATATTCGTGCCTACACTTCCGCACATAATTTAGGCGGAAATATTCGTGCATTCGTGGCTACACTTCCGCAGACAATTTAGACTGGAATATTCGTGCCTACACTTCCGCACATAATTTAGGCGGAAATATTCGTGCATTCGTGGCTATACTTCCGCAGTTAATTTAGACAGGAATATTCGTGCCTACACTGCCGCACATAATTTAGGCGGAAATATTCGTGCACTCTGGGCTGCCTGCATAGCCGCGGATAAATTAGCCAAAACAGGCCACATTCATGTACACAAATTCCAACCTCAATTCACAAGGGTAACCGGCATCTGGAACGAACAATCCGAAAGCGTATGCTGAACCCCACCGGCATCTCGGAATGTGGTATTCGAAATGCTTCCAGAAACCGTTTGACCTAAGGTGCTTCCAGCCTGATTTAAAATCACCGAAAGGTAGTCTTGCCCATTGTTCCCCAACACCAAAAACGAGTAGCTAAAAGGATTCCCCCCAACCGAGTAGGTTGAAGCCGTTGAGCCGGGTATGGTCAACATAAATGTTGTACTGTTTCCTGTACCTGGATTGTAGGTAACGGCAGGGGTTAGACGGTTCTGAGCCGCAGTGTACACACAGGAAAACGTATATTGACTGCTGGGCGTGTAATAATAAGGAACCCCATCAAGGGTAAACTGACAAAATATGGGGGCATTGTTGCAAACTACTTGGTTGCCAAACGAAATTGAAGGAGCCAAGGGAAAGGTTTGACCGGTAGAAATGGCCCCAGTTCCTACATTGACTCCACTTATTGTAACCGAGGAAGATGCCTGGCACAATAAGACCGAGGCATTAACCTGGCCTTGTCCATTTGAAGGGTACAGCCGAACCACCCCTTGGGCTTCTACTCGAGCCCAAGCTCCCAAATCGGGATTTCCATTGCAATCCTCAAAACCACCATTTATTTGAACGGAATTTGCGGTTCCAGAACACACATTCAGGTCGTTTAGCTGGGTAGCCCCAGTAAAAGGCCCTAAATTAAATTGAGCCGCTGTCTCCTGGCAAGAATTTTTTACCTTGAATTGAAAGCTAAGCGTACTGGGAATCATGCCGTAAAAATACCCATTGGCATTGGTGCTCACCTTGCCTAAAAAAGCACCCCATTGATTGTACACCTCAAGTTGAGTAGCCGGCAGGGGACTGCCTTGGCAGACCAAACGACCGGAAATGGGATAATGGTTGTACACAAAGGGACACATCCAAAAACTAAAATGCGAAACATCTCCAACGTATTCGTTGCCTTGAAGGGTGGCTAGCCCCTCCTCTTTCCAAACCACCTGTTCTTCATCAAAATAGTACAAAGGCAAGGTTGCCGGGGCCGTACCCACATCTTGTGCGGCAACGGGGATAGAAATTTGAGCTGTTTTGCCCCCAGCCAATTGCAGTGGCTGTCCAAGACTTCCGAACAATTGAACCGAAACCATACCGTGGTTTTCAAGAAAAAGGGAGTTCCCTGATGCGTCATTTCCTAAAAAATCCGAAGGGTAAGGAAGCGCGTTGCCCAAGCCATTTGGGGCTAAATAAGTGGCCGCGACAAATACCTGTCCTGAGTAGGCGGCGCCGCTTGCTTCAACAACCGAATTGGCCCCGAATTCCACATTACCCCCTCCAGGCACAGCGATGCTACCCCCTGCAAGCCCAATAAAAGTACCCGCCAATGTATTGGGATGCAGAACCACATCCATGGAATATCTGCTGGCTTTAATGTCCACCACGTTCAACGAGGGGAAAAAGCCAGATCCGTTCACCTTCAAAAGGGTACGGCCCGAGGGGAATGCGGCAGACTCAAATACAGCCAATCCCGAGGCATTGGTTGTTGAAGTCATGGTTCCCAAAGACACTTCGGCATTGGGAAGAGCAAGGCCGGATTCGTCGGTTACTTGAACAGACATAGAAAAAGCCACATTAACGATGGGGGGATTGGGATCAGAATCCGTGCAAGAAAAAAGGCTAGAAAAAGCAATGGCAAAAACCACCACCACGGCCAATCCAAATCCCTGACCAAAAAAACGTTTAGGGGTAAGGGAATTGGGCCGGCAGTGGCCTTTAAAAGCAGATGGGTTTCTTAGGCTGTTGAAAAAATGAAGATGCATAATCAGGTTGGATTAAGAGGCTGGAATTCAATTGTAAATATAATGTAAAATACGGAGTTGGCAGGTACCAAAAGCATAGAGGCAAAGGCATATAAATAGCTTGGTGAACCTCAGCTCAAAAAAAGAATCAAGAAGAAAAGGGGGCAAATCAAAAGACCTTGGTTGCATCCCTTTTTCTGGCATGGAACAAGCAAATATGTAGGATTCTAAAAGGGCAGGATTTGCTGCCTGCGTTGTGGCTGAATATAAATAGGTCGAACGAATCGGCAAAAGAAAAAACCTTGGCGGCTATCTCGTTGATATGCATTTTGGTTGCCGATCAAGGAGCCTCCTTTTGAATTGTAAAACAGAACCCGAAGACCGCTAAATGAAATAGCGGTCAATTATGTCCCCCTTTTCGCCTGAATTAGTAAATTATATTGCGAACAAACATTGCCCAATTTCATTCAGAACCCTTGACCCTGTTGACGACAAAAAGACCTTGTTGATGTTCTATGAACAAAACAACCACAGTGAATATATTAGCAGATGTTTATGGAACAATTCAAATGTGCCGTCGGCGAATAGGTTTGAGTACGTGCAGGTATAGGAACAAAAAAAGCCGGCATTGCTGACGACTTTTCTCTTTTAGCGGCCAAAGGTCTGAAATATCGAACTTTTTGAAGGAAGATTTGGAGCAGATTGCGTTGGGACTAGATAAATGAATAATGTATACATGAGAATGTTGTCATGTATATTTATATTTAATATCTTTACATGAAAACACCGTCAGGCAAAAACACTTTACATGACAAAAAATGAGATAAATAGAAAAAATAACGCTGATTTACCATTTAATGATCTGCCTTTATTGCCTCCTGCCAAAGAACAGATTGAATCTTTTGTTATTTTAAAGCAATTGGTGAACTCCTCAGTTGCACTTGCTGAATTAAAAGGAATAATAAATATTTTGCCTAATCCAGAAATTTTACTCAATGCGGTTGTCCTTAAAGAAGCAAGAGCAAGTTCAGAAGTAGAAAATGTGATAACTACTCAAGATAAATTGTATCAAGCATTATCGGCAAAGGGCGATCAAATAGATACTTCCACTAAAGAAGTATTGAGATACAGGGAGGCAATGTTGTTCGGATTCAGAACAATCCAGAAAAAACACATCCTTACCATCAATACGATTATTGAAATCCGGCAAATTCTTGAAGAAAACAATGCGGGTATTAGAAAACTACCCGGAACTGCTTTGAGAAATTCAGCAACGGGTAAAGTTATTTATACCCCGCCTGATCAAACAGATGTGATCAATTCACTGTTGAGCAATTTGGAAAAGTTTATCAATCTTGATGAAAACGAAATTCCTCATTTGATAAAAATGGCTATTCAACATTACCAATTTGAGAGTATTCACCCATTTTATGATGGGAATGGCCGCACTGGACGAATTCTTAATATTCTCTATCTTATTATGACTGGTCTGCTCGAACAACCCATCTTGTTTCTTAGCGGTTACATCATTGAAAATAAGTCAGAATATTATCGATTGCTCCAAGAGGTGCGAACGAACAACAAATGGGAAGACTGGATTCTTTATATCTTGAAAGGAGTTGAAATAACGGCTAAAGCCACTATAAAACAAGTTGCAGAAATCAATACGCTTTTTGAACTGACCAAAGAAAAGACAAAGAATGAGATTCCAAAAATATACAGCAAAGAATTGATTGAATTGCTATTCGAACATCCGTACAGTAAGAGTGAATATTTGGAAAATCGATTGTCTATCTCACGCATTACAGCTGCAAAATACCTCAAGGCACTGGAGAATATTGGAATTCTTCAGTCAAAAAAGGTTTGGAAGGAAACACTGTATATCAATACTGCACTTTTTGAACTATTAAAGAAGCCGTAAATTAATTGGATTTTCTAAACGAAAAAGCCCCTATTAAAGGGGCTTTTAGGGTGGTGTGGCCCCAACAGGACTCGAACCTGTATCTAAAGTTTAGGAAACTTTCGTTCTATCCCTTGAACTATGGGGCCTTGGGCACAAAGATATGCGATTTGGTAGATAAAGTTAAAATAATGTATCTTTGTGCCCCGTTCAGCCCGGGTGGCGGAACTGGTAGACGCGCCGGACTCAAAATCCGGTGGTAGCAATACCGTGGGGGTTCGATTCCCTTCCCGGGCACTTCAAAAAACGGCTCCGACCTTTCGGAGTCGTTTTTTTTTATGCCGCAGATAATGCAACCAAGAATATTCGCACTTTGATGCCTGCATACATACCCGCAAACAATTTATTCAAGAATATGCCTGCATTCCTGCCTGCCTACTTCGCTTTAAATGCATGTAAAATCGAAGTCCAATCCCCAAAAAACTGAAGGCAAAGCCCTATCTTCGTACCTTTAAGATTCGTGCTCATGAACGCAGATTTACAGGTTTACAATTCACTAACCCGGCAAAAAGAGCTTTTCAAGCCCTTGAATCCGCCCCGAGTCGGCATGTACGTTTGTGGCCCCACCGTGTACAACGATGTACACCTAGGAAACCTGCGCACCTTTACTTCTTTTGATTTAATTTACCGCTGGCTGCGCGAATTGGGCTATTCCGTTCGGTACGTGCGCAACATCACCGATGTAGGACATTTGGAAAACGATGCGGACGAAGGGGAAGATAAAATTGGAAAAAAAGCCCGGCTGGAACAATTGGAACCCATGGAAATCGTTCAACGATATACCAACGGGTTTCATGAAGCAATGCGAATTTTTGGGAATTTCCCCCCATCTATTGAACCAACGGCTACCGGACACATTGTAGAGCAAATTGAAATGGTGAAGCAGATTATGGCCAAGGGCTTGGCCTACGAAACCAATGGTTCGGTGTATTTTGATGTGCGGGAATTTTCAAAAACCCAAGCCTATGGCGAACTGAGCGGCAGGCAAATTGACGAATTAATGAGCGGAAGCCGCGACCTAGACGGCCAATCTGAAAAACGCGATTCCTTAGACTTTGCCCTATGGAAAAAAGCTTCGCCCGACCACATTATGCGTTGGCCTTCGCCCTGGGGAGAGGGATTTCCGGGCTGGCATTTGGAGTGTTCGGTGATGAGCAGCAAATACCTGGGCATGCCCTTCGACATTCACGGTGGAGGCATGGATTTGAAATTCCCGCACCACGAATGTGAAATTGCACAGAATGTTGCCGCTACCGGCTGTTCTCGACCGGTTCAATACTGGATGCATGGGAATATGCTAACCCTTAACGGTAAAAAAATGAGCAAATCGGACGGCAATTTTGTGTTGCCCGGCGATCTGATTACCGGCAAGCACGCTTTGCTGAGCCGCGGCTATTCTCCCCAAGCCATTCGCTTTTTCTTTATGCAAGCCCACTATGGTTCAACCCTTGACATGAGCGAAGAGGCACTGCAGGCAGCAGAAAAAGGCTATCATCGCTTATCGCAAGCCTATTCAGCCCTAAAAGAACTGAAAGCGGAAGGCAATGAAAATCCGGGGGTTGAGGTTTGGGCCGAACGTTGCCACAAGGCCATGAACGACGATTTTAACAGCCCCATCCTGGTGGCTCAGCTGTTTGAAGCTGCAAAATGGATACAATCTGCAGCAGCAGGGAATATAAAACTGAGCCCAAAGGTGCTTCAAACCTTAAATCAAGAATTTGAACGGTATTTTGTGCGCGTTTTAGGTCTAAATGAAATTCAAGAAAGCAGCGGCAAAGAGGGACTAGAACAGGTTATGGAATTGATTTTGGAAATTCGGCGCGAGGCCAGAATCAAAAAAGACTGGGGCACCAGCGATTTAATTCGCGACCGGCTTAGCAAAGCCGGCATTGTAGTAAAAGACGGAAAAGACACAAGCTCATGGCAATTCGAATTCTAACCCTTTTTGCACTTATTTTGATTCTGACCCGCTGTGGGGGGAAAGGCGTTGAACCCAGGGTGGAAGAACCGAAGGGAGAACCCAGCAGCCCAACAGAACTGCCTCAAAAACCTGTTCCGGACTTTAATGCCGACAGCGCCATGGTATTTTTAAAGGCACAAATTGCCTTTGGGCCAAGGGTGCCAAACACGGCGGCGCACAAAGCCTGTGGCGATTATTTAATCAATGAACTTAGAAAATACACCGAGGCGGTGGTCATTCAAGACGCAAATGTGGTGGCTTACACCGGAAAAGGCTTGAAAATTAGAAACATCATGGCGCAAATACATCCGAACCGAACGGACAGGATTATGCTGTTTGCCCATTGGGACAGCCGCCCATTTGCCGACAGAGGAAAGCCCGGAACAGGAGAACCGGTTCTTGGTGCCGACGATGGGGCCAGCGGAGTGGCGGTAATACTTGAAATTGCACGCGCCATTCACCGAGACACCTCGGGCGGACCTGCTCCGGGCATTGACATCGTATTTTTTGATGCCGAAGATTACGGAGACTCCGGCGGCGACCCCGAAACCTATTGCCTAGGTTCTCAACACTGGGCTAAAAACAGACCTTTACCTATTGCTGCTCGGTATGGCATTTTGCTGGACATGGTCGGTGGAAAAGATGCCGTATTTTATCAAGAAGGCGCCTCGGTTTCGTTCGCCCCACATGTGGTTCATAAAGTGTGGACCACCGCCCATAAATTAGGCTACACCCCGTATTTTAAAATGGCTCAGCTCAATGGCCCCATTACCGACGACCACTATTTTATCAATACCCTAGCGAAGATTCCCAGCATCGACATCATCAATTACGACCCAACGCGGCCCATGGGATTTCCGGGGCACTGGCATACGGCCAACGACAACCTGGACAACATAGACCCCGCCACCCTGAAAGCCGTTGGACAAACAATTTTGCAAGTACTTTACGAAGAACCCGTACTGGGTCGAGAATTAACCCCTTAACCCTTTTTTAAACCATGCCGCGTTTCTTTACTGTCTTGATTTTGCTTTTTTCTTCGCTAGGGTTGTTTGCACAAACCGCCGATTTAGTTAAAGGCTATGTGGTTCTTGACAATGGCGACACCTTGCGGGGCGAAATGCGCTACCGTTCTCGCGATGGATTGAAAGACAAAATTTACTTGAAAATCAGCGAAACCGAAAAAAAATACCTGCCATTGATGGGTTTAATAGCCTTTCAAGCCGATTCCCTACACTACGTAAAAATTGAATTGGGCAAAAAACAGGCATTTGCGAAAGAACTGGCGGTGGGGAGAATAGACTTTGTTGAAGAAGAATACCTGCGCGATTATCAAGGCCAATCTTTGCCGGCCTACCGATTGTATTTCCGACTTCGGGGAACAGAAAATTGGGAAGAGGTTAAAACCGGGGGAAACCGCTGGAGAGAACAAATGGCGGAACTGATGACATCGAGCCCCGAATGCACCGAAAGGCTTCAGAACAAAAACATGACCCCCGACGACTTAGGTGAAATCGTTCGGCAGTACAATGCCAAGCAAAAATAAGCATGGCAGAACTTTTGCTGGACCTTGACGACAGCTCCTGGCTGGATTTCACGCTGATTGGCATAGTGGCCCAGGAACCGGATTACCGAATGGCCTGGCTTTTAAATTCGCACTTGAAATTAAACCTAAAACGCATGGCCGATTTTCGGCCACCTGCCAACCTGAAAGCCCAGGCCTTAGAGAATCCAGGATACTCCGTTTTTTACAGCCCCCTAGAATTTAGCGAAGCTCAATTCCGCCTGATCGGAAATAAAAGCCACCCTCAACCTTGCATTAAGGAATCGGAAGGATTTGATTTTATTCTCCAAATATCCAATGCTCCTTCTACCTTTGCAGAAGAGTGGATACAGCGGATCAGAAAATTGTCCACCGTACAATGGTGTGGAATCCTAAAAAACGTATCTGAAAAAAGCTTGAGTTTACTCATATTTGAAGACCATGAAGACACAGCATAAAACAAAATTAGTGGCCACCATTGGCCCTGCAACCAACACCTACGAAAGTTTGCTGGAAATGGTGCAAGCAGGAGTGGATGTATGCCGCCTAAATTTTTCGCACGGGGACCGATCTACCTTGCAAAACCAGGTCAATCTGATTCGAAAAATAAATGCGGATTTTGATTACAATCTGGCCATATTGGGCGATTTGCAAGGGCCAAAAATCCGAGTACGTGAAGTACAAGAAGGGGGAATAGAACTGGAAGACGGGGCCGAGCTCTTAATTTCGACCGACAAAGGAATAGGAACCCGGCAAAAAGTGTTTATTCAATACAAAAGCTTTGCCGAAGACGTAAGGCCAGGAGAAACAGTATTGGTGGACGACGGTAAAATTGTGCTTGAAGTTTTGCAAACCAACCTGAAAGACGAGGTGGTGTTGAAAATCATCAACGGAGGCCTTTTAACCTCAAAAAAGGGAGTGAACCTGCCGAACACAAAAATTTCGATGCCCTGCCTGACCGAAAAAGATTTGGAGGATTTGGAGTTTGCTTTGGAACACGAATTTGAGTGGCTTGGATTGTCATTTGTTCGTTCGGCCAGCGATGTCATTGAATTGAAACACCTAATTTCAAAATCGGGGAAAAACACCAAGGTCATTGCCAAAATCGAAAAGCCCGAGGCCATGGAAGAAATCAACCACATAATTCGCGAAGCCGATGGCATCATGGTGGCCCGGGGCGACTTGGGTGTGGAGGTGCCCATGCAGGAAGTTCCATTGATGCAAAAAGACATTGTAAGGCGGTGTAAAAAAAGCTCTAAGCCCGTCATTATTGCCACGCAAATGATGGAAAGCATGATTACCAACTACAACCCTACACGGGCCGAGGTGAACGACGTGGCCAATGCCATTTTAGATGGAGCCGATGCCGTAATGCTGAGCGCCGAAACCTCGGTGGGCAAATTCCCCGTGCGCGTGGTAGAGGCGGTTCAAAAAATCATTGAACGCATGGAGGCCAGCCCTCAAATTTACCATTTGGACAACGTCCACATTAGCCGCGAACGCTTTATTACCGATGCCGTTTGCCGAGCAGCGGTGGAACTGGCCGACAAAGCCCGGGCAAACGGAATTATTACCATGACCTTTACCGGCTATACGGCCTATGAAATTAGCAGCTACCGGCCAAAGGCACCCATCTTTGTGTTTACCGGAAACCAAAGCCTGCTAAACCAACTTAGCTTGGTTTGGGGAGTGAAAGGATTCTTTTTTGACAAATTTGTGAGTACCGACCACTCCATTGCCGAGAGCACCCACCTACTGAAAAAAGACGGACATGTGAAAGAAGGGGATTTGCTGGTGCATACCGCCAGCGTACCCATTCAGGAAAAAGGCCAAACAAACACCCTGAAGTTGCACCACGTTAAGTAAGGCTGCGTTTGCCTTATGAAGCCCGGTTTTTTTTGATGCCGCCCAGCGGCAGGGATTGAACAAGGTTGCCCGCAAAGGGGCGGCTTACAGGGGCGCGCGGTGCGGAGGCGACCTTGGGAGCCCCCGCAAACCCGCTGCCCCTGCAAGCTGCCACTGCGGACTACCTGTGAAAGCCCGCAGCCGCCCCCCAAAATTTACCGAATTCCAAACCCCTTGTTTCTCAAATGTTAATATTTTAAAACTGCGGAAACTTTTTTGGTTCTTTCGGTTTCCTTGTGGGTACAAGAATTACCTTTGCCACTCAGATGGACGAACGCCGAGATTTTATAGTTGAGCAAGCGCACCGATTGTTTATGCAGTATGGGCTGCGGGGCGTAACCATGGAGGATTTGGCCAGGGAAATGGGCGTCTCGAAAAAGACCTTGTACGTGCATTTTACCGACAAAAACAGCTTGGTTGAAGCGGCAGTAGCCTCCTTTTTAAGCCAACATCAAGCGGCCGCAGAAGCCATTTTTCAGACCTGCCCCAACCCCATCGACCAGCTTTGGGGCATTGCCGGTGCCATACAATCTCAGCTTCAGCAAGTAAAGCCCTCGGTTTACCTTGAACTGCGAAAGTATTTTCCCAGCGCCTACAAATTATTTGAAAACTACCAGCAACAATCCATCAGAAAACAAGTGGTTGCAAATCTGATTGGCGGTGTAGCAGCCGGTTGGTACCGAGCATCGTTGAATCCAGAAATTTTATCGCGGCTCTTTATTCAACTGATGCCAATGAAAATGGACCCGCTGATATTCCAGCCCGACCGATTTGATTTTAACACCTTGCACCGAGAAATGTTGATGTACCACATGCATGGCATTTGCAGTTCTAAAGGTCTTGAATACTTAACCCAGCATTACGCATCTGAATTCCCCAACCTATGAGAAGTATAGCAATAATCTGGATTGCCGCGTTCCTGCCGGTTGCCGCCCAAAAGACTTTAAGTTTAGAGCAGGCCGTAGCCTATGCCTTAGAGAACCAAGCCAAGGTAAAAACCACCGAGCTTGATTTGAAAATTGGTCAGGCGAAAATACGTGAAAACATAGCGACCGGACTGCCTCAGATTGATGGCAGCGGCGGATATACCTACAACATTCAATCGCCCGAATTTGTCTTTCCCGACTTTATCAACGGAAATCCGAACCAATTTATTACCATTCCGGCAGCCCCGCTGAACCAAGCCTCGTTGGGGCTCAGTGCCTCAATGCTGCTGTTCAATGGCCAGTATTTTGTAGGCATTGCCACTGCAAAGCAGTTTTTAGAACTTACCCGGGCTCAGCATGAAATGACCGAACGCGACGTTCGACTTCAAGTAACAAAATCGGTGTATTTGGTGCTGATGGCCCAAGAATCGGTGGCCACCTTGGATTCCAGTTTGGTGCTGATGGAAAAAACCCTGAATGAACTGCGGGCCACCCAAATTCAAGGGTTTGCGGAGCTGCTGGATGTTCAACAATTGGAATTGATGTTCAACAACACGCAAAATCTGCGCGTACAGGCTGCCAACGGTCAAACCTTGGCTTTGGCTGGACTAAAATACCAAATGGGCTGGCCTTTGATGCAAGAATTGACCTTGGCCGAGACCTTGGGCGATTTTGTGAAACCCCTTGAATGGGAAAGCTTGGTGGCCTCGTTGCCCGATAGCATTTCGGTGCAAGAGCGCAGAGAATACGACTTGATTTCTCGGCAAGTGGTCATCAACGATTTTCAAATCAAATTGCAGAAAGCCGAGGCACTGCCTACCCTATCTTCCAGTTTAAATTACCAACACAATTTTTTTAACAGCGAACGCTTTTTGTTGGGCAGCGGAACCCAGGGGGCAAACGGGGGATTGGCTTTTGGCATGCGCTTGTCGGTGCCCATTTTTTCAAGCTGGAACCGCATGTACAAATTAAAGCAGTACCAACTGGAAAAGAAAAAAACCGAAATTCAACGCGGAGATTTAGGTCAGGCGCTGCAGCTGGAATACCAGAGCAGTTCCAATGCCTACAAAGAAGCGGTACTGCGCTATACAACCCAGCAAAAAAACCTGAATTTGGCGCGTGAGGTTCGCCGCGTCAACACCATAAAATTTAAAGAAGGCCTAATCAACAGCCTGACGCTTACCCAAATCGAACGGCAGTTTTACGAAGCCCAACAAGGCTATTTTCAGGCCTTGTTTGATGTGCTGAGTCGGAAAGCCGACGTTTTAAAATCCATGGAAAAATTCTAATCCCCCATACCCTATACCTTAAATCGCATGAAAACTCCTTTGTTTATTGTTTTAGGCATCGCATTGCTTTGGGCTTGCGGTACTTCTTCAGATTTAGACCAGAAAAAAGCCAGGCTGGATGAAGTACGTGCCCAAATAGCGGCACTGCAAAAAGAAGCCTTGAGTCTAGAATCGGAAATTGCGAAATTAGATACAGGGCTCTCAAGAACCCTTCGAACCCGTGCCGTTGAAATCGCCCAACCAAGCTTAGGAACATTTCGGCGCTTTGTAGAGGTGCAAGGAAACGTAGAAGCCGACAACAACATACTTGCAGGTCCCGAAATGCTTGGGGTTGTTCGCCGCATTCTGGTAAAAGAAGGCGACCGAGTAAAAAGGGGGCAATTGCTGGCCGAACTAGAAAACACCGCCATGGTTCAAGGCTTAGAAGAAGCCAAAACCGGATTTCGGCTGGCCGAAGAAACCTACCGCCGCACCCAACGCCTGTGGGACCAAAAGATAGGTTCAGAAATTCAATACCTGCAAAGCAAAACCAACTACGAGGCCATGGCATTGCGGGTAAAAGGCCTGGAAGCCCAGGTAGCCATGTCGCAAATAAAATCGCCCATTGACGGAGAAGTGGACGATGTGGTTCTGAAATTGGGCGAAATGGCCAGCCCCGGCATGTCGGGCATTCGGGTGGTGAACCTAAGCCGCATTAAATTAACAGCTCCCCTGGCCGATGCCTTGGCCTCCAACATTTCGGTAGGAACCCCAGTAAGCGTTCTTTTGACGGATTTGGGATTGCAATTGGAGCGCAAGGTTACTTTTATTAGCCGGGTGGTGAACCCCGGAAACCGATCGGTGGTGGTTGAAGTCGATTTAACCGGAGCCCACCCCAACCTGCGGCCCAACATGACCGCAGGTCTAAAAATCAACGACCTGTCGATCGACAGCGCCTTGATGGTTCCCACAAACCTGATTCAATCCTTGCCCGAAGGCAACTTCATCATGCTGGCCCAAGGCAAAAAAGCCCTTCGCCAAGCCATTGAAACCGGCCCTTCCTACAACGGAGTAACGGTAGTTACCAAAGGCCTGCAGCCCAACAGCATTCTTATTGCCTCTGGGAATTCAGAAGTTGTTGATGGTCAACCCATAGATTTTAAGCCATGAGCCAGATGAACGACTCCTTTAAATCGCTCGGTTTTACCAATTGGTGCATCCGCAACCGGACGGCCATTTACGTATTCACCGTCATTCTATCTATTGCCGGGGTTGTGTCGTTTATGCGCATCCCAAAAGAACAATTTCCCGACATTGTTATTCCCACCATTTCGGTAAGCACCATTTACCCCGGCGCCACGCCTGTGGACGTTGAAAACCTAATTACCAAACCCATAGAGCGGCAGCTAAAATCCATCAATGGAGTTCGGAAAATAAGCTCGAAATCCATTTCCGATTTCAGCTCCATCGTGGTCGAATTCAACACCAATGTCGAGGTGGCCGTAGCCAAACAAAAGGTAAGCGATGCCGTTGACAAAGCCAGCAAAGACCTGCCCACCGACATGGATGAAGACCCCCGGGTTGATGAGCTGGATTTTTCAGAGTTCCCCATCATGAACATCAACCTGGCGGGAGAATTGCCTTTAGACAAACTAAAATCGTACGGGGAATACCTAGAAGAGCGCATCGAAACCCTGCCCCAAATTACCCGGGTTGATATTGTTGGAGGCCTAAACCGCGAAATTCAAATTTATGTGGATTTGTATAAGATGCAAGCCGCTGGAATTTCCTTCAACGACATTGAGATGGCCGTAGGTGCCGACAACGTGAACATTTCAGGTGGCGAAATCCGCATTGACCGGCTGCGCCGCAACGTTCGGGTTACCGGTCAATTCAAAGACGCCGAACAAATCAAAAACATTGTGGTCCGTTCTAGCCGTGGCAACACGGTCTTTTTGCGCGACTTTGCCAGCATTGTCGATGGATACGCCGAAAAACAAGACTTCGCCCGATTGGACGGCAAACCCGTTGTTACCCTGAACATCATTAAACGCTCCGGCGAAAACCTGCTCGAAGCCTCCGAGGGCATTCAACGCATCATTGAAGAAGCCAAAGCAGCGAAATTCCCCGAAGGCTTAAATGTGATCATTACTGGCGACCAGTCGGAATCCACCAAAAACGACCTGAATGAACTGCTGAACACCGTCATCATTGGATTTATTTTGGTGCTGGTTGGGCTGATGTTCTTTATGGGACTTAAAAGCGCCTTTTTTGTAGCTCTGGCCGGCCCCTTATCGACCTTGGTGGCATTCCTAATTATGCCGGGGCTTGATTACACCCTAAACGTCATTGTATTGTTCAGCTTTCTGCTGGCTTTGGGCATTATTGTGGACGACGCTATTGTGGTGATTGAAAACACCCACCGCCTTTTGCACAAACACCGCGAAATCAACATCATCAAAGCCGCCCAAGCCGGAGCCGGCGAAGTGTTTGTGCCGGTTTTGGCAGGAACCCTAACCACCTTAGGCCCCTTTTTCCCTCTGCTATTTTGGCCTGGCATTGTAGGCAACTTTATGCAATACCTGCCTGTAACCCTCATTATTACTTTGGGTGCTTCGTTGTTGGTGGCTTTCGTGATGAACCCTGTTTTTGCGGTTGATTTTATGGTGCGCGACGAACACCTGCAAGTGCCCAAACGCTCAAGTTTCGTAAAATGGGCGATTGCCTACGTGGTGATTGCCTTGCTTTCGTATTTGGGCGGCTTTACTGCTTTGGGCTCCTTCGCCTTGATTATGCTGCTTTCGCATGCCGCTTACCAGTTTTTCTTGTACAAAACCATCCGTAATTTTCAAGAAAGCTATTGGCCCGTGGTCGTTCGTGCCTACGAACGCATGCTGACCAAACTCACCGCCGGGCGGGCTCCCTATGCTGTGGTTGGGGTGGCCGTAGTTGCCTTGATTTTAAGCACCATTGGATTCGGTCTTAGCAACCCAAAGGTCAGCTTTTTCCCCGATCCAGAACCCAATTTTGCCTATGTGTATTGCGAATTGCCCATTGGCACCGATGCCAATGTAACCGATTCCATTACTCAAATATTAGAAAAACGGGTTTTTGCCCTGATTGGCCCCAACAATCCGGCGGTTGAATCGGTGATTGCCAACGTGGGCCTAAATGCGGGCGACCCCCAAAATCCAGACCGGGTAGCCACCCCCAACAAATCAAAAGTTACGGTGGCTTTTGTAAAATACTCGGAACGGAATGGGTTTGAAACCCGAAAAATGCTGGACGAAATCCGCAAGGACTTTGAAAAAAATCCGATTCCAGGCGCCACCCTGACGGTGGAAAAAGAACGGGCAGGCCCCCCCACCGGAAAACCCGTAAACATTGAAATTTCGGGCGAGGATTTTACCGCTCTGCAAGACCTAGAACAACGGGTAAGGCAAGACATTGCCGCCGCCGGCATCACCGGCATTGAGGAGCTAAAATCAGACTTAAAGCTAAACAAACCCGAAATCATTCTGGAAATCGACCAAGAAAAGGCCCAACGCGAAGGCATTTCCTTGGCCAGCATTGGAATGAGCCTGCGTACTGCACTGTACGGCAAAGAAATATCTAAGCTGCGCGATGCCGACGACGACCACCCCATTCAACTGCGCTTGAAAGAATCATTCCGCAGCTCGCCCGAACAACTGTTGGCCTTGAACATTGCGTTCATGGACATGGCCACCGGACGCTTTCGGCAAGTCCCCTTGGCCGCTCTTGCCAGCATTTCCTACAAACCAGCCTATTCTGGAATCAACCGCAAAAACCAAAAACGGGTGGTTACCCTGTCGTCGAACGTGGTAGAAGGCGGCAACGCCAACCAAATAAACCAAGAACTGCAAGCCAAGGTGCTAAATGCCCTCACTTTGCCCGAAGGCTACGAAGTGCGGCTCACCGGCGAGCAAGAAGACCAAAAAGAAACCTCCGATTTTCTGGGAGTTGCCTTTCTAGGCGCACTGGCCCTCATGTTTGCGGTTATGGTTACTCAGTTTAACTCGGTGGTCAAGCCCCTGCTCATTTTCTCGACCGTCCTCTTCAGCCTCATCGGTATTTTCATTGGCTTTGGCCTCAGCGGCATGACCATGTCGGTGGTTATGACTGGGGTTGGAATGTTTGCATTGGCCGGCATCGTCATTCGAAACGGCATTTTGCTTATTGAATTTATTGACGAACAGCGCGCCGCCGGGGTTGACCCCGTTACAGCGAGCATTCAGGCAGGTGCCACACGCATCACTCCGGTAATCCTTACGGCGGTGTCCACCATTTCTGGGCTTATTCCCCTGGCCATTGGCTTCAACATCAACTTCGGCACCCTGCTCAGCGAATTCAACCCCAACATCCATTTGGGGGGCGACAACGTGGCATTTTGGGGGCCGCTAGCCTGGACCATCATTTTCGGATTGACCATTGCTACCTTCCTGACACTCATCGTGATACCTTCCATGTACGTGGCTGCTTGGAAGACAAAACACAAAATTAAAGGCCTTTTTTCAAAGGTTTAAGGTTTTTCATTCAGGTGATTTTGGGCGGGATACCGGGCTTTCACCGGTAGGCCGCAGTCCTGGGGCATGCGTGCAGCGGCCAGGCAGTGGCTCCCAAGGTCGCCCTGCCTGTCGCGCGCACGCAGGCCCCAGTCCTTTGCGTGCTACCCGGTTCAATCCCGCCCGCAGCGGCCCAACAAGAAAACGGCCCCGAAAACAAAAAACGCCTGCATTCCTGCCTAAAATTTCCGCCTATATAGCCTCGAAAACATTCCATTCGTGCATTCGTGGCTAAGCCAAACACGTCTTAATTTCCTTGCGCCAATCTCGCCTCGAAAACATTCCATTCATGCATTCGTGGCTAAGCCAAACACGTCTTAATTTCCTTGCGCCAATCTCGCCTCGAAAACAAAACATTCGTGCATTCGTGGCTAAGCCAAACACGTCTTAATTTCCTTGCGCCAATCTCGCCTCGAAAACATTCCATTCGTGCATTCGTGGCTAAGCCAAACACGTCTTAATTTCCTTGCGCCAATCTCGCCTCGAAAACATTCCATTCGTGCATTCGTGGCTAAGCTATCCGCCGCTTAAATTACTGACGCCAATCTCGCCTCGAAAACATTCCATTCGTGCATTCGTGGCTAAGCCAAACACGTCTTAATTTCCTTGCGCCAATCTCGCCCCGAAAACAAAACATTCGTGCATTCGTGGCTAAACCTTTATCGAATTACCGGAACCCGGTACCGAACCCAACGCCCATTTTGTTCCACCGAAAGCAGGTAACTTCCCGTGGCCAATCCATTTAGGCTTAGTTTATTTAGTCCCGACTGTCCTTGTCCGTACATGCAGCGCTTTCCTTGCAAATCATGCAAAATCCACATGCCCTTGAGTTCCAACTCTAGATTCAGAATTTCGCTTGCAGGAACAGGATAAATACGCACTTGGCTTAGCTCGGGCGAATCTATGGAACTGGGATTCACCTGAATGCAGTCGCTGGTGTCGGCACAATAGCCGTTGTACACCACCGCAGCATAGCTGCCCGATTGTTGGGGAACAAAGCTGGCTGAATTCGCACCGGGAACCACACTAAAATTCGAAGTACAACGCAGCCAAACCAAGCTGTCGCCCAGTACGGTGGCCGTTAGGGTGTCGCCGCTCAATTGAATGCCCGCCGTTAAGGCTGTATTCACCACAACCGAAGTGGTGCAGGTTGAAACATTGCCCGCTGCATCGGAAGCTTCCCATATCAAATCCACCGTTCCGGCAGGCAAAACCGTTCCCGAGGCTGGCCCAGCCACCTGTTGAATTTGGGCCGCAGAACAGGCATCGCTTGCCTGTGGGGCATAATTCGGCAGGGCTTGACCTAAGCAGAAACCCGTTTCATTTTTGCAGTTTGCAAAGGTTGGAGGAACCGAGTCCACAACCAGAACCACTTGCACCACTTGGCTAATGTTGCCGGCGGCATCGCTAACCGACCAAACAACCTGGGTTGTACCCAATGGGAATGTGGCCGGCGCGTTGTTTTGCACCTGGGCAACGCTGCAATTGTCTTGAGCTAAGGGCGAACCTAAGGTAACGTTGGAAGCAGAACAAAGGGAAACATCGGTTGAAACAACAACATTGGCAGGCGGAACAACAACGGGAGCGATGCTGTCGTACACCATCACCATTTGGGTGTCGATGGCGGTATTTCCTGCAGCATCGGTAGCCGTCCAAATCACAAGGGTTTGTCCAGGCCCGAAGCTGGCCGGTGCATTGTTGGTTAGGCTTTGAAGGCTGCAATTGTCGCTAGCCTGCGGGGTTCCTAAATTCACATTTGAAAGCAGGCAAGAACTGGAATCCAGCAGCAAAACCAGGTTGGCTGGGGCTTGAACCTGAGGGGCGGTAACATCGTTCACCACAACCAATTGGCTGTCTTGGGTTGTATTGCCCGAGGGGTCGGTGGCCGACCAAACCACCCAGGTGCTGCCCGGATTAAAAAATTGCGGGGCATTGTTGGCAATAACTACGCCTGTACAGTTGTCGCTGCCCGTCGCACTGCCCAAATTCAATCCACTTACCCCACAAGAAACAGCATTGGCATTTACGCTGATGTTGGCTGGAATGGTCAAAACAGGAAACTGGTTGTCAACCACCGTAACGGTTTGCTGTGCCGTGCCTACATTTCCCGCCAAATCGGTAGCAGTCCACACCACCACCGTTTGTCCGGCATTAAATACGGCTGGAGCATTGTTGGTCAGGGTAAACGGAGAGCAATTATCAACCGCCGTAGCTTGGCCAAGGCTTACACCTGTTGCAAAACATTGCCCAATGTTGGCAAAAACGGTAACATTGGCTGGCGGAGTAACCACTGGCGGCCACAAATCTTGAACAAAAACGTTTTGGTTTACGGTAGCCGAATTTCCAGCGGCATCGGTGGCGGTCCAAACTACAATGGTTTGCCCCAGAGGAAACTGGGCGGGGGCGTTGTTGGTTAAGCTGGGTGTTCCGCAGTTGTCGGTAACTTGAGGGGCAATCAACAGCACATTGGTTGAATAGCAAAGTCCAGGATTGGTAACGGCGGTAGCCGAAGGCGGGGTGGACAAAACAGGGCTGAGCAAATCCTGCTGAGCAAAAACCACGTTTGAAAAGGCCGAATCGCCGCTGCCGGAACAGGAGGCCTTAACGCGGAAGTACCTAGAAAAGGTATCGACCTGTTGGGTATAAACCACCGAAAAAGAGCCCGGAATATTGGACCAAGGTCCATTGAAGGAACTGGAACTTTGCCAAATCACGCTAAAGCCAGAACCGGCCGAGGTGTTTGTGGCTTGAAGTACGGCGTTTAGGCTTCCACAAAAATCAACGGTATCGGCGTTGTTGATGGTGGCAATGGGCGAATTTGGAACACCCTGGCAAATGGGGATGGTAATTTCTACCTTTCCGTTTCCGGAATTAAAAGCGCGGGCGTTGATGCGGTTTACGCCTCCGTTAAAGGAGCCGCCCCCGCCGCCAAAATAGGGATATCCGGTTCCGGCACCGCCGGAATATCCACCGCCGCCGGCATTTCCGTGGCTGTAATCGGATCGGCCGTCGTCGCCGGTAGCGGCCCCGCCGCCAAAGCCCCCGTTGGTCAGGTTGTTGTTGGCACGTCCGCCAATGAATCCAGAAGCCCGGCTTCGGCCAAAGTTGTCGCCATACTGGCCTCCGGCGCCTCCGTTAGAAGACCAGCCAGCACCACCGGCACCGCAATATCCGCAGTTTGTACTGCCTCCCTGCGATCCGGCTCCGCCGCCGCCGCCGCCCGCTCCTGCTGCTCCCGACACATAACCTTGCGAAGCGGGAGGAACCTGTCCTGTGGTTCCCGTATCTCCATGTATGGCCGAGGTGGCGCTCCATAAGGTGCCGGGACCACCGCCGCCTCCGCCCGAAGCCATCAAAAGAGCTCCGTTGCTTTTTTTCCAAACGAAGGTGCCGCCGCCGCCGCCGCCGCCGCAGTTTCCATTGCCAATGCCATCGATGCCGCGTTGCCCAACGGCAATCACGAGGGTGTCGCCCATATTCAAATTAAAATCGCCTTGCATGCGGGCTCCCAAACCGCCTGCACCGCCACCGCCCCGAAAAGTGGGGCTGCTGGCTCCGGTGCCGCCTTGGGCTCCAAAAGCCGCAATGCGGTAGGTATTGGTTCCGGGCACAGCCCACTCCTGAAAGCCGGTTGTATTGATGCGCACCTGATTAAACAACGGATTGCCTAAGCCGTAATTGGTATCTACCTCGAATTGGGTAGGACCAAAGCGGCCGGTGCTGCCGCAGGGAGTAAAGGTAAACACCGGTTGGGCCGATACCGAAGCGGCAAACAGTACAAGAAAGAGCAGTAAAAATCGTTTCATAGAATAAAGATAACATCTGTTCTGAAAGTCTGCACCATGGGGCAGAAAATACAGGTTTTGAGGGAATAAGCGATGGATTGCGTAAGTTTGTGTAGATATCATGGGAACATCAAAATCAGTCATATACTTAGACAACAACGCAACAACCCAAATTGACACACGGGTTTTAGATGCGATGATGCCATATTTAACAGCAGAATATGCCAATGCCAATAGTACCCACCTTTTCGGGGTAAAGGCACACGAAGCGGTAAAGGCCGCAAGGGCTAAAGTAGCTGAACTAATTGGAGCAGAGGCTCACGAAATTGTGTTTACAAGTGGAGCAACTGAAGCAGTCAACTTGGCGATTAAAGGTGTGGCTGGAAATTACCAAGCGAAGGGAAAACACATTGTTACAGTGTCAACTGAACATAGTGCGGTCTTAGATACCTGTCAATATTTGGAAAACAAAGGTTTTGAAGTTACTTACCTGCCTATCAAGTCAGATGGTTTGATTGATTTAGATGAACTCAAAACTATTCTGCGTGATGACACCATTTTGGTGGCTGTCATGCTTGCCAACAATGAAACGGGTGTTATACAGCCGATAAAGGAAATTGCCGAACTGTCGCATGGTGTTGGTGCTTTGTTTATGTCGGATGCAACACAAGCAGTCGGAAAAATACCTGTTAATTTGGATGAACTTGGCATTGATTTACTCTGTCTAAGCGGTCATAAATTATATGCTCCCAAAGGCGTTGGTGCTTTGTATGTTCGTCAAAGAATGAACCGTGTCAAAATACCTGCATTGTTGCATGGTGGTGGTCACGAAAAAGGTCTGCGAAGCGGAACGCTAAATGTCCCTGGGATTGTCGCCTTAGGTGAAGCTTGTGCTATTTCAAAAAGAGAATTATCTGAAAATGCTGAAAGCATTAGTGTTTTAAGAGATTATTTAGAAACTGAATTACTTAAAATTGATGGAACTTCTGTAAACGGAAACACATCTTCACGACTATTCAATACCACAAACATTCTTTTTAGAGGTGCTGATTCCGATGCTACCATCATGGGTTTGAGCAATCCTGAAAACGATTTGCCTTTAATTGCTGTGAGCAATGGAAGTGCTTGCACTTCTGCGTCAATAGAACCTTCTCACGTTTTAACTGCAATGGGTTTAGATGAAGTTGCTGCGTTTAGCTCTATTCGTTTTTCTATCGGAAAATTCAATACCAAGAATGAAATTGATACTGTCATTGATGCGGTAAAAAATGTTGTGCTTGATTTGAGGGCAATGGTTTCTTGAAATGGAGGAGAATACACACTCGTCTGAATGGATTCAAAGTAGGAAAGTTATGAAAATCCTCTCAAAATCCGATTTTGCGAGATAATGCATCTAGGTGAGACGGAAATTGAAATTTATTAAAAAAGGAATGCATTTATTTACGAAATGAATAATATAAAAAATCAATCTCCTTCCAATAAATCCACTTGATTATCTTTGAATGCCATCATGTAACGGCAATGAATTTCCGGGTATCCAAAGGATACAAGCAATCTAATTTTTTCCTCATAGTTCAAGTTCGCTTGCCTCCTAACTGATTGAAGCTTTACCGCAACAAACTTTGGTATTTCATACCAGTAGGAATCGTAATTTTTATTGGATAAACCTATAAATGCACAATTAAAGAATTTAAAGGTGTTATTCTCTTCATTCTTCAAATTAGAAATTATTGAGTGTTTGGATATATCCCTGTAGCTACCTATCATACCTAACAACTCTGATATGTGAATTGGACTTTCTTTTTCTTTAAGTAATTGTTTTGCAATTTCTCTAATACTTCCATTCAATGAGACACTTGCAACCCAACTACGTAATCCCCACGCACCATAGCCCATTTTTGCAAAAGTGCTTTTCATTCTATTCAGTTTTCTAAGCAACTCTTCTCGCTCAATGTTAATTCCATGTCCTTGCATCAGTTGTATCAAAACCTCTGTTCGCTCAGCCCTGTTAGTCTGCATCAAATGTCGCTCCACTATTTCAAAAATCTTCCCTTCAGTCTCGCGTCTCTCCATTCTTTTTATTTCTGCATAATCAATGGCAATTTCAGCAACCTTAACCTTCTCAATTAATTTATACAATTCATCAATATTCTCCTTCTCAACACTATAATCATGCTCCCTATAAAAACGCTCAATTAACACACGCAAATCATACTCAAACAACACACTTTCAAATGCATAAATTTCACTTTCCAAAAATACTAACAATTCACCCAATTTCACGCGCTCCGCAAAATGCTTGGATATGAAAACATATCCTCTGTCATATTTAAATACTCTATTTTGCTCGAGCACCTCATCAATTAAGTCATCAGATAATATGTAGGTATCAGCATATGCATTTCTTAAAGCATAATAACCAAGTCTGTAATTAGGCTCCCAACACTTACCTTCAAACCCTACATCACCAAAAAGCCTCGATTCAAAAAAATTACATCCATTAGGCACATGCAAATCAGTCATCTCAAATCCTGCAACATTTAATAACTCAGCCACCACCCTCGGCACTAGCTTTTCTGTCAATAGCTCAACACTGTTTCTAACCGATTGAGTCGAACAGTCGCATAACAATGCAATCTCATTCACTGTCCGCAGCTTATCAAAAAAATAATGGTTGGCCACCAACCTTAACTTGTTGGCAAGTTTGCTGCTTATCACAAATGCCGCTATGATTCTTTCAAAACAATACTTCCCTTCATTGAACAGATAATCAATTTCATCCTCCGTCAATTTCCTTTTAAATAAAAAATCGAAAGCAAAAGCATTGCCCAAAACCGCCCCCATGCTCACCGCGGCCGGGGGAGGTTCCACCACCACCTCCTCAAAACTTAAATATACTGACATCCTCTTTTGCAGGCTATTTAATTCCTCACAATCCCTTACCGTAAAGCCAACCTTTCTTACAAACTTAAACACAGGGTTAAAATGAGATACCAGAAACAACTCTTTTTGCGAATCATTTAATACTACCATAAAATTCCGCTCCAACAAACTCAGGTAATTTTGCACCTGCTCGCTCATCAATTTTTTGGCACTGTAATATTCTCGCATTGCTCCACCGACATCACCCACAGCAAAACCCTTCTTCTTATCCGCACTGCTGTCATAACCATTGCCGCCTACCACCAGCAACTGCCTGCACAAAGCAGTTAACTCCAAATCCGTTTTCCTACCCGATAAAGGCAAATCCAAAAACGACCGCCCATTCAAATGAAAATCAAGCATACGCTGTAAACCTCCCAATCGTGCCACCACATTTTGTGCCCGTTTTGAAAGTGCCGCTACACCTTTTTGCTCATCCACTGCCATTTGTCCGCCTTTTTAAAAACAATACACGCTCCGCTACCATCCCTAAATGCAGTAATAAACCTCTTGCTGGCGAATGTGTAATCGGAACGAAAGGTTTGAAATTTATCGTTGCAAAATCTTCATATACTTTATAAGCCCTATAAACATTTTTCAAATTCATGCTCCATTCTTCTTCTGACTTAGCATCTAAACGGAGAAAAAACATTTCACTATTTTCAATTCTTTGAACTTCAAATCGTCTGCCGTTTGAACTGATAAACGATTTTACTTTGCTTGCCTTGTCAAGAAATTCTGAAAGCGGAATAACAGAGATAACTTTTTGAAATGGCTTTGCCATAACTACTAATTTTCTTCCGTTGAATCATCTTCCTGATTTGCATCCAAAATCAATTTGGTTGCGGCTGCTGGTAGTTCCTGAACATTTCGAAGTTTACGTTCTATGGCTCTTGTGCGGACTTCTGATGTATCAATGACATTGGTTGCTTCAATCAGTTTCTTTTTGGTTTTAGCTAATACATCACCAAACTGACCAAACTCTGTTTTCACTGCGCCAAGTAAGTCCCAAACTTCACTGCTTCGTTTCTCGATTGCCAAAGTTCTAAAGCCCATCTGTAAACTGTTAAGCAGGGCACTTAATGTAGTTGGACCTGTAATCGTGATTTTATAGTCTTTCTGTAACTGCTCAAAAAGTCCGGGAACTCGCAACACTTCGCCAAACAAACTTTCATAAGGCAAAAACATGATACCGTATTCGGTGGTGTTTGGTGGGTCAATGTATTTTTCTTTGATGTCTTTGGCGTTCTTCTTAATGCCGTTGATAAACGCTTTTCGGTACTCATCAATTTTATCTACATCGCCTTTGTCATATGCATCTACCAAAGCTTCATAGTCTTCTTTCGGGAATTTTGAATCTATGGGCAACCACAAGGTTTTTTCAAGATTATTGCCGTGTGGCATTTTAATGGCAAATTCAACAACTGCACCGCTACCAACTTTTGTTTTTACATTCTTCTCGTATTGCTCGTTGGTCAACAAATCTTCAATAATGTTTTGCAACTGATATTCGCCTAAAACACCTCTTGATTTTACATTGCTCATTACCTTTTTTAAATCACCTACACTCACCGCCAAAGTTTGCATTTCACCCAAACCTTTGTGAACGGCTTCCAGTCTGTCGCTTACTTGTTTGAATGATTCGCCAAGGCGTTTTTCCAACGTTTCGTTAAGTTTTTCATCAACAGTTTTTCGCATCTCCTCCAACTTCTTCTCATTCCCTTCCTGCATGGTTTTCACCGATTTTTCCAAACTCAATTTGAGTTCAGAAATTTTTTCGCTGTTGGCTACGTTTTGCGTTTTCTGACTTCTTTCAAAATCTGAAAACTGCTCTCTCATGCGTTCTTTGTAATCTTTCAAAGCATCATTCAATTCCTTTTTGAATGTTTCCAGATTTTCTTTCAATTCGTTTCTGCTTACCTTGCTATTGGTGTCAATGCTTTTTTGAAAATCAACCAGTTTTTCTTCAAAGGTTTTGCGGATGGCTTCTAACTTTTCTTCGTTTGATTTGGTAAGGTTACCAAGTTGGTCTGAAAATGTTTGTGTGAACTTATTGAGTTGATTGCCAATTTCAGTTCTTAAACCTGTTGCCGTTTCTGAATTTTCTTTACGGTTGGTTACAAATTCATCTTTCAGGTTTTTTTCGGTGTCTTTCAAGTTGGAAGTAAGTGTTCCGATTGATGATTTGATTTCGGTTAACTCATTACCTGAATCTTTCTTACCTGCTTTTAAGGTAAGTATGATGTTTACGATTAGAAGAACCGAAAGCAATGAAAGAAATATATATACTAAAGCCATTATTTTAGATTAAATCGATTATAAAGCTGGTTAACGCCCTTGCTACTAAGTTGAATGTCATTGAAAGAAATGTCTGCTTTGTTTGATAGTTCTTGTTGAAAGAACTCATAGGTTAAATTATCATTTTCTCTACCTCTTTTAGCAAGGAACATGAATACTTTGAACAAGGCTGTAAATCCAACTGTCTTTTTGATAATTGAATTTTCATTATTCCACTCCTCACTATAAGTTGTTTGGACTGCTTTGAAAAAATTAGTAATTGCTTTAAATATTATCTCATCTTCACCATCTATAAAGAAATCCCGAAAAACTGTTTCTCTGCTTGTTAAGGTAGTTTTCAATTCTGGTTTTTTTCCAATGGCAAGAAGTCTTTTATCTTCTTCAGCTTGCTTAATATTTCCGCATATCAGTAATAGTAGATTTTTAACTACGGTGCTTTGAGTAATAAAGCCTGCATAAAATTTGTTTGCCTTGCCTAAAATTCTAATCCAATTTTTCAATGGTGAATTTTCACTTTCGTTTAGTAAACGAACAATTTCATTCGCAACTCGATAGGGACTACGTTTTTGAGACAACCCAAATAAATCGTATACCAATGATGGAGTAACTCTTGTTTGTTTGCCATTTATCGTGGAAAATATTTCCGCTTGGACTGGAATAAGTTGGTCAACGAAAATAGTAACGGGTAAATCGAACTTTAAATCAGAAGAACTACTTTCAAATCCTGACATCCTATGTTGTCCGTCAATTATTTGTGCCACTCCTTCCTTATATGGAAATGTGAAGACAAACAACTCAGGTATCTCAAAATTTATCGTTTGATTTTCATTTAAACATTTAATGTCGTTTTGGTCATCATTATTGCTTATTGTGAATGAGGGGTTTACAGCTACTACATCAAGTTCTTCAATTGGAATATTGATGATGATAGATGATGGAAATGTAGCAGCAAAATCTTCATTTACATAAGCCGATATTTCTTTAACTCTATCGGGAGATAAATGTCTTTGAATGCCCGCATACTCCTCTTTACCTGTTTCATCTATTCCCATTAATACTCTTGGAAATGTGTATGCAATTTTCTTTAGTGTTTGCCAATTGATTGAAGTAGTATAAAGGTCGCCTATGGGCTGCTCTATTCTTTGACAAAGAAGAACCACATACTCTACATCGTTAATTTGCTTAATCATACTCTTGTTCCTCCTTTGCTTTTTTTCAATTTCTCCGCCTTCTCTTCAATTCTCTTTCTTTTGATTTCCTCAATAAAATTTTGAACTTCTTTATAGTCAACTTTTAATCTGAAATTTAAATACAAAGCAGCAAGCAAAGTAATAATCAATATTCCTGTGGTTAATCCAATTACCCAATTTATATCACACCAGCTTCTTGAAAAATTTAATTGTGCGTCAACAAACACAAATGTTATAAGAATAAAAAAAATGATTAATACCGAGTTAATCAGCAAGCTAACTTTCTTTTCGTGCTCATTTCTATGCTCGAATAGCATTGCGATAAATGAACAAAGTATGCCAGAGCATAAAATCATAATACTTCCATCACCATAGAAGGCTTTCTTATGTTCATCACTTTCGTTTAATATTTTATAAGCTACAATTGCATAAGGCAATATTGGGAATATGAATATTACAATTAAGAAATTCAAAAAGTCAAGGGTTCTTTTGGCTATCAAAAACCAATACCAGTAAAAAATATTTGTAAATGAAATTGTCCCCATAAATTACGCTTTAAATAACTCCCCAACCTTAAACTCTTTCAGGTTAGATACTAATTGATATTTCTGAATTTTCTCCATGCTTGATTTTAGTTTCTGTCCGTCTTTATCGCCAATGCCTAAAAACTTTTGCATCATTTTTAAGTTGGTTTTGTCTTTGATATCGAACAAGAAAGCAGTTTCGCACATGCTGCTAAAGTCAAACGATGGCTGATTAAATTCCTCAATTCCCTGCGAAAGCAATACCACCGAAACGCCTTTGGAGCGGATTTCACGAAGTATTTTCTCCAAAAGGTCTTGGCTTTTTTTCTCTTTAAAAATTACGTGTGCTTCGTCAATCAACAACACATATCGCATACCCTGATTTTTTCCTTCAATCGGGGCGTTGTCCATATTCATAAACGTGTTGTAGATGTAGTTGATGATTAGGAAAACGGAAGTGAAGCGAATGTTTCTTGGCAAATCGCCACTTAAACTCATGTAGTAGTTCTTGTTTAGGAAACTGTTTTTCAAATCAACTTTGGTTTCAAACAAATCCAATTCGCTCAAACTCTGCAATACTTCTTTCAGTGTGCTTGCTTTGTCTCCATCTATCTCAATTACTTTGTCATATATCTCTCTGAATGATGGATACTGACCGTTTTTCTTTGAAGCGAAAACCTCACGGGTTGCATCTTTCAAAGTCTGCTGTTGGTTCTTACCAATGTTGCTATAACTGGTAATGATGTCAACAAACTTGCTGATGCCCATGATTTTATTTTTCTCGTTCACATTGTCAATGAATGAAAGAGGGTTAACGGGAAAAGGTTGATGAGGAGCTTTTATCAGGTCCGTGTTTGTCTTGCTAAAAAATGAGCTATTCTTTTTTTCATCTTCTTCGGTGATGCCTTTAAAATCAAGGAAAATGAAATTCACTTCGCCTTTGGTTTCAAAAACAATCTGTTCAAGCAATCGGTTAGCGAAATAAGTTTTTCCAGTTCCTGAATTTCCTGCAACCGCTATGTGTGCATTGTTGTGTATGGAAGTATCATTGAGATTGAAATAGATTTTTTCATCGTCAAATGAACTGCCCACCAAAATTTTGATTTCTCCAGTGAAGTAATCTTTATTTGAAATTCTATTTCGCCTTGTCTGTTCGTCAAAGATGATGGCATCGTTGGTAACATCGTTTTCCTCTAACTTTTCAATTCCTCTTTCAATGTTTTCTAAAAGAAAATCAAGTCCTGAATAGTTTTTGTTTTCCTCAAACAGTTTGTTCATTAAGGTTAAACCGTGGTCAATGTGCATCTTGATGTATTTGCCAATGTCTTTGTCGGACTTATACAAATTATAGTGCTGGCAAATCATGGCGATATAGTAATCACGATATTTTCCAAAGAGAATATCGTCCTTGTATTCCTTGCCTTTGCTGTCTTTCAAATCATTTTCAAGACTAAGTTTCACGCCTTTTGAAAGTGAATAGGCAAATGCAATTCTTGAGACCACATTTTCGGCTCCAAGATTAAGACGTCTAGTAAGTTCTTGAACAACTACCTTGTTTGCCTCGGAGGTTCGAATATTAATTAGCATTGTTGTACATTCTATTGTAGGTTTCTAAAAAAGCGTGGGGTTCAAGCGCTAAGAACTCGCTCTTGTCCTCATGCACGTTGTTAATAAGGTATGTTTTAGCGATGTTTGTTGATAAAAATTGAAATTCTCTTTCCGTTAATTCTTTATTAATTAAAGGAAAAATTACTACCTGATCAGAAATATTTGGGTAAAAGTATTTTACGATATTTTCAGCGTGTTGCTCGTCAAATTTTTGCATTGGAGAATCAATAAATACTGGGAACTGAATATCGCTTTCCTCTACAAGTCCTCTAAGCAAAGCGGTTGCATACATCTGTTGCTCCCCTTTACTCAATGATTCCTTTTTGATTTCTTCGCCTCTTGCGTTTTTCAAAACAATGTCAATGTCCTCACCAATAATTTCAACTTCAACTTTTTTGATAAAGCCCTTTTTGTGAAGCAAAGTATTTAGTCCACTTAAAATTTGTTCTTCAAGCGATTCTTTTTTCTTGGCTTTGAATTTGGTGATGAAATCTTTCAAGTTTTGAATGTTCCTTGTAATGATGGCATCTTTTTGAAGATTGTTTTCAGAAACTTTGAGTTTACGAGAAAGTGTTTCTATCAATTTTCCTTTTTGAGTTTTCTCATTGGTAAATTCGCCAATCTCACGATTCAATGAATCAATCGTTTCATCAATTCTAATTATTTCTTTGTCCAGTTCTTCTTTATTCTTTCTGAATTCGGCAATAATCAGGTCTTCTTGATTTGCTTCTGCGTCTTTAATGCGTCTGCGGATTCCGTTCAATTCGTTTTTCGTTTGGTTGAAATCACCGTTAATTCTCTTGAAAGATTCACGGAACGATAAACGAATATTGCTAACCAATGCTTGTAGTTCGTTTCTTTCAGAATCAGAAAATTCATGAATTACTTTGAAATCTTCCGGCAATGCCTCTGCATCTGAAAAGAAATGTTTGCGAATTAATGTCTTAAAAGCATTTGCATAAAAGTCATGCACTTGGTGATCTATCGCAAATTTGTCGGGCTTCGGGATGTTCAATAAATCGGTTAAGATTTTATTGGTAACATCATTTACATTTTCGTTTTTGAATTGTGCTGCTTTGTGATTTGCTTCATTTTCGAGTTGGCGATTTACATCTAAAAACTTTTCGCCTGCAATCGCAAACGGAATGATGTCGTATGAATCTTTTAGTTCGTTTTGTAAATCGTTTTGGCGTTTGGTCGATTCATCTTCTTGGTCTCGTAATCTTTGCAGTTCTTCAACAGTAATTAAACTTCCTGCTTTGATTAGTTTTTCTTGAATGTCTCTGGAATCCTTATTTTTTTCGTTTCTCTTTTCCCTTAGTTCGCCAATCTTTTTATGGTTTTCTTCAATTTTAATTTCGCAAGTTTCAACTTCTGCTTCTAATTGCTTTAACTGACCTTTTTCACTTGCACTTGCTGAATCTTGTCGAAGTTTGAGTTGTAAATTCTCCAACTCGTTTTTTATATCCTCATATTTTTTGATGCCTAAAACTTCTGAATAGGCACGGCTTAAATTTTTGCGTTGTTCGGCTGTGTTTACTTCGGCTAAACTCACAATCTTTTCAGCATCAAAGAAGAAGAATTTCGCAATCTCAATCGGCATGATAAACTCACGGATGAAAATTTCTTGGCCAACTTCTTTTGCTAATTCACTTGGATAGCCGTCAATAAGAACTTCTACTTCTTCGGCAACACTGGTTTTGGCGTTGTAGCTTCTCTTAACTACAATTTCTTTGCATGGCACTTCGGGAATATTTACATCAGTAAATGTGATGGAAACATGGAAGTTGTAATCTTCTTCTGCCTTTGATAATCGGTTAAGTGAGTTTACAATGTATTTGCTGTAACCGCCTTGGTCAACGATTTCTTTTTTGTATAAGTCGTCAACCTCTTGCATGTTTTTTCCATACAAGCACCAAACCATTGACATCAAAAAAGTGGTTTTTCCAAAACCGTTTCTTCCGCTAACTACAAAGATGTTTTTCTTACCCTCGCTTGTTAAGTCAATGGTATTTTCGCCTTTGTAGATGCGAAAGTTATACAGTTCAATTTCTTTTATAGTCATTGGTTATACTTTCTCAGGATTCTTTAATTCTTCAATAAACTGATTCAAGCGGTTGTCAATATCCGACTGCAATCCTCTTTTGCGTATCATCAAGGTTTTGGTTTTTTGCAAAGCCAAAAGGTCTTGAATCAACTCCACATCTTTGGGTTCTTGCTTACATGATTTTTTTAGCAATTCCGCTTCTTGGTTGAATTTTTCTTCTTGTTTGCTCATATCAATTTGTGTTTTGAATATGCGATTATAAATTTTAGATACTTTGGTTTTGAAAAAACAATCTCTGAACCAATGGTATTGAATAAGCACCATTTCTTGGTGCGTAATCAATTCAATGCCTTCCGTCGCCTGAATTGTTTTTTGTGCTTTTAAAATGCGTTTGAGAATTTCTACTCGGGTTTCAAACTTGTAAGGTCCCCAAAGATTTTCAGAAATTTCTCCGTTTCGCCTGCGTTTCTCTCTCCAAATTTCGGGATTGTCTCTTGTTTCAATCAGAAAGTTTCTGATGTCTGCCAAAGGCTGCATCCAGTCTTCACCGTTATCAATCAGTCCTTCCATTGATTTGTCTTTGTTTACAACGGTGCAAACCCAACAACCAAAACGGCTGTTTCCGCAACTTGGAGTTGTGTCGTCAATTACCAATGGGCAATCGCCACTGTTTGCATTGCGGTATAGCGTAACTAATTCTTTATGCGTTCCGCCCCAAGGTGGTGGAACTTGATTCAAGTATTGCCACAACTCGTTTGTGGTGACGTCTTTGATTGGTGCATATACATAAGCATTTGGCAACTGATGCTTTCGCAAACGCTGTCCTTTTACTTCATGTCGTTTGATAGATGCTGCACGATTTGAACTTTCATCGCTTCTTGTCCCCAATAAAATAATGGCAGCACCGTTTTCACCGATTTTCTCGGTTATCAGTCTTGTTGTAGGATTGATTTTTAGTCTTTCAGTACACCAGCGATAGAATTTATTTGGGGCAGGATAACCAAGTCCGATAAGACGAACCCAAAAACTGTCATCCAGTTTTGGCGTTGTTTCTTCAACAATAATCGGAAAGTGGTTAAGGTTTGCTTCCTTTTGAATCCGTTTTAGTGTTTTGTTGATGAACTTTACAATTCGTGGGTTTTCGACTAAAGTGTCATTGCAAACAACATAAATCTGCCTTGTCAGCAAAGCAGGTTCAATTTTTTTTAGTGCATTCCAAACGACCTG
>Ga0247843_1001269_pt1 | contig 52558 bp, 42 predicted proteins | sample LaCruzMarch2017__FD_192420 | JGI IMG/M metagenome (GOLD analysis project Ga0247843, IMG submission 192420) | Freshwater microbial communities from meromictic Lake La Cruz, Castile-La Mancha, Spain - LaCruzMarch2017_8m | ecosystem: Environmental > Aquatic > Freshwater > Lake | place: Spain...
GCCCTCAACGGCATCCCGCCCGCTCTCTACCGAAAGCAACTCGAACAACAAACACAAACCGAAACCAAATCCCCGAGGACCCTCAAAACTCTAATTTAGACCTGTGCCGCTTTTGGGGGAGCTGACACAAAGTCTATATCTATCAAAAATGCAGCACTTGTCGGGATGCGCTCAAGTGGCTTGAAGTTCATGGGATACGTCACCAAACGTTCGCCATTCGTGAGACCCCGCCTACGCCTGCCGAGCTCAAAGCAGCGCTAAGCATACTCGGCGGTGATGTTAAAAAGCTCATCAATACCTCGGGTATGGACTATCGAGCGCTCGGCATGAAGGAAACGTTACCAAGTCTATCTGAAGCCGAAGTTTTCGAATTGCTCTCGAAAAATGGGAATCTCGTGAAACGTCCATTTCTCATTGGTCAGGGCAAGGCTCTCACTGGCTTTAAACCGGAAGTTTGGGAGAAGACGCTTTAAGACAAAAAAGACCGCTGTGCCGTCATTGGCGCTGTGAGCCACGTTCCGTAAACTCAATAAGTGGGGTCGTCCGGTGGTTTTCTGCCTTCCCGTAAGGGCATGACATAGGACACCGGAAGATGACCCCGATTCAATCATATCGGTTCGGGCCAGCTACCAAAATTGTCGCACACAGCAGTCGAGACCAGAATATATCGCAGGCCGTTTGCCGCAACCGAAAAGAAAAAAGAATCGGGATTTTTGGATTTGGAATCCCTGCGAGTCGGTTGCTTTTCAGGCCGTGGCACCGACGGCACCCGGAATGGGTCCGTCATCTTTAGGAAAATCTTCCGCTGATGATTTTGCGGCGGTTTTTTTCTTCAATTCCTCAGGAACGGGCGGTGGCTTGGGCGCGGTTGGCGGGTTTTTCATTTCACCGAAATCGATGAGGTCACGCAAATGGCCGGCATCGAGCGTTTCAAATTCTAGCAAGGCCTTGGCGATGAGTTCCACCTTGTCGCGACCTTCATTCAAGATACGTTCAGCGGTTGCGTAGGCATCATCGATGAAGCGTTTGATTTCAGAATCGATGACGCGGGCCGTTTCCTCAGAGTAGTTGCGGGATTTTGTCATGTCTCTGGCCAAGAAAACCGGGCTATCGCCTTCGCCGTATTCCACCATGCCGAGTTGGTCGCTCATGCCCCATTCGCAAACCATGTGGCGGGCGAGCGAAGTGGCTTGGCGGATGTCGCCGGATGCTCCGTTAGAAACATCGTCGCTGTGGAATGACTCAGCGATGCGCCCACCCATCGTGACGATGAGATTGGCGAGAGCTTCTTTTTTCTGCGTGGAATATTTATCACCTTCAGGCAAATACATCGTCGCACCGAGATACGGGCCGCGCGGGATGATGGTGACTTTGTGAAGAGGGTTAGTATCGGGCAACACCATGTTAAGGTAAGCATGACCTGCTTCGTGCCAAGCGGTGCCGGTTTTTTCCTTGTCGGACATGGCGAGACTGCGGCGTTCGCGTCCCCAGCGGACTTTATCGCGAGCTTCTTCCATTTCGTCGAGTGTCACGGCAATCAGTCCGCGACGAGCAGCGAGCAATGCGGATTCATTGACGAGATTCGCGAGTTCCGCACCGGAGAATCCAGGTGTGCCACGGGCGATTTTTGCTAGATCCACCCCGGCGGCGAGTTTGATCTTCTTGACGTGAACGCGCAGAATTTCCTCGCGGCCATTGACATCAGGTAGATTGATCGTGACTTGGCGGTCGAATCGGCCAGGGCGGAGGAGCGCGGGATCGAGCACGTCCGGGCGGTTGGTGGCGGCGATGATGATGACGCCCTCTTGGGTGTCGAAGCCGTCCATTTCGACGAGCAATTGGTTAAGTGTTTGTTCGCGTTCGTCGTGCCCGCCGCCCATGCCGTGACCACGGTGGCGACCGACGGCGTCGATTTCATCGATGAAAATCAAGCAAGGTGCATGTTTTTTACCTTGTTCAAACATGTCGCGGACGCGGGACGCACCGACACCGACAAACATTTCGACGAAGTCCGAGCCGGAGATCGAGAAGAACGGGACATCCGCTTCACCGGCGATGGCGCGGGCGAGCAAGGTTTTACCAGTGCCGGGAGCGCCGACCATGAGCACGCCTTTGGGAATGGAACCGCCGAGTTTTTGGAATTTGCGGGGATCGCGGAGGAAATCGACGATTTCGAACAACTCCTCCTTAGCTTCTTGGATGCCGGCGACGTCTTTGAAGGTCACTTTATTGCGATCCATCGTGAGCAGGCGGGCTTTGCTTTTGCCGAATGACATCGCACCGCGTCCGGCGGATTTCATTTGCTGGCGGAAGAGGAAAAACAGAATGGCGATGATCAGAAGAAACGGGAGGAAGGTGAACAAAGCGTTCTTCAAATAGTCCGTCGTGCGCTCATAAACTGCTTTGTCTTTGACCAACTCGCGAAGTTCCTCGCCCTGAATAACCGTGGAAACTTCGACCCGAAACGGCGCAGCCTCGATCGTCTTGCCAGTGGCGTCTTTAGGTGCGACGAGGTTCGTGACGATTTCGCGGGTGCCTACAATCACGGCATCGCGGCTGCCGGGTGTGGTAAGAATGCGGAGTGGGTTGACTGAGTCAGAGGCTTTCACCTGCTCAAGCGCGAGGGCTTTGCGGAGTTCCGCTAGTGATAAGGTTTCCACATCGCCTTCAAGTGGGGTTTCCGTGGGGGCGGCGATTTGCTGCATGCGCACGCTGTCACCCAGAATGTTGCGGATCGCATCACCTTGGAGATCCAGATTCACGATGACTTGAAAGTCCTTGCTCACTCGCTGAGGGTCTTGCGGCTCCACCATACGAGGTTCTTCAAAGCCAACAATTGTGGCATCGTAGGCAGTATCGCTGGTGATGACCTTGAGCGGACGTTTCAGATCATTGGTGACGATCCGCCCTTGGTCCCATGCTTGGCGAAATTGTGAATACGTGAGCGTTTTCGATGATTTATTCATCGATGGACCAAAAAAGGCCAAACCGAGAATCACCGAAGCTACGCCGAACAAAGCCAGCATGCGCCAGTTGAAACCATTGGCGTCGCCGGCAGGTCGGTTCGGATGATTCGGCGGAGGTGTGGGATTCGGAGAGTCAGACATGGTAACGTAAAAAAACCGGACAGCGGCAATAGGAGTGGTGGAATGCCAGGCCCGCCGTTGTTTCCGGGAGCGCGAAATGATAGCCGACGAGGATGAAAAGCAAACCTCTTTTTTGCACAGGTCTTGCGGGCCTGCGATTGGTCTGCTTAGAACATCGCTGTGGAATCACTCAACTCGCCCAAAAATCCGCGCACATCAAAGTCGCGGCGGCGGCGCCTAATGCGCTGGTTGCGGTCAATTCCGGGCGTGGGACGGATGCGTGCATTGCGGCCCGGGGCGGACGCCCAAGTGGGTGTGCTAGTGGATGCTTTCGTCGCCTTCGCGACGCTTGACGGCGAACTCAGCCCATTCGAAGCGGACCTGATTCTTGATCTGCTGCGCAGCGCATTTCCCGAGGTGGACCACGGGTGGATGGGACGGCGGATGCAGCGGGCGGTGAGAAATCCAAGGGCTTTGCCGAGCTTGGCATTGGAGCTCAAAATGACCTATGATGATGCTGGAAAACTCGCGTTGGGTCTGCAATTGTTCACCTTGGTAGATGCTGCTGGTCGCTCAGAGCGAAACCGGGCGAGTTTCGAGGTTTTTATGCGGCGCTTGGGTCGTCCGGATTTTGGCACTGCCATTTTGCGGGAAATGCGCGGTGAACTCGATGGGTCTGAGTTCGGATCCCTGCCGTTTGAGCGATTGATTTTCGGACGAAACGACGTGGATGTTTTGCTGCCTCCTGCGGCCGTTGATCACGAATTCAGGGTTTATCGTGCCCAGGATTTAATTTTGGTTCGAAATACCGGTGCCTCCCCGCTATGGATTCGCGGCCGATCGGTAGAAACCGGATCTTTTCTACGGATGCGGGAGCGCCAACCCTTGGTCGTTCCGGGTTGGACCCTCAGCCACGAGGATTTGGTGTTTTTTCTCGATGTGAAACGCACCGGCAATGCTCCCGCCATCTATCTGGAAAGGGGGGATGCGGGACTTGTTGCGGAACGCAACCTCGGACGCCAAAGTTTGCTGCGCATTCGCTTTGGGTTGGAAGCAGAGGTCGAGGCGCTGCGCGATACGGAATTGCATGCGGGCAATCGCGGGCCACTCAAAAAGGGCGACCTCGTCACTTGCCGAAATCACGAGCGACTTGGCGATGAATCGGGATTCAGCCTCTCGATCAATGACCTGCGGCGCAAGGCCACCCAATCCGGCAGACGCTTTCGCCTGACCGGTGACCGCCAAGAATATCTGGTTTCAAACGATCCCTCGGCCCTCGGTCGGGGCGACTTGTTGTTAGGGCAAAAACTTTCGCCAAAAACCGTGCTTTTCATCCGCTACGATGCGGAGCGAGCCGAGGGCGAAGTGCTGATCCGCGAAAGTCATGGCCCGATCCAAGTGGACGGCGTGTCGGTTCGTCATTCCGCCACCTTGCGTGATGGTTCCTTAATTCGCTTGTCGGGCAGTCAATCAGTGCGCTGCCGCTTCAGCGAGGGGTTTCTCGATGAGGAAAGGACCTTGATCGAGTCCCTGCGCGTCGAGGACCTCACTCATGATTTCGGGCCGGGAGCGCGGGCCTTGGATCACATCGACTTTGAAGTCAAACGTGGCGAGATGCTCTGCATCATCGGCCCGAGCGGCAGCGGCAAGAGCACTTTGCTGGCAGTGCTCTCCGGACAACGGAAGCCGACGCGCGGAGTCGTGAAACTCAATGGAATCCCGCTTTATGGAAGCTGTGAACAACTGGTACCTTTCATTGCTCACATGCCACAGGAGGAGGCGCTCAATCCTCTTCTTACCGTGCGCGAACACTTGCGTCATGCAATTACCATTCGCCGCCCCGCGCTCTCGCTTGCGGAACATGAACGACGTGTTGACAGCATTCTCGCCGAGTTAGGCTTGCAATCAATCGCCCACCGCAAGGTTGGCTCGCCCGGTGAAAAAATTCTCTCGGGTGGCGAACGCAGTCGCCTGAATTTGGGGTTGGAGTTGGGCAGCAGGGCTGAGGTTTTTCTATTTGATGAGCCAATCTCCGGTCTTTCCTCCAAAGATTCCGAACACGTAGCCGAAACCTTACGCTCGCTGGCACGTGAAAAAATTGTCATCGCCTCGCTTCACCGCCCTGGTGCCCCGGTGCTGCGCTTGTTCGATAAAGTAATATTGTTAGATAGTGGAGGGCGTCTTGCATACTTTGGATCAACAGCGGGAATGGTCGGTTATTTCCGTGCCGCCTGTGATGAACTCGGTATCGCGCATCCATCCGTCACCGCGGCATCTCCACTGGGTGCGGGCTTCGTTTTTGACGTGCTCGAGACACCGCTCAGCGCCATCGGCGGCGGCTCCAATACTGGCGCCGCCCGTCGTTTTCCCTCGTCATTCTGGCAAGAGCGCTACGAAAGCGCGATGTTGATGACCGCGCTGCAAACAGCCGGCGGCCCGATTTCTCGCTTGGGCGAAGCGAAGATCGGCGAGAGTTTGCCTTTGCCGCCCAAGCCATCGCGGCGCCTGCATGCAGTGATCGCGGTTTTTGCGACTCATTTCCTGCGTGCTTTGTTTTCCAAGGTTAGAAATCGTGGTACGATTTACAGCACATGTTTGGAGGCACCATTGCTTGCGGCATTGATCTCCATCACATTGCGTTCTTCACCGGAGGGAGCCTATGATTTCTCCACGGCCCTTCACATTCCCGCCTATTTATTTCTCAGCGCCACGGTAGCGATGTTCCTCGGCTTGACGAATTCTGCGACGGAAGTCTTGCGTGATCGGCCCATTTTACGCCGTGAGCGGAATTGTCAACCCGGAGCAACGTCCTACGTTACGGCTAAATTTTTAGCACTCGGATTAGTCGCTGCGCTTCAATGTTTCATCTATCTCATTGTTGGGAATTACTTCTTAGAAATTGATGGAATGCTCCTCTATCACTGGGCATGGATGACGCTCACCGCATTGACAGGCACTGCGATGGCCTTGGTGGTCTCATCCATGGTGAAGTCCGAGCGCGCCGCCCTTACGGCTGTGCCGCTGCTGCTGGTTCCGCAAATGCTTTTGGCCGGGGCGCTCGTCCCATATCGGGAAATGAATCACGGCCTGTTTGAAGACTCAAGGGACGTCCGCGACCGCGGTGGAGTGCCTGTGCCCGCTCGTATCATGCCCTTGCGATATGCTTACGAAGGAATGATCGTCGCACAAGCCGTTCGTAATCCCTTCGAAATCGAGCGAATGCGTCTGCAACGTCGGATTGATCGTGCCCGCAAGGTCGATCAAGCCATGTCGAAAAAGGAAGCCATTCGCTTCAATCTCGCCAAAGATGGACTGCGGCGCTTGCTGGCCGCCGGAGCTAACAATAAAAAAGAAGCTGCCGATCTTGTTAGCCGAATCCGTAGAATCTCGTATTCGGGTACTGCCCTTGAAGTTGAAACCATGAAAATTTGGCCGGATAATGACAGCAAGGCCCGTCCGGCTTCGGCGTTTTTTGTCAACGAGCGGATCGATCTGATGATTCGTGAGGCGGAAACTTTCCGCAATGATTACCGCAATACGAAAACGCGAAACGTCTTTCTTGCCTTGAAAAAACCCCTGCCATGGGCTGCCGATCCAATACCCGGAAAGCAGGGGGTTTTCGTGAAATCCAAATACATAACGGACACCCAACGCTATTGCGCTCTATTTCTTGCCAGCATTGTCATCGGTTGTCTGATTTTTTCGATCATCATGATTTCCCGTCAGAACCGGCAGACTCATTGATAAATGGATCCAAGCGCATTGATCCTGTCGGGGACCCATTGAGCGGGGAAATCCCCCGCTTTTTGGGGATCGATTATTGTTTCGATTTATCGAATGCCGCATCGAAGGCGATGCCGCTGCCGGGGAAATCAAGACTGCGGACGAAGCACGCGGCTTCGGATCCGCCGTGCACGCGGTCCATGCGAATATCCTCCCACTCAACCGAGAGCGGGCCTCGGTAGCCAATATCATTCAACGCCACGATGATGTCCTCAAACTCGATGTCGCCACGACCGGGCGAACGGAAATCCCAGAACCGGCGGGCATCGCCGAAATCCGTGTGTCCGCCAAAAACGCCGACCGAACCATCGCCGTGACCCCACCATGCGTCCTTCATGTGAACGTGATAGATGCGCTCAGCGAATTCCCGGATGAATTTCACATAGTCCACGCCCTGATAGCCGAGGTGCGAGGGATCGTAGTTGAAGCCGAAGCGCTTGTGATTGCCCACTGCCTCCAAGGCGCGCTTGGCCGATGCGATATCGAAGGCGATCTCGGTCGGATGGACTTCCAGCGCAAAATTCACGTTCACCTTTTCGTAAGCATCGAGAATTGGCAGCCAGCGCTTGGCGAAATCCTTAAAACCTTTTTCGTAATACTCCTGTGTGGTCGGTGGAAAGGCGTAAATCGAATGCCAGATTGAGGAACCGGTGAATCCATTGACGACCGCTGGAAAGTCATCCGCGCCATCGCGTGCGGGTTTGGCATTGAAAAATGCGCGGGCCGCTTTGCCGGTGGTGATCATTTTTTTTGCCGCGCGTTTGCGGACACCTTCGGGATCGCCATCACCCCAGATATCGGGTGCGAGAATTGCCTTGTGGCGCTCGTCGATGATGTCGCAGACGGCTTGGCCGACGAGGTGGTTGGAGACGGCATAACAAGTCAGGCCGTTATCCGAGAGCAGCTCCCATTTTTCCTTCACGTAGGACTTGCTGGAAGCGGCGGCATCGACGTCGAAATGATCGCCCCAACAGGCGAGTTCGAGGCCGTCATAACCCATTTCGTAGGCAAGCGGCGCGAGTTTTTCAAGTGGGAGATCGGCCCACTGGCCGGTGAAGAGTGTGACGGGTCGTGACATGATGATGGTGGTTAGACGGCGGGAGAGTGCGGAAAAGCGTGAGGTGTTTCAATGTTAAAACGCGCCGTCAGGTGGTGATTTTGCGCGCCAACGCATCATTCCAGGCCTTGCAAAGAAGGCGGCTGACGGGACCGGGCGTGAACGATCTTTGCTCGAAGCGCGAAATGGCCATCACTCCGCGGATCGAGGAGGTCAGGAATAATTCATCAGCTTGGTGGAGATCCTCCTCCTTGATATCACGCTCTGCACAAGGAATGCCGAGAATTTCGGCCATTTGAATCACTACGGAACGGGTGATGCCAGGAAGGCAACCTGAAGCCAAAGAGGGGGTTTGCAGTGTGCCATTTTTCACCAAGAAAACATTGGACGTGGCAGCTTCGGAGACGTTTCCCGCCGTATTGAGGAAGATGGTTTCCTCGAATCCGAGGCGGACTGCATGCTCAAGAGCCACGAGATTTTCCGCATACGAGGCGCACTTCAAGCCTGCCAGAGCGGAGTGTTCGTTGCGACGCCAGCGGGAGAGATTGACACTCGTCGAGGGCGGCGGATCCGCTGCTTGTGTCGCAGTCATCCAAATATTATGATCCGAGCCGAGCGCAAGATCATGAATCACGCCACTTCCAGCTGAGATCGCGAGCCTGATCCGCGCCCGGCCTATGCTAAATTGGTTGCGCTGGAGCAGTTCTGCCATGGTTTTTCGGATGTCGGGGAATTCGAAGTGCCAGCCAAGTTGTTTGCAGCTTGCGTGGAGGCGGGACAGGTGAAGTTCGGCTAGAACTGGTTGACCATCGATCGCAAGAATCGTTTCAAACAAACCGAGTCCAAGGATCAAGCCGCGATCGGTCGGCGATGCCGAAAAATCCAGCGGATCGAACCACTGCCCGTTGCACCAGAGATGAATCATGCGAGGGAAGTTTGGCCCATCCAGCCCACTTGTAAATCCCGCATGCAATGAGTCGCAAACATCCTTTTTCGCCTGCCGGCTCACCGAAGCTGAGCTTGCTCCGGCTGGTTGGGTTTGGCAGCATCCGGGCATGCGCGTTCAGATGTTTTGCAGTGGCACGATGATGTTGATCCTCGGTTGGGTCGCCATGCAGTTGCTGGGCCGAAATGAGGCGCTGGCATTTCTCCAAGGCACACTCACGCTGGGCGGCGGCATCATCATCTGCGGGTTGTTTTCGCTGAAAATGAAGTGGCACGGCATCATTGGTGCAGGCGTATTGGCTTTGCTCGGTGCGGCTCGCGGGCTGGCCAATATCCCGGATTTTGTGAAATTCCTCGCTGGCGAGCGTGAGCGCGGCCCAGCCCCGGCGATGGAACTGGGCGTCACGGTGATTTGCTTGGTGCTGTTGTTGCGGGTGCTGGCGGCACTGCAGCAGGAGCGGACGCGCCGGATGCTGGAGGAGGAATAGGAGTGGGCACGGGTGGGACGGCGGGCACCGGTTTTGGCAAGGTATCCTGCCACTGATGGAGTTGGTAACTCTCGCCGATTCCGCCGATTTCTCCGAGCAATTCATGGCAGCGTTGCCGCCATTTTTCGTAATCCGGTGGACCTTTTTTAGACTCACTGCTGCCTGGAAATACCAAGTAAGTGACTTTCAAATCAGAAACCGGGCGACTGTATGACGAAGCTTTGGGATTCAGCTCCAACGCCATCCGCAGCGAGGCCTCACCGACTTTGAAGGTTGGGCCGCCATCGCCGACGATCGCCGGATAGAGTTTCTGATTGTGCACGACCACCGCGTAATCACCGACTTTCGGCGCAAATGAATCACTCGAAGATAGAATGCTCACCGGAATCACGATGAAGGGATCGTATTCGGCGATCAGGAAACTGCGACTTTTGAGATCTGCGATCCCGCGTTTCAAGTAGGCGATGCGACTCTTGAGCCAAGTTTTCCGCTCAGCGGTCGTGGCCTTATCCGTGAGTTCTTTTTCTCCTGCAGCCAGGCGTTTTTCCCACCCTGCGATCATAGGATTTGGCGTCTTGCCTTGCTTCGGCCACCCGTAACTGGTGAACGGTTGGTAGTGGGTGGAATTCACAATATCGTCGGGCATTTCTGCCAGGCGATCACCATCAGAACCGTCGGAAACGACGTCCATTTCCGATTGCATCAAGAACACCTTGCGGCCGGCTGGGGAACTCAGTTGCAAGATCGTCTCGCAATCATAAATGTTGTGTTTGGTCAGCAATTCGTTGAGCGCGTTGGCATCGCGCCGGACTCGTTCCGCCTTGTTGTTGTAAAGTTGGTTGAACCAACGGGAAACTTCGGCCTTTTCGATCATGGCGGGTAAACCCGGGATCATCTTGGACAAACCCGGATTTGATGTTTCCAACTCCGCAATCGTTTTGGCGGGTATCGGCAGCCGGAGCGTCAGCTGGTATGTGGCGCTATAACTCGCATCGTCGATGCGCTCGCGCGAGGCGATTCCGCCTTTCTCCATCTTGACTTCGGTTTTAAAGGGAATACCGGAGCGGAGTTTCCGCACATCCGTCACCGTGCCCAAGGCCAGCTCCGATGGTGGTTCTGGGGTTTCACGGGCGTTTTTTTCGTCATCTTCAGCTTTTTTTGCAGCCGCCTGTTTCATCGCGGCGATTTCCCGTTCCAATTCTTCCTCCATCTCGGAGCGCAGCCGCGACTCGATCTGCCGCCGAATGTCCTCTTCGTCTGGGGAAACCACTAGCGGATTCGGTGCGAAAATCTCCTTCAGTCCGCGTTTCACTTTGCCCGGAAAACCAGTAAATCCCAGCGCAATCAGGCCGCAAACCACCAGAAGAAACCCAGCACCCAGCCAGGGGAATCCTTTTTTCTCTCGTCGGTCTGCGCCACGCAAAATGCTCATGCACGGGTACGCTAGCGAATTTCCGGCGTTCGCCAACCCGGCATTTTTCGAAATCGTGAAAAGTCAGCCATGACAAAGCCGCCATCTTCCTTACACTCACCCCCGTGAGTTACCAGGTCTTCGCCCGCAAATACCGTCCCAAAACCTTCGACGACGTCCTCGGTCAGGACCATGTCGTCCGCACGCTGCGCAATGCAATCGCCCAAAAGCGTCTTGCCCACGCCTATCTTTTCGTCGGCCCTCGCGGCACGGGCAAGACTTCCACCGCCCGCATCCTCGCCAAAGCCCTGAATTGCACCGACGGACCGAAAGCCGAGTTCGACCCCGAGGAGGACGTCTGCATCGAAATCGCCGAAGGCCGGTCGCTCGATGTGCTGGAAATCGACGGTGCTTCCAATAATGGCGTCGAACAAGTCCGTGATCTCCGCGAATCCGTCCGCTTCGCCCCCGCCCGCGGCCAATTCAAAATCTACTACATCGACGAAGTCCACATGCTCTCGAACGCGGCGTTCAATGCTTTGCTCAAGACGCTCGAAGAACCGCCGCCGCATGTAAAATTCATCTTTGCCACCACCGAGCCTAACAAAATCCTCCCCACCATTCTCTCACGCTGCCAGCGCTTCGACCTCCGCCCGATCCCCACGGAAACGATTGCCGCTCACCTCCAACACATCGCCGGCATCGAAAACATCACCCTCGATGCCGCCGCTGCGTGGGCCATTGCCAAAGGTGCTGATGGCGGCATGCGCGATGCCCAATCGATGCTCGACCAACTCGTCGCATTCTGCGGCGACCACATCAGCGAGGAAAACGTGCTCGATGTCTTCGGCTTCACCTCACGGGAAAAAGTCGCAGCTCTCACTTCGGAACTACTTGCCCGCGCCACCCCGGCCGCGCTTTCCCTGATCCAAAAGGAAGCAGAAAGTGGCCGCGAACTCTCCCAACTCCTCGGCGAACTCATCGGTTGCCTGCGCGCCCTGCTAGTCGCCAAGCTCGACCCCACCGCCGATGGCGACGGCATCCCCGCCAACCTCTGGGAAAAACTCCTCGAATCTGCTGCCGATTACGCACCTGACCGGATCCTCGCCGCCATCGATGTTTTTGCTGAGACTGAAAGCCGCATGAAATGGGCCACCAACAAACGCCTCCATTTCGAACTCGGCGTCATCAAGTGCATCCAAACCCTCGGCGAAGTTCGCATCACCGATGTCCTGAAAGTCCTCACCCGCGGCGCAGATTTTCTCCCCACCGTCGGCAGCAATGACTATCAAGCACCCAGCATTCCTTCAGCGCTGCCTGCTGAAAAACCATTTGAATCCACGCCTGAGACCGAACCAGCGCTTCTAACACCCGAAACGGAGCCGGAACCCGAGCCAACTCGTATCGTTCAAGCTCCGATTCCTGAACCTGCCGCCCCAGCGAAAACCAAGCCCGCTGCATCCGGCCTGGCCGCATTCGATTCACTCATCGAAGCCGCCCCCGAATTCACCGAGCCCGCCGCCGCCCCGGAGTCACCACCCTGGTGCAACGCACCCAAACCCGCGCCCGAAGAGATCAAAGCCCCCGCGCCACCTGCCGAGGATCATTTTCACCAAGACCCACTCATCCAATCCGCCCTCGAAAAATTCGAAGGCAAAGTCATCACTTAATCCACAAATTCCTTATGAATATCGCCAAACTGATGCAACAAGCCCAGCAAATGCAAGCCGGGCTCGCCGCCAAACAAGAAGAACTCGCCAAACAGATCGTCGAATCATCCGTCGGTGGCGGAAAAGTCAACGTGACTGCGACCTGCGCAGGCGATGTCGTTTCGATCAAAATCGATCCTTCGGTCGTCGATCCATCAGACGTCGAGTTTCTCGAAGAACTGGTCCTCAAAGCCGTGCAGGATGCCATCAATACCGGTAAGGAACGCACCGCAGCCGAGATGAAAAAACTCACCGGCGGTCTTGGTATTCCAGGTCTCTGAGATCCGTTTTCAGTCCTTGGTAAAACACGGCGAAGAGCGCGAAACACCCCGCGATCATCGCCGCCAGTATCGTCCAGAATAGCGACCACCCTTGGCCGTCGTCTGTCACGCATGTGGCTCGCAGCCAACCGCAGATCAGCGCACCGATCAATGGCCCGAATCCGCCGGAGACCATCGATAGCAATCCCTGCGCTTGCCCCCGCATTCCTGGGTCCACTCGTCGGTTCAAAAACACCTGTGCCGTGATGAAATAGAATGTGTAGCACAAGCCGTGTAGCGCCAATCCCCCAATGTGCCAGTAAATCCCCGCCGTCACTCCCGCCCACGCGCTCATCCCAAAACGCAGCACGGAGAGCCCCAGCGCCCATAGCAAGACGACTTTCACCCGAAACCTCGTCATGACCGCTCCCACCACCAACATACTCGCCACTTCAAGCACCTGGGCGATGGTCATGGTCCCCGTGGGATGCGGATCACCCAGCACTTTTAAAAACTCCGGTCCATACATGTAAAATGCCGAGAGAGGAATCGAAAACAACGCGGTCACCACGAAAAATGTTAGATAATCCCGTTGTTTCATCAGGGAAAAAGCATCCAATCCCAAACGACTTTTCAAAGAAACCCCTTGTCCCAACGGTGGCGTGTGAGGCAGTAAAAACGCCAGCAACCCTGAAACCATCCACGCCCCCGTCGCCGCATAACCCACTACCGGGCTGGTGTCCGCACGCAGCAAATAACTCGTGATTAGCCCACCTGCCACCCACCCCAAGGTCCCACCCACCCGCACCAACGGAAATTGCCGCGCACCATGCGATAAGTTCGTCAGTGAAACCGTCGCCAGCAATCCCCAAGTGGGACCGGACAACAATGAATACACACCCAATAAGACCACAAACCACAATGGATGCCACCCCGCCTTCAGACTTCCAAATGCCGCTGACAATACCACCGATGCCATTAGCGAGCACCAAACGAAAAGGCGATTCGCCGACACCCGTTGATCCGCCAGCGCCCCACCGATCAGAGGCCCTATCAGTGCGCACAATGGCGGCACCATGAACACCGTTGGCACCCAAGCCCCAAGCCCTCTTGCCCGCAAAATATTCGTTAGGGCAGAAACCCAAAACCCCGGTCCCATCCCGTGAAAAAAGAACACAATCCACAACACAGCGAAAATCGCCCGTGGATTTGCCCGAATGTTTTGCTCGCCCATCACCAAGGGGACCTATCCTACCCACTCTTCATGGTCAATCGGCACGAAACGCGGATTTCAATCTCACACCCAGCAGGCATGCTTCACACAAACCGTTTTACGGGGAGCAGGTCATATCGGATCATTGATCCAGCACGAGGGCGGCGGTCCTGAAACTGCCTTTCAACCCGGTGGCAGGGACTTTAATCAGACCACAGCCGGTCACGGTGCCCAAGGATTCGTCTTGGACCAGCAGGCCACTTGCTGCGGAGATGCCGCTCGCAATCCCATCCGGCATTCCGGATGGTAGGTTTAAGGCACCACTCACGGCCCCATCGGTTTTTGATACTTTGCCTTTCCAAGTCGCCAATGAAGCGCTGATTGGTAGAGATGGAATGAGATCGAATTTGTCGTCCAAGGTGAATTCGGTGGGCAGCGAGGCAGGTATGGCCAGTGGGTCCTGGTTGTATAGGCCGGCACCCTTGATGATCACTTCTGCTTTTCGGCTCTCACGCCAGCCGAGTGAGCTTCCTAGAGCGGTGGCGCTGGCGGGGGTGACCCAGCGGCTGGTGCCGACGGAGATCGGCATGCCGGGGAAACCGTTAGGATAGCTGAGAGTGCTGGCATCCGCTGCTTTTGTCCACCAGACGGAATTGGTGAGTGGTGGTTCGCCGAGAGACGATTGCCCGATATTTCCCAATGTGACGATGCCGCCGATGAAAGAATTTTTGTTTTTGTAGGGCTGTGACCAGAGAACGGCTTGGCCGGAAGCAGAGACCCGCAGGTTGATGCTGGCCGATGTGCCATCTCCAAGCAGACCCTTGAAGCTGGCTGCACCACTGTTACTGACTTTTCCTTTCATCCAACCATGGCCTGCCGGGACATTGATGCCGTCTTGCTCTCCAGCATCGAGGATTAAGCTGTAAGTCACAGTCGTGGGTGGAGTTTCACCCACTTTGGCGAGACGCAATCCTCGCAGAGTTCCGCCAGCATGAGTGCCGGTGATGGAGGGAGAGGAACCATCGATCGGAATATCGATGGAAAACGCCGGTGCTCCCGGGGTAGCAGGAAAGGTTGCTGTGATCGGGGCAATGGGTGCTCCTTCCGCGAGAATGAAGCTGCCCTTGGCACCGCGCTTTTGGGTAGCTCCTCCAGTTTCCAGAGACGCACTCCAACGGTTGGCACCAGTGATGGTGATTTTGATTACGCCGAATGGAACGGAGTTGGAATCCTCTAGAAGGCACTCAAAGTTCCCGATCAGTGTGGGAGGAAAATCAAGCACAGTGATCGGAAGTTCAATCGTGCGCTGGAGTGTTTTACCTTGAAGCACTTGAATACTCGTTTTGTAAGCCCCTGATTTACCGGAGATGGTTCCCGTGATCATCCCGGTAGCGGAATTAAACTTAAGCCCGGAAGGAAGTTTACCCGCCAGTTTGATGGTCTCGCCGGGGGAGAGGATGCGGTTGAGGTCAAAGTTAGCTTGATTTCCCACGCGTAAATCGAATGGCGTGCCGATGAAGGTGAGGTTGAAGGAATCAACGAGTGTGAAAACGGCACCGATGTTTTTGTCGGAATCCATTAGCACTGTAAGCGGATTGGTCGTTCCAGAGGCATCGCCAGTCCAACCACTGAAAATATATCCAGGATGGGGGGTGGCGCTCAACGTGGCGGTAGTCATTGATTGATAAGATCCGGAACCGTCAATGCTCCCGTTTGCGCCACTGCTGGTGAGGGTGAAGCCGGAACTCGGAGCGACCAGCATTTGATAGGAAGGGGGAAAATCGAGGTTGGAAATCACCGGCGCTACGGACATCAGAGTGGTTCCGGAGCTTGGTATGAAACTGGCGCTGGTTTCGGTAAGTAGGTCAGTGGCCCGATTGGATAGTGCGGAAACGTTGGAAAAAGAGATGGCGTCGATGAACCATCCATAGAGGTTGCCGGTTTCAGAGTAATGTTCTCGGTTGCCTGGATCGATGCAAAATCGAACGCGAAAGACCTTATTCTCCATGGCAGCGATGGCCGCAGAACGAAGGGAAAAGTTTGATTCACCTACGGTTCTCGTTCCTCTCTGACTGAAAACATCTTGCCAGACGGATGTGCCGCTTTCCTCTTTAACTTGGACTTTGAACGTTTCATCAGGGGTGGCAAAACGAATCTGGCTTTGAAAAGAAAGGGAAGGGGAGCTTTGCCCGAAATACAAGGTGTTGAGTTCGAAAAATTGCTCAATCCCTGCGGTATTCACGAGGCGAAAGGAGGATGCTCCTTGTTGTTTCACGCCGGTATTGAGCACCGAGTAGCCGCCAGTAGTGGTCGCCGTGATCACGCTGGCGTTCTCGCAGTTTTCGCGGGTTGCAGGGGTCATCGCCCAACGATTCCATTGGTATTCGGTCGCGCCGGAGATGGCGGTGAAATCAATGGTATGCGATACCCCCTCGCTGGCAGTTGCGGAGCTGGTAATTGCGGGCGGAGTGTAGTCGAGCTTTAGATCCGCCTTGGCGTTATTGGCTTCAGGCAGAACAAGACTGGCCGATTGATTGATCCCAAGTCCGGAAAATGTGACCGTGCGAGTTGTTGCTGCACTGGGAACCGGGATGGCCCATCCACCGCCGATCGCCGTCTTGCAGTAATGAGCGGCTCCTTCCACGTTCACCGTGAGACCGGAAATCCCCTCGTTGATGTCATAGAAATCGTTGTTGTTGAGGTCGTAAAACGCAACTCCAGTCGCGAAAGATGGGGCTGTTGAGCGATAGCCGAAATCTTGAGTGACCAATTGAGGGCCGACATTGCCATTTCGGCCGATCGCAACGCCAACGCCGATTTCGCGAAATTTAAAACTGTGGATATTCGCCCGGTGTCCGCGCCTAGCTTGCATGCCGCCAGAAGTGCCCAAGTCGTCGGCTCCCCAGTCCACTTGGAAACCTGCATGGCCGCGTGCGGAGCTACTGTAATAAGCGTAGGCGTTTTCTGCCGAGGAGGTGTATGGATAGCCGGCGGCGACGATACGATCCCATGGTGTGTTGTCAGGATTGGTTTGGTAATGGCTCTGGATGGCATTTGCCAGCATCCACGCCGAATGCCCGCGCGCGGCAGTGTTCAGGCTGGCGTTCGGAGCCAGTGGTGGCTGCACGCCAATTGCATTGAATTCACTTTGCATCAGCGCCAGGTCCACACTGAATTGGGAAAAAGCTCTCATCACCTCCGGATCCGAGCTGGCGGCCAGTCTCGCCCCCTCTGCCGGCGGATTTGCGCGCGCCCGATTGATCAATTCAATGTAGAGTTGCTCTTCTCCAATCGGATTTCCGAAATCATACAACGTTTGACCGCGTAGCGAAGCCGTCACCAGTCCCACTAGGACTGGTAATAAAAAAACTCCGGAAATCCGGAATTGCTGGTGGGCGGCGGCTGACATGATTTAATCAAGTGTGCAAAATACAGATAAACTGCTATCAAGCATTTTAAAGTAGTCAAGAAAAAGGAATATTCTTCGACGGTTTGGGAAAAAAAGATGATCAAACCCGTATCCGGCCCGTATTCGCTTGCTTTGCAGCCTCCAAGGCAATTATTTGATTATTTCTGTCTTAATTAATTAAGCTAATAAGCTAATAAAAAAGGCAGATTTACCACTATCCATATCGTTCGTTCAACGCCTCGCTAAGAGACGCTGAACTAACATGCCCATTTTCTTTTTAGGTTGAACTGTCCACTCCTGAATGCGAGCGACTGTGGGTGGCATGAAATGGCGCTTCAGGCCTGCGGGGCTGGCTTGGCGAGGCAGGCTTTGATCTGATCTTCCAATTGTGCGGCGACTGAGGCAGTCGGGGCGAAGCCTTTTTGTGGGGGTTCGAAAATCGAGCTTTTCTCAGGGTCGGATGGTTCTTCAGCGCCGGGTTCGATCAGCATTACCAAGCGGGGAAATCGGCTGGGAAGCCAGAGGATTTCCGAGGTGCGGGCGAAGTTTTTTACTAGCTTTTCAACCTGCGGTCGTCGGGCTTCGGGGATGGAATCATTGAGCGTGATTTTCACGGGAATTTTTCGGATGATGGGATTTGCTGCTTTACCGACTGCATGAGGTAGGCCGCAGGACAACCGGATGCGAGCAAATTCATGACTTAAAATCGTTTCCGTCAGAATTTGATTCTTGAGATTTTTCGCGAAGCATCGTGAGCAATTCCTCCGGATTATCGGCGATTCTTGAGGCACCTGCGCCCAGCAATCGATCCCGGTCATGGTATCCCCACGTGACGCCGATGGATTGCATGCCTGCATTGGCGGCGGTTTTCAAATCCATGGTGGAATCGCCGATGAGGATAAAATGATCTGGGGCGTCCCCCATGGTCTCGGCGATCCGGAGAGCGCCTTCGGGGTGGGGTTTGTGCGGGATGCCATCTTGTTGGCCGAGCACTTGTGCGAAGTGAATTTTCGGAAACATCGTGTGGGTGATGGTGCCGGTGAACTCGTGGGTTTTGTTAGAAAGCACGGCCATTTGGACGCCATCCTGTTGGAGATTGTGCAACAGGTCATGGATTCCCGGGTAGGCGCTTGTGCCCACTGCCCAGCTGAGGTCGTAGTCATTCTTGAAAAAGGTAACGAGCGACTTGATGAGCGCCAGGTCCGCTCCGGGGTAAACTGCGCGCCGGATGAGCATTTGTAAGCCATCGCCGACGAAAGATCGCACGTTGGCATGTGATTGGCCCGGCAATCCGTGGGCGGTTAGCGCGCGGTTCAAGGATGCGGCGATGCCGGGAAGGGAGTCCACGAGGGTTCCATCGAGGTCGAAAATCACACAAGGTTTCACGCGGGGAAACTGGATGAAAGCTTGCGCCAGTGGAAGCGCTTAAAAACCAATCATGTTGACGAGCTCATAATCACTGAAATCATCGAGATGATCTACGGCGGCGATGAGTGTCTCGGTTTCGGCGATTTCCTCGATGGCGGCGGCTTGGGCGGAATCGAATGCGGTGATGAGGTGTTTCGGTTCTGGTGCCGGGCCGGATAGGCTGATGAGGGTGAAAGCCAATGCGGCGCAAGTGGTGGCGAGTCCGGCGAGTGGGGCGGGGGAGAGCAGGCGTTTCCACCAACTTTCTGGTTGGCCAGCGAGGCGCGCGGCGCGCACGGTGTTCTCCACGAAACGTGGGCTAGGGCGGGCGTGCGTTGCCTGATCGAGCAATTTCCAAACGGCGTCATGTTCCAGTGAGTCGTCGGTATTGGGAGGTTTGCGGTTCATGGTGAGCGGTGGTTTTACCCACGAGGAAACCCCATGCTGATCGGAAAGTTGCGACTTTTTTAAACTCCGCGGCGATCTCCCCAGAGGCGGATGTGGAGGCGATCGCAGAAACGGAAGCCGAGATCGCGGCAGGTCTCAGCCAGCCATGGGGCGGTGTGATCCAGTTCGGCGGAGTTGCGGCCTTCCGGCATCAGGAGGATGCGCGAGTGCGGAATTTCAAAGCGGGTGCGGAGTGATTGGATCTCGATCAGATCTGCAGGTTGTGCGACGACGAATTTGAACCAGGCCTCGGGCGAATGGGCGAAATACTCGAGTGCCGCTTCATTCAAGCGGAGGGATTCGGTCACGCCGGAATTCGTCAGTTTGGGCGAGACGTTGAATTGATGCACTGCTTCTGCGAATGCGAGTGATGGAATTCGGGTCGCGTTGGTTTCCACTTCAAACACACAATCAGGCATTTCCGCGCGGATCTGGCGGATCATTTCGAGAAACTCAGTTTCCTGAAGCAAGGGCTCGCCACCCGTGATGACCACGCGTGGGCAGGCGAAGGAAAGAATGCTGCGCGCCGCTTCCGCAGGGGTGAGTTCAAACGTGACATCGGACTTTCGGTATTTTGTGTAGCCTGCCAAGGCATCTTTTTCATGCGGCCAAGGAGTGGATTCGAAATTCCAGGTGTGATCGGTATCGCACCACACGCAGTGGAGATTGCAGCGTGATGCGCGGATGAAGACGGCAGGGCAGCCGACGCTTGGGCCTTCGCCTTGGATCGTGTGAAAAATTTCCGGGCCATCGCCGAGTTTTGCAAGTTTCATGGACGCCCCAGATGAAACACGGATGAACGCGGATGGACATTGATTTTTCTGCGGACTAGTTTTCCGCCATGAGCATCATTACTGGCCGCGGGGATTCGGGTGAGACCGATCTGTTGTTTGGAAAACGCATTTCGAAAACCTCATTGCGCATTGAGGCCTTGGGCTGTGTGGATGAGCTGAATGCCGCGCTTGGTGTGGCGCGGGCGTCGGCTTCCAATCCGGAGTGGATTGCCTTGATCGACGCACTTCAGGAAAAACTCATCGGCCTGATGGGCCAACTCGCCACCTTGCCTGAGGACGAGGCCCGCTACCGCGAGACGAAATTTCCGCTGATCGAGCAAACCGACGTCGATTGGGTGATCGCCGAGGCGCACCAATACGAAGGACGTGGCATTCGTTTCACCGGTTGGGCGAGGCCTGGGGCGGAGGGCTGTTTGGCGCGAGCGAGCGTGGATTTCGCGAGATCGGTGGCACGACGAGCGGAACGCAGCATCTTGGCATTGCACGAATCCGGCGAACCTGTGCCGGAGACGGTGCGCTTGTTTTTCAACAAGCTGGCTGACTTGCTGTGGATTCTCGCACGGGTGGAAAGCGAGTGAGTGATTATGAGCAGCGATTCCGGCGCAGCAGTGCCAGCGTGCCGATTGCCATGAGCAACACGGTGCTGGGTTCGGGAATTAGGGTGACACCGGACAACGCGGAGTTAATCGAGGAACTGTAGCTCGCTACGTCCGTAAGCAGGCTGAGATTTCCAAACGCCGAAGTGCTTCCCGCTTGACCAACGAATCCGGTTACTGAAGTAAAAATACCGGATAAATGCCACTGGCCACCAGAATAGTAGAAGGCGCTGCCGCCGGAATCTCCGAGCGATCCTTGGGCTTCGTTGCTGGTAAGCCACTGGCCGCCTCCCGGTTGGTCGAAGTCCGTCATGTATCCAATCGTGCTGTAAGGTCCGAGTGAAAATGTGCCTGTGGTGCCAGTGACCGCAGCGGGGACTTCCAACAAGTCCAGAAACTCGGATTCGATCGCATTCACTCCCCAACGCTTGAAATTCGTTCCAGTCCAATGATAGCCCGTGCCTACTCCGGTGGATGTGGCGTCTGAAGCGCCTGCGTTCACTGTGGCCACCTCAGTCCGGTTTTTTCCATAGCCCACCATCATTAACGTCGTTCCCGCCAATGGCACCGTGGTGGAAATCGACACTGCAGGCAAACTCGGGACCGCCAGATCCACTCGCTTGTAGCGCACGAGGCGCAAGTCGCCGCCGACCTGGACACCAAATCCGTCGACGCCATCCGCCTGGCGGTTGTAGGGGAGGCCATCGATTACCACCGTGGAGCCTTGCGTAAGATTTGTGGAAACATGTCGTGCGGTGAGCACCCAGACATCACTCGTAGAAGCGTTGTAGCCCAAATAAATTCCAGAGGAGTCGGAATATTGGATGACGTTGTCGTAGATTGGAAACGAGATTCCATATTCACTCTCAAACTGGGCCTGAGTCGTATTATTCGTAGTGTTGCCTCCGCCGCTGGCACCCGCCACGATCACGGCTGAGGCTTGTGGAATGAGGAGCCCGGCGATGAGCAAGGAAATGCGTATTAGGATATTCATGATGTCAGTAAAGAACTCGAGGAACCTATAATGCTCAAATTGTCCGGGGCAAGAGAATTCCAGCCATTGACGCCGCCGCTTGGATCGTTTCCCATCGGCGCATGTCCGAATTGAAACCGAAGAAGTCCATTTCCTCCCATCGGTGGATTTTGGGCTATCTGATGAAAGAAAAAGCGATTTTCTTCCCATCGCTGGCGGCGCTATTTTTCACCGCCATCCTTTCGCTGGCGTTTCCATGGTTTTTGAAGGAATTGATCGGAAACCCGACTGATGCGCTCAAATATGGAGTCGATCCGCAGCAGGTGCTCGCCAAGTCGAACCAAGTGGTCTTGCAACTGATGGCAGTTCTCAGCCTTCAGGCCTTCATCGCGTTTTTCCGTGTTCAGGGATTCATCCGATCCGGCGAGTCCGCTCTCAACCGCCTCCGCCGGGATCTCTTCACGCACTTGGTTCGCCTGCCCATGTCGTATTTTCATGAACAGCGCTCCGGCGCACTCAGCAACCGCGTGTCCTCCGACCTCGGTGTGGTGCGCGAAACGCTGCTCACCACCGTGCCCCAAGCCGTCCGGCAAAGCGTCATCATGGTTGGCGGCCTGATCTTCATCTTCGTGGCCTCGTGGAAACTCTCTTTGATCATGCTTGGCAGTGTGCCGCTTGTGGTGCTGGCCATCGCCGTCTTCGGGCGAAAAGTGAGAGGTTATTCGAAGTTGGCACAGGATTCACTGGCCGATGCTGGAACGGTCATCGAAGAAACCGTTCAAGGCATCGCCGATGTGAAAGCATTCACCAACGAACCCTTTGAATCCGCCCGTTACGGGCGTGCACTTGAGACCTTTCTCGGTGTCACCATGCGCGGTGCCAAATCCCGCGCGGCATTCCTCTCATTTGTCATTTTCGCCCTGTTCGGGACTATTTCCTTCGTCGCCTGGCATGGCGCGCGCATGATGGCCAATGGCGAGATTGATGGCAAAAACTTTGTCTCCTTCATTCTCTTCTCGATCTTTGTCGGTGCCTCGCTTGGCTCGTTTCCAGAAATTATCTCGCAACTTCAACAAACCACTGGCGCGACCGAACGTCTGCGCGAACTGCTCGATCTGACACCCGAGCGGGTCGATGGTGATGCCGGGGCAAAACTCGGCGGTTACCTTTCATTTGAGAATGTCTCATTCCGCTACCCGTCGCGGCCCGATGTGGAAGTCCTTCAAGGTTTGGATTTCCTCATCACACCTGGCCAACGCGTCGCACTCGTCGGCCCGTCTGGCGCGGGGAAATCCACCACGTTTTCCCTCATTCTCGGCTTCAACGAACCTGAAAATGGCCGCGTCTGTTTCGACAACCGCCCGGCCTCCGAACTATCATTGCAAGCCATTCGCTCACAGATTGCCATCGTCCCGCAGGAAGTCCTGCTCTTCGGTGGCAGCATCCGGGAAAACATCGAATACGGCAAACCCGGCGCATCCGATCAGGAAATTCAAGATGCCGCGCGTTTGGCCAATGCCCACGAATTCATCGCCACCCTGCCAGAATCTTACGAGACTCTCGTTGGCCCGCGTGGCACCAAACTTTCCGGCGGCCAACGCCAGCGCATCGCCATCGCCCGCGCCATACTCGCCGACCCACGGATTTTATTGTTAGATGAAGCGACCTCCGCCCTTGATTCCGAGAGCGAACGTCTCGTTAATGAAGCACTCGAGCGTCTGATGGCTGGTCGCACCAGTCTGGTCATCGCCCACCGCCTCTCGACCGTCCGGCACGCGGATCGGATCCTGGTTTTCAACCACGGTAAAATCATCGAAAGTGGAACTCATGATGAACTCATCGAACGTGATGGCACTTATCGTTTTCTCGTCGAAACGCAGTTGGTGTGAGGATTTAGAAATCAGAGCAATCGGGAAGCGGGGCTTTGCAAGCGACCAGCTCCGTGTTAATAAGAGACCTCATGGCGGAACCTACCAAGCAAAAATCCGGCGGCGGTTGTTTCGTGAAATCGTTTTTTTTGCTGCTGCTCGCGGCAACCTGCGGTTTGGGAACGGCCGTTTATTGCATCGCCCAGCCACAGGACATGTCGGACATTGATGGCTACGGCCCGTTGGCCAAAGCCGTGCCGGAGCGGGACATGCAAGAAGTTCTCCAGAATTCAATCAAACGTGGCTATCCGCTGACGCTCACGGAGTTGGAGATCAATCAATGGCTGGGGCGCAAACTTGTGGTCAAACAAGGCGGCTTGCTCGCGGGTCTGGTCACGCTGGAACGCGTCTGGGTGCGCTTGACGGACGGCCAGGCGGAGGTCGTCATGGAACGCAGGATTCTGAAAAAGTCCTTCACGACTTCGATATTTGTGCAGATCGAGCAATCGGAAGGTCCGAGGGGAATCGGGACGGAGGTGTTGCTGCATGGTGGGCCTTATCATGAAATCCTGCCGCATCCGACGCGGGGTGGACGCTTTGGCAAGCTGGTGGTGCCGCAGGGATTTTTGTTGTTAGTGTTGCCGGCCTATCAGAAACTTGCGGTTGTATTCACCGAGGAAATTCATCTTGGGTTCGAAGAAATGTCTCGCATTACCATCGAGAAAAAACGCTTGATTTTGAATCCACAGCCACCATCCAGCGACTTGGAGAGTTTGCCTCAGACGTTTTAGTGTCTCATGAACGCGCGATTTCTGATAGCTGGAAGCTGGGTCTTTGCGCACTTCGTCAGCGCGGCGGATGACGCGCCGCGAGCGATTGAGGTGAATAAGCCTCGGATACAAATGCCGGTATCCGCCGATGAGCAGGTGGTCAGCCGCTCGAAGCAATTTCGAGTTTCCGGCGGAACCAGTCTTGAGCGTGCAATGGTGGCGATTTTGGCGGAGGAAACCAAAGATGAACTGCTTTATCTCACCGGTGAGAAAGATGAGTGGAAGGTGCCTATCGCCATTTTATTGCATGGAAAAGCCGGTGATCCGGTTCCTGAGCGGACGATCGCCACGGGTCAGCTGATTGTAGAAGGTGTCCGGCAACTCCGCATCGATAAACACCTCGGTGCAGGACTCGAGCAAGATCGTTTCAAGCGCTCTGTCACGACCATGCTGCTCTACGAGCGGGCTTTGAAAGCGCTTCCGGCGGGTGCGGTGGAGAATCCGCTGCGCGTGCCTCCTTGGCTTGCCGATGGCTTGCGGGAAGCCACCTCGTGGCGGCTCAATCAAAGCGAGCGACGACTCTATGAGGCGCTTTTCAGACAAGGGGGATTGTTCAAAATCAATGACCTGTTTGCCACCACCGACCACGATTTCGAAAATTTGGATGGTGTCACGCGGGCCGCTTTTCGGGTATCAGCCGGAGCGCTGGTCATGGCTTTGTTAGAGCAACCTCAGGGTAAGGAGGGGTTCCGAGCCTTTCTGACTGATGTCGCCGGCTACGAAGGGGAAATGCCTAGCTTACTGCGGCGGCATTTTCCAGAACTCAATCGATCAGAAAAAAGTCTCGCCAAATGGTGGCAGCTGCAACTCGCCAACAAAGGTGGGCTCAACCTGCTGACTGATGTTTTCACGATTGCGCAAACCGAGGTTGCGCTGGCTGAGGGGATGTTGTTGAATTTTCGTAATGCGGAAGGTGTCTTTCAGCAGAAAGAACTGGCCGCATGGCCGGAAATAGCCGCTTTATCGGAGTCTGAACGCGCGGCAGCAGTGCGTTCCGCGCAGGAGTCGCTCGTCCGCCTGAGCTACCGATGTTTTCCCTCCTATCGTCCGCTGTTAGTCCGCTATCAGGCCATCCTCGGGGCTATCGCCAAAAACCAGACCAAGGACGTGTTGAAAGAACTTTCGGAGTTGCAGGAAACCCGGACGACGATGGTAACTCGGGCTGCTCGCGCCCGCGATTATCTGGATTGGTTTGAAATCACCCGTGCCCGCAAAACCAGCGGCGCATTCGATGACTACCTTCGCCTCAAGGAAGGCCTCAAGACGAGACCGCGCAATCGACAGGATGATCTATCCAAATATTTGGATCGCATGGAAGAAATTTTCAACCGCGACGAAAAACAACGTCAACCGAGCAATGCCGTCCGGCCCGCTCCGTAAATTCATGGCCACTTCCCAGTCCCTGCCGACCCACGCGGCAGTCATTTCAACCCCGCGAATTTTGCGATTCGCCGCGCCCGGCTTGCCACATTCTGGAAATCGGTTTGCACCTGCCCGGCTCCAGCTCTAAAAACGGGCACGCCATGTCCGATAAACCGTTTTTCTATCAAGAATCTTTCCCTCTCGGCCCAGACACCACCGAGTATGAATCCATCAGCACGGATCACGTCAGTGTGGTCGAATTCGAGGGGAAGCCGATCCTCAAAATCGCGCCGGAGGGGCTGACGTTGCTCGCGGCGGAAGCGATCAAGGCGATCAACTTCACGCTCCGGCCCGCACATCTTGCACAGGTGGCGGCGATTCTTGATGATCCGGAAGCTTCGGAAAACGACCGGATGGTTGCGTTGATGTTGTTGAAAAACGCGGAGATAGCGGCTCACGGCATCCTGCCATTTTGCCAAGACACCGGCACCGCCACGATTGTCGGTAAAAAAGGCCAGCAAGTATGGACCGCTGGCGATGATGCGGAGTTTCTCTCCAAGGGAATCTATCAGACATACACCGTGGAAAACCTGCGTTACTCGCAGACTGCGCCGCTCAACATGTATGACGAGGTCAACACCAAGACCAACTTGCCCGCACAGATCGACCTCTACGCGACCGAGGGCGACGCTTACAAATTTCTCTTTGTCAGCAAGGGCGGCGGCTCGGCGAATAAAACGTTTCTCTATCAAGAAACCAAGGCGCTGTTGAATCCAACGCGTCTCAAGGAATTCTGCGTTGAGAAAATGAAGTATCTCGGCACGGCGGCCTGCCCGCCCTATCATCTTGCGTTTGTCATCGGCGGCACGTCGGCCGAGACCTGCCTCAAGACGGTGAAGATGGCGTCCACCAAGTATTATGACGCACTGCCCACTTCCGGCAACGAACATGGCCGGGCATTCCGCGACTTGGAGCTTGAAAAAGAACTGCTCGCCATGGCCCGTGAGATTGGCATTGGTGCGCAGTTTGGCGGTAAGTATTTTGCGCTCGATGTACGCGTCATCCGGCTGCCGCGCCACGGCGCTTCCTGTCCGGTTGGGGTTGGCGTTTCCTGCTCGGCCGACCGCCAAGCGAAGGCAAAAATCACCAAGGACGGGATTTTCCTCGAAAAACTTGAAAAGAATCCAGGTCGATTCATTCCGGAAAAATTCCGCGATTGGAAATTCAAGGGAGTGCCGATCAATCTTGATCTCGGCATGGAGGAGACGCTCAAGACTTTGAGCAAATATCCGGTCACCACGGCCGTCGCGCTGTCGGGCACGATCATCGTGGCTCGTGACATCGCGCATGCGAAGCTCAAGGAGATCTTGGAAAATGAGGGCGAATTGCCGGAATATTTCAAAAAGTATCCGGTTTATTACGCTGGACCGGCGAAGACTCCTGCGGGCATGGCGTCTGGATCCTTTGGGCCCACCACCGCCGGTCGGATGGACAGTTATGTCGATCTTTTCCAAGAGCATGGCGGCTCGATGGTGATGTTGGCCAAGGGCAATCGTTCGGTTGCTGTTACCGATGCGTGCAAAAAACACGGCGGTTTTTATCTCGGATCTGCTGGTGGACCTGCTGCATTACTCGCGCAAGACCACATCAAATCCCAGGAAGTGGTCGCATTTCCCGAGCTCGGGATGGAAGCCGTGTGGAAAATCACGGTGGAGAATTTTCCGGCGTTCATCCTCGTGGATGACAAGGGCAATGATTTTTTCACCCAGCTCAACCACTGCCCGGTTTGCAAGTAAGCTGCCGCTGTGTGGAAATTCGGAGGGAATTTCCAATTGGGAAATCCGATGAGGATGAGCAAGTTCCCGGGCCTCAGCAATGTTGCTGTGTTTATCAGGATTCTTCATGACGTTTACCACGATTCTTTTTCTCATCCTTGGACTGGCGCTATTGGTAGCCGGGGCTGAATTTTTGGTGCGGGGTGCATCTCGATTGGCAACAGCCGTCGGGATTTCACCGTTGGTGGTCGGGCTCACGGTGGTTGCGTTTGGGACCAGCACGCCGGAGTTGGCGGTGAGTGTGATGTCTGCTTATGCGGGCCAAGCGGATTTGGCGCTTGGGAACGTGGTGGGCAGCAATATTTTCAACGTGCTGGTGATTCTCGGTTTGGCGGCTTTAATTGTACCGTTGGTGGTGGCTCAGCAATTGATTCGCTTTGACGTGCCAGTGATGATCGGGGTTTCGTTTCTGTTATTGCTGTTGAGCTTAGACGGGAACATCGGCCGCTTGGATGGCATCTTGCTGTTCAGTGGAGTGGTGGCCTACACGGTTTTTCTAATTCGTTTGAGTCGCCGCGAGAGCAGTGCGGAAGTGAAGTCGCAGTATGAACAGGAATTCGGGGCTAAGGAAAAAGAAGGAGGATGGTTTAAAAACATTGGTTTGATGGTCGCTGGTTTGGGTGCATTGATGTTGGGCTCAAAATGGCTGGTGGACAGCGCGGTGACGATCGCCCAATCGTTCGGAGTATCCGAATTGGTGATTGGTTTGACCATCGTGGCGGCCGGCACCTCAATGCCGGAAGTGGCAACCTCCGTGGTGGCTGCCTTGCGCGGCGAAAGGGATATTGCCGTGGGCAATGTGGTGGGCAGCAATATTTTCAACATCCTCTGTGTGCTCGGTCTTGCATCGGTTGTTGCTCCAAGTGGGATTAACGTTTCCAGTGCTGCGCTGCACTTTGATATACCGGTGATGATTGCGATCGCGGTGGCTTGTTTGCCGGTGTTTTTCGCCGGAAACCAGATCACCCGAGCCAATGGAGCGGTGTTTCTCGCTTATTATGCGGCATACTTGGTCTATCTGATTTTCGCGGCAACGCATCATGATGCGCTTGGCACCTATCAGGCGGCGATGATTTATTTCGCCCTACCAATCACGGTTCTCACACTCATCTTTATCACCGTGATGGGTTTCAGGACAAAGACGGCGGCGACTTGATTTAGGACCAGCTTTTTCATGGGCAACGGCGGAAACGTTTCGCCGCTCCTTCAATGTGGCTCAGGCTTCTACTTCGACGATTAGGTTGATTTCCACGGCGACGTTGAGCGGGAGGGCGGCTGCGCCTAGGGCGGTGCGGGAGTGTTTGCCTTTTTCGCCGAAGAGTTCGACGAGTAATTCCGAGGCTCCGTTGATGACTTGTGGGTGGCCGTAAAAGTCCGGGGCGGAGTTTACGAAGCCATTGAGGGTGACGATTTGTTTGACTTTGTCGAGTGATCCGATGGCATCGCGGATGACGGCGAGGCGGTTGAGGACGATCATGCGTGCCCCTTCCTTGGCTTGCTCAATGGAGACCTCGCAGGGGACTTTGCCGATGACTTTGGTATCGCCATCGATGGGCAGGCCGCCGGAGAGGAAGAGGAGATTGCCGCTGCGGACGCAGTTGACGTAGGCGGCGATCGGCGTGGGGACGGTGGGGAGGGCGAGGCCGAGGGCGGTGAGTTTGTCGAGGATGGAGTCGGACATAAGGTGTTAGTTTTTGGTAGATTGAATTTTCGCCTCGCTGACTGGGAAATCATCCATGAGCAGGGCGATGAGTTTTTTTCCGCCTTCGGTGAGGGTGGCCTTGTTGGCCTCGCCGGTGATCAGGTTGCGGGTGAGGTAGCGGTGCGGGATCTCGGATGGGCGGACGGCGATGACCATTGGGGAATCGATGTGGCGTTGGCTGGGAGTGAAGGCTACGGGCATTCCGGTGGCGCTGAAGCTGATTTCCCATGCGGCGGCCTTTTCGGGGTTTTCGCTGCAGATCCATGGATGGCGCTTCACGAAATCCGGGGTGCCTTTGGCGGGGACTGCGACTTTGAAATACACTGGGGTGGTGGCGACGAATTCGCTGAATTTGAGTTCGGGATTGGTTTTGTGGGAGAGGAAAAACCGAGCGACATCCGCACCGGTGAGGTTCATGCCGTTGTAGTTGCCGTGGTGGTTGATGATGCCGATGGCCCAATCATCGAAGCGCTGGCTCATCAACATCGCGAGTTCAAGGTGGACGTGGGCGCGGGTGCGGTTCAGGCCGGCGCCGGTGTAGCCCATGCGTCCGAGCACGGCCCCCGTTTTCACGAGATCGCCGGGTTTGCAGGTGATTTCCGCGAGGTGCGCGTAGAGGGAATAAATCTGTGAGTTTTCCCACAGGTGTTCGACGACAATATATTTGCCGTAGTTGCTGCGTCCGGAAATCATGCTGGTGTGCACCACACGGCCATCGGCGATGCTGGAAACGAGATCGAGGGGATTGCCGGCGCGATCGCGGTTGATCGGTTGGATGTCGATGCCTTCATGGAATTTGGTCATGATGACTTGATCCTGAAATCGGACGGCATTGCGGACGTAGCCGAATGCTCCGCCTTCCCAAGGCTGGCTGGTTTCTCCCTCGAAGGTCCGGTCCACATACATATAAAATCGCTCCGGTTCGTTGCTGAAAAGGTGCTGATTTTCGGTCGGCAGCCGGAGGTCGATGGCGGCTTGGAGGAAGCTAACCAGGGTGAGCGTGAGGAGGAGGGAAAACCGGATCATGGCGCGGAAATGGTTACTTTTTCTTTTTTTTGTCCCCGCCGGTGCGCGGCAGGGCTTTGTCGAGGGTGTCGATATCGGCGAGCGTCACTCCTTTCCATGCGACGAGAAGTCCGTCGTCGATTTGTCGATCGATGAGCACACCGTCCACCACGCGACCATTGATTTGTGTGATCATCCATCGGCCCTGATTGGCATTGGTGATGGCGGCCAGGCGGGTGCCGACGTGTTTTTTAAGTTGGAAAACGATGCCATAGTCGTCGCCGCCAAGGTCTGAAGGAAATGGATTGAACGAGACGATATCTTTCAGGCTGACCTCCGGCAGCCGGCGGAAATAGCGGGTTTGGCCATTGGCCAATTGCGGGAAAATCATTTTGGGATTTTCGGTATTCTCAGTTTCCATGTGAAATGAGACTGCGGCTTTGTCATTTTTTTTGCCTCCCGCGAAACCCGCGGTGCTCAACGCAAGCAACAAGATCATCAGGAATGCGGGGCGGCGGAATGGCATAGGCGGAGTGAAGCAGAAGCTGGCGTGACCAAAAGCAAAAAGGGATCTCCGCCCAAACAGGATTTAGCTTCACCATTGCCGTTGACCGATGGGGCGGGTCCGGCAAGGGTGGACACATGTTTATTGATCACATTCGGATATTCGCCAAGGCGGGCGACGGCGGCGACGGCGTTGTTTCATGGCGGCGCGAAAAATACGTGCCCAAGGGCGGGCCGGATGGTGGCGATGGTGGCGGCGGCGGCGATGTCGTGTTGGTGGTCGATCCCTCGACGGACAATCTGCGCCAATACCATTACGATCCCAAACTCATCGCCGAGGATGGCAAAAACGGTGCGGGCGGCCGCAAAACTGGTAAGAGCGGCAAGCGGATTATAGGCCGAGTGCCACCGGGCACCGTGGTTTATCGCGCCAATGCGGCCACCGTTCAGGAGGCTGTCGATTTCGAGCGCAGCGAAGAGGGGATCGAAATGGACCCGATCGCCGACCTCACGGAGCCAGGCCAGGAGTTTGTTCTTTGCAAAGGTGGAGAACCGGGCGATGGCAACTGGAATTTCAAAACGGCGACCAACCGGACGCCGGTTGAGCACACGCTCGGCACGCCCGGCGAGCTCGGGGTTTTCTATCTGGAGCTCCGTCGCATCGCCGATGCCGGGTTGATCGGTTTTCCGAATGCGGGAAAATCCACACTTCTCGGACAACTTTCTGCGGCCAAGCCCAAGGTGGCGTCCTATCCATTCACCACGCTCCAGCCCGTGGTGGGAGTGGTGGAGTTTCCGGGGTTCCGGCGTTGCACGATCGCGGACATTCCGGGGTTGATCGAAGGAGCGCATGAAAACCGTGGGCTTGGACATGAATTCCTCCGCCACATCACGCGCTGCCGCGTGTTGCTCTTCGTGCTCGACATGGCGGGCAGCGAAGGCCGCGATCCAATCTCAGATCTGGAAATCCTCCGCCGTGAAATCAAGGAATACGATGACGACCTCGCGCGTTTCCCGTGGAAGGTGATCGCTAACAAGATGGACCTCGAAGGCTCGGCAGAAAACCTGGAGATTTTCCGGCAACGCTTTCCGAAAGTGGATGTGCTGCCAATTTCAGCGGATCGTGGCGAGGGACTCGATGATTTGAAACAGATGCTCGATAACGAAGTCGGGCATCGGCTCAGCCAGTAGAGTGAATTGAGTTAGATTCGTTTTTTTACGTCTTCAAAATCGAGATCCAGGGCGGCGAGGGACAGATTGATGTCTCGCAAAAAATATACCAGCGAGCCGATCAGTGAGACCATGCAGGCGGTGAAAAGAACCACGACGAAAGCTGTTGGGTTGATGCCAAGGACCGACCCAACGAAGATTCCGATCACTAAAACCGCTGCGCAAAGCACGGCCATCACGCCGAAAGAGATTGAGGCGCGCAGCAACTTCGCCCGTTTGCGTAAGATCTGCATTTGCGCCCAGACGTGGCCATTTCCTTCGCCTGATTTGCGCAGTCCATCACCGAGGAAACGCGAGCGGTCGATCACACGGCCATAGCGGTTGGTGATGGAGAGTAACAGCAAGCCGACGCCGGAGATGAGGATGACGGGGCTGACTGAGATTTGAAGAACGGGAACGATTTCTGAAAATTCCATGGGGAGTGTTGTTAGCGGCGCGGCTAGAATCGCTGGAATTTCCAGATGCGGCAAGCTCATGGCATGAAGTGCACGGTTTTTGATCAAAACGTTGGAATCGGAAAGATCACCTTTGGGGGTCGTGGTATAAAGAAGGGAATGGTCACACGCTTTGGGATCGGCAGAAAGATTGCGGCACGCTGGCGCTGGGTGCTTGCCGTGGCCGTTTGTGCGCTTGCGTTGTTCGCCGGCATGCGCCCGCTTCGGGACGAGTTGGCATTGTCGAAGTTGGAAAAGCAAATCGACTACGAAATCGCTAATTTTGGGAATTTACCACAAGACTCGAGGAAACGCATGTCCGCATATTTGGTGGACGCGCTGGAATGGTCCAAGCTTGGAGTTCCGAATTGGTTGACTGCGATTGTGGTGCGCAGAAACGACGTGGTGCCGACAAGCGCGGATCAACTCATCGCATCAAGTCGCTGGCCACTCCGCCAGAGGATGGGCGATTCCATATTACGGAATATCGCGCGCTCCGAATTCCTGCTGCAAAACTGGAAAGATTATTTCCCGGCAATCATCGGGGCGGATGTCACCTTGGAGCATCGCCGTGAATGGATTTCCCACCTCGATACCCTGCGCATGGATGCTTCGCTGACGAGGACTCCGCGTCAGGCTGTTGTTTTTTGCATGGCGCTGGTGATTCTAACCGATCCCCCGGAGTTTGAAACCTGGCGGGTCCCGGTGCGCGATGCGATGCTCGGTTGGCCGGAGTTGCTTCGGATCGAGGTTACTTGGATGCGGACTCTCGACACGTTGCTCGCCATGGACCCGCCCGAGTCATGGGTCGCGTTGACCAAGCCATTGACTGCCAACCACGATCCATTTCGATATGCGATGGCGGTGCCCGTGCGCGGGCTCGCGGGACACATCGACGCGCTGTCGCGGGAGTTTGAATTTTTCGAAAGCCGCAACCATCCAGAGTATGCCTCCGACTTTTGGGTTGGCGCAGGCACCAGCTTGGAAGCTTGGCCTGATGCTTTGAGGAAATCAGAAACCGCGAAAATCCGGGACTGGCGGCGTGATGTCCTGTTTCGCTGGTTGATGGATCAAAGTAAATTTTCGGGAAGCGAGCTCATCCATTCGGGAAACTTCGCTCCGGTGGAATTCACCCCGGAACAACAATCCCAACTCGCCGTTGCCGCTGCGGATTTGGCACGGTTAGCGAGTGAGGAAATCGATTCTGAAGACGGTCGGACGAAACTAAGGAATGCCCGCCGTATTAGACTGATCCGGGAAATTTGCCATTATCTAACGAATGCCAAACAAGCAGAGGTCGGTAGCCTGCTCATTCCAGTCATGCTCAGGCCTGATTTTTTTGCCCGATCCAGATCCATCAAGTTCATTCATTTTGATCCCGATTGGGTAAAATTGCTCTGGAAAATCCAGCCGCTCATGAGTGTCGACGAGAGGCGGACTCTGCAAACGAGACTAGCCCCAATTATGGGACGACTTTCTTACAGCGATCCCTCATCGTCTGCTCTTCTTTGCATGGATGCTTGGTCGGATATGCCGGCCCTGAGCCCTGAAAAGTGGCTGGCGAACGCTTGGCATTTTCGATTTGGCTGGCGAATTGTTCCGAGAAACACCCCGCGTGAGTCGTTGGATCCATTTACTGATGGCCCCCTGCCGGTTCCGCCGGTGTCTGATTCCGTTGCCAAGACGCTGGCAAAGCATCTGGACGCAGCCTTTTCTACTGGGGATCCAAAGACCTTCACGAAAACATTCAATGATCGTCTGAACGGAGGCGACCCAAGCGCGCCAATTTCGCAGTGGCTTACCCACAAAAGCTATAGCGAGATCCGTAACTGGCAATCGTTCGGAGGTCTTGCTTCCCATTCGCTCGCAGAGCGGTTGGAGATGGCGCTTTATCGTTGCGGTCTTCGCGAGCTGAACGGTGCCGGATTGCCCGCTCTTAAGGCGCTGGTGAGAAACGATCGAGATTTCTACTGGTGGTGGTCAGTATTCAATCGACCTGGTAATTTGATAGATCCATGGAGTGAAGCGGGGATGGATCCGCAGGAAGCGGTCCGATGGATCGGCTACGAAGAGGATATGGTATTCTTAGACGGTGTGGTGATGTGCATGGAAAAATTTCCACCGGACGCGGCGATCATACGTGCGATCTGGGATGAACTGCGGCAGAGATCGCAGAACGCGAGCATCGAGAATCAGCCACCGATTTACGGAGCGCTGTGTCGGTTGTCTCGCTGGTTGCCAAGTGAGGAGCGCTTGGCGATGCGTCGAGATTTTAAAGGATTTCCTGCGCGGGTCTTCACCGACGGTTACGGATGGGGAGAACCCGATAGTCCGCTGCTCTACTTGGGCGGTGGGCTAGGCATTCCGTGGGAAGACGACAAGTTGTCCGCCGTGCACTCGTGGCGTTCGAATTTCGAGCGGCAAGTGCACCTCTATCCAGACATGCCGATCGAGTTGTATGCCAACGATGTTTTTTCGTTTCTGGCGCTCGGTTCCTATCGTGAACCGCGATCGAGTCAATGGCCGCAGAAACCCACCGCGCTGCCGCGGCTATCAGTGCCGTTTGAGCCAACGCCATGGCAGCGCGCGCGGGAACTGCACCTGCGCCGCCCGGATCTTGATCCATCGTAGTAAGGGACTTCAGTCCGTCTTTAGTGCTTAAAGGGCGGACTGAAGTCTTGGATTACTTATTGGATCAGGCGTTTTCGGCTTTGATGTCGATGGCGGCGTATTCCCCGTCTTTGCGGCGGTAAACGATGGTCAGGCAGTGGCGGCGAGCGCTTTTGTAGAGCACGAATGGCCGGTCAGAGAGTTCCAGCTGCATGATGGCATCTTCCTTGTACATCGTGCGGACTGCATAGTTGTCCGGATGGATGATGTAGGGAACGGGATCGATGTCGGAGTTTTCCGGATGGTCGAGGACTTCTTCGCGGAAGAAGCGTTCTTCGAGGTGGCGGATCGACTCGTTGCGATGGGGGCGGTGTTTTTTGAGGAGACGAGTTTTGTGTTTGCGCATGCGGCGGGCGATTTTTTCGATCGTCTCGTCGAGAGCGGCGTACATGTCTTTGCCTTCGGTGTGGGCCTCGATGGTGATGTGGTTGGCACAAAACAGAATAATTTCGGCGATATGCCGGTTTTTCTGCACGTCGAGAATGGCTTTTGCTTCGATGATCCGCGGGTAATCGAGATGCAGGCTTTCGATTTTTTTATGGGCGTGATCGCGGAGGGCATCGGTCACTTGTTCGTGCCTCACCGTAACGGTGATCGGCAGGTTGACGTTGGCAGTTTGCATGATGTTTTTTGGTTTGTATGAATGGACGACCGTTTTATCGGCCTTATCCGTTAAACAATCTGGACGATAATTCAGAGGAAAGCCACGCTCTTCTTTAAAAAAATGTGCGCATGATTTGCGGCATAGGTGGGAGGGAAGCGGGGGCGTCTGCGGAAGAGGAATTTGGCCGTTATTTTGGCGCGGTGAGATCCTCGAAGCTCGGGATGCTCTGGGTCGGTGCGGAGGCTTCCTGGGTGACGGCGGAGTTGTAAAGTTGTTTGAAGTTGTCGGTTGGGGCCTTGACATGGCCGCCGATTTTGAGGGTGAGCCAGCGAAAACCATCGGTTGAAGGGGCGAAGATGGCTTCCAAGCGCGGGTTTTCGGTCGTGGCGATCATTCCCTGGGCCACGCCGACTTGGAGTGCTCCGGACAATTGGCCGTTGGGTGTCACGGCAAGCGACCCGCGCAAGGCCATTCTGCCTTTATTTTCGAGGTTGAGGTCATCGATGGTGATGTTGGAATCGTTGCGTTGGAGAAGGCCGCGGATCTCACTGTTGAAAACCGGATTGGCAAACCACTTGTCATTAAGGGATTGGGAGAGGCCGGTGAGGAAGGGGAATCCAGTGACCTCGATGGTGGAGGCGAGGGAGTTGCTGAAGGAGATGGATAAAGAGGAAGCGGGGACTTGACCCGGAGTGAACGAGACGAAGTTGGAGGAGTTCGAGGGATGGGTATCGATCCGACCTGAGAAAAGCTGGCCGAGCTCGTTGCCGACGATGCCGGAGAGCAGGAAAGATTCGAGTTGGACGGCAAGCTTTGAGTCGGGATTTGAGGCGGATGGCGAGATGGTGCCGCTGAGTAGGAAGGAGCCCTTGGAATCGGTTTCATGCCTTAGGCGCATGCTGGTGATGTCGGTATCACGGCCGCGGAGCTCGATGTGCGAACGGTCCATGCGGAGTTTGGGCCAACCGGTGATGAAGACTTGGCCGCGGGTGAGGAGAATTTGAGGGCGCTCGGTCGGATTTTCAGGGATAAAAGTAACTTCGGAATCACTCAGGCGGATGGCCGATGCGGTCGGATTTCCGATCAGGATATGAAATTTGGGGGTGTTGTAATGGCCGAAGCGAATCGGCTGAATTTCCTCTGCTGAGGGAGTTTCGATTGAGGGCGGTTCTGCGGGGGAAGTGCGCAAAACGAGAGTGCCCTCGGTAGCACTTACTTCGCGGCCGGTCATGGATTTCCCGAGAAAACTGATCGGGAAAATATCTGCTTTAATTCCTTTGAGGGAGAGGCTTTCGAGGGCGCTATCCTCGGGCCAAGTGAGGGTGAGCGCGGAGGCGTTCGCGCTGGTTGGGTTCATTCTGAATTGTTGCAACTCGGCAATCGCGCCACTGCTGCTGGCGATTTTTTTTGCAAGGCCATCACGGAACAACGAGCTATTCGCATAGACGATGGCTGAGCCAGCGCCAAACACGGCCAAGAGCAGGAGAATCAGCAGTCCAGAGATCTGGAGCATGCGGAAGTGGACTTGGGACTTGAGTTCTTCTTTGTGGGGTTGGTGAGAGCGGCGTTTTTTCCGTCGCAGGCGCATTGCTTGGGTGCCATCCGCACGTGTTACTAATTCGGCCTGATCGATTGACTCTGCTGACGGGCGGCTCTTGAGCCGATCCATGATTTCATCGATGGAATATTTTTCCGGTTCGCTGGGGGCGGACATTACGGGAATGGGTGTCAGATCGGGTTGGGAGATGAATCAGCGGTCCCGGTAAGGTCGCCCGGTGGGGTCCAAGAGTTCGACGTGGACGAGGAAGATGATCGCCGTCGATACGGGCTTGTTGACTGAGGATTGGAAAAACCGACCAACAACTGGGAGATCGCCGAGGACTGGGACTTTGTCTTGCACTTTTTGAATGCTATCGGACATCAACCCCGCGATGACAATCGTCGCGCCATCGGCCACGGTCAATTGGCTTTCTGTTTTTTGGATACTGAAGACGGGCATCAGGATGGTGTTTTGAGTGAGTAACACCGGTGAAGTGCTGCCTAAGACGTCTTGGGCCGTGCTTATGATGGGGCTTCCGTAATTCACAAATCCTTCGAACTCAGTGAGGGATGGATTGAGAGTGATGTCGACGTAGCGCTTGTTGGCGTCTGCGACGGGAGTGACATCCAAGGAAATACCTACTTCTTTCATTTCGAAATCAGTCGGATTGGCAGGTGTGACTGGCGGGGGTTGGCCTTGGGCGATGTTTCCCTGACTGGGTAATTCCGGTGGGTCGTAAGCGGTGGGGTAGATAAATTCTCGGACCATCAGGACCTTGGCTGCTTGGCCGCTGCGTGTGACGATCGACGGGCGGGCCATGACATCGGTGCCTTTTTTTTGGCTTAGGCCACGCATCAGCAATTGGACTTGGCCATCGGTAAAGAGTCCGGTGAGAGAGAGAATGCCGGGAGCCACCTCGGGATTTTGGATGGCACGGGTGGTGTTGTTGATGATGGCATCGAGCTGATTTGCAGTTTGAGCGAGATCCCCTGTGCGCAGGCCGTTGGTGAGGACTCCGCTATTGATGGTTGCATTTGGATTAGCGGGTAATGGGACGGTAGGGGTGAAATCAGCGCCGATGCGGCCGGAGGTGCTACCAGGGGTGCCTCCCGCGCCGATCAGGTTGTTGTTGCTATCCAGGTTGAAAGAACTCAACAACCAATCGAAGCTGAGTTCTTCAAGGTTGCTTTGCAGGGTTTTGATCATGGTGACCCGGACGGAGACTGACACGGGTTCGGTCTGTCCGACGGCATCCACGATCTGGGAGATGATGTCTTGATTGGTTGCCGTATTGATGACACGCAAGGTGTTGGTGGACGGACTATAGGTTGCGCTGGCCCCATCGGGAAAATGGATGCCTTGAGTGGTGAACGCCTGTTGGGCGCTGAGGCGCTGGGTAAAAAGTCCCGCATTGCCGTTGTCTTGGGCGAATGGATCCGCAGGAGCAGCGGCGTCTGCGCCACCACCTCTGCTGCTGATGCTGGTGAGGAAGTCTGGGGTTACTCGATAAGTGCGTGTGATCAACTCCTCCGATGCTGAACCTGCAGGGGTGATGATCACCGAGAAATCATCGGTCCGGTAAGTCGTTTGGGTGAGGCTCGTGATGTATTTGAGAACCTCTGAGAGAGGGACTTGAGATAACCGGAGATCGAACGTCTGCTTGTTCAGGCGGATCGCGTTTTCTGAGTCCGCCGAGCCGAGGTTGAGGGTGAAATTGATTGATTCTGAGTCGTTGTCGGTGAGGTTTGTTTTCCGGGTATTGGCACGCAGGAAATCAATCGCTTCGCTGAGCGTGGCTTGATCCAGAGAGATTTTTGGGATAATGATTTGGTCGAGTTTTGCGGCAACCGTCATGGATTCAAGGGTGGAGCCCGGCAATCCACCCGGATCTTCGGGACCGACACCCAAGTCCGGAACTCGGGTTTCCCATGCGGCGTCCACTCGGTTCAGCATTTCGGCGCGGGTGTGATCATAAGCAGCTTGTTGATAGCTGGATTTTGCGACGGAAATTTGTTCCATGCCGCGTCTGGCAGCGGTGTTGGTGGGATCGATGCGAAGAACATCGCGGTAATGAGAGTTGGATTCGTCGAATTTCCCGAGATCGAAAGCGGCCTGCGCCATGTAAAGGAGGCGACGGACTTGATCGACATCCGTGGCGTGCTTTGCGGTGAGGGCGGGGTTGGTGCGAATGGGGTCGTCGAGCTGGGCGCGCATGGCGAGTGCGCCGGGATCTTTTGGGGCCACGCTTTCAAGCAGCGCCTTGTCCACGGTGGCTTTGGCGGCGGCGAGGTCGCCATTTCGGGACAGGATGCGTGCTTGTTCGACGCAAGCCTGGGCGTAGCGCTGGGTGGCGGCGGCGCGAAGTTCGGCGGAGACCGGGGCAACGGGAATTAATTCGCGGGCTCCGGCAAAGGCCTCGATCGCTTGATCATAGCGCCCCGCTAGATAAGCTTCATCCCCCTTGAGAAGTAATTCTTGAGCTTCTTGGATGGCGGCACTGCGGCGGGAAAGTTCGGTGCCAGCAAGGTTTTCCGCTATGCAGCGACCGTTGACCATCACGAAGCCGATAGCGCAAGCGGCGGCAAACGATATCGCCCGGTGTCGTGTTGAGATAATGGCTGGGTGACTCTCCATGCGGATGCTTGCAGGGTGATATAAACGGCCTGAGCGTCGAGCGTAAGTGCAAAATCCCGGGAATTCATTTTTTTGCATGCCACGGGAATTCCATCTGGATTTCCATCTTGCGACTGCGAATGGAGGTTTTTTTGAAATATCTGGGAAAGTGCTGATCCAAAAGTGGGAGCGCTTGATCGATGAGGAATTTAATGATGTTCACGCGATGAGTGTTCAATTGAACGATTTTTTGTCAAGCGCTGGATTTTGTGTTGTCATGAATTTTCAAGATGAGAGGAGTAATGAAGATGAAGCGTTTTGGGACAGCGGGGTTGAAGCGGAATTTGGTTTTTGGTTGGGGACTGACCATTTTAATGATTTCCGCGCTGGCCATCGGACTGGACTCTTGTCAGAAATCAACTCGCATGAGCAACCGCGCATCCGCTGTGAGCGAAGAAATTTTCGGGAAAACGCCGGATGGGCGTGTGGTGAAAATTTTCACTCTCAGCAATAAGAATGGTCTGCGCGCCCGCGTGACCGAATACGGGGCAATTCTAGTTTCCATGGAAACGCCGGATTTGTCCGGAAAAACCGCCGATATCACCCATGGCTACGATACGTTGGAGGGTTGGTTGACGAATACTGCGTATTTTGGTGCTACGGTCGGGCGTTTCGGAAACCGCATTAAGGACGGCAAATTCACGCTCGATGGCAACTCATACCAACTCGCCACCAACAATGATCCAGGCGGTATTCCGTGCCATCTTCATGGAGGGCGAAATGGTTTCGACAAGGCCCTTTGGTCAGGAAAAGCGGTGGGCGATGATAGCGTCGAGTTCACCTATGTCTCCAAAGACGGCGAGGAAGGGTATCCCGGCACGCTCACCGCGAAGGTGACTTATACGCTCACAGATGACAACGAGCTGAAATGGCAGGCGCAAGCCACCACCGATGCGCCGACGATTCTCAACCTTGTCCATCACAGCTACTGGAACCTTTCCGGTGATCCCACCACGTCGATTACCGATCATGAATTGATGTTGGCCGCACCAGGTTACCTGCCCACCGATGCTGGTCTTATTCCGACGGGAGAAATCGCGCCGGTGGTGGGCACTCCGATGGATTTCACCAAGCCGACGGTGATTGGCGAGCGGGTGGAGGCGGATTTTGAGGCTTTGAAACTCGGTGGTGGCTACGACCATTGCTGGGTGCTTGAAAAAAGCGAAGGCGTTCGTTTTGCGGTCCGCCTCAAGGATCCCAAGTCCGGTCGCGTGATGGAGGTTTTCACAGATCAGCCAGCGATCCAATTTTACGCCGGTAATTTTCTCGATGGAACGGCCGTCGGAAAAGGCGGGGTGAAGTATGGCAGGCGCAGCGGGCTTTGCCTCGAGACCGAGGGCTTCCCGGACGCGCCCAATCAACCCTCTTTTCCATCCCCGGTTCTCCGCCCCGGTGGGATCTATCAGCACACGCTGATCCACAAATTCTCCGCAGAATAAAAATCCATTAGCACGATAGAAACCTAGAAAAAACATATGACATCCATATCTTATCTTGCCGCTGCCGCAGTCGAAACCGGCGCTATGAGCACCCTTGACATGATTCTGTTCCTTGTCGCTGTCATCGGCGTCATCGCATTCGGAATTTGGCAGGGAAATAAAGAAAACAAGGGCGAGGCCGAGTCGGGGGGAGCCGCAGGCTATTTCCTCGCCGGGCGGGGGCTGACGTGGTGGTTGGTGGGTTTCTCGTTGATCGCGGCTAACATTTCCACCGAGCAGTTTGTCGGCATGTCCGGGCAGGCGGCCGATTGGTTGGGCATGGCCATTGCATCTTATGAATGGATGGCGGCGATCACGTTGGTGGTCGTGGCGTTTCTATTCCTTCCTAAACTCCTGCGTTGCGGGATCTACACGATTCCGGAATTCCTTGAATACCGTTATGGGGTCATTTCCCGCACGGTGATGGCGATTTCCACGTTGGTCATTCTCGTCGGTGTGCCGACGGCTTCGGTGATTTACTCCGGCGCGAAGGTGGTATCGGTGTTCTTTGCCGGTCAGCAGATATTTGGCTTGGACCTGGGATCGATCACTGTGGGTTGCTGGATCATCGGTCTCTCGGCGGCGGCATATGTTTTTGTCGGTGGTTTGAAAGCCTGCGCTTGGACGGACCTCATCTGGGGCGCGGCGTTGATTGCGGGCGGTGCGGTGGTGATGTGGTTGGCCTTGGGAGCTATGAAGGATGCAAATCCGCAGGATCTGATTGTGACGAAAGTTTCCAACTCCACGGCTACGGTTGCGGATCTGGAAAATGCCGGCGGGTGGGAGCGCTTCATGTTGCTCAACGATGGCAAGAATGGCGAAGCCGAAGCCCGCGAGGGTGAAAACATGGCGGGTGGAAAACTGCACATGGTGCGTCCGAAGACCGATCCCGCGATTCCTTGGACGGCATTGGTCCTCGGCTTGTGGATCCCTAACTTTTTCTACTGGGGGCTCAACCAATACATCGTGCAGCGGACCTTGGGATCGAAGTCGCTGGCGGAAGGGCAAAAAGGCATTGTTTTCGCGGCGGCTCTCAAGTTGATCATTCCGTTCGTGGTCGTGATTCCGGGGATTCTTTGCTTCAACCTCTACAGCAAGGATTTGCATGCTGAGGCGATTAAAAAGAATCAAGTGACCTTGGAGGAAATGCAGAAAGACAGCGCCAAGGTCTATCCGATCACCGAGAATTTCGCTCTCACCAATCCCGAAAAGGCCCGCGAAGTTTTGGCACACAATGCCAAGATCACCTCGTCCAAGGCTGAGGTCGCGGCAACCGCCACTCCGCTGGAAATGCTCACTGCGAACACCCTTATGCTTGATGCTGCGAAAGCTGCGGAAATTAAAGAAGGCACCAAGCTCATCGGCTACGACTACGACGCAGCCTTCCCGATGCTCTTGCGCAAGCTGCTCAAGCCGGGCATCACTTGGTTTGTGTTGGCCGCCATCTTCGGCGCGGTGGTTTCTTCACTGGCATCGATGCTCAACTCGGCGTCCACCATCGCGACGATCGATATTTTCCAAAAGCTCAAACCGAAGAGCTCGCAGGACACGTTGGTCAATGTAGGCAAATTCTTCACTGTTCTTTTCGTGCTGATTTCCTGTTTGATCGCGCCCAACCTTGGTAATCCTGGTTTCGGTGGGATTTTCACCTTCATCCAAGAGTTCCAAGGTTTCATCAGCCCGGGCGTTCTCATGGTGTTCCTCTTCGGTTTCCTGGTGCCGCGCGCGCCGCGTTTCCTTGGTTGGCTCGGAATTCTGGTGAACGTCCTGCTCTACGGTTATCTCTATCTGTTCCAATCCGGAATTCCGTTCCTCAATCGCATGGCGATTTGTTTCGGTGTGGTGTTCGTGGTGATGATGGGGATCACCCTCGTGAAACCTCTCGCCAAGCCGGTGGTGTTGCCCGTCACCGATCTCATCGCATTGGAATCCTCCAAAATCGCGAAATTGGGTGGCATCGGCGTGGTGGTCTGCACGCTATTGCTCTATTTCATCTTCTGGTAACTCATCCAGTGTCCTGAAATTTCAAATCGCCCTGTTCATTTTGAACGGGGCGATTTTGTTTTGAACTCACAATTCCCAAGCTCCATGAAAATCTCTTCTTACACCGGCGGAATGGTCCAAACCAATGGCTACCTGGTTGAAACTCTTAACGGAAATTTCCTAATCGACTCGCCCGAAGGAATCGCGGATTGGATCTCGGAAAAAGGTGTGCGCGTGGATGACGTGTTGCTCACCCACCAGCATTACGATCACGTTATGGATGCTGCTGCCTTGCAGGCGGCGGGTGCGCGTTTGCATGCCTTCGCGCCCTACTCGAAAGAACTCACGCTTGAAGCCGCTGCCCGGGCCTGGGGCATGCCGATCTCGGTGACGCCGTTTGAAACCGATTATTTGTTAGAATTGGATCGCCCGCTGCCCCTCGCAGGATTGGAAATCGCCATGGCGCATGTTCCGGGGCATGCGGCGGACGCGGTTACTTTTTATTTGGCGGATGCCGGCGTGGTTTTTTCCGGTGACACCTTGTTTGCCGGATCGATAGGCCGGACGGATTTGCCCGGCGGCAGCACCGAGCAATTGCTGGAGGGAATCGGCCGCCACCTAATGACCTTGCCAGCAGAAACGCGTGTTCTATCCGGTCACGGACCAGCCACCACTATTGGCAGGGAATCGTTGGGAAATCCTTATCTTGAGTGAGGCCGTCTTCTGTTCGTAATCGACCGAGAGCGCATAGATGTCTGTGACCTTTTGGTAGAAGCGCCGTTCGCTGGAACGAATTTCCCGAATCCGTTCGAGCAATTCCTCGAAGTAGTCCCGGCCAAACACCGTGCCGCCCTGTTTGAGGCGCTCGTCGTCCATCACAAAGCCTTTGATGATGCCTTCCTTGAAGTTGGCTTCTGGAGATCGTGCCGGCATCCCCGGTGGTGTATAGGATCACGTCGCTCAAGTCACAGTTCTTCGGTTTTAAATTCGCTGTATCCTTCGTAGTAATAGCTGACATCGATGCCATTCACAAATAGGGCTCGGTCATGGATTTGATCGGTAAGGGCGTTGCGGAGCAGGGTTTTTATTTCCAAGTCTTTGACCACGCTGCGCTGCATGGCGGAGAGGTATTCTTCTCGGTCCACCATGTTCCAATCGATAACCTGTTGAATTTCCTTTTTGAGGATGAGATCCAGCCAGATGCGGGTGGCGCGGCCATTGCCCTCGCGGAACGGGTGGGCGATGTTCATTTCCACATATTTTTCGATGATTTCCTCAAAGGCGCTTTGCGGCATGGCGTCGATCGCCTGAAGCGATGGCTGAAGGTAGATTTGCGAGGCGAATCGGAAATTCCCCTTCGACATGTTCACCTCGCGGATTTTTCCGGCAAAGGCGTAGATGTCACCAAAGAGATAGGCATGAATGTAGGCGAGCCCGGCAAAGGTGCCGACTTCGGCATAGGAAATATCGCCAGAATCATAAAGCTGCTTGGCTTTCTGCTTGCTGATTTTTTCCTCTACTCGGGCGAGCTCGACTTGGTCGGTGATGTTGAGTTTGTTCTCTAAAATCATACGTCGGTTCCTTACCATGGTTCAGTCGATTGCGGCCGTGAGGGGCTGGGTGTGAATCCTTAGTTGGGGCGTCGCTCGGAAAATCCCGTCGTATCATCGTGTATGATCACGGCGGTTTGTGGGGAAGGGGAATTTCCCAATCCGGGAATCACGCGGCGGACGAGTTTCTTGAGACCGGATTCGGTTGCGTCCAGCTCGGCCTCGCCTTGGCGGAGGGCTTTTTCCCATGCGGCGGCGAAACCGGGTGCTTGTTCGCGCATCGAGCGGATGGCGATTTCATAAACCTGAAGTTGGCGTTGTTCGGCGCGGCCGGGTTTTTGTTGGAGCGCGGCGTTGTTCATTCGCAGGTTTTCATTCTGCTGCCGGAGTGACGTCAGTTCGGATTGCATGGTCTCGTTGCCGCTGGCGTTGATTTTGAGCTGGGTGTTAAGGTGGCTCTGCAAATCCTTCATTTCCGCTTCCACCCGCTTGAGTTCACGGGCAACATGGCGGCGGGCCGTGAAACCGGCTTTCCAGAGAAACGCGGCGATGAGCAAGCCGAGAAGCAGACCCCAAGTGAATGGGCTTAGTAGAACTTGAATGAAAATGTCCATGGTGTGAGTCAACGTAGATGGATAACCCTTACTTGCCAACCGGTGAATCGTCGCATTTCAAATCACCGAGAGCATACTGGATGCCATCGAGATAATACTGCAACATGCTCTTTTGTTCGTAGGTTTCGGGGCGGTGGGATGGGGAACAATAGAACACGCGGCCTTTGCCATGGGCTTTGATCCATGACACGTAGCGACGGTCTCCTTTCATGGCTTCCCCGGCCTTCGTGTCGAGGGATTTCATATCGATCTCCAGCAGCGGTCGGAAATTCTTGTCCCTGTAGGCTTTATGGAACAGGTAGGGTTCATCGAGGTGTGTGAATGGCTTCCCCTCGAAAGCTTTGAGCAAGGCATGATCCGGTTCGACCAGATTCAAGGTTAGTTCCTCCAATTTTGGATGCATCTCAAAACTGCCGCCCATCATGCTGCTGAAATCCGGAGATTCATTGAGGAAAACAATGGCACCGTGAATCGCCACTACGCCTTTGCCCTTGGCTACAAAATCGAGCAGCGATTTCTCCAGCGCCGCAGCCTTTTCCTTGCGTTGGGTTTCGCTGAGTGACTTGTCCATCGCCAGCACGTCGATGAACCAGTTCCTGTTAGGAGGCTTGGTGCAGGTGTTGTTTAAAATTACCGCGTCGAACTGCTGCAATTGATCGGGGGTGAACATTGCAGGGTCATCTGAGTGCGTTACCTCGAAAGCGCTGGTTTTTGCCAGCGTGTCGATGACCGCTTTAACATGAGGAATCACTTCGTGGCAATAACCGGTCGCCAGTGAGGCCATCAGCACCTTGCGGGGGCTTTTGGGTGCAACGCGTGGCGTTGCCGGTGCTATTCCGGCGACCTTTGCCAGCCATGCATCATCGGGTGGCTGGATCGGTGCAATTTGGGAGGTTTGGCCCAGCGCATACGAGCATAGGGCGGCGGTGGTCAGGATTAGCCATGGATGTTTCATGAGGTGAGGGTGGGTTCGCTTACGTTTTTTAGAGATCTAATTTTTCAAGGATGGGGTGATGTCAGCACCCGGGCGATGAACGCGTCCGACGCGCTTTCCGGGAGATCAATCCAAACATGGTGCGGATCACCGGGTGCGATACGGATTGGTTCACCCGCTGCATTCTCCATCCGAGTCAGCGTTTGTCGGGTGTTTCCTCCGGGCCGGATCACTTCGATCGTATCGCCGGTTTCAAAGTGGTTTTTCACCAGCACTTCCATCAAGCGGCGGCCAAGATCCCAGCCGAGTGCTTTGCCGACGTATCGCCCGCTTCCGGGCATGGAGTGGCTTTCGGAGTAATTCTGATAGGTGGCGTCCGGGTGGCGTTGGAAAAACCCGCCCGTATAGCCGCGGTTCGCCAGACCCTCAAGATCCGCTAGGACAACTGGATCAAAGGGCCGGCCGGCCATGGTGTCGTCGATCACCCGACGGTAGGCTTGGCAGCTTTTCGCCACATAAAACGGGCTTTTCGTGCGGCCTTCGATTTTTAGGGAATCGATGCCGATCTCCATCAGGCGCGGCACGTGTTCCACCGCGCGCAGATCCTTCGAGTTGAGAATATAAGTGCCGTGCTCGTCCTCCTCGATAGGCATCAACTCACCGGGGCGCTGGCTTTCCTCGATGAGGATTTCGCTATCATCATCTGCGGCAAACGATGGGGTGCTTTGATGCAATTGGTATTTCCAGCGGCATGAGTTCGTGCAGGCCCCTTGATTTGAATCCCGGCGGGTGAAATAACCAGATAGAAGACAACGGCCAGAGTATGCAATGCACAACGCGCCATGGACAAACACTTCCAACTCGATGTCCGGACATTCCTGACGGATCTCGGCGATCTCATCGAGCGTCAGCTCGCGGGAGAGAATAATCCGCGAAACACCGAGCTTCTTCCAAAAACGCACGGCCGCCCAGTTTAGTGTGTTAGCCTGAACGGATAGATGCACCGGCATTTCCGGCCATGCCTCACGGGCCATGTCGATGAGCCCGGGATCCGCCATGATCAACGCGTCCGGCTTCAGGGCGACGACCGGAGCCATGTCTTTCAAATAACTACGGACTTTCGCATTGTGGGGCAGCAGGTTGCTGACGACAAAAAACTTCTTTCCCTGCGTGTGTGCCTCGTTGATTCCCTCGCGCAATGTTTCCACGTTGCGGAACGAATTGTTTCTAACCCTCAGGCTGTAGCGCGGAAGTCCGGCATAGACGGCATCCGCACCGAAGGAAAATGCAGCACGCAACATTTCCAACGATCCCGCAGGTGCGAGAAGTTCGGGAATCTTCATGCCGTCTAGTAAGCTTCCGGGGTGCGAGCTTGCAAGCTTTGATCCACGCAAGAAAGGGAGCGTCTATGGGTCGGATGGATTCCTGAGGTTAGATCGGAGTTTTGAATCCGAATTTACTTTGATGGTCTTGGTCAGTTCGGAATGGTTGGAAATTTGTGGTGGTATTCCGCTGGCGGTTTTAAGGCCGCGGATTTCGATTTCCTCCGTCAGGCGATATGGAAACGGTCGGTTGTCCCGTGCACTCCCACCGGGCTTGCCAAAAAAAGTGATTCCTTGGAAGTTTTTCGGCTGTTTCGTGTCATTCACAAGCAACCCATCGATTCGAATCACGCGAGGCATCGAGCACGGGTAGCCAAAGTCATGGCTACCGTCGTTGTGCATGTTGAACATGACCGAGTTGCCTCTAGGCGGATTCCACTGGCAGTTGCGAATGATGACTTCGCCATCCCACGTCGATCCGAAATCCTCCCGGAACATGACGATGCTTCCGCCGTGCAGGCTGGAATTTTCGACCATTAACTTTCCTTTGCCGATGGCGTTGATGCCACCATGGCCGATCGTTGATCCACGGATGATGTAGGATCCGGAGATCCCCTGATGCACGTCCACCCGCGATAGAACACAATCTTTCACCAGAAAGTTCTTCATGAAATTGGTGGCGCTCACCCCCCAGCGGCTGCGGTCATGGATGTTTTCCATCCGGCACTTGATCATCTGAAGGTTCATCACGCAGCTGGCATGGTATCCGTAGGTGCCCATGGGAACTGGCGTGCCGGCATTACCAATTTTTTGATAGACCTTACGGCCGTCGATCACGCAATTGCGAATGATGATGTTGGCGCATTGATGTATGCTCAGGAAGCCCATGTAAGGGTAGCCAAAATTCTGTTCGCCGGTGATGCGGTGAGTGATGCCATCGACATTTGTGTTCGAGCGAGAAATCTTGATATTGCGTGACCAATAGCCGAAGTCTTCTTGACCTCCCTTCTTCAACTGTCGGGTCTGGACGGCGATGCTGGTGAAGACTCCGCCGCGAAGGGTCAGCGTTTTTGGATCGATCGGGTGTGCTTCGACGCGTGTGATGGTGCCATAATCCCAATCAATACCCCCTTCAATCGAACCATTGCGGCGGAGGATGAAAACCTCCTGTTGATTGCTGCCTGAGTTTCGATTGCCGCCTTTTCGGATGAAAATCTTGCGGTTGTTGTTTTCGACATAGACCAAGCAATCGACGGGAACTTGGATATCCAAATGTGTTTGTCCTTTGGTGAGGCGGTCGATTTGAAGTGGCACGGATTTCAGGAGAGACCGCACTTCGAAAAGCGCACGCCGGTAATTTTCCACGCCCTTGTGATCGTCGATGATGAACTTTGATGTTCCCCAGTCGGTATCGGTGGCGATGATCGCGGTGAGCGCCTGGCGGCCAAGATGATAAGCGGCATCTGGTTTTGTTCGGACTGGCAGACTGTTTTGATTGGCGTGTTCATGTGCTTTGCAGATGGCGGGCAAGTCATCCGTCACACCGTCGCCCTTAGCGCCGAAAGCTTCGTAGGTTACCACGTTTGTGGTTAAATCCGGGGTGCCAATGGCACCAGGCATGGCAGCAGCTGGGATCGCAAAACAGCAGACCACCCATCCAGCGGCGATCTTTGAAATAAAAGAGAAGATTTTCACGGAGAATGGGTTGAAGCTTAGCTGGATACGGTTTTGTTTGATGGTTTTTTCAATTCACGAATCGTCAAAACAAGAGAATATGCGGAGTGAATGAAAATATATACGCACCTAATGGAATTGCTGCATTACGGCCATGTGATATTTTACGGGTGTGTGGTTTTCGCTGGGACGCGTGAATGACATGCAGATCCCGACTGCGAGTTTTCATAGATACTCAGCAAGCTACAGGCCCGTGGCTCTGCGCGTCCTTATTTATGAAGAATCACTTACAGGAATGGGCTTCCTCTGAAATATTTCGGCATCGTAAATTTTGGACGCTGCTAGTCTGGGTGATACCGGGATTGTCCATTTTAGTTGGATTCTTGGTGTGGTTCCCTGGTGCTGGCCGATTTTCCAAATCCCTTCCGCTAGTATCAGATGCGATTTCTCAAAAAGGATCTCCCTGGTTTAGAAATCATGATGATCAATCTGGCCGTGATATTCATTCCATACCTGTAACCATTGGTCGTTTTTTGGACAAAAACCGTTCATTTTCTGACCGCCGAATGGATGCACAACGACTGCTTTCATTAAAGACTCCTGATGCCTTGCAAGCCCTGTTGGATGGGTTTGGTCAGGAACAAGGTGAAAACCGAAGATTCCTCGGGTTGCTGATGGGTAATGCTCGCGATCCAGTATTTGAAAATGCGCTGATATCGTTGTTAGAAACGGGTGATGATGCTGACGCTTCCGTCGCGATTCGCTCATTAGCTGCGATAGGTGGAGCATCAAACCTTAAAATTCTCAATGAAATCATGAAGGATGACGCATGGCCGGATGCACTCCGCGCTGAAGCCGCATTGGAACTGCTCAACACAGGCAACGTGTCAGATGCCCTGTCCGCTGTCTCCGGTTTGTCCATCATTGGCGGAGACTCGAGTGCTGACAAACTTGCCGAAATCATGCGCGAGACTCAGTATCCTGAGAATCTGAGATTGGAGGCGGCTCTTGGGCTTGGTGTCATCGGCACGCCTAAGGCGGGCAACGCACTTGCGACGGCATTCTTGTTGTTTCCGGATCCTGAAATTCACTCTCAACTTCTCGACAGCCTCGGGTGTTTCCCATTTCCCCTCATCGAAAAGACTTGGACTGAATACTTGGCTGCGCCTGCCACGTCGGATGAGCTTCGCTGTGTAGCAGCAGAGGCTCTTGCTAGATCGACACCCGAAGCCGTGCCCTATCTTCGGGATCTTGTGGCGAAAGACCGTGATTCTGATGTGCGAGAGATGGCGGCTTGGGCGATCTCGGCACATGGCAGCGATGGAAAGTCTGGTCCTCAATTAGCAGAGATGGCAGTAACGGAACCGGATCAGGACGTGCGACGTAGGATTTATGAAGCGTTGCTCAATCAGGCGGAAAACCCGGTGGATTCCCTGCTTCCTGTAATTCGGGGCGAAACGGACATCGCCGCACGTGTTGCCGCATACAACGCCGTTGGAGATGCAGTGAGAAGAAGCGGATTACCCTCTTTGACTAACGAGTTCGATACTCAGATGGTTCCGGAATTGACCCGTATCGCTTTGTCTCCGGGCATTCTTAATCTGCGGATGCGGGCGGTTTTTGCCTTGCGCCGTGCCGGGACACCCGCAGCCCGTGAGGCACTGGCTGAGATTTCCATGACGCCATCGAAACAGATCGCGCAGACCGCAATGAATGGGCTGCGTCAACCCACACAAAATCAAATGGAAGGAGAAGAATGATGAAAACGATCAAATTAATAGGACCGATATCACTGGCATTCGCGTTGTTTTTTACAAGCAACCTGGCAGAAGCGCAAAAACTCTCTTGGAAAGTTGCCATAACTCCAGCGGGAGGTGGCACTGTGGAGTGGCAAACTTCCTCTCCCGCAGCCACGGGAATCTTCAGTAAATCAGGCACTCTGACTTTCGACAAGGGCGCATACGTTGATCTCACCTTCAAGACGAATGCCGGTTATCGACTCACGAATGTTGTGAAAAATCTCGATCAGTGGCTAGATTTTTTGGATGACAACAATCACTATCAATTTGGTCCAGTGTCAAATCCGCATGTGATCGCTGTTGTTTACGCAGTGGATACTCCTGTCGGTGATTTCAATCTCGCTTACCCAGATGGGAAAGCGCCCATGATCGCCGATGTTACTGGAAATTACCAAGGTGTCACCGCAGACAGCCGAGATTATGACGTCGATGTCGCCATGGACGAAGCAGGAAAGCTCAGTGCCATTGGTACCGTGGATGGGATTGTCCCGAAAAACGGCGGTCCCATTCAAGGCGCGGTGGGGACGATCAAAACCGTCAACAATACACCGACAGCACAGGGGAGTGGCTCTTTTACAGGCACGATGGATGGGGAAGTGCTTACGGCTAAAGGTGCAGGAACTGGCAAGCCATTGGAGTTTCAAAATGCAGGTGCTGACTTAGTTAGCGTCACAGGAACCGGTTCCGGTTCGGCTAAGGTGGCTGATGAATCATACTCCGCCAAACCCACTACGGCATCCCACCCGTTGACTGATGAAGAAAAAAGCAATCTAGCCAAAGAATGGGATTTGAAACTGGCGATCCGAGAAATCACCAATCCGAAAACAGGCAAGAAATCGTTTGTTTCGTCTTCGACTCTTAATTTGCCCAACGGAGAAAAAACTTTCTTCAAAGAGAGAGCAGTGACCTATACCATCAAAAATGGCTATACGATTAGTTTTGCCAAAGGGGTGAAACTCGACGAAGCGGGTAATCCTATTCTGGATCCTAAAAACCAAAAACCTGTGATCGATTCCAAGAGCAGCGTCAAGGTGACTAAAATGAAAATGGCCGGCTCGCAAAGCAACTGGACGGTCACTGATGGTGTGATCAACTACGCTTTCTTGGGACAAAAAGGAATTGGCAAACTAGCGGATTTCGCAAGTGCGGTGGAGCAGCCTGAAGTTGAAGGGATGACGTCTAATCGATCAATCATTGAGTGATCATGTCCGAAATTGTGCTAAATCCATCATTTCCATTACATCACAAGCGTCCGGTTGTAACTACCACAAATTCAATTGGTTATGATCCGAAGTGATAAAAGTTCCGTGGTCAGTTTCCATAAGTAGTTCATTTAGAGTGACTTTCTCGAACGGGTGAACGCTCAAAA
>Ga0247843_1001272_pt1 | contig 52455 bp, 40 predicted proteins | sample LaCruzMarch2017__FD_192420 | JGI IMG/M metagenome (GOLD analysis project Ga0247843, IMG submission 192420) | Freshwater microbial communities from meromictic Lake La Cruz, Castile-La Mancha, Spain - LaCruzMarch2017_8m | ecosystem: Environmental > Aquatic > Freshwater > Lake | place: Spain...
TGCGGATACATCCGCGCGCGATAGGCCCGTAGCTCAGGTGGTTAGAGCGCACGCCTGATAAGCGTGAGGTCGGCAGTTCAACTCTGCCCGGGCCTACCATTCATTTGGCGCACCACCTTCGACACGCACAGCCGGCGCCTGAAGCCATTCGGGTGGATCGGGGCCATAGCTCAGTTGGGAGAGCGCGTGCTTTGCAAGCATGAGGTCGTCGGTTCGATCCCGTCTGGCTCCACCAACCTTTGCGCTTCGGGTGGCAGGCGAGCTTCCGCGCGTGATGCGCAGGAGGTTGTCGTGCCGAAGCTGCCTGAACAGCGAGGGCTGACTGGTTGGAATGTCGTTGTAACGGCTCGCAGAAGATCAAGTTTCGCCGTGCCCGCGCCTTTTATGAGGCAGGCGCAGCGATCTATTTGACATCGTGAAGGAGGGTTCGCCCGCCGCGTTAGCACGCGGTTACAGGGCAATCCGGAATATCATCTAGCGAGTACCCATGACGGGTGAAGCGTTGTCTTCACCGTGCATGGACGCTGAGCAATCTCAAGTAACATAAGGGCATTCGACGGATGCCTTGGCGTTGAGAGGCGATGAAGGACGTGGCACGCTGCGATAAGCTGCGGGGAGGGGCGAGCACCCTTTGATCCGTGGATCTCCGAATGGGGAAACCCACCTTCGAAGCTGGGGATCAGAGTCCGTATCGAAAGATGCGGGCTTCGGTTTCCAGCTTCAAAAGAAGGTATTATTTGCTGAATACATAGGCAAATAAAGCAAACCCGGGGAAGTGAAACATCTCAGTACCCGGAGGAAAGGACATCAACCGAGACTCCCGTAGTAGTGGCGAGCGAACCGGGACCAGGCCAGTGCCTTGTCGAAATCAATGCGAACGCGTTGGAAAGCGCGGCCTTAGCGGGTGACAGCCCCGTAGCAGTACAATCAGACAAGGCCTCGAGTAGGGCGGGACACGTGTAATCCTGTCTGAACATGGGGGGACCACCCTCCAAGCCTAAGTACTCCTCAACGACCGATAGCGAACTAGTACCGTGAGGGAAAGGTGAAAAGATCCCCGACGAGGGGAGTGAAACAGATCCTGAAATCGGATGCCTACAAGCAGTCGGAGCCCGCAAGGGTGACGGCGTACCTTTTGTATAATGGGTCAGCGACTTCATGTGGCGAGCAAGCTTAAGCCGATAGGTGTAGGCGCAGCGAAAGCGAGTCTGAATAGGGCGTCGAGTTCGTCGCATGAGACCCGAAACGTGGTGATCTACCTATGAGCAGAGTGAAGGTGCAGTAACATGCACTGGAGGCTCGAACCCTTGTCTGTTGAAAAAGACTGGGATGACTTGTTGGTAGGGGTGAAAGGCCAATCAAACCACGTGATAGCTGGTTCTCCGCGAAAACTATTTAGGTAGTGCGTCAGATGATTGCTCCAGGGGGTAGAGCACTGGATGGACTAGGGCCGTTCACCGCGGTACCAAATCCAACCAAACTCCGAATACCTGGAAGTTCAGTCTGGCAGACAGACGGCGGGTGCTAACGTCCGTCGTCAAGAGGGAAACAACCCTGACCTACAGCTAAGGTCCCCAAGTAATGGCTAAGTTGTGAACGATGTGATCGTGCTTAAACAACCAGGAGGTTGGCTTAGAAGCAGCCATCCTTTAAAGAAAGCGTAACAGCTCACTGGTCAAGCGCAGTTGCGCGGAAGATGTAACGGGGATTAAGCCATTCACCGAAGCTTAGGGCTCGCAAGAGCGGTAGCGGAGCGTTCCGTAAGCCTGTGAAGCCGTGTCGTGAGGCATGGTGGAGGTATCGGAAGTGAGAATGCTGACATGAGTAGCGATAAAGAGGGTGAGAGACCCTCTCGCCGAAAGACCAAGGGTTCCTGTTCAATGCTAATCAGAGCAGGGTTAGTCGACCCCTAAGGCGAGGCCGAAAGGCGTAGTCGATGGGAATCAGGTTAATATTCCTGAACCAGTGAGAATGTGACGAATGCCGGAAGTGGTCAGAGGTTATCGGATTCTGATGGCCGCCTAGGCGTTCCAGGAAATAGCTCTCACAGAGATCGTACCCGAAACCGACACAGGTGGTCAGGTAGAGCATACCAAGGCGCTTGAGAGAACTGCTGTTAAGGAACTCGGCAAATTACCCTCGTAACTTCGGGAGAAGAGGGCCTTGTCTCTGGGCAACCAGGGGCGAGGGGCACAAACCAGAGGGTGGCGACTGTTTATCAAAAACACAGGGCTCTGCGAAGCCGCAAGGCGACGTATAGGGTCTGACTCCTGCCCAGTGCCGGAAGGTTAAGAGGAGGCGTGCAAGCGCTGAATCGAAGCCCCGGTGAACGGCGGCCGTAACTATAACGGTCCTAAGGTAGCGAAATTCCTTGTCGGGTAAGTTCCGACCTGCACGAATGGAGTAACGACTTCCCTACTGTCTCGACAGCAGACTCAGCGAAATTGAATTCTCCGTGAAGATGCGGAGTTCCCGTGGCTAGACGGAAAGACCCTGTGAACCTTTACTGCAGCTTCGCTGTGGCGTTATCGACGGTATGTGTAGAATAGGTGGGAGGCTTTGAACCATGGGCGCCAGCTCGTGGGGAGCCGACGTTGAAATACCACCCTTACTTTCGGTGACGTCTAACCTCGACCCGTGAAACCGGGTCAGGGACCCAGCGTGGCGGGCAGTTTGACTGGGGCGGTCGCCTCCTAAAGAGTAACGGAGGCGCGCGATGGTAGGCTCAAGCCGGTCGGAAATCGGCTGTTGAGTGCAATGGCATAAGCCTGCCTGACTGCGAGACTGACAAGTCGAGCAGAGTCGAAAGACGGTCATAGTGATCCGGTGATCCTGCGTGGAAGGGTCATCGCTCAACGAATAAAAGGTACTCCGGGGATAACAGGCTGATACCGCCCAAGCGTCCATAGCGACGGCGGTGTTTGGCACCTCGATGTCGGCTCATCACATCCTGGGGCTGGAGCAGGTCCCAAGGGTATGGCTGTTCGCCATTTAAAGTGGTACGTGAGCTGGGTTCAGAACGTCGTGAGACAGTTTGGTCCCTATCTACCATGGGTGTTGGAAACTTGAGAGGATTTGTCCCTAGTACGAGAGGACCGGGATGAACGCACCTCTGGTGCACCTGTCGTGGCGCCAGCCGCGCAGCAGGGTAGCTATGTGCGGACGGAATAAACGCTGAAAGCATCTAAGCGTGAAATCCCCCTCAAAACGAGGTTTCCCTCGAGAGCCGTAGTAGACCACTACGTTGATAGGCCAGGTGTGGAAGAGCCGCGAGGCTTGAAGCTAACTGGTACTAATCGCTCGATAGACTTGAAAATTGCACAGTGCTCCATGCATGGCGACGACGACGTTCGCTCATGCTTTCTCTTGGAAGAATGGCACCCCTGAAATGGGGTTCCCATATAAGGTGGGAAGACGATACGCCCGACTTGGGTGCTCTCTAGATGATATTCTGATGGCGATAAGCTCCCTCATGGGGAGCATTGTGTTCATGCGGGCCGCGCCGAGCTGGTGGCTATGCCGGGGGGTCCCCACCCGATCCCATCCCGAACTCGGTCGTTAAGTCCCCCAGGGTCGATGGTACTACGTCTTAAGGCGTGGGAGAGTAGATCGCTGCCGGCTCTGCGCGGCCCGCATTTCACACACGCTCATCGCCTCCAAACCCTCCCTCCGCCAGCGCCGTAAGGCGCAACCCTTCCAGATCACAAACCCTCCATATCGCACGACGTTTCGTCGTATCGCTGCGCGCAAGACTGCGTCTGCCGATGCTTCGCGCGTCGCGCACCGGCCCGCCGATTTTGCAGTGTGCCATTCACTGTGTTCGCTTACCGGCCCTTGGCCGAGGTCTGTCATCCTGAGCGGCTTGCAAAAGCCCCGTTTCATCCTCTTGTCCGGCGGCGGCCGCCGCCGGCGTCGCAGACCGTTGCGCATCACGCGCCGTGGGCTCCGTCTCGGCGCGCAGATCTTCCTCGTGCTGTTCGCCTCTGGCCCTGTCCTGCGGCTCGAACTCGCCACAGCCCTGCAGGCAGCGTCCGAAAAGGTCGCCGCATGGACGGCGCGCGCTAGGCGGGACGCTTCGCCCCGAATCGGCACCATGCAATCTTCAGCCGAAAGCATCCGCCTGCAAGTCATCGACGGCGACACCGTCAAAGTGCGCGGCACGAACGAACGCGTCCGGCTGGACAACATCGACACACCCGAAGCGGGCGAGCGCGCGCAGTGCGCCGCAGAACGCGCCGCCGCCGCCGCCGCGACTGTCGCGTTGCGCCAACTGATCAGCCGCGCCGGAAGCGTCGAGGTGAATCGCACCGGTCGGGCCGACAAGTACGGACGCACCATCGGTTTCATCCGCCTCGACGGGGATGATTTCGGTCGCCTGATGATAGCTGCAGGACATGCGCGCGCCTGGCAGGGCCACCGACAACCCTGGCGCGCGCTTGACGGCACCCTGCTGAAGTAAAGTCACGGCGTTCAGCCGTCCAAAAGAAAAACGGGCGCGCCGCTGTCGCAACGCGCCCGCTGGTCATCGCCGGAGCGATGTTTTGTCAATCAGGTCGGGCGCGCGCCGCCGAAGCAGTTCGGTCCCTTCAGGTAGCCGTCGATCAGACCGAGGGTCTCGGTATGCCACTCCGGCCACCAGGGCAGCTGGTGCCACATGTCCTTGATCTCATGGTACTCCACGCGCTTGCCGGCGCGCTTCATGGCGTCGGCGAAGAGCCGACTGTGCACCGTGTCAGCCTGACGGTCGCGGTCACCATGATACAGCATGATCGGAATGTTGGCCTGCGCCACATTGGCGAGGGGGCTCATGCCGTCCACGGTCCAGCCCTGAAGCTGACGCTGGATGCGGTTGGCGCCCCACTCGAGCTTGATGCGATTGAGATCGGACACGCCCGCGCCCGAAATAGCACAGCGATAGGGGCTGTTGGGACGCACGCTCGCCGCGATCGCGGCGAACCCGCCGTAAGAGTAGCCGAAAATCGCCATCCGGTTGGGGTCGGCGATGCCTTGCGACACCAACCACGCTGCAGCGTCGTCGTTGTCGTCAGACATCTTCTGTCCCCACTCGCGGTCGCCGGCTTTCCAGAGCGCCATGCCCCATCCGCGGGACCCGCGGAACTGAGGCTGGATGACCGCATAACCACGCGTCGCGAGGAACTGCGTCCAGCCGCTGGGATCCCACTCGAGGAAATCACGCGACCAAGGTCCGCCGTGCGGCAGGACGACGGTTGGAATCCGACCGTGGACGGCCCTGTCATAGCCGGGCGGCAACGTGAGGAATGCCGGAATGTTCAACCGGTCGCGTGCAGGGAAGTTGACGAACGTGGATTCGCCGAGCTTGGAGGATTCCAGAGTCGGACGTTCCCGCCCGAGCAGACGCAGATCGCGACCGTTCGTCAGGACGAAGTATGATGGAGAGTGCTTGGGGCTGGAGACCACCACGATCGCGCGGCCGTGCCGGCGATCGAGATTGCCGCGGAAGTCGACGTCCTGTCCGGGAAACCGCTGCTGGAGCGAGCGTTGGATGGGCCCCCAATGGTCGTCGACGAAGATCTCCTGCTGTGAGGGTCCGTTCACGATGTAGGACGCTGGGCCCACGACAGCCTTGGTCGCCCAGTCATTGTTGGGACGGACTGCGGCGAGATCGTAGGTCGGCGAGGAAAACGCAGGCTGGGGATCCCAGGTGCGCGAGGCGATGTCGTAGATCCGGATCGAACTGAAGTTGCCGTCGCGATTGGACGCCACATATAGCTTGTTCGGGTTGGGATCGTAAAAGCCAAGCGGCTGCAGGGTGAGGCGGTTGCGGATCTCGTAGGTGAGTTCCGGGTGACGCTCCCACGCGCCCGACTGCCGGTTGCGGATTTCTCGGTGAACGGTCCAGTCCCCCCCCTCGCTCTCAAGGATCTCCTTCACCATCAGCGCGCCGTCGCGGTGATCGACGGTCAGCAAGGACTCGTTGTCGCCGATACGCGCCACGCGCTCGGAGCGCATCGTGGCGGCGTCTAGCGACAAGATTTCTTCGGCGCCGCGCGGGTTAGTCCGCGCGATGAGATAGCGGTTCGGGTCCGACAGATTGCCCGCCTGAACGATGGAGAAGTCCACGCCGAGCGACTCGTTGTCGCCACGGCCCGCACTCGCACTGAACTGCTGGTCGATATTCTTGCCTTCAAGGTCGGATACCGCGGCAATCACCGTGAACGTCTTCAACTGGCCGAAAGTCAGCGGCTGATCCATGAAGATCAGAACCCGGCTGTTGCCCAAGAAGCTGACGCTGCGGGGCCGGTTGCGGGCGGATGGAATGCCCACGGGCGGCGCGTTCAGATCATCGACCTTCCAGATCGTCACCACCGGCCAGCGCTGGCCCGGGGCCGACATGAGGCCCGCGATGTGTTTGCCGTCGGGACTGATGGTCACGCCGGTGATGGCCGGATGACGCGCAATCTGTTCGATGGGCAACGGCGTGGTCTGAAGGGGCTGTGCGACCGCCGGCAAGGAGAAAGTCGCCGCGGCCAACAGGGCCGCAAGGCCAAACCCTCTGAAGCGCATGAGACACCTATGATTATCGCCCCGTGCAGGTTAGCGGGGGCCGATAGCGTGCAGCATGCGCAAGCCCGGAGTACAGTCAATCCGGCAGATGTCTAATACCGCAGCGCCGTCTCTCACGTCCTCGGTGAGTATGGCCAATTGGTCACATTGGGGCGCCGATGTGTCGAAATATGCATCGCGCGGGTTGATCGCGGCGACTTTGCGGCATTAGCTTTTGCAAAATCGTTACGGAACGATGAATCCCGCCCGTTCCAGGCTCGCCCTGGTCCAGAATAGCGGGAAATAACGGTCTCGGATTGGATGCAGGGGAACTAAATGTCCAACATTAAGAAGAGCTTTTGGCTGACCACAGCCTTGACTGCTGCGGTGGCGGGCTTCTCGCCGGCCATGGCTCAACAGACGGAGCCCACGCCGGTTCCGGCTCCCGCGGCGGCCGAAGAGGAAGAAGCGGCGAACCAAGCAATCGTCGTCACGGGCTCACGCATTCGTCGCGACGACTTCACCTCGTCCTCGCCGGTGCAGATCATCACCCAGGAATCAGCGACCCTCGAGGGCCTGATCGACACCACAGACATCCTGCAATCGACCGCGATCGCAGCCGGCTCCTTCCAGACCAACAACCAGCTCACGGGCTTTGTCACGACTGGCGGCCCCGGCGTGAACACGATCTCGTTGCGCGGCCTTGGCGAACAGCGCACGCTGGTCATCATGAACGGCCGCCGTGCGGGCCCCGCAGGTACGCGCGGCCAGGTTGGCGCGGTCGACCTGAACGTCATCCCGAGCTCGATCATCGAGCGGATTGAAATCCTGAAAGACGGCGCGTCCTCGATCTACGGTTCGGACGCCCTCGCCGGTGTCGTCAACCTGATCACCCGCACGAACCTCGACGGCGGCGAGATCAGCGCGCGCGGCACGATCAGCGAGGAAGGCGGCGGCAACCAGTACCGGATCGACGGCTCCTACGGCAAAGTCTTCGATCGCGGCTACTTCAACGTCTCGGCCGAGTACTTCAAGCAGAATGTTCTGCGTCGCGGCATGCGTGACGACACAGCCTGCGCAGCGGACTACCTGTTCCGCGCCAGCAATGGCGTGCGGATCGACTTCAACGACGTCGATACGGGCCAGTTCAAGTGCTACAACCTTTTCGCGAACGCTCTGCGCACCGAGTTCGGCGATCTGATCTATGAGCGTCCCGGCATCACCTATCCGACGGCCGCGCAGGGCAACAACGATCCCGTCGTCGGCATGGCGCGCCAGAACCGCGCCGGCTTCCCGGCCACGTTCCCCTACTCGAACTTCGAGTTCAGCGAGTACGATCGCGCTTCCATCCTGAGCCCGGTCGAGCGCTACACAGTGTTCGCCACCGCAGGCTTCGACGTCACCTCGAACATCGAGGCCTACGGCGAGTTCCTGTACAACAATCGCCAGTCGGAACAGTTTGGCGTCCGTCAGTTCTTCCCAAGCGTGAGCGCGGCGAACCCGGGCAACGTGCGTCCAGATACCGGGCTGCCATTCGCCTCCATCCTGCCGATCATCCCGCTCAAGTCCGACAACAGTCAGGAAGTGGACTATCTGCGCGCGGTCGTCGGGCTCAAGGGCAACTTCGGCGGCTTCCTGGAAGGCTGGAACTGGGACATCTACGGCCAGTATTCGAAGTCTGACGGCAGCTACACAAACGACATCATCTATAATGACCGCGTGCTCGCGGTGACGGGGGCTGCGGCCTGCAACCAGGCGGCGATCACGATCTCAGGCGGGCAGTGCTCCAGTCTTCCGGGCGGCGTGCCGTGGACCTCACGGCGCGTTCTCGCCGGCGACTTCAACGCGGCCGAGCGAGCGTTCCTCTTTACGCAGGAGACTGGAAACACCACGTACGAGCACATGTACATCGAAGGCTCGGTGGCCGGTGAACTCTTCCAGCTTCCGGCTGGCGGCGTCGGCGCGGCGGCGGGCTTCCAAATCCGCAGCGAGGAAATCGACGACACGCCCGGCGCCAATGCGCGCAACTCCAACCTGTGGGGTTCTACTTCGGCGGGCCGCACGACCGGTTCGGACGACATCAACGAAGCGTTCGCCGAAGTGGAAATCCCGATCCTCAAGGGCGTGCCGGCGTTCGAATCGCTCACAGTCAACGTGTCGGGTCGGTACTCGGACTACGAAAGCTACGGTTCGTCAGACACCCACAAGGTCGGCGTGAACTGGCAGATCATCCCGTCCTTCCGCATCCGCGCGGCGCAAGGCACCAGCTTCCGGGCGCCGGCGTTGTATGAGCTGTATCTGGCGAACCAGACCGGCTTCCTTGGGCAGGCGACGGTCGATCCCTGCGTGAACTGGCAGGACAGCGCCAACCCGCGTATCTTCGCCAACTGCTCCGCTGCCGGCGTGCCCTCTGGCTACACGACCGCCGGCACCTCGAGCGCCACAATTGTGACGGGTGGCGGTGCGGGGGTCCTCGAGGCCGAAACAGGCGAGTCGAAGACGATTGGCATCGTATGGACGCCAAGCTTCCTCGATCTCAATATCGCGCTCGATTACTTCGAGATCTCGGTTGAGGATGAAGTGCGCACCTTCGGCGCCGCCAACATCGCGTTCCAGTGCTACGACTCGCCATCGTTCCCGAACGACCCGTTCTGCTCGCTGATCACGCGGAACAACAACCCGGCGGCGTGGAACCCGGTCACGGGTGGTCAGGGCTTCCAGATCGCCAACATCAATAACAGCTACGTTAACGTGGCGAGCCAGGAGAACCGGGGCATCGACCTCGCGATCCGGTATCGTCAGAAAACGGGCGTGGGCGATTTCACCCTCACAGGTCAGTTCACCTGGCAGCTGGAAGACGTCGTCAACCTCCTAGGCGGCGTTGAGGAAGACGAGAACGGCGGCACGTTCAACTACGGCGGCCCCGACTTCACCGGCAACATGGAACTGCGCTACGATCGTGGCGACTGGACGGCCCAGTGGTCGATGGACTTCATCGGCAAGGGCTCGGACACGGAGTTCTTTGGCGGGGACGTGTTCAACAGCTCCCGTTACCGGAACATCCCGGCAGGCGACCCTGGCAACATCCCGGTTTACTACAAGCAGTACACCGAGTTCACGGCATACCATGACTTGACCCTGCGTCGTCGCTTCGATGACTGGTCGGTCCAACTCGGCGTGATCAACATGTTCGACGAGCGTCCCCCTAGCCAGTCGGCAGGCCAGTTCCGCATCGGCACCGCCGCGCTGAACGCCTATGACGTGGTCGGTCGCCGCGGCTTCGTCGCGGTCTCCAAGCGCTTCTAGGCCGGGGCGCGGACACAACTGCATCGAGGGCGGCGGGGAAACCCGCCGCCCTTTTTGCTTGTCGTAAGGCGTTCACGGATTTCGTCGCCCGGGCGCGCAATTCCTGTTGACCGCCCGCGTCCGAACGCGCATACACCCGCCCTTCGTCGGCGCAGACCCCGGCGAAGCACCCATGACGCGGGGTGGAGCAGCCCGGTAGCTCGTCAGGCTCATAACCTGAAGGTCGTCAGTTCAAATCTGGCCCCCGCACCCAACTCTACACACCGAGGTAGCGACCCAAAGGCCCCGCCGGCGCGACCCCGGCGGGGCCTTTTCGTTCGCAGCGGCGCGCGTGATGCGATCCCGTGCGCGCGCCTCACCGCACCATGCTGGACACAAAGCCCGATCCGCTGGACTTGCGGGCACTGGCCCCGTAAGCGTGCCGATGGAGCGGCGAGGGCGGCGTGTCGGGCGAGAAAGAACGGGTCCCACAAGACACGCCGCGGCCCGTCATCGTCGCCGGCAACCGCGCCGTTCGCGTCCATGACGACTGAATTGTTCCTCGCGCTGGAACGCCGCGCGTTGGGTCTCTTCGAGGCTTGGCTCGATGTGCCCGAGGCGGCGCGTGACGCCTGGCTCAAGACCGCGACGGCGCACAACAGCGACCTGAACGCCGCGCTCGCGCGCCTGATTGCGGCGCACGCTCATGCCACGATGCTCCCGACCGTACCGCCTGAAGCAGGCGCGCTCCAGGAAAGCGCGCCGCCGGACCGGATCGGGGTTTACCGGATCGTCGCGCCGATAGGGCGCGGCGGCATGGGCATGGTCTATCGCGCCGAGCGCGACGATGGGCTGTTTGCACAGACCGTCGCCATCAAGATCATTCGGCCCGGCATCTTCTCGCCGCGCGCCGCGCAACAGTTCGCGCGCGAGCGGCAAATCCTCGCGGGTCTGCAGCATCCCGCCATCGCGCGGCTCTACGACGGCGGCGCCACGCCGGAGGGCCTTTCGTATTTCGTGATGGAGTTGATCGAAGGCGCGCCGATAACCCAGCACTGCGAGGAGATGGACCTTGATCTGCGCGCCCGCGCGGGGCTCATGACGAGGCTCTGCGACGCCGTGCAGTTCGCGCACCAGAACCTCGTCGTGCACGCCGACCTCAAACCCAGCAATGTCCTGGTCGAACGCGCGCACGGGCCGAAATTGCTCGACTTCGGCATTTCGCGGCTTTCAGATGGAAGCGACGGCAGCGAAGGCGAACGCAGCGGACTGTCGCCGGCCTTCGCCAGCCCGCAGCAGCGCGCCGGCGCCTCCGCGACGCCTGCCGACGACATCTACGCCCTGGGCCGGTTGCTGGAAGAACTGACTCACGCTTTGCCGGTTGGCCCCGAACTCGCGGCCGTCATCTCGCGGGCGCGTGCCGACGACCCGGGGGACCGATACGCAACGGCAGGCGCGCTTGGAGTGGACTTGCGCCGCTGGCTTGCGGGCGAACCGGTGCTGGCGCTGCCTGAAAGTCACTGGCGTACTGCGACGATGTTCGTGCGCCGTCACCGCTTGGCGACGGTTTTTGCGGCGAGCGCTGTGTTGGCGCTTGCAGGCGCGGCGGCGCTATCGACGACACTCTATCTGCGCGCCGAAGCGCGGTTCACCGAAACCCGCGAGATGTCACGTTTTCTCCTGGACGAGGTCGTCGCCGCGCTTCAGCCGATACCGGGGAGCGGAGAGCTGCGTCGCCGCATCGCAGGGCGCGCGCAGGCATCGCTGGAGCGACTGAGCCGGGTGCCGGGCGCCTCGGCGGATCTTGAGGCGGAAACCGCGCGCGCATACGCGCGTGTCGGCGAGATATTGACGGCGTCTGAACTGCGCGACGTGCAGGACTCCGGCGCGCTGGGTGCGAAATCCCTTGAACGCGCGGAGGCTTTGCTTGCTTCGATGACGACGCGGCGGCCGGAGCGCGCCGACCTGCGGCTCGCGCTTGCGGAGACGCGCGTGGCGCGCGCGCGCCACCTCGCCGTGGATGCGGCTGACGGACCGCGCGCGAAAGCCTTGCTCGATTCCGCAAACGCTCTCTTGGCGGCGGCGGACGTGCGTGCGTTTGATCCCTTTGCGTGCGCCCTCTTGCAGCTTGAGTCCGACGTTACGCGGGGAGATGTCTTCTACCACGCTGCAGCGTATACTGAGACGCTGGCCCTGATAGAGCCGGCATTGCGCCGCGCTGAGACCATCGTGCCGCGCGACCCGCGTGAGCGTACAGAGATAGCGCTCAAAATGGACCGGATGTGGGCGCATGTCGGTGACGCGCGTTGGTATGGGTTCGATGACAAGCGCGGCGCACTTCAGGCTTACAGAAGTTCTCTCAAGGCCCTGGAGGACGCGCGCGCAGACAGCGATGTGCGGGTCGTGAGGCGGGAGGCGTACGCGGCGTACAATGTCGCCAGCACGCTCTTCGAACTCGGCGAAAGGGACGCAGCACTCGCCATGATGGCGCGGGCGATGGAGCGCGCTCGGCGCATGCGCATCTTCGACAACAGCGTCATCGCCCGTCATCAGGAGGAGATCGTCCGTCTGGAGTATGCGCTCGAGCTGCAGGCGGTCGGACGGATCCGGGAAGCAAAGATTCACGCGCAGCAGACGTTGGCGGGTCGGCGTGAAACCATCGCTCTCGCCCCCGATAGTTATCAGGTCTTGCGAGCGCTTCCCGTCGCGCTGCGCGGTGTCGGCGAACTCTACCGCGACAACGGGGAGCTAGCGGAAGCCTGCAGGATGTTCCGCGAGGCGCAGGCGCTCTGGCGCGATGCGGCGCGGCGCGGATTGCTTTCGGAGTTTGACCGGACAACCGATGTTGTCCTGATCGAGCGTCGCGTGGAGGCTTGCAGGCCCTGAGATGCGACCCAGGACGGTCCACCACGGCGATGCAAGTTGAGCATCACGGAGCGCGATGGGCGCTTGCGCCGCACGCGCCGCTCCCGGTCAACGGCCCATGGACGAGGCGGGGCGGCGGGCCGCTGAAATCATATAAAGACTTCTTTATATCTTTATTGCCCGCCGCCGCGGACCCTGCTAGACGCTCCCGCACATCAGGAGTTTCATATGTCCGTCCAGCTGGCCGAAGGGCCGAACCACGTCGTCCGCGACCTCTCGCTCGCCGAGTTCGGCCGCAAGGAAATCAGCCTCGCCGAGAGCGAAATGCCGGGCCTCATGGCCACGCGCGAAGAGTACGGCGCGAGCCAGCCGCTGAAGGGCGCGCGCATCGCCGGCTCCCTGCACATGACCATCCAGACCGCCGTGCTGATCGAGACGCTGAAGCATCTCGGCGCCGATATCCGCTGGGTCTCGTGCAACATCTATTCGACGCAGGACCACGCCGCCGCCGCCATCGCCGCCGCCGGCATTCCGGTGTTTGCGTGGAAGGGCGAGAGCCTCGTTGACTACTGGGACTACACCGCGCGCCTCTTCGACTGGCATGGCGGCGGCAGCCCGAACATGATCCTCGACGACGGCGGCGACGCCACGATGTACGTCCATCTCGGCCTGCGCGCCGAGAACGGCGATACCGCCTTCCTCGACAAGCCGGGTTCGGAAGAAGAGGAAGTCTTCTTCGCGCTGCTGAAGAAGAAGCTCGCCGAAAAGCCGAAGGGCTATTTCGCGGGCCTCGCGGCGGCCATCAAGGGCGTCTCGGAAGAGACGACCACGGGCGTGCACCGTCTCTACATCATGGCCAAGGAAGGCAAGCTGCTCTTCCCGGCGATCAACGTGAACGACAGCGTGACGAAGTCGAAGTTCGACAACCTCTACGGCTGCCGTGAATCGCTCGTCGACGGCATCCGCCGCGGCACCGACGTGATGATGTCGGGCAAGGTGGCGATGGTTGCGGGCTATGGCGACGTGGGCAAGGGCTCGGCGGCGTCGCTGCGCCAGGCCGGGTGCCGCGTGCTGGTGTCCGAAATCGATCCGATCTGCGCGCTGCAGGCGGCGATGGAAGGCTATGAAGTCGTGACCATGGAAGACGCCGCACCCCGCGCCGACATCTTCGTCACCGCCACCGGCAACAAGGACGTCATCACCATCGAGCACATGCGCGCGATGAAGGATCGCGCCATCGTCTGCAACATCGGCCACTTCGACAACGAAATTCAGGTCGCCGCGCTCAAGAACCACAAGTGGACGAACATCAAGCCACAGGTCGATGAAATCGAACTCGCCGACGGCAAGCGCATCGTCCTGCTTTCGGAAGGCCGCCTCGTGAACCTGGGCAACGCCATGGGCCACCCGAGCTTCGTGATGAGCGCGTCGTTCACGAACCAGACGCTCGCGCAGATCGAGCTTTGGACCAACGCCGCGAAGTACGACAAACAGGTCTATACGCTGCCCAAGCACCTCGATGAAAAAGTCGCGCTGCTCCACCTCTCGAAGGTCGGCGCGACGCTGACGAAGCTGCGCCCCGACCAGAGCGAATATCTCGGCGTCGCCGAGACGGGCCCGTTCAAGCCGGATCACTACCGGTACTAAGCACTTTTTACGTCGAACGCCCTCATCGTGAAACTGTCTAAGGGTGAGGGCGTCAGATGTCTTGATGTTGCAGACACGGTGCCCTCGACTGTTGTCCGCGCCACGCTTTGGCGGGAGATACAAGGGGACGTCCGGTGCAGGAATAAATCGTCGCGTTTGACGCTGGGGCGGGCCGAGGCGTCATTGAGGATGACTCTGCGAGGTCGTTCGAGTTTCGGCGAGAGGTTTTCCACGACGCTCACGAAATTGAGGCCGGTCTAGTCGTACGCTCGGTCACTGATGGCGGCGTTGTTTGCGAGGCTACGCCTGTAACCTTTGCAACTTTGGAGGAAGGCGACCGGGTTAGTCCGATCGATCGCATAGCCCCCCCGAAGAGAATTCCTGTTCACCTGGGTTTTCTCCAGAAACTTTCGAACCCGTCTTCGGAATCGTTAAAAGCGCCATCGGCTTCCGGAATTTCCTCCTGCGTGGCTCGCCAAGGTCGAAACCGAATGGACCCTCGTGACCCTCGCCGACAATTGCCGCCGCATGCGAACACCGAGAGGGGCCTCAAGCCGATTTAAACGCCCAACTGAATACGTCGGTCCGACAGGCTGCTAGGCGGCGGCTGCGTCTTCTCCCAAGACCTCTTCCAGCGTCCATCGCAGCGCCTCGTCGCGCGGCGCCTCGGGTTCGTGGTTCAGGAAAGACACTGTGGCCTGCTTCGCTGCGATGCGGTGCAGGCGCTCCAGGTCCGCTTCGACCTTTGTCCTGAGGCTTGAGGTCAGCGCGTCTTCCACGTTCAGCCGGAACACGTCGATCTCGGCGCTCCAGCCTGCCTTCGGCGCATCGCGCTGCGTCCACGCCAGCTTGTAAAGGTGCTCAAGGATCCGCGTCACATAGCTCGCGACTTCGCGGTATTCGCTCTTCCCCAAGTCCTCTACCTCCTCGGCCAGCCGCTCCCATTCGACCGCGTTGGACCGCCCGCCGGCCTTGGCCGCCGCACGCAGGGCCGCCGCCTGTTCCTGGGTCCAGATGTAGAAGTCGCGCTCGTAGAGATCGTCGATGGCCATGGTCAGCTCTCGAGGGGATCGTCGGCTTCGCCGAAGACTTGCGGAAGCGTCCATCGCAGCGTCTCGTCGCGCGACGCCTCCGGTTCGTGGGCGACAAAGGCCTCCATAGCGACCTTAAGAGCATCGCGATGCTGTCGTTCGAGATCAGCTTCGATCTTTGTGCGGATGGCCGCCGTAAGGCGATCGATGGCGTCAGCGCGAAAGGCGGAGATTTCCGATCGCCAGCCCGCCCGTGGTTCGCTCCGCGACGACCACGAGAGTTTGAAAAGGCGCGCAATGATCTGCCGCAAGAGGCTGCGCACCGCAAGGTGCTGACTATTCCCCAAATACTCTACCTCCTCGGCGAGCAAACCCCACTCGATCGTATTCGATCGTCCCCCCGCCTTGCCCGCCGCGCGCAGGGCGGCAGCCTGTTGCTGAGTCCAAACGTAGAAGTCGCGTTCATAAAGATCGTCGATAGCCATGCCTGCAGATTAGCACAGCGCCGTTCGGCCCCAAAACCGCCAAGGGTCAAGCGGGCGGTGAAGTGAACAGGACGCAGGACAGCCCGCGCGCCTTTCGCTAGAAGCGCGCCGGTCTCTTGATCGGTCCCGGAAAATAGCATGCGCGTATCGGCGACACGGCGGGCGACGGACCTTGCAGGGGGGCTGCTGTTCCTGGCGGTCGTGTTCGTCGGCGTGATCGTGCTGCAGGGCGGCGTGAACGGGGCGCTGCGCAATGCGGGCGTGGCCGGCGGACTTTCGCTGCTGCTGTCGGGCGCTGTGGCGTTCGGGGCGGTGGTGGGCGGCTTCGGCCTCTATCGCTTCTGGACCGCAAGAAAAGCGCGCTTGGCGGAGCGTACGCGTGACGGACTCGGCTTGCCCGCTGGTCCGACCTGCATCGTCTGGCGCGGCGAGGAGGGGGCGGAAATGCCGTGGGCGCTGGCCCATCCGATCCGGGTTCACTTCCCCAAGATCGCGCGGCGTTTCGGCATCGAGGGCGTGGCGATCGCCGAGTTTGACATCGCCCCCGACGGTCACGTGAAGAACATCCACTGCATCGACGCCTGGCCGCACGACATTTTTTACGAGGCCGCCCATGCCGCGCTCAAAGATGCGCGCTTCGTGGTCCGGGAAGGCGAGCGCCCGCGATTCGGGCCGTCCTACCGCATGCCGTTCGTGTTTCGTATCCAGGGGGCATCGCGGGTGAACGACCAAGGGCGACGCGCCCGCTCCGCTGCGAAACCCAAATCCCCGAGAGAACCCGCCGGATTTAAGCCTTCCTGAACCATAGCTGCGGCTTCGTTACGGACCCGCGCGCTTCCTGAAGGGGGCCGCATCGTCCAGACTTACGTGAATCGGCTCGCGATTCGCTGAAGCCAACCGAAGGCCGCCGACATGGACGGATCCATCGCGCCCACCCTGGTGACCGCCGGCGCCGCCGCCTTGGCGATCGCGGCGCTGCTGTGGGCGCTGCGCGTCACCGACGGCGCGCGCGGCATGATCGCCAAGTGGAAAGAGCGCATCGCCCAGCTCGAACTCAAGCTCGCGCGCGCGGACTCGATCTTCGGCGCGCATCCGGGGGCGGTGATCATCTGGGAAGACGCCATCGAGCCGGTCGAAGTCGGCACAGCGGTCGACTGGGGTGCGCCGCGCTCCTACGGCTCCGCGCTCGCGCTCGCGAGCCTGCTGCGCTTCTCCGACAATTCCATGGCCGCCGATCCGGCCGTGCGCATCCTCCAGGGGCTTTCCTCTTTCGAGGGCAAGGACGCCACGGGCCGCCCCGCGCGTCTGGCGCCGGCGCTGACGAAGCTGCGCCGCGAGGGCGCGCCGTTCTCGATCACCATTTCCACGCCGTCCGGCGTGTTCGTCGAGATCGATGGGCGCACCGCCGGCGCGCGCGCCGTCGTGTGGATCGTCGATTCCAGCGTGAAGGGTCTTGAGCAAGGCGGCACGGACGGGCGCCTCGAAGGCGATCCCCACCTCACCATCGCCCGCGATCCCGCCGCCTACCTGGAGATGATGCAGGGTGCGCCGTTCCTTGCCTGGCGCGTCACAGACGGCGGCAAGCTCGACTGGGCCAACGACGCCTATCTCAAGGCGCTCGACTCAAAATCCGTCGAACAGGCGGTCGCAAGCAACGTGCTCATCGACGCCGCCGCCGCAGACCAAGCGCGACGCGTGGTCGACACGCAGGAAAAGATCGAGGAGCTGCGTCACGTCGCGATCGCCGACGGCAAGCGCCGCGCGTATCGCGTGCTGATGTTCCCGGTATCGGGCGGCGCCGGGGGTATGGCCTTCGACGTCACCGAAACCGAACAGCTCCGCGAGGATTTCTCCGATCACGTGGCCGCGCACGACGAGACGCTCAATCATCTCGCCGAAGGCGTGGCGGTTTTCGGGCCCGACAAGCGGCTGGTGTTCCATAATCAGGCGTTCGCCAAGATGTGGGATCTCGATGGCGCGTTTCTCGCCGATCGTCCGTCGCACGCGCAGTGGCTCGATGAACTCAAGGCCAAGCGCATGTTGCCGTTCCACGGCAGTTTCGCGGAATGGCGCGCCGGCGAACTCGCGCTTTACCAGGAAGTGTCGCACCTGCCGGAAGAGAGCTGGAATCTCGAGGATGGGCGCATGCTGCGGATTGCGCGCCAGCGTCACCCGATGGGCGGTCTCCTGCTGGTGTTCAGCGATGTGACCAGCGAGCAGACGCTGCGCGGCCAGTACAACAGTCTCGTGAAAGTGCAGCAGGCGGCCCTCGATAAGCTGCACGAAGGCGTCGCCGTGTTCGGCGCGGACGGTCGCATGCGTCTCGCCAACGCGGCCTTCGTGTCGATGTGGCAACTGAACGGCGCGGAATTCCAGGAAGGCGCGGACTTCGATCGCATCATCGAGGCGTGCGTGCCGCTCTACCACGATCGCGGCAAGTGGCGGGAGTTGAAGGCGCGGATCACCGATCCGAGCCCGAGCGCGCGCCGCGAGGACGCCGGCGAAATGCGCCGCTCCGACGGCGTGATCGTGCAATTTCTCACGCGCCCGCTGCCCGATGGCGCGACACTCGTGGCGTTCCTCGATGTCACCGCATCACGCAACGTGGAAACCGCGCTGCGCGAACGCGGCGACGCGCTGCAAGCGGCCGACCGCCTGAAGACGGAATTCGTCGCGAATGTCTCCGTGCAGCTGCGCGATCCGCTGCAGACCATCACCGGCTACGCCGACATGCTCGCGAGCCGCATGGCCGGCCCGCTGAACGATCGCCAGCAGGCGCAGGTCGACAATGTCGTCACGGCCACGTCGCACCTCACCAAGCTCATCGACAACGTGCTCGATCTCGCGATGATCGAGGCGGGCGAAGTGACGCTCGACGCCTCCGACGTGGATATCTTTGCGGTCATCAAGGAGGCTGCGGGGGCCGCATCGAGCGCGAAGGCGACGGAAGTGCCGATCAACATCGTCTGCGATCCCAATATCGGGAAAATGTCGGGCGACGAAAAGCGCATCCGCCAGATCCTGTTCAACCTCGTGTCCAACGCGCACCGCTTCACCGAACGCGGCGACACGATCACGATCGGGGCCGAACGCCTCGATGCGATGATGCGCTTCTGGGTGAGCGATACCGGGCGCGGCATGGCCTACGAACAGCAGGCGACCGCCTTCGACAATTTCCGCTCCGGCGACCAGGGCGGCGCAGGCCTCGGCCTCGCGCTCGTGCGCTCCTTCGCGGAACTGCACAATGGCTGGGTGTCGCTGCAGTCGGAGCCCGGCGAAGGCACGACGGTGAGCGTGAACCTGCCGACGGCGATGACGCTGTCGATCGCGGCGGAATAGAGGCGGCGTTTCAGTTTTGAGCGTTGTCCGGCCATGCATCGGGAAGACACTCGCCGACTTCGACCCACGCAGGTCGAGAGTCGTTCTTCGCTAGAACAATGGTGTCGCGAGCGTGAAGGCAGGGAATCCGGTTCGCTTCGTTCATGATCATGTCGCGTCTGACGAGGCCGTCGAGTTCGAAGTATTGGGGGCGTCCTCCTTGTGTGACAGCACCATTGGGCGGTTCGGAGAGATCGAAAGTGTGATCTCAAGCGACTCGTACATGAGTGCGGCCCCCCCGATAGAGCGGCGGGCGTTTATAGGCTTCAGGGTCGAACCAAACGCAGGATTCATCGCATGTGATGAATCCTGGCTTCTGCGACGTGCAATAGATCGTCATTCTTAGCTCCATCAGTAGCGGTGCAAGAACGCGGATAAGCGATGCCAGCGTCTCCTGAAGTGAGCTAGAGACAAGCCGTGCCACATCGGAAGTGGCCATGCCGCCTGTGTAGTTGCGAAGTCGCTGAAACGCCCCTGCAGCGTTGCGCCGCTCCTCTGGCGACATCTTCTCTATCTCGGCTTCTACAAACCGCATTTCATCAAGAACAGAGCCCCATTGGTTCTGAGTGAGCGCCCGAGCGCCAGGTGTTCTTTATTGCGTGGCGGCGGCGAAGATGCAGAGAATGCCGCGTGCATTCTCGTCAATGACGTGGAGGGCTCGATGATGTCGCGCCGCACGAGACAGAACCCATTTTTAAATCTGCGAAAGCATGTCCTCAAGGCTGAGGTCGCGCTCTTTCGGATCGTTGGCCGACCAAATGGCGTACATATCGGGTTCGCTGAAGCCGTTTTTGGGCGCTCGTCGTTTCGCGGGTTTGTCTTCCGTTGGGCCGGTGCGGTCCATCACCCAAACGTATGGCTCGTGTCCGGGAGGGCGCGCGGGATCGCACCAAGCGCGCAGATCGCTCTTCGTAAAATAGTGCTGCGCTTTCTTCTCGAATTTCTGCGCCCTTCGGTGTTCGTGGCGATTCATGCGTCCACTTTACAGCGAGCTACATTCACAGGTGATGCAGCGACGCGCGGAGCGCAAACGCGGAACTACGGCGCGACTTCACACCGGATATTTCGGCAATCGCGGCCGCCAGACCCCCAGCGCGATATTCGCGACCAACACCGCAAGCAGCAGCCACAGCGTGTTGATCTCCGCAGCGACGAGGCGCGCGACGCTCGCGGCGTCGGCGCCTTCCGCGACGTGTTTCGCTTCCTGCTGGATCGGGCCGATCACATGCAGACCCGCCTGCAGCAGGAGGATGCCGGTCGCGGCTTTCGCCCACACCCAGCCCGCGTCCTGAAACGCTGGCGTCACGACCATCGCCAGCAGCCCGGACATGACCGTCAGCACCAGCGACGGCCCGATGACCCACGCCGCGATACTCGACATCGCCCGCAGAATGGCGAGGGTTTCAGGCGTGCTCTCCCCCGTGTGCCCCGCCATCAACGCGACCGCGAGCGCCGCGACCGCGCCGGTCATCGCGGCGCCCACAGTGGTGTGGAGAAACTTCACAAACCGCCGCACATCGCCCCTCCGGATCGCGCGCGCGGTAGTGGAGCTTGGCGCTGCGTCGAAGTCCATCGGGGCGGAAGCGGAGGGATTGTAACGGGCTTCATACCTCGCTTTGCGTACCGCGGGCTGACCGCCGGCTAACCCTTTTTTCTTGGCGCGCATGATGGCGGCTGGAAGCGGGCGGTACGGACCGCGCTTTTCAGCGGTTCAATCCTACCGGGTCGAAAGCTGAAAGACACTCCACTCACGTCGCGACCGGATGGTCCGGTCGTCACGGAGAGGAGAGCCAGAAATGCAGATCGTTCGACCCTTACGCCACCGCCGCGAAGCCTATGCGACCGGTGCGCGCGACCTGCATCTGTGGCTGCTGCAAGTGCTGGCCTGGATCGCGACGCGCGTGCGCCTGCCGCGAATATTGCGACCCGATTTCCAGAATGAAATGCGAAAAGCGCGTCGCGACATCCGCGTGCTGATCTTCCTTGGCATGTGTTCGGGCATGACGCTTCATCGTCGCGACATCGACAAGATCACCCGTCGCCCGTAAGGCATCGCCGGCTATCAACGCACACGCGCGCGCGCTGCGCATCTGCACGCGCGGGATTGCGCTGCGGTCTCTTCGCGGCATGCGCGACGCATTCGCGAAGTTCGACAAGTGGTGAAGTGCGCAATCGTGCGTTTGCCGAAACGCGCAGTCGAGCCCGGCGGTGTCGTCATCGTTGTCGACGTGAAGCTTGCCCTTGGCGCTTCCGCGCCCGCACCTGCCGCCGAAGCGGCAGACACATCATGAAAAGCGAACCGGGAGCGCGGGCCTATGGCCCGCATGCTTTTCAGATGAGCGCGCGAGATGCTTCGGAGTCTCGCTTCACATCCGCTGGGCGGGTCATAGACCCGAGCTCCAACTCGCAAAGATCAGTGCTGGCTCGACGGCAGCCGCACCACCAGCCCGTCCAGTTCCGCCGTCACCTTGATCTGGCACGACAGCCGCGAGGTCGGCTCCACGTCGTTGGCGAAGTCGAGCATGGACTGCTCCATGCCGGAGCTTTCGCCGGTCTTGGCCGCCCATTCAGGATCGACATAGACGTGGCAGGTCGCGCAGGCGCAGGCGCCGCCGCAATCGGCATCAATGCCCGGGACATTGTGCTTCACGGCGCCTTCCATGACCGTCATCCCGGAGGCGACCTCGATCACGTGCTCTTTGCCGTTGTGCTCGATATAGGTGATCTTCGGCATCGTTTCCTTCCGGACAGTTTCTTCGTCAGTTCACGCCGATCCCACTCAGGCGAGGGCAGCGGTCATGATCTCCTTGAACGGCTTCGACATATCCGAAAGCGCGGCGGGCGCAACCGAGGCGCCTCGTTCGATCATGCGCTTGCCGCCGAGGAATTCCGCCGGGCTGTTGACGGCGTCGACCGCCTGGAGCTTGCCGGCCTTGAGGTAAAAGGCCGCGAAGGCCCGCTTCTCCATGGACCCGCGCAAGACGAGCTGGTCGTAGCCGGAAGAGAGCCCCGCGATCTGCAGCTTTAGGTCGTACTGGTCGGACCAGAACCATGGGGCTTCTTCGGCCGGGGGGCTCACGCCGGCGATCACGGCCGCGGCGATCTTGCCGCCCTCGATGGCGCTGTGGACGGACTCCAGCCGCCCGGTGCGGCCGTAGTGGACGAGGGGGCGGCGCACGCAGTCGCCGATCGCGTAGATGAAGGGGTCGGAGGTCCCCATTCGGGCGTCGACGACGACGCCGTCTTCGACGGATATCCCGGCGGTCTCCGCCAGCGCCACCTCCGGCAGGATGCCGATGCCCGCAAGAACGAGGTCGCAGGGGACCTCGCGGCCGTCCTTCAGGCCCACCGCGCGGACCCGCTCGTCGCCCTTGATGACGGCCGCCTGCGCCGAAAGCTCAAAGCGCACGCCCCTGGCCACGTGCTGTTCGAGGAAGAAGCCGGAGACCTCCGGGCTCGTCACCCGCGCCAGCGGCGCCGCCGCCGCTTCCAGCACGGTCACATCGAGCCCAAGCGTCCGCGCCACCGCCGCCACTTCGAGACCGATGTAGCCGGCGCCCACCACCACCAGCCGCTTGCCCGGCAGGAAAACCGGCCGCAGCGCGTCCGCGTCCGCCGCCGTCCGCAACATGTAAACGCCCGGCAGATCCGCGCCCGCCACCGGAAGCTCACGCACCTTAGAGCCGGTGGCGAGGATCAGCGCGTCATAAGCCAGCTCGCGCCCGCCTTCGAGCCGCGCCTTTTTCTGCGCCCGGTCGATCCAGACGACGCGCTTGCCGGTGAGGAGGGTGATGTTTTCGTCGGCGTAGGCCTCGGGCGGCTTCAGCAGCAGCCGGTCGAGCGGCATCTCGCCGGAGAGATATTTCTTGGACAGCGGCGGGCGTTGGTAAGGGGCGAGCGGCTCCTCGCCGATCAGCGTGATCTCGCCCTTGAAGCCGAGCTGGCGCAGGCGGATCGCCGCCTCGCCGCCCGCCTGGCCGGCGCCGACGATCACCACACGCCCGATCTCGCTCACGGCCGCCTCCGTTCCCTGGCGCTGGTGTGGGGCCCATCGGGTCTTGGCGCAAGGTTCCGCCCCGCCGGCGCGACCTCATGGCGCCTCAATGGGCGCCCCCTTGCCCCGACGATCGAGCGGCGGCAGCTTCCGCCGGTGAAGCCTGCCCCGATCCTGATCGCGCTGCCGGACGCCGCGGCCACCGAGGTGCTGGGGGCGAAGCTCGCCGGACTGCTGGCGGTCGGAGACGCGCTGCTGCTTTTCGGCGATCTTGGCGCAGGGAAGACCACCCTGGCGCGCGGTCTCGTCGGCGCCTGGACCGGCGAGGGCGATGAGACTCCCAGCCCGACCTACACGCTGGTCCAGACCTATGAGGGGTCGCGCGGCGAACTCTGGCATTTCGATCTCTATCGCCTCGAATCGCCCGATGATGCCGCTGAACTTGGTTTGGAGGAGGCGCTCGCGATGGGCGTCGCCGTGATCGAGTGGCCGCAACGGCTCGGGGTTTTCGCCCCGCCGGACCGGGTGGAACTGCATCTCGTCATGGACGGCGAGGGGCGGCGTGCGGAGATCATGGGCTTCGGGCGCCTGAGAGAACTGGACTTGTGAGCATGGAACGCGACGCGGCGCTGGAGCGCCTCCTGAACGCCACGGGGTTTGCCACGGCGCGGCGCGTGCCGTTCCCAGGCGACGCCTCCACGCGACGTTACGCACGCCTCTTCGCGGAGGACGACCGCGTCGCCATCCTCATGGATGCGCCGCCCAGCAACGAGAGCCCGCCGTGCCCGCCGTCAGCGAGCGTTGAGGAACGTCTCGGGTCGGGCTGGAACGCGATCTCGCGTCTCGCCGCATCGCGGGTGGAAGCGTTCGTCGCGGTGGCCGATCACCTGAGCGATCTCGGCTTATCGACGCCCTTGGTGCACGGCGTTGATGCGCGAGCGGGATACGCGGTGCTCGAAGATCTCGGCGATAATCTTTTCACCAACGCCATCATCGGCGGCGAGGACGAGATCCAGCTCTATTGCGCCGCCGCCGATGTGCTCGCCCACGTCCACGGCGCCCCGATTCCCGAAGTCATGCCCGGCCCCGATGGCGATTGGCCTTTGCTGGACTATGACGCGCTGGCGCTCTCTGCGAACGCCGATCTCTTCATCGACTGGGCGCCGCAACATGCCGATGGCATCACCGTGAGCGATGCGGGGCGCGCGCGGTGGGAGCGTATTCGCGACGGGCTGATCGGTCAGGCCATGGGCATGGAGCGCGCGTTCACGATACGCGACTACCACGCCGAAAACCTGCTCTGGCTGCCTGACCGTGACGGTCTGCGCCGCGTGGGTTTGCTCGACTTCCAGGACGCCGTGCGCGGCTGGCCCGCGTGGGACTTCGCCATGCTCCTGCAGGACGCGCGCCGCGACGTGAGTCCGCTCGCGGCGGAAGCGGCGATTGCGCGCTATCTGCGACGTTCCGAAATGGACGAAGGCGTCTTCCGCCACCAACTCGCCATTCTCGGCGCCATCAACGCGCTGCGGATCATCGGCATCTTCTCGCGTCTCGTCGTGCGCGATGGCAAGGCCCGCTACATGCAGTTCATGCCGCGCGGGTGGGGGCATCTGTCCGCGAACCTGCGTCACCCCGAACTCGCCGAAATGCGCGCCTTCGTCTGCGACATCGCCGCGCCCTATCTGGAGATCGCCGCATGAACGACGTGACGACCGCGATGGTGCTGGCGGCAGGCCTCGGCACGCGCATGCGCCCGCTGACCAATACGCGGCCGAAGTGTCTGGTGACCGTCAACGGCAAGACGTTGATGGATCACATGCTCGATCGACTTGCGGGGGCGGGTATCACGCGCGTTGTCGTCAACGTCCACGCTTTCGCCGACATGCTGGAAGCGCACCTGAAGACGCGCCGTGACCGCGACCTGGAAATCCTCATTTCCGACGAGCGCGCGCAGCTGATGGAAACCGGCGGCGGCGTGCGACAAGCGCTGCACCTGCTTGGCGATGCGCCCTTTGTCGTCTGCAACACCGACTCGATCTGGGAGGAGCCGCAGGGCTCGGCGATCAAGCGCCTCATCGACGGCTTTGACTTTGCGCGCATGGACAGCCGCCTGATGCTTGCGGACATGAACGCCTGCCTCGGCTTCGATACACCCGGCGATTTCACCATGAGCGACCTCGGAACAATCGCCCTGCGTGGCGCGGCGGCGAGCGCGCCGTGGGCGTACACTGGCGTGCAGATCGTGCGGCCCGACACCATCGCGAACGAACCGATCGAGCCGTTCTCGTTCAAGCGCATCTGGGAGCGCTCCATCTTTTCGGGACGCTTGTTCGGCGGCACGCTCGACGGCTTCTGGATGCACGTCGGTGATCCCGCTGCCCGCGACGCCGCCGAAGCGCGCCTCAACGGCCGCGCGCCGTAAGCGCCAGGCATGAGCACCGCCGGCCTCTTCGACGGCCCCGCACCGCGCGTGCGTTCGATACCGGCGTCCGCGCCATTTCTCGATACGCTCGTCGACGCCGTCGTGCGCGCATTGCCGACGGACGATCCGTTCGCGCTCGCCGACAGCGTGATCTTCCTGCCGAATCGGCGCGCGTCACGCGGCCTCGTGGACGCTTTCGCCAAACGTCTCGGCGGTGCCGCGTTGTTGCCGGCGATCCGGCCGCTCGGCGATCTCGAAGACGATCCCGATGTCTGGGGGCCTGAACCGCTCGCGCTGAATGTGCCGCCGGCGATCGAGCCGCTGCGACGGCGCTTTGAACTCGCGCAGCTCGTGCGCCGGCGCGCGATGGCGGAAGGCGGCGTCGCCGATCCCGTGCGCGCACTCGCCTGGGCTGATGAATTGTGCCGCCTGCTCGACGCTGCGGCGACTGTGGAGAAGCTAGATTGGGCGAAGCTGGAGACGCTTGTCGGTGAGCGCGATCTCGCCGCGCACTGGCGCGCGTCGGCAGACTTCCTGAAGATCATTGCCGAGTACTGGCCCCAGCGGCTCGATATCGACGGTCTGGCCGATCCCGGCGCGCGCCGCGCGGTTCTGCTGCAACGCCTCGCAGAGACATGGACCGCAAACCCGCCGCCGACGCCCATCATCATTGCTGGCTCCACGGGGTCGGTGTCTGCAACACGAGCGCTGATGGGCGCCGCGGCGGCGATGCCCAAAGGCGTCGTTGTGCTGCCTGGGCTCGACGCCGATCTTGATGACGCGGCGTGGGAGCGCATAGACGCGCAACATCCCCAGCACGCTTTGAAGGTGACGCTTCAATCGCTGGGCGTTGAACGCACCGACATTGAGCCGCTTATAGAAAACGAAACGCCGCGGGCCCAGGCGCGCCGACGCCTCATGCGTGAAGCGCTGGTGCCTGCCGATGCAACCGCCGACTGGCGCCAGCGTGTGGCTGACAATGGCGGTGAAGCGCTGATCCGTGACGGCGCGGCCGGACTTTCGGTTATCGAAGCGCGCAACGAGGAGGAAGAGGCGCTGACCGTCGCACTGCTGATGCGCGAGGCGCTCGAAACGCCGGATCGCACGGCGGCGTTCGTGACGCCCGATGCCACCCTCGCACGCCGCGTCGAAGCAAAACTCCGCCGTTGGGCCATCGCGCCGCAGATGTCGATTGGCGAGCCGCTCGCTGAAACCCAACACGGCGTCTTCATCCTGCTGCTCGCCGATCTCCTTGTGGATGAAGCCGATCCCATCGCGATGCTCGCGCTGTTGCGCCATCCGCTCACCGCGTTGGGCATGGCGGCGGATGATCGCGCTCTGGCGATAACGGCGCTGGAGCGCCTGATCCTGCGTGGTGCGCGGCGCTGGAGCGATCTCGCCGATCTTGCCTGGCGCATCGAGATGGAAGCGCCGGAGGCGCGTGACAAGGCGATGCCGCCGCTGGCGCTCGCGCTGGTGCGTGCGTTGACCGATGCGCTGGCGCCGCTCGCTTGGCTCCACCGCGAGAGCGGGCTCGATCTGGCCACGCTCGCCGATGCGTTGGCCGTCGCCGCGCGCGAAGTCGCTCGTGATCAGGGGTTTGACGGCTCTACCTCGCTCGGCGCTGGGCCTGCGGGCGAATCGGTCGTGCAGATGCTCTCCGACATGACGGCATTCGGTGGGCATCTTGGCGCCATCGCCGTGCGTGATGCACCGCGCGCGGTGCATCTGCTGATGAGCGCGCGCGAGGCGCCGCCGCCGACGGGCGGGCACCCGCGCCTGTCGATCCTCGGTCCGCTCGAAGCGCGTCTCCAGCGGCGCGATCTGATGATCCTCGGCGGGCTCGTGGAAGGCGGCTGGCCCCCGCCGCCGCCGGAAGATGCGTTTCTCTCGCGCGGCATGCGGCGCGATCTCGGGCTGCCGGAACCGGAAGCGCGCATCGGTCTCGCCGCGCACGACTTCGCCCAGCTCGCCAATGCGCCCGACGTGGTGATGACGCGTTCGGCGCTACGTGACGGCGCCCCCGCCGTGGCGTCGCGCTGGCTCTGGCGTCTGGAAACACTGACGCGCGCGGCCGGCGGCGCGGCAGCGTTGAAGCCGGACATCGATCCTCGCGACTGGGCGCGCGCCATCGATGCGCCAACAGGCTTCGTCCGCATCAATCCGCCGAAACCGCGTCCCCCTGCAGCGGCGCGGCTGAAGCATCTGAGTTTCACCGAAGTGGAGCGTCTGATCCGCGATCCCTATGCCGTTTACGCGCGCCGCATTCTAGGTCTGGAAGCGCTCGATGCGCCGGGTGGGCAGGCAGGTGCGGCGGAACGCGGCACGGCCATTCACGCGGCGCTCGAACATTATGTTCCCGGCGAAAGCGTGGATGATCTCATCCGGCGTCTCGACGAGGCGATGGATACGGCGGGTTTCTCGAAGGAGCGCCGACGTACGGAGCGTATTCGCTTGATCAACTCTGCGGAGGCATTCGTGGCGTGGAACGCGGCGCGCCTCGCAGCGGGTTATGGCGTCCATCGCGAGATCAAAGGCAAACATGACGTCGTCGACGGTTGCGTTCTCTCGGGCCGCGCGGATCGCATCGACATCCGTCCAGACGGTTTTGCGGAAGTTATCGACTTCAAGACAGGCGCCCCGCCGACGAAGGATCAGGTGAATTCGGGGCTGTCACCGCAGCTCACACTCGAGGCGGCGCTGCTAGCGCGTGGCGGATTCGAGACAGCGCCAAAGGCGCTGACTCACAGCCTCGTTTACTGGCGGTTCGGCGGTCGTGATCCCGGCCCCGCGCCAGTGAAGGTCGATCGCGATGTGAACGATCTCGCGACGGAGACCCTCGCCGAGCTCGCGGCGATGTTTCGAAAATACGCCGATCCCCTTCAGCCATTCTACTCAAAGCCCCGCGTACAATTCGCGTGGGTCTACGGCGACTTCGATCACCTCGCCCGCCGCGCGGAATGGGCCGACGCCGCGGGAGACGGCGAATGAGCGAAGCTTACAACACCGCCGTGAAGGCGCAGCGCGACGCCGCAGATCCGAAGGCGTCCGTGTTCGTCACCGCGAATGCGGGCTCGGGCAAGACCAAGGTGCTTGTGGATCGGATCGCGCGGCTCTTGCTCGGCGGCGCCAGAACTTCGGCTTTCTTGTGCATCACCTTCACAAAGGCCGCAGCTGCAGAGATGCAGCGGCGTCTCTTCGAACGTCTGGGCGCGTGGTGTGTAGCTGACGATGAAACGCTCACCAAGGAGTTGCTGGATCTAGGCGAGCCCGCTCCAGCCGCCGCGCAGCTTGTCACCGCGCGCGCGCTCTTTGCCCAGGCCCTCGAAACGCCGGGGGGCTTGCGCATCCAGACCATTCACGGGTTCTGCGAGCGTCTCATCGCGCGTTTTCCGCTTGAGGCAGGCGTCCCGCCCGGCTTCGAGATCGCCGATGATGCGCGAGGCGGCGCGCTGATCGCGCTCGCTTGGGCGCAAGCGCTCGCGCAGGCGGACGGCGGCTTCAACGGCGCGCTCGACAGGTTTGGCGAACGGCTCGACTCTCAGACGTTTGAGGGGCTGGTAGGCACGCTGGCGCAACGGCGCGGCGCGGTGCGATCCTTTGTCGAAGATCGACAGGGCCTGGCGGCGGCGCTGGCTGCGATCAGCCTGCGCCATCGTGTGACGCGATCGGCGGAAGAGGCGCGCGCGGATGCGCTTGCGCAATGTCGATGGCAGGATGTGACGGCGGCCGCTCAGGCGCTCGCTGAGGGCGGCGCAAACGACCAGAAGCTGTCGGCGTTGCTGGCGAAGGCGATCGAGAGCCGGGCGTTGGAAGACTACCGCGCCGCTTTCGTCACCGGCGGCGGCAAGGCGCGCTGCGCAACCAAGGGCGCGCTGGCGAACCATCCGTTCCTCGGTCCGCTGTTTGCGGACGAAAGCGAACGCCTTTTGCGTGTCGACGCCGAACTCGCAGCCATCGACCGCGCCGATGATGCGCGCGCGGCGTTGATCGTCGGCGCGGCGTTGGGGGGGGCCTACGAAGACGCCAAGCGGTACGCGGGCGTGCTCGACTTTGAAGACTTGATCGACCGTGCAAACGACCTTCTCAGCCTTTCGGACGCTGCGCCATGGGTGCTCTTCAAGCTCGACGGCGGCTTTGACCACATTCTCATTGATGAAGGTCAGGACACGAGCCCTGCACAGTGGAAACTCGTCGCGCCTTTGCAGAACGAGTTCTTTGCTGGCGCCAGCGCTTCGCAGAAAGAACGCACGGTCTTTGCCGTCGGCGATGTGAAGCAGTCGATCTACTCGTTTCAGGGCGCCGATCCGGCGCATTTCGTAGCGGAGTCGCAAGCGCTTGAGGCCCGCGCCCGGACCGCTGGAAAGACCTATATCGGGCCGACGCTCGAGATGTCTTTCCGCTCGGCTCCCGAAGTGCTGCGTGTCGTCGATGAGACGTTTCGCGGGCTGCCGGTAGCGGCAGGCGCTTCGGGCGGCAACGTGATGCATCACACCGCGAGACGCGAAAGCGAGACCGGTCGCGTGGAGTGGTGGCCGCTTTCGGAAGCGCCGGAGGTCGTGGAGACCAGGCCATGGGATGCGCCCTTGGATATCGAGACGGGCGGATCGGCGGTGTCGGTGTTGTGCGCGGGGATCGCGGCGCGGGTGAAAAGCTCGATCCAGAACGGCGAGGCGGTCTGGGAGAAGGGCGCGCGACGCGCCATGCGGCCAGGCGATGTGATCGCGCTCGTGCGTTCGCGTGGGCCGATCTTCACGCAGCTATTGCGATCGTTCAAGCGCGCGGGCCTTCCGGTCGCGGGTGCAGACCGCATGACGCTGAGCGAAGAAATCGCCGCGCAGGATCTGCTGAGCGCCGCGCGCGTGGCGCTCGATCCCACCGACGATCTATCGCTAGCGACGCTTCTCAAATCGCCATGGGTCGGGCTCATCGACGATGACGCCGACATCTTTCCGATCGCGCACGGACGCGGGGAAGGCGCGTATCTGATGGATGGGCTGCGCAAGGCGCCGGCGCGCTACGAAGATGCGCGTATCTTCGTCAAGGACCTGATCGCGCACGCCCACGTCAATCCGCACGTGTTCTTCTCGCGCATCCTCGAAGCGGTTGACATGCAGGGCCAGTCGGGCTGGGAGCGCATGATCGCCCGTCTCGGCCTTGAGGCGCGGGACCCGGCGGAGGAACTGCTTGCCCGCGCGCTCGCCTGCGGTCGCGATGGTCCGGCGACGCTGCAGCACTTTGTGTACGCCATCGAGAACGACGCAGCCGAGATCAAGCGTGAGACCGATCAGGGCATCGATGCAATCCGCGTGATGACAGTGCACGGCGCCAAGGGCCTTGAGGCGCCTGTGGTGATCCTCGCCGATACGAGCGGCCCCGTGAAAGCCGATCCGCCCGGCAATCTCTACTTCACCGCCGAAGGCCCGGTGATGCGCGGCGCGAAGTCGACCGATGACGCAGTGGCGGCTGCCGCACGCGCCGCCGCTGACGCGGCGGCGACGTTCGAGCATCGACGGCTGCTCTATGTGGCGATGACGCGCGCGCGCGACCGGCTCATCGTCTGCGGTCATGCGCGTGGCAATGTCACGGGCGGCGCAGCGCAAGGCTCGTGGCACCTCGCGGTCGAAGAGGGGATGAAGCGCCTCGACGCGCCCGCGTGCGAGACGCCATTCGGCAAAGGTCTCGCGATCGGCGAGATCAGCGTCGCGCCGCTCGCGGCATTGCAAGCGCAGACGCGCGCGCCGCTGCCGGCGTGGTCGCGCATCACCGCGCCGCTCGAAGGGCCAGCGCCATCGCGCCAGTCGCCTTCGCAACTTGCCGCGCCGCATGATCGCATCTTCTCGCCCCGCGCCGATGGTCGCGCGCGTTTCCGCAGGGGCACGCTCATCCACGGACTGCTGCAGCGCCTGCCGGACGTGGCGCCGGCGCGGCGCGCGGAGGCTGCGGCGGGTTGGCTGAAGCAGCAGGACGCGCCGCCCGAAGAAGCCGCCGCCTACGCGACAGAGGCGCTGCGGGTGATTGATGATCCGGCTTTCAGCGCCGTGTTCGGTCCGGGCAGTCGGGCCGAGACGCCGCTCATCGCGACGCTGGCGGATGGAACCGTTGTGCGCGGCGTCATCGATCGCATGATCGTGACCGGCGACGAGGTCCTCGTGCTCGACTTCAAGACCGACCGGCCGCCCCCGGAGGCGGTCGAAAACACGCCCTCGCGCATCCTCGCCCAGATGGCTGCCTATCGCGCGGCGCTGCGGCTGGTGTTTCCGGGGCGTACGATCCGGTCAGCGCTGCTCTGGACCGAGGCGCCCCGGCTGGTTGTTCTGCCTGAAGCGCTGCTGGACGCTGCCCGTCCCGCCGACGCCCGTTGTTGAACCGCGGCGATTTCGTCCATACATCCATATTTTCAGACGGACCGCAGGGCGTCCGCCGTCCCTTTCAGGAGACCTCCATGGCGACCGCCAAAGTCACCGACGACAGCTTCGATTCCGACGTCCTGCAGGCCCAAAAGCCTGTGCTCGTGGATTTCTGGGCGGAGTGGTGCGGCCCCTGCAAGCAGATTGGCCCGGCGCTTGAAGAAATCTCCAACGAGCTTGGCGCGAAGATCGAGGTCGTGAAGATCAACATCGACGAAAACCCGATGGTGCCGAGCCGCTACGGCGTGCGCGGCATCCCTACGCTCATGCTCTTCAAGGGCGGCAAGGTGGCGGCGACGCGCGTGGGTGCGATCCCGAAGTCCAAGATTGTCGAGTGGCTCAACGAGACCGTCGAGTCCTGATCAGCTGACGCCGCCGGACAGCGCAAGCGCATCGCCGGCGAGATAGAGCGATCCGCAGATAACGATACGCGGCGGTTCTCCGGGGAGAGCCGCCGCGTTTTTCATGGCGTCGAGCAGCGACGGCGCGTGCGTGGCGGCAAAGCCGTGCGACACGGCGATGGCTGCGAGCTTTCGCGGATCCTGCGCCGCCGTCGACGACGGCACGGGCACAGCGATGAACGGCGCGTCTGCGCGCGCGAGCGGCGCCAGAACGCCGTCCACATCCTTTGTGGTGAGAAGACCGCAAATCAAAACGAGGGGGCGGGGCGCGCGGGCGTCGAGTTCGCGTAGTGTTTGCGCCAGTGCGGCTGCGCCGTGCGGATTGTGCGCGCCGTCGAGCCAGAGCTCTGCGCCGCGCGCATCTGCGATGTCGCCGAGCAAGCCTCGCGTCAGCCGCTGCATGCGGCCGGGCCAGTAGGCGTGTGTGACGCCATGCGCGAGCGCGTCATCGTCGAAGCGCGCTGCCTCCCACGCGAGCAGGGTGGCCACGGCGAGCGCTGCATTGTCGAACTGGTGCAAGCCCTCGAGGTTCGGCGCAGGCAGGTCTAGGAAGCGATCCTGCGTCTGCACGCACAGCCGCCCGTTCGCGCGCCAGCCGTCCCACTCCACGCCGCAGCGCGAGAGCGTTACGCCGAGCGAAGCTGCGCGCGCTTCGATCACTTCCATCGCTGCTTCTGGCTGGCGTGCGATCACGCCTGGCGCGCCGCGCTTGAGAATACCGGCTTTTTCACTCGCGATCTTGTCGATGGTATTTCCAAGTATCGCCATGTGATCGAATGCGATTGGCGCAATCGTGGCGACGGCGGGCGCGGGGATCACGTTCGTCGCGTCGAAGGTTCCGCCGAGGCCGACTTCCAGCACGAGCACGTCTGCCGGCGTCTCGGCAAACATCACGAACGCCGCCGTCGTCAGCACTTCGAAATAAGGCAGCGTCATCGCGAGCGCCGCGACCCGGTCGATGGCGTCGATGAACTGGTCGTCGCGCGCGAGCGCGCCCGCGAGACGCACGCGCTCGTTCGGCGTGATCAGGTGCGGCGAGCTGAAGACATGGGCGCGCAGGCCGGCGGCTTCAGTCATCGCGCGCAGGAAGGCGCAGGTGGAGCCTTTGCCGTTTGTGCCGGCCACATGCAGCACCCGCGGCAGGCGCAGGTGCGGATTGTCGAGCGCTGCAAGCGCCGCTTCGATGCGGTCGAGCTTCAGCGCCATGCCGTGATCGAACTCGTGTCCGATCTCAGCAAGGCGTAGCGATACGCGATCGCGCCCGGACGCGATCATGGTCGGTCAGCTGCGAGGAAAATGGACTACTCCGCCGCCTTGGCGCGCGACTGCTTCATCGCGGTGCGCTCGCGCCGGGTTTCGCGAACAGGCGCCGGTTCCGGCAGCGGCAGTTCGGGCTCGGCTTCTACCACAGCGCTCGCACGCTTAGCCATCAGCACAGACAAGATCTGTCCGACGACTTCACGCATCTCGCCGCGTCGCACGACCTTGTCGATCATGCCCTTTTCCAGAAGGTACTCCGCGCGCTGGAAGCCTTCGGGCAGTTTCTGGCGGATGGTGGATTCGATCACGCGCGGGCCGGAGAACGCAATCATCGCGCCGGGTTCTGCAATCTGCACGTCGCCCAGCATGGCGTAGGAGGCGGTGACGCCGCCGCTCGTCGGGTCCGTGAGGATGACGATGTAGGGCAGGCCCGCTTCGCGCAATTGCTGGATGGCGATGGTGGTGCGCGGCATCTGCATGAGCGAGAGCACGCCCTCCTGCATCCGCGCGCCGCCGCTGGCGGTGACCACCACGAGCGCCGCGCTGCGTTTCACGGCGATTTCGGCGGCGGTGATGAAGGCTTCGCCGGCGGCCATGCCGAGCGAGCCGCCCATGAAGTCGAAATCCTGCACCAGCACGACGGCTTTCTGGCCGCCGATCCTGCCGTGCGCGGCCGCCATGCAGTCTTCGCGGTTGGTCTTGGCGCGCGCGCCCTTGAGGCGATCAATGTACTTCTTATCGTCTTTGAAGCGCAGAGGGTCCTGGGCGACCTTCGGCAGCGGTATGTTGAGCCACTTCGAGTCGAACAGGCTCTTGAAGCGCGGCTCCGGCCCGATGCGCATGTGAAAGCCCGAAGGCGTCACCCAGTGCGCGGCCTCGACGTCATCGCGCGGCAGGATCTCGTTCGTCTGTGGGCACTTCACCCAGTGCTGTTCGTCGTTCGATTTGTCTGCGCGCGCATCTTGGCGCGGTTGTTTTGTCTCTTCCTCGGCGGACTTCTTCTGGAAGCCGCGGGGAACGACATTGTGCCACCAGCTGTTGCTGCTCATGCCGTTGCTTCCTGCTCGCGTGCGGTGCGCACCGCGCGTGCCAGTTCCTGAACCTTGGCGGAGACCGCTTGCATGACGGGAGAACCGTCCGCAGCGGCCTTCGCGATCACATCGACGAACGTCGATCCTACCACGACTGCGTCGGCGACGCGCGCGATGGCGCTCGCCGATTGTGCGTCTCGAACGCCGAACCCGACCGCGATGGGCAGGTCCGTCGACCGTTTCAGGCGCTCGACGGCGGTGCGGGCCGCGTCCACGCCGATCGCCAGAGCGCCCGTCACCCCTGTCACGGAAACATAGTAGAGAAAACCCGTAACTCCTTCGAGAACGACCGGCAGCCTTGCGGCATCGGTGGTAGGGGTGGCGAGCCGGATAAGGGAAAGCCCTTGGCCGCCAAGGGCTGAACGGATGTCGATGTCCTCTTCCGGGGGCAGATCGACCAAGATCGCACCATCCGCGCCCGCCGCTTTCGCAGCGCTTGCGAAGGTCGCGGCGCCCATTTGTTCGACAGGATTGGCGTAGCCCATGAGGATGACGGGGGTCGTCTGGTCAGTCTCACGGAAGCGGGCGACGAGGTCTAAAGCGCCCGTCAGCGATCCTCCCGCCTTCAATCCGCGCTCGGCGGCCTTCTGGATCGAGGGGCCTTCAGCCATCGGATCGGAGAAGGGAAAGCCCACCTCGATCACGTCCGCGCCGGCGGCAGGCAGCGCCTTGATGATCTCGAGCGATGTTTCGAGATCGGGGTCGAACGCCATCACATAGGCGATCAGGCCCGCGCGACCTTCGGCCTTGAGCGCGGCGAAGCGTTGGTTGATGCGGGTGGTCAAATCTTCTTCCCCAGCGCGTCCGCCACGGTGAAGATGTCCTTGTCGCCTCGGCCGCAGAGATTCATCACCACGAGGCCGCCCTTGCCGAGATCCTTCGCGATCTCGCCGATCCGCGCGAGCGCGTGCGCGGGTTCGAGCGCGGGGATGATGCCTTCGATCTGCGCGCAGAGCTGGAAGGCCGCGAGCGCTTCGTCGTCGGTGGCGGAGAGATACTGCGCGCGGCCAGAGTCCTTCAAATATGCGTGTTCCGGGCCGACGCCCGGATAATCGAGGCCCGCCGAAATCGAGTGGCCTTCGAGGATCTGGCCTTGCTCGTCTTGCAGCAGATAGGTGCGGTTGCCGTGCAGTACGCCGGCCTTGCCGCCCGCCAGCGCCGCCGCATGGCGATTGTATTTGTCGAGCCCTTCGCCCGCTGCTTCGACGCCGATCAGCTTAACGTTCTCGTCGGCGATGAAGGGATGGAAGAGGCCGATTGCGTTCGAACCGCCGCCGATGCACGCGACGACGGCGTCGGGCAGCCGCCCTTCGCGTTGGAGAATTTGCGCGCGCGCTTCACGACCGATGATACTTTGGAAGTCGCGCACCATCATGGGATAGGGGTGCGGGCCGGCCGCCGTGCCGATGATGTAGAAGGTGTCGTGGACATTGGTGACCCAGTCGCGCAGGGCCTCGTTCATCGCATCTTTTAGTGTCGCGCCCCCGCTCGTCACCGGGCGCACTTCGGCGCCCAGCAGGTTCATGCGGAAGACGTTTGGCTTCTGCCGCTCCAAATCCACCGCGCCCATATAGACGATGCAAGGAAAGCCGAAACGGGCGGACACGGTGGCCGATGCGACGCCGTGTTGCCCCGCGCCGGTCTCTGCGATGATGCGCGTCTTGCCCATCCGCCGCGCGAGCAGGATCTGGCCGATACAATTGTTGATCTTGTGCGCGCCGGTGTGATTGAGCTCGTCGCGCTTGAAGTAGATTTTGGCGCCGCCGAAATGGTCGGTCAGACGCTCTGCGAAATACATGGGGCTCGGACGGCCCACATAGTGCGTCATCAGGTCGTCGAACTCAGCGTGGAATGCCGGATCGTTCTTCGCTGCGGCGTACGCCTTTTCCAGCTCAAGCACGAGCGGCATCAGCGTCTCGGGCACGAAGCGACCGCCATAGATCCCGAACTTGCCGGAAGCGTCGGGCAGGTCCTGCCAGTTTCTTCGAGCTTCCATGATCAGGCGTTCTTTGCGGCGGCGAGAAAGGCGGCGATGCGAAGGGGGTCCTTTACGCCCGGCGCCTGTTCCACGCCAGAGGACACATCCACCATGCGCGCAGCGCTCGTGGCGATGGCTTCCGCGACGTTGGACGCATCGAGACCGCCCGAGAGAAACCAGGGTCGCGCGAATTTGCGACCTGCCAGGATGCGCCAGTCGAACGCCGCGCCATTGCCGCCGGGCAGGGCCGCATCCCCCGGCGCCTTGGCGTCGAACAGGAAGGCGTCGGCGACGTCGGCATAGGCGTCGATGGCGGCGAGGTCCGCCGCCCGGGCCACGCCCATGGCGCGTATCGCGCCCTTGTTTGCAAGGCGTCGTGCGGCGACGACGCGGGCGGGAGCCTCGGCGCCGTGCAATTGGATCCAGTCCGGTTGCAGCGTGCGGGCGATCAGCGCGAGCAGTTCGTCATCAGCGTCCACGGTGACGGCGATGATGTCGGCGCGACCGCGTGCGCGGATGGCGAGGTTTGCGGCCTTCTCGACATTCACGTTGCGCGGGCTCTTCGGGAAGAAGACGAAGCCGACATAGCGCGCGCCGCTGGTCAGGGCCGCATCCACGCCTTCAACATCCGAGAGCCCGCAGATCTTTGCTTCCGCCATGGCGTCAATCTAGGGCGGCGGCGCTCAGCGTGCGAGGGCGCGGAAGAGCGCAGCCGACTTCGGCCACGTCAGGGCGTCGCGCCGTTCCAGCGCCTGCGCGGAGAAGCGGTGCCACAGATCGTCGTCCGTGAGGAGGCGCACAGCACGGTCGGCGAAGTCGGCGCGTTCGTCCTCGACGTATCCCGTCTCGCCGTGGCGCACGCGTTCCCCGACTGATCCCACGGGACGTACTACCGCGGGCAGGCCCATCGCCTGCGCTTCCGCCACCGCCAGGCAGAACGTTTCGCCCGGATCGCCGAGATAAAGCAGCGTACGCGCTGCGGCGAGTTCCCGAGCGAGCGCCGCTTTCGGCACAGGTGTTCGGATGACCACGCCGTGTGCGGCGTTCGCTTGCGCGTCTGCGAGGACGGCGCGCATGGCGGCGGCGTTGCGCCCGGTCGCGCCATAAACTTGCGGGCCCGAGAAGATATGCAGTTCGCCATTCGGCACACGCGGACGGATCGCCTCGCGCCAAAGGTTGAGAAGCGCGTCGAGCCCGCGCAAGGGGTTGGAGGTGAAGACCGCGCGCGGCGGCGGGGCGGCGGTCGTGCGCGACGTCGTCAGGAACGCCGGTTCGACGCCCAAGGGGATAATGGCGCGCCTGGCCGGAATCCACACCGGTGCGGTGGATGCGTGCGATGGGCCCGCCATCACGAGCGTGGGACGCAAGCGCAGGATCGGCCAGAGGTAGCGCGGCTTCGACAGGAACTGCGCGGGATTGTGCAGCCAGAACACACGCTTGCGCGCACGCAGCTTTGCGCTGACCAGACGCGGGCTGCGGTTGGCGATGTAGAGATCGGCCTTGTCTGGCAGCGTCGCGCCCTGCGGCCGCCAGCACACGCCGGCGTGTTCAATCGTGCGCGCTTCCTTGGCGTAGGCTGTGACGTCATCACCGGCGCCTGCAAGGGCCTCCGCCAGCGCGACAAACGCACTTTCCGCGCCGCCCAGCGGGCGTTCCTGCGGCGTGAGGCCGTCGAAGGGCGGGCCGTCGTCGGCAAGAACGATCTGCATGGCCGACGACGTCCGGGGTTACTTTTTCAGGGCGTCGCGGATCTCGCGCAGAAGCACGATGTCCTCGGCGGGCGGGGCGGTGGGCGCTGCATCTTCCTTCTTCTTCAACGCGTTCATGCCCTTGATGATCAGGAAGAGAACCCACGCGACGATGATGAACTTCAGCACGGCGGTCAGGAATTTGCCGTAGGCGAACACCGCGCCTTCCTTGCGCGCCTCGTCGAGCGTCGCCGCCGTAACGGCGTCCGAGAGCGGCAGGAAGTGGTTCGAGAAGTCGAGCCCGCCTGTCGCTGCACCGACGAGTGGCATGATGAGATCATCGACAAAAGAGGAGACGATCGTGCCGAACGCTGCGCCGATGATCACGCCGACCGCGAGATCGACCACGTTGCCGCGCATGGCGAAATCGCGGAATTCCTTGAGCATGACGGTTCCTTGTCGGAAGGCGCGCCAAGCGCGCCGGATCAAGGCACTGTGAGCCGGAGTCTTCTCTGTTGGTCAACCCGGCGCGCCGCGAGCATCCAGGCTATTGCGCCCGGCGTTTCGTGTGCTTTGCGGCCTTTGCGCCATTTACCGTCTTCGCCGCTTTGGCGGTTTTCGAAGACCTGGTCGACTTCGCGCCTTTTGCAGGCTTTGCGACGACATCAACCTTGGCGCGCAGTTCCTTGCCTGGCTTGAAGAAGGGCACGTTCTTGGCGGCCACCTTCACGGTCGCGCCGGTGCGTGGGTTTCGGCCCTGACGGGCGGCGCGGCGGCGGACGGAAAAGGCTCCGAATCCACGCAGCTCCACGCGGTCGCCTTTCTCCAGCGCACGCACGATCTCATCGAGCACGACTTCTACCATCGCCTCCACGTCCTGGGCGCGCATGTCGGGATACGCATCCTGCAGGCGCGTCACGAGTTCAGATCGCAGCATCGGGCGCCTCTCCTGTGGAACAGGGAAACCCGAGGCGGGTGAGTCCGTCAACGTGTTGTCGCCAAAAAGGAAATATGGGAACGTAAACGGCCGGACCCGCGGGGGTCCGGCCGTCCTGTCTGCCCGCTTGTTAGGCGATCAGTTCTTGCCGGCGTCCTTGAGAGCGGCGCCAAGGATGTCGCCAAGCGAGGCGCCGGAATCCGAGGATCCGAACTTTGCGATGGCTTCCTTGTCTTCCGCCATCTCCAGCGCTTTCACCGACAGCGACACCCGGCGCGCGGCCTTATCGAACGTCGTCACCATGGCGTCGACGCGGTCGCCCACGGCGTAGCGTTCCGGGCGTTGCTCGGCGCGGTCCCGGGAGAGGTCGGTCTTGCGGATGAACGAGCGCATGGCGTTGCCTTCGCCGAACGCCACTTCGATGCCGCCCGAAGTGATCTCGATGATTTCCACCGTGATCTGCTGGCCGCGGCGGTAATCAGCGCCCGCGATCGGATCGTTCGCCGCCTGCTTGATGCCGAGGCTGATGCGTTCCTTCTCGACGTCCACATCGAGAACCTTCGCCGATACCATGTCGCCCTTGTTGTGACGGGCGAGGGCTTCCTCACCCTGCGCGTCCCACGCGATGTCGGAGAGGTGGACCATGCCGTCCAGTTCCGGCGTGAGGCCGATGAACAGACCGAACTCGGTGATGTTCTTGACCTCGCCTTCTATGGTGGAGCCCACCGGGTGATCGGCGATGAACTGCTCCCACGGATTCGACATGACCTGCTTGAGGCCAAGCGAGATGCGGCGCTTGTCGGCGTCCACGTCGAGGATCATCACGTCCACTTCCTGCGAGGTGGAGATGATCTTGCCGGGGTGCACGTTCTTCTTCGTCCAGCTCATTTCTGAAACGTGGACCAAGCCCTCCACGCCCGGCTCGAGTTCCACGAATGCGCCGTAGTCGGTGATGTTCGTCACGCGACCGCTGAACTTGCCGTCGATCGGGTACTTCTTGTCCACGCCGTCCCACGGATCGGACTGCAGCTGCTTCATGCCGAGCGAGATGCGTTGTGTGTCCGGGTTGATCTTCACGACCTGGACTTTGACAGTGTCGCCGACGTTCAAAACCTGCGACGGGTGCGAGACGCGCTTCCAACTCATGTCGGTGACATGCAGCAGGCCGTCGATGCCGCCGAGGTCCACGAACGCGCCGTAGTCGGTGATGTTCTTGACCACGCCTTCGCGGATTTCGCCTTCCAGCAGCTGGCCGACGATTTCCGAGCGTTCCGCCGCGCGGGTTTCTTCGAGCACGGCGCGACGCGAGACGACGATGTTGCCACGCGCACGGTCCATCTTGAGGATCGCGAAGGGTTGCACGATGTGCATCAGTGGGCCGACGTCGCGCACGGGACGGATATCGACCTGGCTGCCGGGCAAGAACGCGTTGGCGCCGCCGAGATCGACGGTGAAGCCGCCCTTCACGCGGCCAACGAGGGCGCCCATGACGGGCTCTTGCTTGGCGAAGTTCTTTTCAAGGCGCGTCCACGCCTCTTCGCGGCGGGCCTTCTCGCGACTGACGACTGCGTCGCCCAGCGCGTTCTCGATGCGATCGAGATAGACCTCGACGATTTCGCCGACCTTGGGCGCTTCGTTTTCGGTGTCGACGATGAATTCGCGGACCGGGATCCGCCCTTCCGTCTTCAGACCCAAATCGACGACCACGAAGTCATGCTCGATGGCGACAACGGTGGCGGGGACGACCCGGCCTTCAACAATGCCTCGACCAGTGAGGCTCTCGTCCAGCATCGACGCGAAATCGTCGCGCGAGGGACCTTTCAGGGCGGTTTGGTTCAAACTCTAGACTCCGGACTGTGACGTATGAAGGCCAACCGGTTGAATCCGGCGGTCTCGGTCCCGGGATGGGACCTGTGGGGCAGGCTTTGGCGGAGGCCTGACGTCACCAGAAAGGTGCGCGGAAAACGCGAACAGGGCCGGCAGGCGTTATCGCCTTCCGCACCCCCGATATTCCGACGAAGCCGCCAGAAAGTCGCCTTATGGATCGAGGACCGCGTCGATGATCCGACACGCGGCCGCCGCCGCCGCCTCTATAGAGAGGGAGGTGGTGTCGAGCAAGTGTGCGTCAAGGGCCGGGCGCAAGGGCGCGACCGCTCTTTCGGCGTCTCGTTTGTCCCGCGCGGCGATCTCGGCCTCGACCTGGGCGCGCGTGGACGATTCGCCCCGCGCCTGCAGCTCTTTCCAGCGTCGCTCCGCCCTTACCGCGAGGTCGGCCGTGACGAAGAGCTTCACGTTCGCCGTCGGGCAGACGACCGTGCCGATGTCGCGCCCGTCGAGCACGGCGCCCTGTGGCGCGGCGGCGAAGCGGCGCTGGGCCTCCAGCAGGGCGTCCCGCACGGCAGGGAAAGCCGAGACGATGGAGGCGGCGGCGCCCACGGGTCCGGAGCGGATGCGGTCCTCGTCGATGGCTTCGAGATCGAGGGTTTGGGCGGCGCGGGCGGCTTGAGCGGCGTCGGCCGGGTCCACGCCCGCGTCGAGCAGCGCCAGCGCGACACCACGATAGATCGCGCCGGTATCCAAGCGTTTCAGCCCGTAGCGCTCGGCGACCTTGCGCGCGAGCGTGCCTTTCCCGGAGGCTGTGGTGCCATCGATGGCGATGATCATGGCGGCTCCGAGATGTCGGCGCCGATGCTGCGCATCAAGTCTGCGAAGCCCGGAAAGCTGGTGGCGATCATTTCGGCGTCCTCGACGACGACGGGGTTCTGGGCGCCAAGGCCGAGAACCAGAAAGCTCATGGCGATGCGATGATCGCCGTGGGTTCGTACCGTCGCGCCCCCCGGCACGCCGCCCACCCCCTTGCCGTGAATGACGAGGCCGTCCCGCCGCTCGTCTGCGTCCACGCCACAGGCCCGCAGACCTTCCACCATCAGCGCGATGCGATCGCTTTCCTTCACCCGCAGTTCCGCCGCCCCGGAGAGCGTCGTTTCTCCGTCGGCGAACGCGGCGAGCGCGGAGAGGATGGGATATTCGTCGATCATGGATGCCGCGCGCCCCTCGGGCGGCGCGACGCCGCGAAGGCCCGCAGGCGTGCGCACATCGAGCGCGCCGACGGGTTCCTCGCCGGCGACCCGGTAGTCCACGACCGGGATCACGCCGCCCATGTCGTGCAAGGTGTCGAAGAAGCCAGTGCGCAGAGCGTTCAGGCAGACGTCGTCGAGCAGAACTTCCGAGCCGGGCTGGATCATGGCCGCTGCGACGAGGAAGGCGGCGGACGACGGATCGGCGGGCACGACGATACGCTGTCCGGTCAGACTTGCGCCGCCGAGGACGCTAGCGGTGTGCCGGCCGTCGCTGGACGTGGATTCTTCGACGATCGCGCCGAAGGCCCGCAGCATGCGCTCGGTGTGATCGCGCGAAGCGCGCGGTTCGGTGACGCTGGTTCTCCCGTGAGCGCCCAGTCCGGCCAGCAGGATCGCGGACTTTATCTGCGCCGACGCGTGGGGCGAGGCGTAGTCGATCGCCTTCAGCGCGCCGCCGCGGACCGTCGCGGGCAGCAGACCGTTTTCACGCGCCTCCCACCGCGCGCCCATGAGGGCGAGGGGATCGAGGATGCGGCGCATTGGCCGGCCCGAGAGGCTCGCATCGCCGGTGTAGGTCGTGCTGATCGGGGCGGCGGCCGCCGCCCCCATGGTCAGCCTGACGCCAGTTCCCGAGTTCCCGAAGTCCATGGCGTCGGCGGGCTGGGCGAAACCCTTTGCGCCGCGGCCGGTCACGCGCCAGCGTCCGGAATCGTTGCGCGTGACCTCAGCTCCGAAGGCGGCCATGGCGGCGCCAGTGCGCAGGACGTCCTCGCCCTCCAACAATCCGTCGATCTCGGTGACGCCTTCGGCCAGCGCGCCGAACAGCAGGGCGCGGTGGGAAATGGATTTGTCGCCCGGCGGCCGGACCCGTCCCCGGATCGGCCCGGAGGGGCGCGCGACAAGACGCATGCGAAGGGCTTTCTCGGCGGGCGGTTAAGCGGGCGGTGCGGGAATGACAAAGGTTTTGACAGGCGCCCCTTAAGGTGGCAAGCGCTCGCGCCGCCAAATCCGGGAGTCCGTGGGTGCCAAAAGCCGATCTGGGCGAGAAGCAGTTGTGTCCAAACTGCGCCGCGAAGTTCTACGATCTCACCAAGCGTCCTGCGGTCTGCCCCAAGTGCGGCACGTCGTTCGATCCGGGGGATGAAGTGGTCAAGTTGAAGCGGGTGAAAGCCACGCGTGCGACGGCGGCCAACTACGACGACGACGAGGAAAAGCCCGTCGTGGAGACCGAGGACGGCTCCGAGGACGAAGTCGAAGTGACGCCCGAGCTTGACGCGGAAGGCGACACCGTCGCGCCCGCGCTCGACGAGGACGGCGAGGAAGAGCCGACTTCGCCGGACGCTATTCCCGAGGGCTTCTCCGAGGAGGAGGCCGATCTCGAAGAGGAAGTGGCGGACGCTGACGCGCCGATGCTCGATCTCGACGAGGACGACGAGTTCTCGGACGACGACCTCGCCATCGAGGGCGACGAGGAAGAGCAGCGCTAGCTTCCGTTGCATCGCCGCTTCGCTTGTGGCGTGCGTGACCCGCGCGCCCAGCTTCTCTATGTTCCATCGCAAAGAACGCGAAGGGAGCACCTATGTCCGAGACGATCATCCCCGTGCCGGAGGCCTTCCGGGCAAATGCGCTCGTGGACGACATCGCCTATCGCTCGATGCATGCGGCTGCGCTTGATGACGCCGAGGCGTTCTGGGGGCATCACGGTCAGCGCCTAGACTGGATCGAGCCCTATCGGCAGGTGAAGGACTGCTCGTTCGACGAACAGGACTTTCGCATCCGCTGGTATGCAGACGGCGTGCTGAACGTCTCGGCGAACTGCATAGATCGGCATCTCGAAACGCGCGGCGACAAGATCGCCATCATCTGGGAGGGCGACGACCCGACGCGCTCGAGGAAGATCACGTACCGCGAGCTCCACCGTGAAGTATGCCGGATGGCGAATGTCTTGAAGACGCAAGGCGTGCGGAAGGGGGACCGCGTCACGATCTATCTCCCGATGATTCCGGAGGCCGCGTTCGCGATGCTCGCCTGCGCGCGCATCGGCGCCATCCATTCGGTCGTTTTCGGCGGCTTCTCGCCCGACAGTCTCGCCAACCGCATTCAGGACTGCGATTCATCGCTCGTGATCACGGCGGACGAGGGCGTGCGCGGCGGCAAGAAAATTCCGCTGAAGGCCAATGTCGATGCAGCGCTGGGGCATGCGTCGTCGGTCGAAAAGGTCGTCGTCGTGCGTCACACGGGCGGCGCCGACGATCTTATGCAGGCTGGGCGCGATGTTTGGTTTCACGACGCGGCGCGTTCGGTCACCGACGTCTGCGCGCCTGAGCCAATGGGCGCGGAGGATCCGCTGTTCATTCTCTACACGTCTGGCTCCACGGGAAAACCGAAGGGCGTGCTCCACACGTCGGGCGGCTATCTCGTCTATGCGTCGATGACGCACGAATACGTCTTCGACTTGAAAGAAGACGATATCTACTGGTGCACGGCCGATGTGGGCTGGGTCACGGGCCATAGCTACATCGTCTATGGCCCGCTCGCGAACGGCGCGACCGCGGTGATGTTCGAGGGCGTGCCGAATTACCCGACATCTTCGCGCTTCTGGGAAGTCATCGACAAGCATAAGGTGACGATCTTCTACACCGCGCCAACGGCGCTCCGCGCACTGATGCGCGAAGGCGAAGGACCGGTGACAAGAACATCGCGCGCGTCGCTGCGCCTGCTCGGCACCGTCGGCGAGCCGATCAATCCGGAGGCATGGCTCTGGTATCACCGCGTCGTCGGCGGCGGCCGTTGTCCGATCGTCGATACCTGGTGGCAGACGGAGACCGGCGCCTCGCTCATCGTCAATCTGCCGGGGGCCACGGACATGAAGCCAGGCTCGGCGAGTCGCCCGTTCTTTGGCGTCATGCCCGCGCTCGTGGATGCGGAGGGGCGCTTCATTGAAGGCGCAGCCAGCGGCAATCTTGTGCTGCTCGATTCATGGCCAGGGCAGATGCGCACGGTTTATGGCGATCATCAGCGCTTCTTCGAAACCTACTTCAAAACCTACCCAGGCATGTACTTCACCGGCGATGGGTGTCGGCGCGATGAAGACGGATATTACTGGATCACGGGCAGGGTGGATGACGTTATCAACGTCTCCGGTCACCGGATGGGCACAGCGGAGGTCGAAAGCGCTCTCGTCGCGCACAAGCACGTGGCTGAAGCGGCGGTGGTTGGTTTTCCCCATGACATCAAAGGGCAGGGCATCTACGCTTACGTGACGCTCAATCTCTATGCAGAGCCCACCGAAGAGCTGCGCAAGGATCTCGTCAATTGGGTGCGCAAGGAGATCGCGCCGATCGCCGCGCCGGATGTGATCCAGTTCGCGCCGGGCCTGCCAAAGACCCGCAGCGGAAAAATCATGCGGCGAATCCTGCGAAAGATTGCCGAGAACGATCTCGGCAGTCTGGGCGATACCTCGACGCTCGCCGATCCTGCGGTTGTGGACGACCTCGTGAGAAATCGTGCGAACGTCTGAACGCCCGCGCGGCCATTGGTGACGTCGTTTGACTCAGGTAGCCCGACGGAAGAGGCTGGCTACGATGAGCAGTACGATCGCGCCGCCCGTGGCGAACAGGATCGAATCGACCACGCCGCCTCCGACACTCACGCCGAGTTGTGGAAAGAGCCAGCCGCCCACGAAAGCGCCCAGAATACCCACGACGATGTTGCCCACAAGGCCGAAGCCTCCGCCCTTGACCACAAGGCCCGCGAGCCAGCCTGCGATAGCCCCGATGAGCAACCAGATGAGTAGAGTCTCGATCGACATGCCTTGTCCGCCGCGACGCTGTTACGCAAAAACAATGCGCGAGCGGTGATCCAGTTCAGTCCAGGGTCGATTTAGTTTAGCCGGCGCGACGTGCTGTTGCGATCCTGCTATCAGGCCGGCGCCGGGGCGATGCTTGACGCTGAGCGGCGCGCGTCCAGGTCAAGGAGGCCATGTCCAACGCTCCCTCCACCGCCGCACACCGCTACACCGGCGTTGCGATGGCTTTGCACTGGATCATCGCGTTCGCGCTCATTTACCAGCTGGCGCTTGGCTTCTCGCTGGAGAACTTTCCGCGCGCGGCGCGTGGCGAATACGTCGGCGTTCACAAATCGCTCGGGATCACGATCCTCTTGTTGAGTCTCCTGCGTCTTGCCTGGCGCCTCACGCACAGGCCGCCGCCGCTCCCGGCGGGGCTGAAGCCGTGGGAGAAGCTGCTTTCAAGCAGCGTCCACGCGGCCTTTTACGTCGTGATGATCGGCGCGCCGCTGGGCGGCTGGGCGATGTCGTCGGCCTCCACGCGCGCGCCGCCAGTGTCATTCTGGGGCCTGTTCGACCTTCCAGACCTGCCGGCGCCGCAGAGCGATGCGTTGGCGGGCCAGCTTGGAGCCGGGCACATGGCGGCGGGGATCATCGCCGCCGCGCTCATCGTCGTGCACGTGGGCGGTGCGCTGAAGCACATGTTCGTCGACGACAACGACGTGCTCTGGCGGATGGTCCCGGGCCTGAGGAAACCGCCTGGAGCCTGAAACCGCCTCATCTGGTGGCCGATCTCGGACTCGAACCGAGACGCCCTCACGGGCAACAGATTTTGAGTCTGCCGCGGCTACCAATTACGCCAATCGGCCGGACCGGATGAAGGCGGGGACGGGTAAGGGCGCGAGGCGGCGCTGTCAAACGGGATTGAGATTCCCGACCGCGCCCTCGACGCCGAACATCTCCAGAAGCCACGGCAGCCCGGTGACGAAAGCGTAGGCGAAGACGGCAAAGCGCGCGCCCTTCGCAAGCCCCACCAGCACCATAGAGAGAATGAAAGGCGTGCGGAAGATGCCGCCGATCAGGGTCAGTACATCGCCGACGCCCGGCAGCCACGCCATGCTCATCGCCCACACGCCGTACTTCTGGAACCAGGCGGCATACTTGTCGTACTCGGCTTCCTTCAGCGGAAAGCGCTTGTGCCCGCGATATCGCGCCAGAAACCGCCCGAGCGCCCACTGCGCCGCTGAGCCCGCGACGCTGCCGGCCGTCGCCACCGCCACCACTGGCGCGATCGTCGCCGAACCCAGGACCAGCACGGCGGCCATCGCCACCTCGGTCGTGCCGGGAAGGATCGACGCGGACGCCGCCGCGGCGATGAAAACGCCGATCAGTTGCCAGATCATCTTGGGTCTCTCGCGGGCCGGCAGGGGATGGCGTATTCGCCGCTTCGGGGCAAGCCGGGTTGCAAAAGCAAAGCCAGCGGGGCCTCGCGGCGACCGGTCGCAAGAATTTCGCCGCGCAATGCTGCTAGGGATGATCGATGACCCTGATCGCCGTCGCGCGGAAGAACTGGCCGGTCCTCGCTCTCGTCGCTTCGGCGGCGATGCTCGGGGGCGCGCATGCGTTCGAGGCGGCGGGTTACGCGGCCTGTTCGCTCTGTCTGCGCCAGCGCGAGGTCTACTGGGGCGCCATAGGCATTGCGGTCGGGGGGATCGTGCTCCTGCGCCTTTGGAATAACCCGTCCCTGCCCCGCGCGATCGCGGCGTTGCTTGGCGCGGCCTTCCTCGCGGGTGCGGGCGTGGCGATGTATCACGCGGGCGTTGAATGGAAGTTCTGGCCGGGCCCTGAATCTTGCGCTGCGGTCGGCGACTTCAGCGGCGACCTCGAGGCAGCCCTCAACCGCCGTATCGTGGCGGTCCCATGCGATGAAGCCGCATGGCGCGACCCCGTGACGACCTTGTCGATGGCAGGCTGGAACGCCATCATCTCCCTGGCTCTTGCGGCGTTCAGCTTCTTTGCGGCCGCGCTCCCTGTCGTTCGCCCTGCGCGAGATTGATCCAAGGAAATACTTGATGACCGCCCGAGAGCGACCGCATTTTCCCGGCGAAGGCGGCGTCGAAAAGCGCCTCCACGAAATGATCCGCGTCGATCACGCCGGCGAGTACGGCGCGGTGCAGATCTATCGCGGCCAGCTTGCGGTGTTTCGCAACCAGTCGGGCAAGGATCGGGTCGCGGGCCTCATCTCCGACATGGAAGCCGGCGAACAGGTCCACCTCGAAACCTTCGACCGCATGATCTTCGAACGCGGCGTGCGGCCGACGGCGTTGGCGCCGCTCTGGCGGGTGATGGGCTTCGGCCTGGGCGCGGCGACCGCTCTCATGGGCGAGAAGGCTGCGTATGCCTGCACGGCGGCGGTAGAGGAGGCGATCGAGGAGCACTACGCCGAACAGGCCAAGGCCCTCGATGGCGTCGATGCGGAACTGAAGGGCGTGGTGGAGAAATTCCGCCTCGAAGAGCTCGAACACCGCGACACCGCCATCGTCGAAGGCGCCAAGAACGCGCCGGGCTACGGGCTGTTGAGCGGGGCGATCAAATTCGGCTGCAAGATCGCCATCAAGGTCAGCGAGAAGATTTAGCAGGGCAACCGCCGCGCAGCAAGCTAGTGTCGCTCCGCGGGTGTGAGGTCGTGTCGAGCCAGCCTTTTGGACCCAAGCGCCGCGCAGCCTCTGCGGGAGATAGGCGCGCATGAGCCTGACGTTCTGCACTTGTCAGTTCGGGGCGTCGTTCATCTAGCGCGATCTGCTCGCGCGCCCTGCGGGCACCCGTTACTCGGCCGCACTGCTCGTGAAAGGACTGAAGCAACTCAACGTCGCCGCGTAAGCGCGCGTTGGTGAGGCGACCAAGTGGAAAAGTTGTGTCACGTCCGTGACAGTTTGGCGGGCTGCGGCTCTTCGGCCCAGAGCGACTCGTTCCACCGCAATGCGCCTTTACGCTTCGGCTCGGCCGTTCATGCACTCCGGGTCGTCCCAAATTGTGGCGCATATGCAGCTTACGTCCGGCGCCCGCGCGTCTTGCGGACAGGACTTGGGTACAGATTTGATGCCTGGCGGGCTGTACGTGCTCGATCCCAGCTTATTGCCTGGCTGCTTGTGGCCGCCTCCGCCTGCTTGTGCGAACGCCAAGCCAATGCTGAGCCACGTCGCGACCAGTATAGTCAAAATTGTACGACTCATAAGCCACGCCCGCGGCGGCCATCTGCACAACACCGGCGGTGGTATGCGATCTCAGCGTGTGAAGGTGTGAAGTGTGCGATCAACAGGGCTTGAACGCTTTGTTCCTCAAATCTCCTGCCCGCTCGCCTTCCAGTCCTTCAAAAACGCCTCCAGTCCCAGATCCGTCAGGGCGTGCTTGTACAGGGCGCGGAAGATGTTCGGCGGGATGGTGGCGCAGTCGCTACCGGCGAGGGCTGCGTCGCGGACGTGGCTGACGGTGCGGATCGAGGCCGAGAGCACCTGCGTCTCGTAGCCGTAATTGTCGTAGATCGCGCGGATCTCGCGGATGAGTTCCATGCCGTCCTGGCCGCCGTCGTCGAGGCGGCCGAGGAAGGGGGAGATGTAGGTGGCGCCGGCCTTCGCGGCCATCAGCGCCTGCACGGCGGAAAAGCAGAGCGTGACGTTGGTCTTGGCGCCGTGTTCCTCCGTCAGCGTGCGGCACGCCTTTAGGCCTTCGAAGGTCAGCGGCAGCTTCACGACGATGTTCGGCGCGACCGCCATGAGCTTCAGCCCCTCACCCACCATGCCGTCATGGTCGAGCGCCACCGATTCGGCGCTGACGGGGCCCGAGACCGTCTCGCAGATGGTCTTCAGCGTCGGAAAGATCGGGCGGCCGGACTTGGCGATAAGCGAGGGGTTGGTCGTCACCCCGTCCACGAGGCCCGTGGCGGCCAATGCCTTGAGTTCGTCGGTGTCGGCGCTGTCGATGAAGATCTGCATGGTGCGGGTTCCGGGTGAGGCGATTCGCGCGTGACGGGCGCGGGCGGTCGCCTATACCACGCCGGAAAGAGTCGGGAACGAGACATGGATCACAAGACGCTCGCCAACGCCGTGCGCGCCCTCGCGATGGATGCGGTGGAACAGGCCAAATCCGGCCACCCCGGCATGCCCATGGGCATGGCCGACGCTGCGACCGTGCTGTTCCGCGATTTCCTGAAGTTCGACGCGCGCGCGCCGCACTGGCCCGACCGCGACCGCTTCATCCTGTCGGCGGGCCACGGCTCAATGTTGCTCTACGCGCTGCTGCATTTGACGGGCTATGCGGACGTGTCGCTCGCCGATATCCGCAATTTCCGCCAGTTCGGCTCCAAGACGCCCGGCCATCCCGAATACGGCCACACCGAAGGCGTGGAGACGACGACGGGCCCGCTCGGGCAGGGGCTTGCGAACGCGGTCGGCATGGCGATAGCCGAGCGCATGCTCCATGCCCGCTTCGGCGCCGATCTCGTCGATCACCGCACCTGGGTGATCGCGGGCGATGGCTGTCTCATGGAAGGCGTCTCGCAGGAGGCGATCACGCTGGCGGGCCGTCACAGGCTCGAAAAGCTCATCGTGTTGTGGGACGACAATTCCATCTGCATCGACGGCGCGGTATCCACCGCCGATGCGACAGACCAGCACGCGCGGTTTGAATCCGCCGGCTGGAAGACGCTCGCTTGCGACGGCCACGATCCGGACGCCGTGAAGCAGGCGCTGCTCGAAGCGACTCAGAGCGACCGTCCGGTGATGATCGCGGTGAAGACGGTGATCGGCTACGGCGCGCCGAAAAAGGCGGGCACGAAGTCTGCGCACGGCGAAGCGCTGGGCGCGGAGGAACTCGCGGCGACCAAGGCCGCGATCGGCTGGCCGCACGGACCCTTCGAGATTCCCGACGACGTGGCGACAGCCTGGAAGGCGATCGGCGCGAAGGGCGCACGCGTGCGTGCGGCTTGGGAAGCGCGGCTCGAAAAGTCCGCGCACAAGGCTGCGTTTGAGGCGGCGCTTTCGGGCGAGATGCCGCAGGCCGCGAAGGATGCGCTCGCGGCGCACTTGGCGAAGATGGCGGCGGAGAAGCCTGCCGTCGCGACGCGCGCTTCATCGGGTCACACGCTCGATGCGATCTTCGCGCACTGGCCCGAACTCGTCGGCGGTTCGGCCGATCTCACGGGCTCCAACAACACGCTGGTGAAGGGCACCGAAGTGTTCCTGCCGGAGTCGCCGGCTGGCCGTTACCTCCACTGGGGCGTGCGCGAGCATGGCATGGCGTCGGCGATGAACGGGATGGCGCTGCATGGCGGCGTCGTCCCCTACGGCGGCACGTTCCTCGTCTTCAGCGATTACTCGCGCCCCGCGATCCGCCTCGCGGCGCTGATGGGCGTGCGCGTGATCCACGTGCTGACGCACGATTCCATCGGCCTCGGCGAAGACGGCCCCACGCACCAGCCGGTGGAACACCTCGCGGCGTTACGCGCCATTCCGGGGCTTTGTGTGTTGCGTCCGTGCGATGCCGTGGAAGCGGCCGAAGCGTGGGCGATTGCGTTGGAGCGGAAAGGGCCGAGCGCGCTGGCGCTCTCGCGTCAGGCGACGCCGGGGCTGCGCGGCGACGCGAAAGAAAATCTCACGGCGCGCGGTCTGTATGAATTGCTGCCCGCCGAGGGCGGCGCGGCGAAAGTCTCGCTGTTTGCAACAGGCACAGAAGTGGCGCTCGCCGTGGAAGCGCGCGCGCAGCTGCAAAAGCACGGCGTGCCAACGCGGGTGGTCTCGGCGCCCTGCCTCGAACTCTTCCGCGATCAAGACGAGGACTATGTTCACGCGACCGTTGGCGACGCCGAAGTCCGCATCGTCATCGAAGCCGGCGTCGCGCAGGGCTGGAGCGACGTGATCGACAACTGCGCCTTCGTCGGCATGTCGAGCTTCGGCGCGTCTGCGCCCGCAAAAGCGCTCTACCAGCACTTCGGCATTACAACGGACGCCATCGTGGAGGCCGCGCAGGCGCTGTTGTAAGATCGAGCCCTCCCCCGCCAACGGGGGAGGGCTAGTGTCCCGATTCTGAAGTTTTTAGCCACCCGGCGTAGGGTTGGCCTGAGTTTCGAGCGTGCGCTGACAATAACGCTCGATCGATGCCAGGATGTCATCGGCGGACTTGGTCCAGCGCAGCGG
>Ga0247843_1001274_pt1 | contig 52409 bp, 53 predicted proteins | sample LaCruzMarch2017__FD_192420 | JGI IMG/M metagenome (GOLD analysis project Ga0247843, IMG submission 192420) | Freshwater microbial communities from meromictic Lake La Cruz, Castile-La Mancha, Spain - LaCruzMarch2017_8m | ecosystem: Environmental > Aquatic > Freshwater > Lake | place: Spain...
CGGCATTGCCCAGGGCCGCGACCAGCGCCGCGCGATCGAGGCCGAGCAGGGACGCCGCCGCCGCCGCCGCGCCGAAGGGGCCGCATGTCGATGTCGGGTGGAACTGCCGGTAATGCGCGGGCCCCATCGCGCGGCCGATGCGGATCTCGGCCTCATAGCCGCGCAGGATGGCATCCAGCAGCGCGGTGGACGGCGCCTTCAACGCGCTGGCCATCGCCAGCGCGGCAGGCACCACGACCGGCCCCGGATGCAGGATGGAAGCGCGATGGACATCGTCCATCTCCAGCACATTGCCGAAGGCGCCATTGGCGAAGGCGGCATCGCGCACGCCATGCGCGCCGCCCAGCAGCACGCGCGCCGTGCCAGAGGGCTGCTTCGCCACGTAGCGGCGGAACAATTGGCCCACCTCGCTGGCCGCCCCCGCCGTCGCGCAGCCGATCCAATCCAGCAGGTGCAAGGCCGCGCGCCGCCGGTCAGCCGGCGTGATCGGGCGCGCGAGCAGGTCGGCAAGATCCTCGGTGAGCGTGGTCAAGCGCGGCTCCATTTGCCACGGGGCTTGCCGGCCCATATCAACGAAAGCATGTGCTCCGCGCAAGCCAGCCCCATGCTCTCGCCCGAGGCGTTCCTGCGCGAGCTGCGGCCGGGCTTGCGCATCTTCGTCGCGGCCTGCGCCGGCGAGCCGCTCGCACTGCTGGATGCCGCGAACGCCCAGCCCGAACGCCTGCGCGGCGCGCACTTCATCCAGGTGCCGATCGCCGGGGTGAACCGGCGCGACCTGTCGGCGCTGGCGCCGCTGGAGGCGCTGTTCATGACGCCCGAGCTGCGCCCCGGCCTGGCCGCTGGCCGCGTTCGCTACCGGCCGCTGCACTATCGCGAGAGCGCCGCCTATCTGCGCGATGCGGCGCAGTGCGACATGGCCTGGTTCCGCTGCAGCGCGCCGCGCGCCGGGCGGGTCTCGCTCGGCCTCGCGCATGATTTCACCCCGATCCTGGCCGAGGCGGGGGCGGCGCTGGTCGGCGTGGTCGATCCGGACCTGCCCTTCGTGCCGGATGGCGTCAGCTTCGAGGTCGCTTCCCTGCATGCGCTGATCGATGGGCCATCCCCATCGCCAGAGCTGCCGCCAGACCGTGGCGATGCGGCGCTGGCGGCCCTTGCGCGCCATGCGGCCTCGCTCCTGCGGCCAGGCGATACGCTGCAGTCCGGGATCGGCGCTGCCGTGAGCGGCGTGCTGGCGGCCCTCGGATCGCACCGGGACCTGACGCTGCACACCGGCATGATCGGCGACGCGGCGATGGCGCTGATCGAGGCTGGCGTGATCACCCGGGCGGTGACCGGCGTGGCGCTGGGCAGTGCCGCGCTCTATGCGCGACTTGGCACGGCCCCGAACATCGCCTTCCGCCCCGTCTCCCACACGCATGGCGCCGCCATCCTGGCCGGGCTGCCGCGCCTGGTCGCGGTGAATGGCGCGGTCGAGGTCGACCTGCTGGGCCAGGTGAATGCCGAGATGGTGGAAGGCCGCCAGATCAGCGGCCATGGCGGCGTGGCCGACTTCATGCGTGGCGCACGGCGCAGCGCCGGCGGGCGGGCGGTGACGGTGCTGCTCTCGACCGGTCGTGGCGGCGCTGTCTCCCGCATCGTGCCGACGCTGGCGCCGGGAACCCCCGTGGCGCTGACCCGCGCCGATACGGATCTGGTGGTGACCGAACATGGCGTGGCCGACCTGCGGCACGCCGACCTTGACCAGCGGGCCGAGCGCCTGATTGGCCTTGCCGCCCCCGCCTTCCGCGACGGGCTGGCCAATGAATGGGATGCGCTGCGGCGGCGGATGTAGCGCCTATCTGCCAAGCCGCTGGCGCGCATCGGCCAGCACCGCCTCGGTATGCTCGCCGGGACCTGGCAGGCGCGGGTCCAGCCGGCCCGGCTCGTCGCGGAACTTGATCGGCAGCCCGATATGCAGGTTGCCGGCATGATCACGCACCACCATGCCGCGTGCCGCAGCGTTGGGATGGGCGAAAGCCTCCTTCAGGTCGAGCAGTGGCGCGAAGCATACGTCGCGCCCGGCGAACCAGGCTTCCCATTCGGCACGCGTGCGCGTGGCGAAGGTTTCGCGCAGGAATTGCTGCGCCGGCGCATGGGTGGGGCCCGGCGGGCCGGATGCCGCTTCGATCAGGTCGGGGCGATCCAGCGCGTGCAGCAGGGTCTCGACGAATTTGTGCTCGCTGCCGCCCAGCACCACCTGCCTGCCATCCGCCGTGTCGTAGATGCCGTAGAAGGCGCCGCCGCCCCATTGGCGTTCATGCTTCACCACCGGCATCCGATCCTCGGCGAAGACCGCGCCGGTGGCATTCGGCAGCCAGGACAGGGTGGCATCCAGCATCGCCACGTCGATCACATCGCCCTTTCCCGTGCGTTCCCGGCGCAGCAGCGCCATCAGGATGGCGCTGAGCGCAAGCAGGGATGCGGTGACGTCCGCCACCGGGATCCCGGGGTTGGTCGGGCGCCCATCCTGGCCGAGATTGACCGACAGCGTGCCGGCCAGCGCCTCCACGGCCAGGTCATGGGCGGGCTTGTTGCGCAGTGGCCCTTCCTGCCCGAAGGCGGAAATCGAGCAATAGACCAGCCGCGGGTTCAGCCCCGTCAGCGCGGCCGCGCCAATGCCGAGCCTGTCCGCCACGCCCGGCCGGAAGGCTTCCAGCACCACGTCGCAGGTGGCGGCGATCTCGTGGAAGGCGGCCAGGTCGGCCGGCTTCTTCAGGTCCAGCACGATCGACTTCTTGCCCCGATGCGTGTTGCGGAACCACACGCTTTCCCCGTTGGCGCGCGCGCCGATGCCGCGCACGGGCTCGCCGCCCGGTGGCTCCAGCTTGATGATCTCGGCCCCATGATCGGCCATGACGGTGGTCAGGTAGGGGCCGGGCAGGAACAGCGAGAGGTCGAGCACCCGGATACCGTCGAGCTTCATGCCGCTACACCGCCCCCAAGGCGCGCAGATGCGCGATATCATCTTCGGAATAGCCCTGCGCGGCCAGCAGGGCGGCGCTATCCGCCCCATAGGCCGGGCCGGCCTGCCCCGGCAGGCGGGCGCCATTCAGCCGGATCGGGCTGGCCATCACCTTGAGGTCCGGCCGCGCCGGGTGCGGCAGGTCGAGCACGCCGCCCTGGGCACGGAAATAGGGATTGTCGATCGCCTGGGCGAGGCTGAGCACCGGCGCGATCGGCACCTTGCCCGCCAGCAGCGCCATCCATGCCGCCGTGGTGCGCGACCGCAGCACCGGATCCAGCAGGGCCATCAGCGCTTCGCGATGGGCCAGGCGCGGCTCGAAATCGGCGAAGCGCGGATCGTCGAGCAGCCCATGCAGCCCGGCGGCCTCGCAAAAGCGGCGCCAGAAGGCAGGCTTGATGCACATGATGAAGACGTGCCCGTCACCGGTCGGGAACATCTCGCAGGGCACGATGAAGGGATGCCCGCCGCGCGGGCGCCGCGGCACCTCATGCCCGTCATTGAGGTACCAGGTGGCCACATAGGTCAGGCTGTGCATCGCGACGTCGTAGAGCGAGACATCCAGGTCGCAGCCCCGGCCGCTGGCGCGCGCGCCCATCACGCCGGCCAGCAGCGCGGTGGCCGCCGTCAGGCCCGACATGAAATCCACCAGCGAGAGCCCGGCGCGCGACGGTTCGGTGCCGGGCTCGCCGGTCAGGGCGCAGAAGCCCGCCTCGGCCTGGGCCAGGTAATCATAGGCCGGCCAGGTTGCCCGTTCGCCGCTGCGGCCATAGCCGGACAGATGCACGCAGACGATGCCGGGCTTCACCGCGGACAGCGCCGCATAATCCAGGCCGAGGCGCGATGGCAGGTCACCGCGCAGATTGTTGGCGACCGCATCGGCATCCTGGACCAGCCGGTGCAGCACCGCCCGCGCCTCGGGCCGGCGCAGATCCAGCGTCAGGCTGCGCTTGCCGCGGTTGAAGGACTGGAAATACTGGCTGTCATTCTCGCCCAACGGAAAGCCGCCCGTATGGCGCGCAATGTCGCCGGGCAGCTCGCCCTCGGCCGCCGGCGGCTCGACCTTGATGATTTCCGCGCCGAGATCGGCGAGGTGCATGGTGGCGAAGGGGCCGGCGCCGAACTGCTCGAAGCTGAGGATGCGCAGGCCCCGCAGCGGCAGGCTCATACCGGGTTCCGGGCGATCAGCTGCTTGGCGATGATGATGCGCTGGATCTCGTTGGTGCCCTCGCCGATGCACAGCAGCGGCGCGTCGCGGAAATAGCGCTCGACGTGATATTCCTTCGAATAGCCGTAGCCGCCATGGATGCGCATCGATTCCAGCGCATTCTCCACCGCGGCCTCGCTCGCGAAGAACTTCGCCATGCCGGCCTCCATGTCGCAGCGCTCGCCGGAATCATAGGCCCGCGCGGCATCGTAGGTCAGCAGCCGCGCCGCCTGCAGGCGCGTCGCCATCTCCCCGAGCTTCAGCTGGATCGCCTGGTGCTCGCAGATCGGCTTGCCCATCGTGTGCCGCACCTGGCTGTACTGCACCGCATCGCGCAGCGCCGCCGAGGCAATGCCGCAGCCCCGGGCGGCAATGTTGATCCGCCCGAGCTCAAGCCCGCCGAGCGCGGTCTGCAAGCCGCGCCCCTCCGTGCCGCCGATCAGCCGGTCCGCCGGGATGCGGTAGTCCTCGAACACCAGCTCGGCGCTGTCGATCCCCTTGTAGCCGAGCTTCTCCAGCTTGCGGCCGACGGTGAAGCCCGGGCCCTTCTCGGCCAGGAACATCGACATGCCCTTGTGGCGCGGATCGGCATCGGGATCGGTCTTCACCAGCAGCGCGAAGACCTGCCCGTGGATGCCGTTGGAGATCCAGGTCTTGGTGCCGTTCACCACATAGCCGTCATTGCCGCGCTTGGCGCGCGTGCGGATCGCCTGCAGGTCCGTCCCGCAATCGGGCTCGGTCAGGGCCAGGCCGCCGCGCAGCTCGCCGCTGGCGAAGCGCGGCAGCCAGGCCGCCTTCTGCTCGGGCGTGCCGAGCCGCGTCACGCAGGCCGCCATGATCAGGTGGCTGTTGAAGATGCCGCTGAGCGACATCCAGGTCTCGGCGATCTTCTCGACGATCTTGGCATAGGTGGTCGCGGACAGGCCGAGGCCGCCATATTCCGCCGGGATGGTCGCGCCGAACAGGCCAAGCTCGGCCATCTGCGCCACCATCTCGTGCGGATACTCGTCGGCATGCTCGAGCCGCAGCACATGCGGGCGGACGTCGCGCGCCAGCCACTTTTCCACCGCGTCGAGCATCTCGGCATCGGCGTCGGCGGGCGCGATGTGGGTGTCCATGGGCGGCTCCTCGGGTGGAATTTATCCGGACAAATTGGGGCTGGCGTGCCGCAGCGTCAATCTTTGCCGGCCATGCCGCGCACCAGGGCCGCGATGTCGGGCAGGCTCTCGACCGCCGCGACCTGGCCCAGCACCCGCTCGACCAGCGTGGCCGGGCGCGGCGGCGCGGCGTTCGCGCAGCAGCGGCGGAACTTGTCCTCATTCTCGGCCGCGGTCAGCGGCACGGCGGGGTGGCCATAGGTGTGGGGCAGATGGATGGCGTGCACCGCGCCGGATGCCAGGCGGACGGTGATGTGCTGCGGGTCGAGGGCGTTCTCGTTGGTATTGTCGTCAGGCTCCAGGCGGATTTTCGCGGCGAAGGCGTGCACGCGCGGGTCGCGCAGCGCTTCCCCCCGGAAGTCCGGCACGTCGCAGCCGCCTTTGGCCAGCCAGACGCCCGCGACGAAGGGCAGGCAAAGCTTGGCGTAGTTGGAGGCAGGGTCGGGGATGTCGGGGCGGCCGACCAGGCGCCGGACCAGGGGGGGAACGCGGCAGATGACCTCCTCCACCGAATCGGCCGCGAAGCCATGCTGCGCCATCAGGTCGCGCAGCCCATGCACCACGCCATGCGTCAGCCGGCCCGAGGGGAAGGGTTTGTGCGACAGGCGCTCGATCTGCCATGCGGTGCCAAGCGCCGCGGCGATGCGATCGACATGCGGCCCATCCTCCTCGATCAGCCGGTAATAGCCGTAGCGGCCGGTGAAGACGTCGCGCGGGCCCTGCATGCCGGCGGCGGCCAGGTCGCAGGCCGCGATGGCGCCGCGGGCATTGAAGCCGATCTGCAGGCCGAGCAGCGGCGAGCCCTCGACATGCGGTTGCAGCGTGCCGCTGGTCTGGCCGTACATGTGGCCGAAGGCGCTGCGCGTGGTGTCGATGTCGAAGCCGGCCAGGTTGGCGATGGCCGCCGTGGCGCCGAAGCCGCCCGCCGTGGCGGGCCGGAAGAAGCGCAGCGCGCCATCGGTCGCCACGCCGAGCAGGCCCGCCACATCGACGCCAACCGCCATGGCCGCCAGGAAGCGCGCGCCACTCACCGGCGCGCCGCGCATGGCCGACCTCTCGCTCCAGGCGAACAGGGCCGAGAGCAGGGTCGCCATCGGGTGCACGACGGCGCCCTCATGGACGCAATCGAACTCCAGGCAGTGAATCAGATAGGCGTTGACGATGGCCGCGCTGCCCGCCGACATAAGCTGCCCGCCGAGCCATTCGGTGGCTTCGTCGCCGGCACCCCAATTGACCGCGAGATCGCGCACGGTCTGCACATTGGCCCCAGAGCTGCCCGCGATCGCGACACCGATCGTGTCCAGCAGGAAGGTCTTGGCCGCGGCGATGGCGGCCGGCGAGAGATCCTCGTGCCGCACGCGGCAGGCATGGGCGGCGAAGGCCTCGGCGATATCGTAGCTCATGGAAGCGCGATCCTTACCGGGCGGCGGGTTCAGCGGGGGCGGGATGGTGGGTGGCGAAGGCCCGCGCGATGCCGGCGCGGGTGGCGAACCAGACACCAGGCCTGGTCCGCGCATGCTGCAGGAAGCGATCGAGGGCCCGAATGCGCCCCGGCCGGCCGATGATGCGCAGATGCAGGCCGAGCGACATCATGCGCGGCGCGCTGCCGCCTTCCTCGTGCAAGACCTCGAAGGTCTCGATGGCATAGTCCAGCCATTGCTGGGGCGTGTAGCCGGGCGCCAGCCAGAACTTCATGTCGTTGGTGTCCAGCGCATAGGGGACGATGATGATGGCGCGCGGGCCTGCCTCGGTCTCCACCACATCCCAGCGCGGCTGGTCATCCGCGTAATCATCCATGTGGTAGAGGAAGCCCTCCTCGGCCAGCACGGCGCGCAGGCGCGGCGTGTGCAGGTAGCGCGACAGCCAGCCGAGCGGCCGCGTGCCCGTGGTGCCAGCGATGCTGGTCACCGCCTTCCGCACAAAGTCGCGCTCACGTGCCGCGTCGTAGGAGAATTGGTGCACCCAGCGCCAGCCATGGCTGCATGCCTCATGGCCGCCGGCGCGGATCGCCTGCGCGATCTCCGGCGCGCGTTCCAGCGCCACGGCCGCGGCGGTGAAGGTGGCGGTCACGCCATGGCGATCCAGCAGGCCCAGCACGCGCGGCGCGCCGGCCTTGATGCCATAGAGGTAATTGCTCTCATTGCCGAAATTGCGGATCGGGATCTTCAGCGCGACGCCGAGTTCATCGACCGGCTCCGGCCCCTTGTCGCCCTCGGCCACCGACATTTCGGCGCCTTCCTCGACATTCACCACGATCGAGAGCGCAAGGCGCGCATCCTGCGGCCAGATGCCTGGCATGGGCAGACCCTTTCCTGTGCCGTGAGACGGGGGCGCGGCGCCGGTTCAATGGCGTTCCAGCAGCGCCCCAAAACCCTGCACGCGGTCCTGGATGCCGTTCTGCCGCAACGCCCACCAATAGGTGGCCGTGTTGATGGCGATCACCGGCTTGTCCAGCCAGAATTCGGCGATGCCGGCCAGCCGCGCCATGGCAAGGTTGGTGCCCACCTGCACGATGGCGTCCACCGAGGGATCGTTCAGCGCGATGATCGCATCCCGCAGCGTGCGTTCGGAGACATGGGCGATGGCGACCGGGCTTTCGCATTTCAGCCCCTTCAGCGCCGCCACCTCATACCCGCAATCATTGAAGAAGCGCACCACCTGGCGGTCGCCGACCGGCTGGTAGGGGGTGATCACGGCGATGCGGCGGATGTCGGGGCCAAGGGTGCGCAGCGCGGCGCGGCAGGCGTCGCTGCCCATCGCGACCTTCACGCCGGCCCGCGCCTCGATCCGCCGTTCAAGCTCGACCGAGCCTTCCAGCCCATCCCAGAAGGTCTCGGCGGACATGCCCATCACCAGGTAATCGGGGGCGGCCGACATCACGCTGTCGACCGACTCCATGATGGTGCCGCGGATGGCATCGATCAGCCGGTTGAAATCATCATCATCGGCGATCTTCATGTTCGGAATGACGATGCGCGAAAAATGGTTGGTCACGCCCACCGGGCGCATCGCGTCGAATTCCGGCTGGACCGAGGTGTTGGTGGATGGCGCGATCACGCCGAACTTGCGCCGCCATCCCAGGCTGTCGGTCATCGCTTCCTCCGTGACGGCACGCGGCCGATGCTCATTTCCCGGCCACGCTCGGCAGCCACAGCGCGATCTCGGGTGCGACCATCAGGATCACGATGGCCAGGATATAGACCAGCACGAAGGGGATGACGCCGGCGAACACATCGCCGATCGCCCCCCCATCGCGTCGCAACCCCTGCAGCACATGCAGCACCGTGCCATCGGGCGGGCTGATCAGCGCGATCTCCACCAGCATGGTGACCACCACGCCGAACCAGATCGGGTCATAGCCAAGCGCCACCACCACCGGAAAGATCACCGGGATGGTGGTGATGATCATGGAGAAGCCCTCCATGAAGGTGCCAAGCGCCAAATAGAAGCCGATGATCAGTGCCATGATCGCCCAGGGCGGCAGCGGCAGGTCGCCCACCAGCTTCGCCATCATCTGCGGCACGCCGAGCAGGCCGATGACATAGTTCAGCACATAGGCGCCGAGCAGGATCAGCCCGATCATCGCCGTGTTGCGCGCCGTGGCCTCGGCGCTGGCGTGCAGCATGCGCCAGGTGAAGCGCCGTTCCACCACCGCGATACCGAGCGCCGCCGCCACGCCAAGAGCGGCCGATTCCGTGGGCGTCGCGATGCCGCCATAGATCGTGCCGAGCACGATGAAGATCAGCAGCAGCGTGGGCAGCAGGCCCGCCAGCGCGCGCAGCTTGACGCCGAGCGGCAATGGCGGGCCGGGCGGCGGCGCGGCCTTGCGCTTCAGCAGGATCACCAGGGTGAAGAAGGCCACCACCATCAGGCTCGGCCCGACCGCGGCCAGGTACAGCGCGCCGACGCTGGTCTCGGTGATCAGCGCGTAGATGATGAAGGTGATGCCGGGCGGGATCAGATTGCCCAGCGCCCCGCCCGCGGCCAGCGAGCCCAGCACCATGCGCGGATCATAGCCGCGCCCCTGGAAGAAGGGCATGGCGACCGAGCCCATGGTGGCGGCCGTCGCCACCGAACTGCCGCTGATCGCCGAAAAGACGCCCGAGGCCACGATGTTGGTGTGCAGCAGCCCGCCCGGCATCCGATCGAGCCAGACGTTCAGCGCGCGGTAGAGCCGCTCCGACAGGCCCGCGCGCAGCAGGATCTCGCCCATCAGCAGGAACAGCGGCACCGCCACCAGCACGAAGGAAGAAGAAGGGCCCCACACGGTCTGGCCGAGGAACAGCCAGAAGGGACGGTCGCTGAAGGCGAAGCCGGCGATCAGCCCGAGCACGCCAAGCGTCGCGCCGATATAGACGCCGCCCGCGAAGAAGGCGCCGAAGATGGCCAACACGCCCAGCACCGGCCCCCAGGGGATATCCATGCCCCCGCCGCCCGAGGCCAGCGAGACGCCCAGCAACACGCCGCCCAGCAGCAGCAGGAAGACCAGGGCGATCACTTCCGCACACTGCCCAGCGCGTCCAGCGCCTCGGCCGCTTCCTCGTCGAAGCTGCGCGAGGAGAGGTTGCGCTCCACCGCGCGCGCCTGGCCGGCCAGGGCCAGCAGCAGGTTCTCCAGCAGCATCAGGACGATCAGCAGCAGGAAAACGATCAGCCCGGCCGCCCAAAGCCCCTGCGGGATGGCAAGTGGCGTGCGCAGCAGGCTGATGTCGGTGGCGCCGAACAGCAGGCTTTCATCCACCAGATCCCAGGCGCCGCGGGCGATGAAGCCCATCAGCACGGCCAGCATGGTCAGCGCGAACAGATGCAGCCACACGCGCAGCCCGAGCGGCATGCGGTTCACCAGCATGTCAATCCGCACATGGCTGCGCGAAGACAGCGTATGGGCCAGCCCCCAGGATATGCCGAAGGCCAGCAGATAGCCGCTGATTTCGGTGGTGGACTGGGTGCCGACGCGCAGGATGGAGCGCGCCAGCACCTCGGCCGTGATCAGCAGCGCGCACAGCACGAAGCCCCAGCCGGCCACCATGCCCATCGCCGCGGCCAGGCGCTGGACGATGCGGCGCAGGAACCCGGCCAGGGTGATCATGCTGGCGAGCATGCTACTGCGCCGTGTAGCGAACGCCGGCGATCGGCGCGACGATGCGGTTGAAGGTCTCGCCACAGGCCGCGCCGCAGCGGCGCACGAAGGCCGGCAGCACATTGTTGGCCAGGATGCCGCGCAGCGTCTCCAGATCCTGCGGCGTGGCGCGCGTGACGGTCATCGGGCGGTTTTCCACCAGGCGGCCGATGCTGCAACCGGCGCGGGTGCCGGTGTTGCAGGCGATGCCATCCTCGCTGGCTTCATCGCCGAGCTTCCACTGCGCATCCGCCAGCTCGGCGAAGGTCTGGGTAAGAATCTCGCGCGCCGGCGCATCCAGCCGGTTCCACCAGGCCAGGTTCACGAAGTAGCCATAGGTGCTCCAGGCCACGGGCAGCGCGTACATGTGCGTCGTCACCTCATACCAGCGCGCGCCATTGCCCGAGCCGGTGCCGGTGATGGCGCAATCCGCCACGCCGCGTTCCAGCGCCGCATAGACTTCCGGGAAGCCGATGCCGACCGCCTGGCCGCCAATGGCCGCGACGAAGTCGTTGATGCTGCCGCCGCCGGTGCGGATGCGGCGGCCGCGCAGTTCGGCCAGGCTGTTGGCCCGCTCGCGGCAGAACAGCACCTGCGCCGGGTAGGGCGCCATGGCGATCAGCCGCACGCCGAAGCGTTCCAGGCCGCGGTTCAGCTCGGGCATCAGCGCGTCGGCCACCTGCCGCGCCTGGCCGATGGTCGGGTTCAGCCCGGCCAGATCCACCATGTCGAGCAACGGCACGTCACCGGCCACGGTGTTCAGCGGCACGGCGCCGATCTCCACCTGGCCCGAGCGCACCAGACGCACGATTTCCGGCCCGTTCAGGTTGCGCTCCGGCCAGCTGGAGAGGGTGACGCGGATGCGCCCATTGCTGCGCGCGGCCAGGCCATCGCGCAGCAGCGGGATGTCCACGCGGGTATATTGCGGAATGGCCGGCGAGGGCTGGGTCACCGCCTGGATATTCACCTGCGGCGCCTGCGCCTGCGCACTGCCCACCGCCAGGCCGGCGCCGGCCAGCGCACCCAGAAGCGCCCGTCCCAGAGGCTTGAAGCGCATCATCATCTTGGTCTCCCTCCTGTCGCATCGGGCCGCCACGGCGCGCCGGGGCGGAGGTCGGTCACCCGCGTCGCCCCGACCATGCGGGGGATGCCGAAATCGATCTTTGGCGATGTGATCACAGCCGGCGCGGGAAGGCTACGGGCCCTCAGCCGCTTCAATCATGCCGCGCGGCGGCACATGCCTCACGGCGCGGCGGGCGCTGCGCCGAAATGGCCCAGGCTGAACGCGACCAGGCGGCGCACATTGGCCGGCCGCAAACGTTCGGGCATGTAGAGCAGGAACAGCGCCGGGCGGCCGGCACTGTGGCGCGGCAGCAACCGCACCAGCCGCCCGTCCGACAGCTCGTCCCGCACCGCGAAATCCGGCATCCGCGCAATGCCCGCCCCCGCCACCGCCCAGTGTCGGATCGCCAGGCCGCTGGTCGTGGTGACGCGGCAGTCCAGCTCGATCTCGGTCCGCCCGCCGGCCGCATCTTCCAGCAGGAAGCTCGGGCGTCGCCCGAAGGCGGCGAAGCCGATCAGCGGCAGGCCGTGCAGGTCAGCCGGCGCGGTGATCGGCGGCAGGCGCCGCAGCAGCGCGGGGGCGGCCACGAAAATGTCGGTTCCTTCGACCAGGCGGCGCGCGACGAAGGCCCCGCCCTCGATGCCGCCGATGCGGAAGGCGGCGTCCAGCCGCTCGGTACCCAGGTCCGCAAGCCCGTCGGTCGCCACCGCCTCGACCGTCAGGCCGGGATAGGTGTCGAGGAAGGCGGCCAGCAACGGGATGACCAGCGCATCGGCGATGCCCGACGGCATGCCGATGCGCAGATGGCCGCGTGGCTCCTCCTCCGCGCGCGCCGCGATCGCGGCGGCCTCGACTTCCCGCGCGATGGCGCGGCCATGCGCGGCAAGCTCCTCGCCCACCGCCGTCAGCACCACGCTGCGCCCGACCCGGCGCAGCAGCTTGGCGCCGATCGCGTGTTCCAGCGCGGCGATATGGTGGCTGACGGCCGAGGGCACGACGCCAAGCCGGCGCGCCGCGGGCGCGATCCCGCCGGCCGCCGCCACCTCTGCCAGGACGAGCAGCCTTTGGGGAAAATCGGATGACATCATTCAGCCTGACTGATGGTGGGGAGCGAAACCGCAGAATATCTTTGCCCAGGATCGATGGATAGAAAGGGCCACCCTTCCGGAGACCCGCCATGCAGCCCACCCGCCGTCCCCTGCTCGCCGGCCTGCTGGCCAGCTTCCTGGCCCCGGCCGCGCAGGCTCAGGGCACCGACGCGACGCCAGCCGGCTTCGCGGGGCGGATCTTCACCAACATGGGCGGTGGGGTGCGCGTTCACACCTACCTCGCCCCCGCCGCGGGCGCCTTCGTGACTTCGCACCTGATCGAGACGCGCGCCGGCCTGGTGCTGGTGGATGGGCAGTTCGAGCCCGGCCCGGCGCAGGAGCTCGGCCGCTACATTGCGGGCCTCGGCCAGCCCCTGGCGAAGGTGCTGCTGACCCATGCGCATCCCGATCACTGGTTCGGGCTGCACCATCTTGGCCGCCCGCCGGTTCATGCCGCCCCGGTGACGGCGCGCTTCCTGCGCGACAATGCCGCCGCCGTGGTGCAGCAGCGCCGCGCCGACAGTTCCGCGCCCAACCTCGCCGGCGAAATCACGGCCGGGGTCGAGGTGATCGGCGGCGTCGAGCTGCGCTATCGCCTGGTGGCTGACACCGAGGCGCCCGAGATGCTGCTGGTCGAGGTGCCGGCGGCCGGCGCGCTGATCGTCGGCGATTTGCTGTACAATCGGGTCCACGCCGTCGTCTCACGCGGGATCGACAATTGGGTCGCCGCCCTCGATGGGCTGGGCGCGACCACGCCCCTGATCCTGGGCGGGCATGGCGAGCCGGCCTCACCTGGGCAGTTGCCGGAGGCGGTGCGATACCTGCGGGCGGTGCAGGCGCTGATGCGCGGTGCGCCGAACGATCAGGAGCGGATCGCGGCCATCGCCGCCGAGATGGCGCGCGGCTTCCCCGAATGGCGCGCGCGACCGCTTCTGGAACTGGGCCTGTCCCGCGCCTTGCCGGCCTGAAGACGGCCCGCCGCCGCCAGCGGGCGAGCCGTAGCCCCGGCCTATTGCGGCTCGGCGAAGCCGGAATGCGATCCGGGCCGGACGAACTGGCGGCTATCCACCTCGATCCGAACGGCGCGGCCTTCGCGGCAGTTGCTGGTGCAGGCCGAATCGGGCGTGTCCGGCCTGTCCTCCAGCACGAACCCATCCTGGTTCGGCATCCGGACGGCGCGGAGTGCCGCGGCGCCCACCACCGCATCCTCGGGCAGCAGCTCGTTGATGTGCAGGATGTAGGCGGTGATCGCGTAATATTCGTCGTTCGTCAGGCTCTGCGGCTGCGTGTAGGGCATGGCGCGGCGCACATAGTCGAACACCGCGGGCGCATGCTGCCAGTAGGAACCGACGGTGCGGCGGGCCTGGTCAGTGTTCAGCGTGCCGCGGCCGCCGATCAGCGCGGGCCAGCGATCCACCCCCTCGCCGAAATCGCCATGGCAGGCGGCGCAATGGGTCAGGTACAGCTCCTCCCCATCGCGCACGCTGCCGCGGCCGGGCGGCAGTCGGCGCCCATCGCCGCCAACGGCAATGTCCCACCCCGCGATCTCGGCTGGCTCGGCGCCTCGCCCGATGCCGGGAATCGCGGCGGGCAGCACCAGGCCGGTCGGCGCCGGCCAGGCCAGATCGGCGCGGGTGCGTTCGCCGGGCGGCGGCGTGAAGGGGCGATAGAGCGCCATGCGGCGCGCCGCCTCGTCAGCCGGCGCGCCCTGCTGGGCCAGCGCATGGCCGCCCGCCGCCAGCGCCACGCCGACCGCCAGGATCATGAGCGGCCTACGCATCGATCTGGACATTCACGACCGTCCCATCCGGCTCGACCAGCCAGGTTTGAATGGCGTTGCGGTGATAGATGCTCTCGACGCCCCGCGCCCGGCGCAGCGCCTGGATCGGCGGCTGCACGCGCCCGGTCTCGTCGATCGCGCGGCTTTGCAGAAAGGCGCGCTGGCCCTCCCGCCATTCCCAGGCGATGCGGAATCGCGTGCAGGCCTTGTCCAGCACCGGCGCCTGCAACTCGGCGGTCCGCCAATTGTCGCCGCCATCCACCGAGACGTCCACGCGCCGCACCGCGCCCGCCCCCGACCAGGCGAGGCCGCTGATCTCGACGAAGCCCGGGCGGCCGTTCAGCGGCTTCTCCGGGCAGGGGTTGGTGATCACGCTGTTCACCTCATTGACGAAGGTGAATTGCCGCGCGAGGCCGTTCGGCATCAGGTCGGTGTAGGCGCGCGTTTCCCACCGGGTGAACCAGGGCCGGTCGCCGACCTCGATGCGGCGCACCCACTTGATCCAGGTATTGCCCTCCCAGCCCGGCATGACCAGGCGCACCGGGTAGCCCTGCTGCGGGCGCACCGCCTCGCCATTCTGCCCATAGGCGACGATCACGTCGTCCAGCGCCTTGGCGAGCGGGATGGAGCGCGTGAGGTGGCTGGCGTCGCCGCCCTCGGCCAGCAGCCAGGAGGCATTGGGTTTCAATCCGGCCTGGGCAAGCAGATGCTTCAGCGGCACGCCGGTCCATTCCGAGCAGGACAGCATGCCATGGGTGAACTGGCAGCCCGACATTTGCGAGCCTCGCCACTCCATGCCGCCATTGGCGGGGCATTCCAGGAAGTGGATGCGCGAGACCTGGGGCAGGCGCTTGAGATCCTGCAGGGTGAAGATCAGCGGCCGATCCACCATGCCATGGATCATCAGCCGGTAATCGTCGGGCGCAATCTCGGGCACGCCGCCATGGTGGCGTTCGAAATGCAGCGCCGAGGGGGTGATGATGCCGTGCATGTCATGCAGCGGCGTGAAGGAAACCGAGGAGATCCGGTCCGGCGTCAGCCAGGGGACGTAGCGGCGCAGCACATGCGCCTCATGGGCACTGCGCGTGCCATAGGCTTCCTCGATCACGCCGGGGCCGAGGCTGCGGCCCCATTCCGGCAGGTTCGGCGGCAGGTTTTCGGCGTTGCCGGCCGCCACGGCCGGGCTTGCCGCCGCCGCCGTGCCCGCCGCCGCGGCGAGCAGAAGTCGGCGGCGCGAAGCGGCTTGTTGGTTGCTGTCCATGGTCCGTCCCCCGCGCGCCATCAGGCCTGCGCGAACATTTCCCTGGTGATCGCCTCATACCAGCCATCGGCGTAGATCGCCTCCAGCCGGCGATGCTCCGCCCGGCGCGCGCCGGGCAGGGCGGCGTTGCGCGGCGAGATCCCGCCCGCGCCCTCGACCTCGATCAGCCGCCCGCCGCTGGCGCGGAAGACGCCGACGATGCTGATGCCGTAATCCTCGCCGACATGGCTGTAGCAGGTGTTGAAATAGACCGCGGCCGGCACTTCGCGACCGGCCAGCTGCGCCGCCGCCGCGGCCACCGCCTGCCTGGCCTGGGTCGCGGCGGCGAAGCCCGATTTCGGCATCGGCGCGGCGACCGAGGCATCGCCGATCACATGGATGTTCGGCACCCGCGTGCTTTCGAAACTGTCCGGCTTGATGGGGCACCAGCCGCTATCCGCGGCGAGCCCGGCGGCGCGCGCGATCCCGGCGGCGAATTGCGGCGGGATGACGTTGATGACGTCGCCCTTCACCTTCTCGCCGAACTCGGTCTCCAGCGCCATCTCGTTGGTGTCCACGCGCATCACGCGCCCATCGCTCGACGCGCCCCGCCAGTCGATCATGCCGGGATAGAGCTCCTCCCACGCTTCCTGGAACAGGGGCTGCTTGGAGAAGCCGTTCTTCGCATCGAGGGCGATGATCTTGGCGGTCGGGTTGTGGCGCTTGAGGTAGCTCGCGACCATCGAGATGCGCTCATAGGGGCCGGGCGGGCAGCGGAACGGGTTGTCCGGGATCGCCATCAGGAAGACGCCGCCCTGACGCATGGCGCGCAGCTGCGCGGCCAGCACGGTGATCGGCTGGCGATAGGGGATCCAGCCATGCGGCATCTTCGCACTCGCCGCCTCGTCATAGCCCTCGATCGCGCCCCAGCGCAGGTCGATGCCGGGCGACATGACCAGCCGGTCGTAGGGCACGCGCGTGCCATCGGCCAGGCGCACGGCGCGGGCCTCGGCCTCCACGGCCGCGGCTTCGGCGTGCAGCACGCGGACCCCGCGCGCGGCCAGTTGCTCATAGCCGAAGGTGATGTCTTCCACCCGGCGCGTCCCGGCCAGCACCAGGTTGCCGTACGGGCAGGTGGTGAAGCGCTGCGACCGCTCGATCAGGGTGACGTCGAGCGCGGGGTAATGGTCGCGCGCGAAGCGGGCGGCGGAGGCGCCCCCGAAGCCGCCGCCGAGGATCACCAGGCGCGCGCGCCCCTGGGCACGGGCGACATGCGGCATGGCGAGCAGGGCGGATGCGCCCAGCAGCGATCGACGGGCGATGGTCATCGGCTGGCCTCCGGACGGGCGAAATGTGCGGCAAGGGCGGCGAACTCGGCATCGGTGTAGCCACGCGCGATGCGGCCCATCACGGTCGCTTCGCGGCGGTTGGCCCGGAAATCCTGCATCGCGAGGGTGAATTCGCTGCGCGACATGGTGTGATGGATGCCGGGGATACCCTGGGCACCGGCCCCATTCGCCCCGTGGCAGCCCTGGCAGGCCCCGGCGAGGAGCGTGGCCTGGCTGGTCTGCGCATTGGCACCGCCTGCGAAGCTGCCCAGCAAGATGGCAGCGACCAAAATCCGGTTCATGCCGGCTTCCTCCCAATTCTTATTTTCAGACTATCCCAAATGGCTAAGCCAAAGTCCATAGATCACTTGATCCTTATCGACGATCGGGCTTTCCTGTGGGCATCATCGCAGTCAGGTTGCCGCGAGGGAGGCTCCATGCGCCAAGCTGCCAGGATGGCCGTCACGCCGGCGCGCCGCGCCCTGCTGTTGCTGGGCTTCGGCGCCACGCGCGCCCAGGCGAGCGACACGGCGCGACTGGTCATGCTGGAGCGCGGCGACTGCCCCTTCTGCCGCCGCTGGCTGCGCGATGTCGGCGAGCCGGGGTGGAACCGCTCGGACCTCGGCGCCCGCGCACCGCTCTGGCGCGTGGATGTCGCCGCCGGCCTGCCGGAACCGCTGCGCTTCCTGACCAATTGGCGTTTCACGCCCACCTTCGTGCTGGTGCGGGACGGGCGCGAGATCGGCCGCATCATCGGCTACAATGGCGACCTGTTCTTCTGGCAGCAGGCCGAGACACTGTTGGGACGGCTGGCAGCCGCCTGAGGAGGGACCATGCGCCTGCTTCGATTCCTGGTGCCGGTCGCGGCCCTGATCGCGACGCCAGCACCGGCGCAGGATTTTTCCCAGTTCCGTGTGATGGCGCCGGAGCTGGCGCTGGACCTGGCGCGCGCCGCGCTGCTCGATTGCCGCGGCCGCGGCTTCCAGGTGGCGGTGGCCGTCACCGATCGCTTCGGCGTGGTGCAGGTGGTGCTGCGCGATTCGCTCGCCGGCCCGCACACGCCCGAGACGGCGGCGCTGAAGGCGCGCACCGCCGCCTCCTTCCGCGCCGCCACCGAGGAATTGGCCGCCGCCACCCAGGCCGGTTCGCTGAACAGCGCGATCCGCCACATCCCGGGCTTCCTGTTCATGGGCGGCGGCGTGCCGGTGGAATCGGCGGGGTCGATCGTCGGTGGGATCGGGGTCTCGGGCGGGCCCTCCGGCGCGCTCGACGAGGCCTGCGCGCGCACGGCGATCGAGGCTCTCGAGGATAGGCTCGGCATGTAGGCCCGCCCCTCTCACGGGCGGATATGGACCCAGCCGGAGAGTTGCCGCTCCACGATCTCCGGCAGCCCGTTCTGCACCACCTCCACGCCCTCCAGCACGGCGTCGGGCGTCAGGCCGAGCGTGTCCAACGTGGCGCCGCAGGCCACGAAGGTCAGGCCATAGGCCTGCAGGCTGCGGATGCGCTCGGCCACGCTGCTGTCCGCGCGCAACAAATGCCGCAGGCCGGGGCCATAGGCGACCAGCAGGATCTCCACGAAATCCTGGCCATAGAAGGCCTGCACGTTGATCAGGTTCGACAGCACCGCATTGGCGCGTTCCGGATCGGATTCCGACAGGCTGGCGACGATTCGCCGCGGCGCCTCCAGGCTCGGCTTCGGCGTGGCGAGCTCGGTCTCGCGCAGGCCGGCGGCGCCGGCCAGCAGGCCCGCGGCAAGCAGCATGATGGTCCGGCGGGGCGTCATCGGCGGGCTCCTTTTCGGTCGAGCAGCAGCTGCGTCATCAGCGCCTCCACCGGCGCGCGATCGTCGGTGAGAACCGGCGCGCCGGCCGCGCGCGCGGCGACGATCGCGGGTGGCAGCCGGGCCCAGTCGCGCAGCGGTCCCTCGGTGGAACTCAGCCTTGAGGCGGGCGTCGCGATATCCGCGGCGAGCAGGATGTAGGAGACACGCGGCCCCTCGGCGCGCCGTGCCTCCACCCAGATCTCCACCACGGGGAAGTCCAAGGCCAGGGTGCGCGCCAGCGCCAGCAGGAAGCGCGGCTCGGCGCGATCCTCCAGCACATGCGCCAGATAGGCCCCGCCCGGCAGCAGCCGCGCGCGCACCGCCTGGTGCCATTCCCGCGTGGCGAGATGCGCCGGCATCGCCAGATCGAGGAAGGCGTCGGCCAACACCAGGTCGAAGCGCGGCGCGGCGGGCAGCGCCTGCAACGCCACCCGCGCATCGCGGTGGAGGATGGTCACCGAGGGTGACGGCGTGAACCAGAGATGCCGCTCGGCGAACTCGGTCACCGCCGGATCGATCTCGGTCACCAGATAGCGTCCGGCCGGCCGGCTGCTGGACCAGGCGCGCGGCAGCGTCAGCGCGCCGCCGCCAGCGAAGAAGGCTGCGGGCGCATCACCGAGGCCGCGGGCCGTCGCCAGCTCATCCACCAGGTGCAGATAGGGCTGTACCAGCAGCTCCGGCGCGTCGCGCAGGTTGATGCCATGCGCCAGATGATCCAGCACCAGCAGCCGCGCCTCCCCGGCGCCCGGCAGTTCCAACCTGTCGAAGCGCAGGCAGAAATAGCCGCTCTCGCGAACACAGTCGGTGCGCCAGGGGCCGGCCTGCGTCAGCAGCACAAGGCCGATCGCGGGCACCACAAGGCCGCGCGGGCCACCCCCGGCCCAGGCATGCGCCGCCGCCGCCACGCCATACAGGGCAGCGCAGCCCAGCATGGTCGCGGCACTTCCGGCCAGCGGCACGGCCACGAAGCCTGCCACCAGCGTGCCGGCAATGGCCCCGAAGGCGCCCAGCGCCGACAGCCAGCCCAGCACCCGCCCGACCCGCTCGGGCGGCGCATCCCGCACCGCCATGGCCATGACCGGCGGCGAGACGGCGCCGACCAGCAGGCTCGGCGCCAGGAACCCCGCGACCGCCAGGCCCAGGATGCCCAGCAGGGGCGGCGTCTCCTCGGCGACCATGGTGGGCGCGACAAGGCCCAGCACCGGCACCGCGACCACGCAGGCCAAGGCGCAGCCCGCCAGCAGCCAGGCCACCGCGCGATGGAAGCTGCGCCGGTCCGGCAGGCGGTCCGCCAGCCGCCCCCCCCAGACATGCCCCAGGGAGAAACCGCCGACCACGACGGCGATCACCGCCGTCCAGGTGTAGAGCGACATGCCGACATGCGGCGCCAGCAGCCGGCCGGCCGCGATCTCCACCACCATCCCGAGCGCGGCGGTGAGCAGCAGCGTGGCCGCGTGGCCGAGTGCGCGGCTTCTCATTGACGCGCCCCCCCGCCCCGGCGCAGAAAATCCCCGAGGAGCCCAAGATCATGCCGCTTCCCCTGACGCGCCGCGCCCTGGCCGGCCTGTTGGCCGCCCCCGCCGCGATGGCGGCGCCGATCCGCACCGAGAATGGCTGGACGCAGGATTGGTTCGGCGAGAGCCTCCTCGACCTGCGGGAGGATGTGGCCGAGGCGACCGGCGCCGGCCAGCGTCTGTGCGTGATGTTCGACCAGCGGGGCTGTCCTTACTGCGAGCAGATGCACAAGGATCATCTGGCCGATCCTGGCCTGGAAGGCTTCATCCGCCCGCGCTTCCGCTTCGTGCAGCTCGATTTGCACGGCGCCCGCCCCGTCACCGACACGGATGGGCAGGTGCTGGAGGAACGCGCGCTGGCGCGGCGCTGGCGCGTGACCTTCACGCCGACCATCGTGTTCCTGCCGCAAGCGCTGCCTGAGATCGCCGCATCCGGCCAGCGGATCGAGGTGGCGCGGATGCATGGGCTGCTGGCCAAGCCGCAATTCCTCGGCCTGTTCCGCTTCGTCGCCGCGCGCGGCTACGCCGATGGCACATCCTTCCCGGCCTGGTGGGCACGCGAGCGCGCCGGCTGACGCGCCGCTCATCCCAGCCGGCCCAGCACGGGGAAGGTGTCGAGCAGCCAGGTGCCGATCACGGTGAAGCGGCCCGTCATCAGCAACAACCCCGTCGCCACCAGCAGGCCGCCGATCACCAGCTCCACGCTGCGCATCCATGGCCGCAGCCGCCTGGCCAGGCGGAGGAAGCGGGTGGCGAAGGCGGCGGCGAGCAGGAACGGGATGCCGATGCCGATCGCGTACACGAACAGCAGCAGCGCGCCCTTCGCCGCATCCTGCTGCGCCGCCGCGATCGTCAGGATTCCCGCCAGCACCGGCCCGACACAGGGCGACCAGCCGAAAGCGAAGGCGAGCCCCACGCCATAGGCGCCGATGAACGAGACGGGGCGGCGTTCCACCTGGTAGCGCGCCTCCCGCTGCAACAGCGGGATGCGGAACAGCCCGGCGAAGCTGAGGCCGAGCAGCACCAGCCCGGCCCCCGCCATCACCGCCAGCGTGTCCAGATGGTCGGCCAGCAGGCCCGACAGCGCGGTGGCCGTGGCGCCCAGCGCCGTGAACACCGTGGCGAAGCCCAGCACGAAGGCAAGCGCCGCGCGCATCACCCGCGCCCGCTCGCCGCGCGCCTCGATTGCGCCATCGGCGCCGGCATGCAGCGTGACGCCCCCGATGAAGCCGAGATAGGGCACGACCAGCGGCAGCACGCAGGGGCTGACGAAGCTGAGCAGCCCTGCCAGCAGCGCGGCGGGCAGCGAAACCTCCATCACCGGCCGCGCGCCCGGCTCAGCTGTTCTTCAGCCGCACATCGTCGCGTGGCACCGGCCGCAGCACCGGGTTGGCGGCCAGGTGGCGGAACATCACGTCCCAGATCGGCGGGCCTTCCACATTCTCGGCGATCGAGCCCCAGCCGGCGACGGTGTAGCGGCGATCGGCCGCCAGCGGCGCGCCGGTGCGGCTGAGCCGCAGATCCTGGATCCGCTGGCCGGCAGGCGCCGTCACGTCCAGCGTGTAGGCAAGGCCGGCGCTGCGCACCATGTCGCCGCCCTGCTGGTAGTAGGGATCGGGATTGTACAGATTGTCCGCCACATCCTCCAGGATGCCGCGCAGCTGCGCGCCCGTCATCTCATTGCGGTAGACGGCGGGATAGGTGATGGCGGTATGGGCATAGACGTCCTCGGCCGTCAGCGTGCTGCCGGCGGTGATGGCATAGCCCCAGCGGAAGGCGGGCGAGAGCGCGATCTCCGCGTCGCGCTGGGTGCGCAGCGCGTCGCAGATCACCTCATCCATGGTGCCCGCCACATTGCCGCGGCGCCACAGCGCGGTCTCGGTGCGCGCGACGGGGCGTTCGAGCGCCGCGCGGAAGGGCGCGCGCTGGTCGGCCACGAAGGCGGCGGCCTCGGCATCGGGTTGCACGGCATTGGCGAAGACCGGGATCAGGGCGTAGCGCCAGGCCTTCACGCCCTCCGCGCCGACATCCAGGTCGAGCCGGCTCACGAACTTGCCATAGCAGCCGGAGGCCACCAGCAGCGTGCGCCCGACCAGCAGCGGCTCCGGCATCGCATCATGCGTATGCGCGGTCAGGATCACATCGATGCCCGGCACGCGCGCCGCCATCTTGCGATCCACGCCGAAGCCATTGTGCGAGAGCAGCACCACCAGCTGCGCCCCGGCCGTACGCGCCGCGCGGACGCGCTCGGCGACCTTCTCCTCCTTGATGCCGAAGGACCATTCGGGGAACATCCAGCGCGGATTGGCGATGGGCGTATAGGGGAAGGCCTGCCCGATCACCGCCACCTTCACGCCGCCGCGCTCGAACATGCTCGTATGGTCGAAGACGTCCTCGTTCCACTCCGTATCCTGCACATTGCCCGCCAGCATCGGGCAGGTCAGCGCGGCCACGATCTCCTTCACGCGATCCGCGCCGTAGGTGAATTCCCAATGCCCGGTGGTGGCATCCGTCCCCAGCAGGTTGAGCGCCGCCACCATGTCGGCACCCTTGGTTTGCAGCGACGTCCAGGACCCTTGCAGCGTATCCCCGCCATCCAGCAGCAGCGTGCGCCCGGGACGTTCCGCGCGGATCGCCTTGACGATGGTGGCGATGCGGTCGAGGCCCCCCATCGGGCCGAAGCGCCGCGCCAGCGCATCGAAATCCAGGTCGGTCAGCGCATGGGCCAGGGGCGTGCCGGCGGCGACGCGGAAATGGCTGAGCAGCGCCTCGCCCGTCAGATGCGGCAGTCGGCCGCGCGCCTCGCCCACGCCGATATTGGTGGTCGGCTCGCGGAAATGCATGGGCGTGAGTTGCGCGTGCAGGTCGGTCAGGTGGATCAGCGTGACCTGGCCGAGCGGCGCGAAGCGCAACAGATCCTGCTGCGTCGGGCTGCCCTGCGCCGCTGCGGAATGGCCATGGCCTGCTGCCGCCAGCGCAGCACCGGCGGCCAGCAAGTCGCGTCGCGTGATCATCGCATCCGATCCTTTACCGCCCGGCGCGTCGCCTCAGCGGCGCACGGAGGGCGCTTCCACAGGCAGGCCTTCGGCCCGCCAGGCCAGGTAGAATTCCAGGTTGGTGAACTCCTCCCCGCCCATCGGCGGCGCCTGCCCGCGCACATCATTCACGCAGCCCTGTAGGCGGAACTGCAGGCTGATCACCCGCTGTTCCTTCAGCCGATAGGTGGGGAAGCCGTTGCTCATGCCCTGGCTCAGCAGGTCGGCGCGCAGGCTGCGGCCGTAATTATCCTCGTGGCAGGAGCCGCAGCGCATGTCCAACTGGCCGCGGCGCGTGTTGTAGAAGCGCTCGCCCGCGTCGAAGAAGGGGCGCGCCGGGCCGCTGATGTCGACCTGCACGGGCATGCCGCGGGATTGCAGCCCGACATAGGTGGCCATGGCGTTCAGCGGCCGGGAATCGATCGGCAAGGCCGGCGCCCCCATATGTTCCGTGCGGCACTGGTTGATCCGCTGTTCCAGCGTGACCACGCGGCCCAGCCGCGGATCGAAGGCCGGGTAGCGGGCGCGCACGCCGCGCATGGTCTGGGCCGCGTCCTGGTGGCAGGTGGCGCAGGCCGTGTTGGCGGCACCGGCCGGGTGCGCCCAGGCCTGTTCGCCTTCCTCGACCCACAGGAAGGCGGGGTTCTGGAAATCGTCATCCTGGATCGAGAGCGTGGCCTCGGTCGCGAAATGCCGGCCCGACTGCGGGTTCGGAATCGGTCGGTTCGGCGCCGGCGGATCAGCGGCCAGCGCGACGCCGGCCGCCAGCAGCGTCAGGGCCAGGAGCTGGGGGGCGACGCGCATCTCAGCTCGGCCGCAGCTGCGCGGAGGCCTTGCGCTGTTCGCCGGCATCGTTGGTCCAAACCATCTCCAGCGTCGCCGGTCCGGTCACCTTGAGCGGAAAGGCGATGTAGGGGTTGGCCGAGATCGCCGGCGCCAGGTCCATGGAAAACACCACGGCGCCGTCCATCGTGCAGACGAAGTTGCGGATGATGTCGCGCGGCACGATCGCGCCTTCCTGGTTGCGGCGCTGGCCGGTTTCCATGATGTGGGAGATCAGGGTGCGGACCTCGATCGTCTCGCCGACCTTGACCTGCTGCGGCAGACGCACGCGCGGCTGCCCGATGGGTGCGGACATTTTGCTCTCTCCTTGCCTGCTCAGCCGCCGCAGCCGCCGATGGTCACCTTCACCTCGACATGGCCGATCAGCATGCGGCCGGTGGAGGTCTCGGCCACCGCGATCACATCTTGCGTCTGGCCGAGGCGGATGCGCGTATCCACCTGCGCGCGGCCCATGGCGGGCGTCAGCTTGAAGGAGGCCACTTCCGGCGTCGGGTTCTTGTCGGCGAAGACGTGGATCGCCTTGATGTGGTCGGCGTCCGTCATCGGGCTGTCGACCAGGATGGTCATGGGCACCGTGTTGCCGTTCTCGGCGATGGGCGGCAGCCGCAACGTGATTCCGGCCTCCTCGGCGCTGCGGCCGGCCAGCACCTTGTCGACGGCGGCGCGGGCCGCGGCCGACATTTGCGCCGATGCCGGGCGCGGTACCAGCGACAGGCCAATCAGCCCGGCTGCCAGCGCCAGCCCCTGCCGGCGCCCCATTTGCTTCTGCCTCATCGGCTGCTCCTCCGACTGCATGGTTCGTTCGATCTCAACGCAGGGTCATCAGGTAGGCCAGCACATCCTCGACCTGCTGCGCCGCCAGGATCGGGCGGCCCTGGAAGCGGGCGCCGACGGCCAGCAGCCCATCGACCCGATGGTAGGATGGCATGTTGCTCTCAGGGTTGATGCGCTTGCTGTCGACCAGTCGCAGCCGCAATTCGCCGGGCTCATAGCGCGCCCCCACGCCCGCGAGCGGCGGGCCGAGGTCACCCTGGAAGGGCGCGTTCACCGGCATGGCATGGCAGGTGATGCAATTGCCCAACGACCGATCGAGCGCGATCGTGCGGCCGCGCGTGGCATCGCCCGGTGTGGCGGTCAGTGGCTCGGGGATCGCGTCATCGACGATGCGAAAGGATGCGACCACCGGCGCGGTTTGCGCGGCGAGCGTGAGCGGCGCGATCGCGAACAGCCCCGCAAGCAGGGCCAGGAAGGTCTTGTGAATGACGCCATCCTCCTTGCTTAGTCTTTATCTTATATTCGCGATGCTGCACCCATCCAGGGTGCTTTGCAAGCCTCGCGATGTGGCGCGCGGTCGTCGGAAACGCGCGGCGCGGCAATCTTGCCAAAGTGACTAATCCAGGCCAGGAGCGGCAAATGTCGGAGATGCCATCGCCAGATCGCCCGCTGCCGCCGCTGATCGGCGATCCCGCGCCGGATTTCACCGCCCGGACCACCATGGGGGAGCGTGCGCTCCGCGCCTATCGCGGCCGCTGGCTGCTGTTCCTGTCCCACCCGGCGGATTTCACGCCGGTCTGCACCAGCGAGATCATCGCCTTCTCCCGCCTGCACGGGGCGTTCCAGGCGCTCGACTGCGACCTGCTCGTGCTGTCGGTGGACAGCCTCTATGCGCACCTGGCCTGGGTGCAGACCATCGCCGAGCGTCACGGCGTGACGGTGCCTTTCCCGCTGGTCGAGGACCCGACCATGGCGGTGGCGCGGGCCTATGGCATGATTCACAAGGATTCGCGCGATTCGGCCACGGTCAGGGCCAGCATCGTGATCGATCCGGGCGGCATCGTGCGCGCCACATGCTGCTACCCGCTCACCACCGGACGAAACGCGGCCGAGCATCTGCGGCTGGTGACGGCACTGCGGGAGAGCGACCGCAGCGGCGGCCTGGCGCCCGAGAATTGGCAGCCGGGCGCGCCCTTGCTGCGCCCGCCGCCGACCTCGGTCGCGGAGATGGCGCAGGATCCGGCCGGCACCGATTGGCTGCTGCGCCCGATGATGCCGGCCAAGCGCCCGGCCGCGCGCCGCTGATGCCCGCGCGCGCAGCGGCCATGAGCACCGAGGCGGCGGCCGCCATGCTGCGCCTGCTCGGCAATACGGCACGGCTCGGCCTTGTGCTGCGCATCGGCGCTGGCGAAGTGTCGGTGGCCGAGTTGGAAGCCGAGCTCAAGATCCGCCAGCCGAACCTGTCGCAGCATCTGGCCGAGCTGCGGCAGGCCGGGCTGGTCACGTCGCGACGGGAGGGGCGCAAGGTGCTCTACACCCTGGCAAATCCCGCCGCCGAGGCGATTGTCGCTTGCCTGTCCGGGGCCATCGGCCACGCGGCGCCATTGGCTCGGCCGCAGGCCGAGCCGGCGGCGCCGACCAGGGCGCCAACCAGCGCCGGGTCCGCCTTCTTCGCCCGCATCGGCCGCGGGCCTTGAGCCGGCTGGCGCCAGGCTGGAAGATACCCGCGCGCGACGCGCGCTGAAAACCCCCCCCGCGCGCGACGCGCGCTGAAAAAAACCCCGGCGCGCGCCGCGACGACAGCGTGTAACCTTCCATCCTGCTGCGGCGAAGGGTGCCGGGAAGCTATTGGGGGTAGGCTGAATGGCCGTCGACGCTGCGGTCGCGATCGTCTGCAAGACGCCGGGTGTCGGCGGCGGCAAGTCGCGCCTGCGCCCCGCTCTCGGGGCGGAGCTGGTGGCCGAGCTTTCCGCCTGCTTCATCCGCGACATCGCCGCGACCCTTGACACGCTGGACCCGGCGGTCGGCCCGACCCGCTTCGCCATCTACAGCCCCGCCGGGTCCGAGGATGCGCTGCGCCCCCTGCTGCCCGCGCATTGGCGCCTGTTCTTCCAACAGGCGGCCACCATCGGCGAGGTGCTGCACGCCAGCACCAGCGCCTTCCTGGCGGCCGGCCATGATTGCGCGCTGGTGGTGAATGCCGACAGCCCGACCTTGCCCGGCGCCCTCGTCGAGCAGGCGGTGGCAGCCCTGCGCCAGCCCGGCGACCGGGTGGTGTTCGGCCCGGCCAGCGATGGCGGCTATTACCTGATCGGCCTGAAGCAGCCCCATGCGGGCCTGTTCCAGGACATCGTCTGGAGCACGCCCACCGTGCTGGAACGCAGCCTGGAGCGCGCCGCCAGCATCGGCCTGCCCGCCTTCCTGCTGCCGACCTGGTATGATGTGGACGATGCCGAGACCTTTGCCCTGCTGGAAGCCGAGCTGGCCGGCGCACCACCCGGCTTCGCCCCCCCCGGCCTCATTGGCGGCGCCGCCCCGCACACCAGGGCGCTGCTGGCCAAGCGGACCCGGACCAGCGCTGCGTGAAGCGCACAAGGGGCATGCTGCCGCTGGCCGCGATTGGCGCGGTGCTCATAGCCACGACGGCGGCGGGCTCGGCGGTGCATCTCACCTTCGGTGATATTGCCTTCGCCTGCCTTGCCATCGGGCAGGGGTTGCTGGTGCTGCTGGCGCTCAGCGTCGCGCGGGCCGCGCCGCTGCGGCCGGCGCTGGCCCTGATCGCGCTGGTCGCCGTCGCGATGCGCCTCACGCTGCTGCCGGTGCCGCCGCATCTGTCCACCGACGCCTATCGCTATGTCTGGGATGGGCGGGTGCAGGCGGCGGGCATCAACCCCTATCGCCACATCCCGGCCGACCCGGCGCTGACGGCGCTGCGTGATGCGGCGATCTTCCCCAACATCAACCGCGCCGACTATGCGCCCACCATCTATCCGCCGGCCGCCCAGATGCTGTTCCAGCTGGTGGTGCGCGTCAGTGACAGCCTGTTGGCCATGCGCGTCGCGCTGGTGCTGTGCGAGGTGCTGACGGTCGCCGTCCTGCTGGACCTGCTGCGTCGCCTTGGCCAGTCCCAGCTGCGCGTGCTGGCCTATGCTTGGCATCCGCTGGCGGTCTGGGAGATCGCCGGCAGCGGGCACATTGATGCGGCGATGGTCGCGGTGATGATGGCGGGACTCTGGGTGGCGCTGGTCGGGGGGCGCCGGCTGGCCGGGGCGGCTGTCCTGGCGGTGGCCACGCTGATCAAGCCCTTCGCGGTCCTGGCGCTGGCCGCCGTCTGGCGACGATGGGACTGGCGGGCACCCGCGGTCGCCATCGCCGTGGCCGTCGCGCTGTACCTGCCCTACCTCTCGGTCGGTGCCGGCGTGCTGGGCTTCCTGCCGGGCTATGTGGGCGAGGAACGGATCGCCACCGCCGAAGCCTTCTGGGCGGTGGCCAGCCTGAAGGCGCTGTTCGGCCCCCTGCCCCATGCGCAGATCGTCTATCTGGCGCTGGCCCTGCCGCTGGTCGGCGCGCTGGCGCTGCGCGTCGCCTTGCATCCGGACCAGGCGCCGGAGCCGGTGCTGCGGCGCCTCGGCTGGGCGCTGTTCGCCTTCATCCTGCTGCTCTCGCCCGACTATCCCTGGTACTGGATGGTCCTGCTGCCCTTCATCGTGCTGTTCGGCTTCGCCCCGGGCTGGGCCGCCAGCATCGCCTCCTTCCTGCTGTACAATGAAGTCGCCGTCGGCTTTCCGGTGGATTTCGCGCTGCGCGATACCGCCGTCCACCTCGCCATCCTGGCAACCCTGGCCATCACCTTGCGTCGCCCCCCCGGCCCTCGCCCCCCTGCCCCCGCTGTCGAAGGACCCGCCCGATGAGCACCGATCTCGCGACGCCGCCGCGCGTCGATCCGCGCCGCTACCATGAGGCCGTCAGCGCCGATGGGCCCTTGGCAAAGGCCCCGCCCGTCTGCCTGTATCTGGAGACGACGAACCGCTGCAACCTGCTCTGCACCACCTGCCCCCGCACCTATGAGGAGCTGGAGCCGCCGGCCGACATGAGCTGGGAACTGTTCACCGCCATCGTGGACCAGGTGCCCAACATCGCCCGCGTCGTGCTGCATGGCGTGGGCGAGCCGATGCTCGTGAAGGACCTGCCGCGCCAGGTGCGCTACCTGAAGGATCGCGGCGCCTATGTGCTGTTCAACACCAACGGCACGCTGCTGACCGCGCGAAAGGGCCGCGAACTGGCCGATGCCGGCCTCGATGAGCTGCGCGTCTCGCTGGATGCCGCCGATGCCGCCACCTATCGCGCGGTGCGCGGCAAGGATTTCTTCGCCCGCATCCTGCGCAACGTCCGCGCCTTCGCCGAGATGCAGGCGCGCGAGAACCTGGCCAAGCCGCGCCTGTCCATGTGGCTGACCGGCCTGCGCGAGACGATCGAACAGCTGCCCGCCTTCGTCCGCGTGGCGCATGAGGCGGGGGTGAAGGAAGTCTACCTCCAGCGCCTGGTCTTCTTCGAGGAGGGCGCGATCGGCCATGCCCGCCCCGACCAGGCCCTGTTCGAACAGATGAGCCGCGACGAAGCCGCGCATCTGGAAGCCGCGGCCGCCGTCGCCGCATCCCTCGGCATGAGCTTCAGCGCCTCCGGCGCCGCCAGCGAGCCGGGCATGAGCCTGAAGCGCGAGGCCGATGCCAACCCCTGGTCGCTCTGCCGCCGCCCCTGGTCGGTGATGTACTTCACCGCCAATGGCCGCGCCCTGCCCTGCTGCATCGCGCCCTTCTCCCAGCGCGGATACGAGAATTACACGCTGGGCGACGCCAGCCAGCAATCGCTGCGCGACATCTGGAATGGCGCCGCCTACCAGGATTTCCGCACGGCGCTGCTCTCGGACACGCCGCCGGGCAGTTGCGCGGGCTGCGGGATGCGATGGAGCCTGTGATGCCGAACGTCGCCGCCATCATCCCCTGCCTGGATGAGGAAGCGGCGATCTTCGAGGTGGTGTCGGCGGTGCGCGCCCAGGGCATCGCCACCGTCATCGTGGTCGATGGTGGATCGCGCGACCGCACGGCGGAGCGCGCGCGCGACGCCGGCGCGACGGTGGTGGCCGAGACGCGGCGCGGCTATGGCCGGGCCGTGCAGTCCGGCATCGCGGCGCTGCCCGCCGAGGCGCGGATCGTGCTGTTCCTGGACGGCGATGGCAGCGACCCGCCGGAGCGCATCCCCGAGGTGCTGGCACCCATCCTGGCGGGCCGCGCGGTCTTCGTGCATGGCACGCGGATCAAGGGGCTGCGAGAACCCGGTTCGCTGTCGCCGCAGCAGGTCGCGGCCGGGCGGATCGCGGAGATCCTGCTGCGCCTGTTCTACGGTGCGCGCTTCTCCGACATGTCACCCTTCCGCGCCATCCGCCGCGAAGCCCTGGATGGGCTTGGCATGCGGGAAGAAACCTACGGGTGGAACCTGGAGATGCTGATGCGGGTCGCAGCGGCGAAGCTGCCGGCGGAGGAAGTGGCCGTCGGGCAGCGCTGCCGACGCGGGGGGGTGTCCAAGGTTTCGGGGAATCCGCGGGCGGTGGCGGCGGCTTGCTGGAGCATTGCGACCACGTTCTTGCGGCTGGCGGCGGCGCTCCGGCGGGCGTAACGGGAGGGGCGCCGCCCCTCCCACACCCTCCCGGCCAAGGGGCAGCGGCCCCTTGGAACCCCTGCTTCAGGACGCCAGGCTGTGCAGGCGGGCGTATTTGGCGGGGACGCGAGCTTCGCGGATCAGCATCCCATCCAGGCCCAGGCTGCGGCCGGCGCGATGCGTGATGAACCAGCCGAGCGTGAAGATCATGAACCAGAACAGCCACGGCCATTCAATGTCCAGGCGATAGAGGCCAAGCCACAGCTGCAGCACGAAGCCAATCGCCAACAGGCTGGAAAGCCGCACGCCCAGACCCAGCATCAGGCTGATCGCGAAGAAAACCTCGCTGAAGAAGGCCACCCCCTGCACCAGCGGCAGCAGCGGCACCAGCACATCGGTGGCCAGGGCGCGGTGCCAGCCGAAGGCCGCATGCTCGCCGATCAGGCCCGTCCAGTAGGCGAAGCCACCCGATACGGGGAAAGGCAGCTTCCACAGCGCGCCCTGGAAGAACATCGCGCCCATCATGGTGCGGGCGGTCCAGGTCCACAGATGCGCCGCGGTGCGCTGGGACGGATCAGCGTGCCACCCGCGCACCGCGATCGCCACGCTGCCGATCAGCAGCGCCCAGAAGAAGGCGGTCAGCAGATAGCCAAAGAAGCCCAGGCCAAGCTGGTCCGGATGCTGGCCCAGCAGAAAGCCCAGCGTGTCGGAAAACGGATCGGTCCGCATGGCGGTCTCCTCGATGCCCGCGCGATGCGGACGGTTTCAGCAATGCTCCGGCAGCGCGCGCAAGGCCGCCGCAAGAAGACGAAGCGCCTCGGCCGCGCCATCCGCCTCGCCCTTCTCGAAATCACCTTCGTCCTGGCCCATCGCGTTGGTTACATGCGCCACGCACAGCACCGGCCGGCCCGTCGCGGCGGCAAAGGCGTAGAGCGCGGCGGCCTCCATCTCCACGGCCAGGCAACCGGCGGCACGCGCGGCCTCGATCGCCTCGGCGGTCTCGCGAAACGGCGCGTCCGTGGTCCAGGTGGCGCCGCGCAGCACGGCGATCTCGGGCGCCTCGGCCGCCAGGCGCGCCGCCACCGCATCCAGCAGATGGGGCGCGGGCATCTCGGCGAAGGCGGCGGGGGGCAGGTAATGGTGGCTGGTGCCCTCGTCGCGCAGCGCGCGCTCGATCAGCACGAAATGCGGCGCGCTCGGCAGGTCGGGGGCGATGCGGCCGGAGGAGGTGATGCTGAGCAATGCGCGGCAACCGCTGGCGAAAAGCTGCTCGGCCAACAGGACGGCGAAGGAGGCCCCCACCGCCTGGCCGATCACGCCCACCGGATGCGCGACACCCGGCAGATCGAAGGTAAACAGCTGCGTGTGATAGCAGGCCCAGCCCGCATGCGGCCGCGCCCGGCCGGTGCGGCGCAGATGGGCAAGGATGTCGCCATCGGGGTCGAGCAGGCAGGCCGGCGGCACCGGCTCGTCCGGCAAGCGCTTCTGCCGCCGCGCCTCACGCAGCAGCGAAGCCGGCTGGAAGACCGACGGCGCATCGAACCGCTTGGCCTGGAACAGCGGCGACTTCATGCGGAGACGAGTTCCTTCAGGCTGGGCACGGCCTGCGCCGTCGGCAGGATCTCGATCGGCTCCAGCGCCGCCGACCGCGCGCGAACCTGGCCGATCACCGCCGCATGCGGATAGCCCGCCGCGCGCAGCGCCGCGATGCAGGCGTCGGCGCGGTCGGCCGGCACCGAGGCCAGCAGCCCCCCCGCCGTCTGCGGATCGAACAGCAGCGGATAGTCGGGCAGCGCCTGCGCCCGATCCAGGTCGCGCACGGCGCGCCGCAGCCGCACATTCTGCGGCTGGAGCGAGGAGAAGACGCCCCTGGCCACACTCTCCCGCGCGCCCTCCAGCATTGGGATGCGGTCCAGGATCAGGGTTGCATCCACCTCGCTGGCGCGCGTCATCTCCACCAGATGGCCAAGCAGGCCAAAGCCCGTCACATCGGTGGCGGCGCCTACGCCATGCTCGGCCAGCACGCGCGCGCCTTCGCGGTTGGAGACGCACATGTGCCGGATCGCCGCCTGCACCCAGCGGGCGCGGGCCAGGCCGCGCATGTCGGCGGCCAGCAGCGTGCCGGTGCCGATCGGCTTGGTCAGGATCAGCGCGTCGCCGGGCCTGAGACCACCCTTGCGGAGGAAGGCGCCGCGCGCCACCAGCCCATTCAGCGCGAAGCCGAGCGACAATTCCGCCCCCTCGCTGGTATGTCCGCCCACCAGCGCGCAGCCAGCCTCGCGCAGCACGGCGTTGGCGCCGGCCATCATGGCGGAAAGCTCGGCCTCCACCTTCGCTTCCAGCCCGTAGGGAATGGTGGCGATGGCCAGCGCGGTCTGCGGCTCGCCACCCATGGCGTAGATGTCGCCCAGCGCATGGTTGGCCGCGATCATGCCGAAGCGCCACGGATCGTCCACGATGGCGCGGAAGTAATCCACCGTCTGCACCGACAGCCTCTCGCCGCCCGTATCCACCACCGCCGCATCATCTGGCGCGGCCAGACCCACCAGGATCTCCGGGCGTGGAAAGGGCTCGATCCGCCCGAGCGCGCGCGACAGCACCGTGGCCCCCACCTTGGCACCGCAGCCGCCACAGCGCATGGCGATGGCCGAGATGTCGCGCAGCGCCGCCTTGTCCGCCAGGGGGGAGGCCGGGCCGGCGGCCGCCGGCGCCATCTCCGGCAATTCGCTGAAGCGGCGCATGAAGCGCCGGTCGATCCAGTCCTTCAGCCGCCAGGCCCAGGCGCCGCCGGCCACCAGGCCGTTGCGCGTGGCCACTGCGTTCTGGTCGCCGGTCGAGATCAGGTACAGCGCGTTGCGCTGCGGCTTGTAGGGCCGAAGCGCCCCCCCGGTCAGCGTCGCGCGGATATTGTCGGCCAGCACCGGGCCGGCGCGCACCGCATAGACGCCCGAGCGCGGGATCGGGTGCGGGTCGAAGGCCACCATGTCGCCGGCGGCGAACACATCCTCCCGCCCGATGGCGCGCAGATCGGCGCCGACGCGCAGGAAGCCGCCGGCATCCAGCGTCAGCCCCGTCTCGGCCAGCCAGGCGGCGGGCGCGGCCTCGGTGGTCCAGAGGATCTCATCGGCGGCGATGCGGCGGCCATCGGTCAGGATCACCGCCCCGGCCTCCACCGCGGCGACGCGCGAAGCCCGTTCCACGGTGATCCCGCGCGCATCCAGCACGGCACGGAAGCGGGCGCGGAGCGCTTCGGGAAAGCTGCCCAACACCTCCGTGCTCGACGCGACCTTGGTGAAGCGAAGCCGGCCCGGGTCGCCGCCCGCCGCCGCCACGTCACGGCGCAGTCGATGCTCGACGGCCAGCAACAGCTCGACGCCGCCCGCGCCCGCGCCCACCGACAGCACATGGCTCGACCGGCCGGACAGCACCCGATCCCGCAGCGCAGCGAAGCGCGGCAGGAAACCATCGATCGGCTTGACCGGCAGCGCATGTTCGTCGGCGCCCGGCACGGAAGCGGTGTTGGGGCGCGAGCCGATGTCGAGCGAGAGGATGTCATAGGACACTGGCGGCCGGTCGCGGCAGATGACCAGCCGATTGGCCAGGTCGATGCCGACCACCTCATCCTGGTAGAGCCGCCCGCCGCAGAAGCGCGCCAGCGGGCCGGTGTCGATATGGATCGCGTCGGCGGTATAGTGCCCGGCGACATGGCCGGGCAGCATGCCGGAATAGGGCGTATCCACTTCCCGCGTGATCAGCGTGAGCCGCACGCCGGGCAGCGGCTTCATGCCGAAGTTGCGCAGCACGGCCACATGGGCGTGGCCGGCGCCGACCAGCACCACATCCTTCACCACAGGGCCCGCATTCATGGGCATGCCGGATTGCTCCCCACCGGTGCGCCGCCGGCGGAAAGCCGTACGGGGCGGTTCTCGATCCGAAGGCGCCGGCGCAACCAGCGCGACAGCGTGTCGATGCCGATCGACAGCAGGCCGGTCACCACGATCAGCACGACGGCGACATCCAGGCGAAGCTCGGTGATCGCGGCATCGATGAAGTAGCCCAGCGTGAGCACGCCCAGGATGCCGAAGATCGCGCTTTCCCGCACGATGATCTCCCAGCGGTACAGCGCATAGGCCAGGAACTGGCCATACAAGCGCGGCACCGTCTCATAGGCGTAGAGGTCAAGGCCACGCGGCGCATCCGCCCGATAGGGCAGCCCATCCGCGTGGCGCCCGAGCAGATAGCCGATGATGCCGCCATTGTGCAGCGCCAGCGCGATGGCGGCGGGCCGCATGGAGGGGCCAAGCGTCTGCAACAGCAGGTAGGCCAGCATGTATTCGGGCGTGGAGCGCAACACCACCAGCGCCACCCGCCCGAGCGGCCGGCCCACCAGCCCCGCGAAGCGGCGGCAGACCATCGGGAAGACCAGCAACGCCAGCACGCCGCTGCAGACCAGCGCGATCTGCGACAGGACCAGCGTGTTCACCAGCCCCGGCAGCGCCTGGTTGGCCAGGATCGCCCAGAGCCAGGCACCGAGGGCCACCCAGGTGGCCGGATCGGCCAGGTCCGCCCCGCGCAGCGGCCGCGGTACAATGTCGTTGCCCAGGAAGCGCGCCAGATTCTGCCAGATGCTGTCGCCGGCCAGCGGCTCGGTCAGCCAGGCCAGCGCCAGCACGCTGCCGGCCAGCAGGAAGGGCAGCGTCGCCGGCCGCACCCACAGGCGCCGCGTGCCGATCAGGATGTAGAAGACCAACACCAGCGCCGCGGCCTCGGCATAGCGACCCTGGCGGAAATAGGTCTCAAGCTCGAAGCCCATGGTCGGCAGGCCGATGAAGCCCAGCACCAGCGTGGACCGCATGCCGCATTCCAGCCGGTAGAGGAGATAGGTGCCAAAAGGCCCGGCCAGCACCGGGATTCGGGCATAGGCGAAGCGCGAGACCAGGTCGGTCCGCGCCGGCAGCACCCGGTCGGCGGCCAGGTCCGCTTCCTCGATGATCTCGGCGAAGACCTTGGCGAAGATGCCGGCATAGGGGATGGCGATGGCCAGGATGCCGGTGATGGGCGACAGGCCGGTGACCTGGATCAGCAGCAGCGCCCAGAACAGCTCATGCACCGATCGCATGCTGGCGGCCAGCACGCGCACGGCGCGGAGCCGGTGGAAGACCAGCGCCAGCAGCAACCCGACGGACGCGCCCAGCGCCACGCCCAGCACCGCGAAGGCCACCGTCAGCACCACGCTGGTCCCGGCCACCACCAGCAGATCCGGCGCCAGGATGCCGGCCAGCACGCGCTTCAATTCCGCCCAGGGATCGGGGCCGGTCACGGCGAAATCCGCGAGAAGCAGCGCCGCCAGCGCGGCCAGCAGGAACCAGCGCGTGGCCCCGGCATAGCCAAGCCGGGCGGGCTCCCGCGTCTCAAGCATAGAAGGGCAGCAGGTCAGCGATGGCCAGCGTGGCGGCCGGCGCATCCAGCACGATGCGCCCCTGGTCCATCACCAGGATGCGGTGCGCATGCGCCAGCGCCAGGCCGATATCATGCATGGCCAGCACCATCGTTTCATGCTGGGCGGCCAGGCGGCGCAGCACCTCGGCCCCCTGCAACCGGTCCAGCGCCGAGACCGGCTCATCGCCGATCACCACCGGGCGCCCATTATACAGCGCGCGCGCCACCGAGACGCGCTGCTGCTGCCCGCCCGAGAGCGCGCCGGCGCGGCGGAACAGATACTCCTCCATGCCGACACCGGCCAGCACCGTGCGCACGGCCGCAACCTCCTCGCGCGGCGGGAAGGCCAGCACGCGCAGGTTCCGCAGCGCCGGGTGGCGGTCGAGCCGGCCCATATAGACATTGTGGAACACGCTGAGCGTGCCCACCAGGGCGGCCGCCTGCGGGATCAGTGCCGCGTGGTCCGCCAGCTGCCCATGCAGCAGGTTCAGCAGCGTGGACTTGCCCGCGCCCGAGCGGCCAAGCACCGCCACATGCTCCCCCGCGCGCAACGACAGGTCGAAGCCGCTGAGCACGGCGCGCCCATCATAGCCCGCCGTGGCGTCCCGAAGTTCGAGAAGCGTCGTTCCCACCTAGTCGAGCAGCCCCAGCGCGCGCGCCGCCGCTTCCATCGGCGCATAATCCCCGTTCGAGGCCGGGATGAAGCGGCTGCGCGGGAAGATCTCCAGGATCTGCGGATCGTCGATCGCCAGCAGCGCGGCGCGCACGCGGTCCTTGAAGCCGGCGCCGAAGCGCTGGTCCACATCGCCGCGGATGCTCCAATTATAGTTCGGGAAGCGCGGCGTCTGCCAGATCACCCGCACCCGCGCATCATCGACGCGGCCCAGCCGGCGCTCCAGGTCGAAGACGGTGAAGTCGAGCGCGCCGACCTCGAAGGCGCCGGACTGCACCAGCTGGATGGTGCGCGAATGGTCGCCCGAGAAACCGACGCGGGAGAAGGCCTGCTCCGGCGCGCGGCCCAGATTCTGGCGGATGAAGGTCTCCGGCATGACACGGCCGGAGGTGGAGGCGCGCGAGCCGAAGGTGAAGCTGCGCCCGGCGATGCCGGCGGGGAAGGCCTCGGACCGGGTCAGGCCGGTGGCCGCGTTGGCGATGAAGTAGCTGTAGAATTCGGCGTCTTCCTGGCCCTGCACGATCGCCTCGGAACCCGGGACGGCGCGGCGCGCCTGGCTGCTGGTCAGCCCGCCGAACCAGGCAAGCTGCACCTGGTTGTTGGTGAAGGCGGTGACCGCGGCCGGGTAGCTCTTGACCGGCGCATAGACCACGGGGACGCCGAGCGTGCGCTCCAGATAGGCGACGACGCGGCGGAACCGCTCGACCAGCCGGGTCTCATCCTGGTCGGGGATGGCGGTGAAAGCGAGGCGCGGCGGCGCCTGGGCAATGGCGGGGCTGGCCAGGCCCGCGCTGGCGAGCAGCGTGATGAACTGACGGCGAGCGGTCATGTGTGTCCTCCGATCCTTTGCGCGCTTCGCACCACCGGTCAGCCAGGTTACGGCCGGTGCGCGTGACAAATATGGGCCACGGCACGCAAGGCGACGGGCCCGGTGCCTTGCTCGGCTTCGAGCGTGGCGGCGAAGGCCGCCTCGACGGCAGGCCGGTCAGCCCCGAGCCCGCCCAGCATCGCCGCCATCCCCGGCGCGAAGTCCAGCGCGCCGGCCAGCGCGCGGGCCGAGACAGCGTGCAGCATGGCCTCCACCCGTTCGATCCCGCGCACCGCGAAGCCACCCGCCGCGACCAGCGCGGTGAAGGCGGCGGGCTCGGCATAGCGCAGCTGGGCGGGCAGCGGGCCCCGCGGCAGGGGGGCGCCGCGGACCGTGGCAATGGCCGCGCCGATGCGCGTGGCGAGTTCATAGTGATGCGGCTCGGTCCAGGTCACCACGGCCAGCCTGCCGCCCGGGCGCAGCACGCGGCGCAGCTCGCGCAGCGCCGGGATGGGGTCGGGCAGCAGCACGATGCCGAGGCAGGACAGCGCTGCATCAAAACTGTCATCGGCCGCCGGCAGGGGCTGCCGCGCATCCACCCGTTCCGCCTGCACGATTCCACCCGCGCGTTCGCGAATGCGCGTAACCATCGCGGCCGATGCGTCGAAGGCCGTGACATGGGCGCCCTGCGCAATTGCCTGGATCGCGGCGCCGCCGGCGCCCGCACCGAGATCGAGCAGCCGCGCCCCGGCCAGTGGCGCGAGGAGCGCCAGCGCGCGTGCCGAAAAAGCGTCGGTCAGCGCCTCGAACATCGCCTCATAGGCGGCCGCGTGGAAATCCCAGCGCGAAGGGTCCTGATCAGGCTGCAAGGCGGCTTGCGGATCGTGCATAACCAAACCCTACAGCCAGGACGAGAACGACACCATGATTGTTGAAGGACAGGCCGCAGGCGCGCCGCGCTTCTCGCTCGGCCTTGGGCTGACCAATGAATGCAATCTGGCCTGCGCCTTCTGCTACCGCGATCCGACCCGGACCGATCGGCTGGATCTGGACACGGTGCGCCGCGTGATGGACCGGCTGCCGGTGCGGTCGGTCAATCTCGGCACGGGCGAGAATGGCATGCACCCGCAATTCCGCGACATGCTGGGCTTCTTCCGCACCCAGCCGGTGAAGCTGACCATCACCTCCAACGGCCATTCGATCGAGGTGCTGGAAGATCATGAGCTGCGCAGCTTCGCCGATGTGGAATTCTCGCTGGACTACCCGACGCGGGAAGAACAGGATTCGCAGCGCGGCGCCGGCAATTGGGACCTGATCCAGCGCCAGGCACGGCGCTGCCGCGAGATGGGCGTGGGTGTCACCATCATCGCGGTGATGATGCGCAGCAACTATCTGCGCCTGGCCGAGATCGCCGAGGTCGCCGCCGAATTCGACGCGCCGCTGCGGCTGAACGTCTACCAATCGGTCCGCAGCGACAGCTACGCGCTGACCTTCGAGGAATATTGGGACGGCTTCACCAAGCTGTTCGCCGAGACCGACGCGATCGCGGTGGGTGAGCCGCTGGTACGCGCCATGGCCGGCCTGCCGCCGCGCCAGGGCGGCTGCGGCGTGGCGACCGTGCGCGTGACGCCGCGCGCGACGGTGCAGCCCTGCGTCTATTGGCCGGGCGGCGGCGCGCCGCTGGACCTGCTGCTGGATGCCGGCCCGGCGGTGGTGGAAACGCCGCCCTTCGTGGCTGCCCGGTCCGTGCCCGCCGCCTGCGAGCCTTGCGAGCATCGCGCGACCTGCGCGGGCGGCTGCGCCGGCCGGCGGCGGCTGATGGAAGCGCTGGACCAGCCGGACCCCTATTGCCCGGTGATCCGCGGCGAGGCGAGGCCGATCGCCATCCGCATGGCGCCGACGCGCGACCTGCCGAAGCTGGAAAGCGCCTGCACCACCATCGTCACCGCAAGGCGCTGACGGGGGCGCCCCGTCAGGCCACCGGTTCGGGCGCAGGCTGCACCTCCTGCTCGACGCTGCGGGCGAAGCGGATATGCGTGATGTCCGCCGGGAACAGCATGCCCCAGCTCCATTCGACGAAGATGCGCAGCTTCCGCCCGAAGGTCGGCATCTGCGAGAGATAGTAGGCGCGCCACATCAGCCAGGCGGGCAGGCCACGCAGGGAAAGGCCCGGCAACGCGGCCACGCCGTTCAGATGCCCGACGGCGGCCAGCATGCCGCGCGGGCGATAGCTGAACGGCCGTGCCGGCTTGCCGCCCAGCGCGCCGAGCAGATTGTCGGCCAGGGTGCGCGCCTGGCGCACCGCGAATTGCGCGGTCGGCGGGCAGATGGCCCCATCGCGCGCATTCACCGCCAGCGCGCAATCGCCGATCGCCCAGACATTCGCGTGGCCCTGCACGTTCAGCCCGGGCTCCACCCGCAGCCGCCCCCGCTCCAGCGGCAGCCCAAGGCCCAGCACCAACGCGTTGGGCCTAGTGCCGATGGTGGCGATGACGGTGCCGCACGCGATCGCCGCGCCATCCTTCAGCGTCACCGCCTCCGCCCCGATCAACGCGGCCGAGGTGCCGAGCCGCACATCCACCCCCGCGCGGCGCAGCATCCGCAGCGCCGCATCGCCCAGTACGGGCGGCATTTCGGGCAGCAGGCGCATCTGGTCATGCAGCACGATCACCTGCAGCGCCGCCGCATCCACGCCCGGGTAATAGGGGGCGATGCTGCGGAGCGAATCGGCCAGCGCGCCCGCCACCTCCACGCCCGAAAAGCCGCCGCCGATCACCGCAAAGCGGCCGAGCATGGCGCGCCGCGCCGGATCCGTCTCCAGCTCGATCCGCGCCAGGCGGCGCAGCACCAGGTTGCGGATGTGCAGCGCGTCGCCCACGGTCTTCAGCGGCACCGCATGTTCCGCCATGCCCGGGATCAGGTCGAGCCGCGCCCGCGTGCCGACCGCGATGACCAGCTGATCCCACGCGAAGCGCTGCGGGCCGGCCAGCGTCTCGCAGGCCAGGCTGCGGCGATCGAGGTCCACCTCGGTCACGCGCCCCATCACGAAGCGCCCGCCGCGCTTCACATCCACCACCTGGCGCAGCGGGGCCACCACCTGTTCCGGAAAGATCGAGGCGCCGACCACCTCGGGCAGCAGCGGGTTGTAGGTGGTCGTGCTCTCCTCGCTGAACAGCATCACCTCGAAGCCCGGCGGCAGGCGGCGCGCCAGCCGGCCGGCAAGCGTGGCCCCGGCGAAGCCGCCGCCGATGATGGCAATGCGCTGCGACATTGCTCAGCCCTCGCTGACCAGCGTGCCGGCCTCGGTCTCGTGCAGGATCACGCCTTCGATCGGGTCGAAGCTGTGGGTCCAGGGCTGCTGCTCCAGCACGCGCAGCGTGTCGGCGTAGCCGGCTTCCCAGCGCTTGCGGATGCCGCCCGGGCTGAAGTCGATGTCCTTCGTATGGTCCTCGCCCCGCAGTGCCGGCGCCAGCAGACGCACCACATGCATGCGCGTCAGGCAGCCATAGGCGGTCAGCGCGCGCGTCTCGGGGTCATTGCGCAGCTTCTCGGGCAGCTTTTCCGTCAGCTCGGCGATGATGTGGCGCAGCCGGTGGAGCTGCTTCTGCCGCACCACGTGCGACCGCGCGCGGCTGGCATATTGCACATCCTTCTGCCGTGCCATCACGGCCGCCATGTCCGCCGGTTCCTTGCCCTCGGGCTGCCAGATGTTGACCGTGAACACCAGGCCATCGCGGCGCGGCTTGTCGTCGAGCACGCATTCCAGCGGCGTATTGGAAAGGATGCCGCCATCCCAGTAGAGCTCGCCATCGATGCGCACGGCCGGAAAGGCGGGCGGCAGCGCGCCCGAGGCCATGACATGGCGGATGGTGAGCGGCATGTCGCGGCTGTCGAAGTAGCGCATCTCGGCCGTGCGCACGCTGGCCGCGCCGATCGTGAGCCGCGGCGTGCAGCCGGCCAGGACCGCGGGATCGATCAGCTCCGCCAGCGTCGCCTCGAGCGGCGCGGTGCTGTAGTAGCCTGCCGTCTCGGGCGTCAGCGCCAGGCCGAGGAACGCCCAGGGGTTCGGCTTGAAGAAGGCCGGCAGCCCGCCGAGGATGGTCAGCGCATTCGCCGCCGCCTGGCCGAACATGGGTGCCTGCGCGAAGAGCTGCGCCATCGGTGCATGCGTCATCCGCGCCCAGAATTCGCGCAGCCGCGGCAGGCGCTCGCCGGGCCGGTTGCCCGCGATGATCGCCGCGTTGATCGCACCGATCGAGGTGCCGATCACCCAATCCGGCTCGATCCCCGCCTCGTCCAGCGCCTGGTAGACGCCCGCCTGGTAGGCGCCGAGCGCGCCCCCCCCTTGCAGCACCAGCGACACCTGGCCGAGCGCCGCATGGTCCAGCACCGCTCGGCTCTCCAGGACATTCACATCCATCAACCATTCCCTTTCTGCTGCAGTCCTTCAATGCGCGGTCCAGCCGCCATCCACCGCGATCGCGGCCCCGGTGATCGACGCCGCCTGCCCACCGGCCAGGAAGGCGACCAGCGCGCCGATCTCCTCGACCGCGGCGAAACGCTTGTTGGGTTGCTGGGCGAGCAACACGTCGCGCACCACCTTCTCGCGCGGGATCCCGTGGGCAGCGGCCTGCTGCGCGATCTGCGCCTCGACCAGCGGGGTCTGCACGTAGCCGGGGCAGACCGCGTTGCAGGTGATCGGCTCCTCCGCGACCTCGAGCGCCACGGTCTTGGTCAGCCCGAGGATGCCGTGCTTCGCCGCCACATAGGCGGACTTGAAGGGCGAGGCGACCAACGCGTGGGCCGAGGCGATGTTGATGATCCGGCCATAACCGCCGGCGCGCATGGCCGGCACGGCAAGGCGCGTGGTGTGGAAGGCGGCGGTCAGGTTGATCGCCAGGATCTGGTCCCACTTCGCCGGCGGAAATTCGGCGATGGGCGCCACATGCTGGATGCCCGCATTGTTGACCAGGATGTCGAGCCTGCCATGGGTGCCGAGCACCATGTCGATCATCGCCTCGATCGCCATGGGATCGGACAGGTCGGCGGGGGAATGGCTGACGGGCACGCCGAAGCTTTCGGCAATCTCCTGCGCGGTGCTGGCGATTGTCTCGCGCGGGCCAAAGCCGTTCAGCACGATGGCGGTGCCCGCGGCGGCCAGGGCGCGGGCGATGCCAAGGCCGATGCCGCTGGTCGACCCGGTGACAAGCGCAACACGACCGGCAAGCGCGCCCGCCGCAGCGGGACGAGCGAAGGTTTCCGTCAGCATGGCAGCCTGTCTTCCTCAAGGTTCTGATGGCCTGTTCGCCAGAACCTGACACGGCGTTACGTGCGAGGGGTGCATCGTCTCGATACGCGCCCGCACGCCGCGACGATCGTTGCCCAACCATCTTCTTCGGCCCCATCACCCTCGCCGCCCTCGTCACCTTCTGGCTCGGGAAATGAGTCCGGAGCCTGGAAGCCCCTCCTGGTATGGGTCTAAGCAGCTGTCTCGATTCGCCGGGCGGCGCGCCCTTGAATCTGCCCTGGGAAGGATCCGCCCCATGCCAGCCACGAATGTGACAATCGGCCCCGTGACCTTCGGCAACCAACTGCCGATCGCGCTGATCGCCGGCCCCTGCCAGATGGAAAGCCGCGCCCATGCGCTGGAGATGGCGGCTGCACTGAAGGAGATCGCCACCCGGCGGGGCATCGGGCTGATCTACAAGACCAGCTATGACAAGGCGAACCGCACCTCCGCCACCGCCGCGCGCGGGGTGGGCATGGCGGCGGCGCTGGCGGTCTTCGCCGAGATCCGCGAAAGCCTGGGCCTGCCGGTGCTGACCGATGTCCACGACGCCGCCCAATGCGCCCCGGTGGCCGAGGCGGTGGACGTGCTGCAGATCCCGGCCTTTCTCTGCCGGCAGACCGACCTGCTGCTGGCCGCTGCCGCGACCGGCCGCGCGGTCAACATCAAGAAGGGCCAGTTCCTGGCGCCCTGGGACATGAAGCACGCCGCCGCCAAGGTGACCGGCGCCGGCAATCCGCGCGTGATGCTGACCGAGCGCGGCGCCAGCTTCGGCTACAATACGCTGGTCAGCGACATGCGCGCCCTGCCAATCATGGCGCGCGACACGGGCCTGCCGGTGATCTTCGACGCCACCCATTCGGTGCAGCAGCCCGGCGGGCAGGGGGCGAGTTCCGGCGGCCAGCGGGAATTCGTGGAAACCCTGGCCCGCGCCGCCTGCGCCGTGGGGGTGGCCGGCCTGTTCATCGAAACGCACCAGGACCCGGACCATGCCCCCTCCGACGGTCCCAACATGGTGCCGCTCAGCGACTTCGAGGCGCTGATCGCCCGTCTCCAGGCCATTGATTCGCTGACCAAGAGCTTTCCCCAGTGAACCCGATCGTCCTGATTCCCGCCCGCATGTCCGCCACGCGGCTGCCGGGCAAGCCGTTGGCCGATATCGGCGGCGAGCCGATGATCGTGCATGTCTGGCGCCGGGCGATGGAGGCCGACCTCGGCGCCGTCGTCGTCGCCACCGACAGCCCCGAGGTGGCAGAGGCCGTGACCCGCGCCGGCGGGCGCGTGCAGATGACGCGCGCCGACCACCCCTCGGGCTCGGATCGCATCCATGAGGCGGTCTCGGCGCTCGACCCGGCGGGGCTGCATGACGCGGTGGTGAATGTGCAGGGCGACCTGCCCACCATCGCCCCGGCCACCATCCGCGCCGCGCTGGTGCCGCTGCTGGACCCGAGCGTGGATATCGCGACGCTGGTGGCCGAGATCCACCGTCCGGAGGAACGCACCGCCCCCTCCGTCGTGAAGATGGTGGGCAGCGAGCAGGCAAGCGGGCGGTTCCGCTGCCTGTACTTCACCCGTGCCACCGCGCCCTGGGGCGAGGGCAGCCTGTGGCACCATATCGGCCTGTATGCGTGGCGCCGCGCGGCGCTGGCACGCTTCGTGGCGCTGCCGCCATCGGGCCTGGAACTGCGGGAGAAGCTGGAGCAGCTGCGCGCGCTGGAGGCCGGCATGCGGATCGACGCCATCGCGGTGGATGACGTGCCGCTCGGGGTGGATACGCCGGCGGACCTTGAGCGTGCGCGAGAGGTCCTGCACGCGCGGCGGCAGGGACGGCCAGGCGAAGGCTGATGGGCAATGCCCGGGCCCTGCCCCGGCCGCGGCGTGGCCATGCAAAATCCGGATGCCGGGTGCCGCGCACCGCAGCACCGCCTGCCGCGCCGCCATGCAATCCACCGCGTGAACATGGCGCAAGGCGGGCGGCCATTGCTTGACCGTCGCGCAACGCGGTCGGTAGGCTCGCAGGTCCGTTGCAGCGCATTCTGCCCGATGGGGCGCGGTGGCGGTTCCAGAAGGCTCAAGGGGAACCACGCATGAAACTCGGCAAGCGACAGGCCGCGGCGCTTCTGGCATTGGCGGCACTGCCCGCCCAGGCGCAGGCGCAATCGGCACGCGAGATCCGCCAGCGCACGCTGGTCATCGGCGTGCCTGCTGGCCCGGCGAACCTCGAGCCCGGCACCAACCGCGCCGAGCCGATCGGCAGCGAGATCATCCTGAACGTCTTCGACACCCTCGTCGCCTGGTCGCCACCGGCGTTCAGCCAGCTTGAGGGACGGCTGGCAGCCGCCTGGACGGTCTCGGCCGACGGCCGGGTATTCGACTTCACGCTGCGGCCGAACGTGAAGTTCCACGACGGCACCAGCTGCGACGCGGCGGCAGTGAAGTTCTCGCTGGAGCGCACCAAGAGCATCAACCCCTTCATGCGCGCGAGCTTCGACCCGATCGAAAGCATCACCGTGACAGGCCCGCTGATGCTGCGGATCACGCTGAAGGAGACGATGCCGGTCTTCCTCTCGCTGCTGGCCCAGCCGCAGGCGGCGATCGTCAGCCCGACCGCGGCGCGCCTGCATGGTGACGCGTTCAGCGTCAACCCTGTGGGCACCGGCCCCTTCCGCTTCCGCAGCTACCGCCCCGACACGGATGTGGTGCTGGAGGCGAACCCCGACTATTTCCGCGGCGCGCCGCAGCTCGCGCGCATTCTCTACCGGGTGATCCCGGATGCCTCGACGCGGCGGCTCGAACTCGAGAGCGGCGGCCTCGACATCGTGCACCAGAGCGGCCAGCTCGCCGCCATCCCGACGCAGGATGTGCGCGCGCTCCGCGCCAACCCGCAGATCGAGGTGATCGAGGTGCCGAGCCAGATCATCCGGCAGCTGGAATTCAACAATAGCCGCGGGGACAGCCCCGTGGCGGATATTCGCGTGCGCCGCGCGATCCTGGCCGCGATCGACTATGACGGGCTGATCGAGGGCATCTTCGGCGGCACCGCGGAGCGCGTGTACGGCCCGCTGACCAGCAACAACTGGGCCTTCGATCCGCGCATGCGCGATCTGGCGCCGAAGCACGATCCCGCGCTGGCGCGCCGCCTGCTGGCCGAGGCTGGCGTACAGCCCGGCCAGCTCAAGCTGACGCTCTATTCCTTCCAGGGCCCGCTCTGGGGGGCCGTCGCGACCTTCGTGCAGGCGAACCTCGCCGCCGTCGGGATCGAGGCGCAGGTGGCGCAGACCGAATTCCCCGCGCTGCGTGCGCTGCACGTGGCCGGCCGGCACGAGGTCATGCTCGATGGCCGCCAGCCCTGGTACAATGACCCGGACGCGCACATCACCATCGGCTACCTCTCGACGCTGGCCGACACGGCGATGACCTTCCGCATGCCCAAGGACGATGCGCTGGACGCGCTGATCACCCGCGCCCAGACCAATGTGGATTTCGAGCAGCGAAGGCAGCTCTACCACCAGGTCCAGGCGCAGATCATGGAGCGTGCGCCGGCCGCCTTCCTGTTCAGCCCGAAGCTGATCGTGTTCCGCCGCCGCGGCGTGCAGGGGCTGGTTGTCAACAGCGCGCCGCCGCTGAACGAGTATTGGGGCGTCAGCAAGTCATGAGGCGGCGGCGGCGCCCCTGAGATGGGGCGCTACGTCCTCCAGCGGCTGGCGGCGCTCGCGCCGGTGCTGCTGCTGGTGCTGGTCATCGTCTTCTCCCTGTCGCGCCTGATCCCGGGCGACCCCGCGACGACGCTGCTCGGGCCCGGCGCGACCGAGACGCAGATCGCGGCGCTGCGCGCGCAACTGCGCCTGGACGAGCCGGCGCATTGGCAGCTGCTTGCCTATCTCGGCGGCGTGCTGCAGGGCGATCTCGGCCGTTCGCTCAAGACCGGCGCGCCGGTGCTGAACGAGATCCTGCTGCGCCTGCCCGCCACGCTGGAACTCACCATCGCCGCGACGCTCGTCGCGGTCGTCATCGGCGTGCCGGTCGGCGTGCTCTCGGCGGTGGGGCCGAACAGCGCGCTCGACCATGCCGTGCGCCTCGTCTCGCTCGCCGGCGTCTCGATGCCCGCCTTCCTGCTGGCCGTGCTGCTGCAGCTGGTCTTCGGCATCCATCTCGGCCTGCTGCCGATCTCGGGGCGCAGCAGCCCGTTCTTCCTCGATGACCCGATCACCGGCTTCATGGTGCTGGATGGGCTGATCAGCGGTGATCTCGAACTGGCAGGGGATGCGCTGCGCCATCTGCTGTTGCCCACCGCCGTGCTCGCCGCCTTCCTCGCCGCCACCCTCGCGCGCTTCGTGCGCAACGCGATGCTGGACGTGATGACGGAGGATTATGTCCGCACGGCCCGCTCCAAGGGCCTGCCGGAGCGCGCCGTCGTGTTCGTGCATGCGCTCCGCAACGCGCTGCTGCCGGCGGTGACCATCCTTGGCCTGAAATTCGCCGAACTGCTGGGCGGCGCGATCCTGACCGAGACGGTCTTCGCCTGGCCTGGCGTCGGCCGCTACATGTTCGACGCGATCAGCAACCGCGACTATCCGGTGGTGCAGGGCGCGACGCTGGTCTTCGCGCTGCTGTTCATGCTGGTCTCGCTCGGCGTCGACCTGATGCACGGCGTGCTCGACCCGCGCGTGCGCCGGCGCATGGGCTGAGCATGGCCGAAGCGCTGCACTTCCTGCGCCGCAACCCGCTGGCGGCGGTGGGTGCGGCGATGCTGTCCGCCATCCTGCTGGCGGTTCTGGTCGGGCCATGGCTCTCGCCCTCGCCGATCAGCATCGACATGACGCGCAAGCTGGTCCCGCCCGGGCTTGCACAGCCGCTCGGCACCGATTTCTTCGGGCGCGACGTGCTGGCGCGCGTGTTGCACGGGGGGCGTGCCACCCTGGCCATCGGCATCGGCGTCGTCACCCTGGCCTTCCTGGCCGGCACCGCCTTCGGCATCGTGGCGGGCTTCCTGGGCGGCTGGGTGGACCTGGTGATGATGCGCGTGGTGGATGCGCTGCTGTCCCTTCCCTCGCTGGTGCTGGCCATCGCGCTGGCCGCCGCACTGGGCCCCAGCCTGCAGAACGCCATGCTCGCCGTGGCCATCGCGCTGGCGCCGCAATTCGCCAGGCTCGCGCGCGCGCAGGCGCTCTCCATCTCCGTGCTCCCCTATGTCGAGGCCGCGACCGCCACCGGCAGCACGATGATGTCCATCCTCTGGCGCCACATCCTGCCCAACGGCATCGGGCCGCTGCTGGTGCAGGCCTCGCTGGCCGTCGGCAGCGCCATCCTGCAGACGGCGAGCCTCGGCTTCCTTGGCCTCGGCGCGCAGCCGCCAGCGCCGGAATGGGGCGCCGATGTCTCCGGAAACCTGCAATATCTGCGCGAGACGCCCTGGGCCGCGCTGGCGCCCGGTGCGGCGATCCTGCTGACCGTGCTGTCCTTCAACCTGATCGGCGACGCGCTGGGCGATTGGTTCAACCCGCGCCGCCGGCGCATGGAGTGAAACCGCGATGCAAGCCGACTATGCCATCACCTTCTTCTACTATGAGGACCTGTTGCAGGCCGCCACCTTCTACGAGGAGGTGCTCGGCTTCGAACTCGTGCTGGACCAGCGCATGGCGCGCATCTACCGCATCGCCGGCCGCAGCTACTTCGGCATCGTGGACGGCAACCTTGGCCATCTTCGCCACCAGCCGACAAGCGCGGTCCTGCTGACCATCGTGGACGAGGATGTTGCGGGCTGGCATGCGCGGCTCAAGGCCAAGGGCGTGGCGAAGCTGACCGAGATCCTGCGCGGCACCTATTGCGAGCACTTCTTCTTCGAGGATCCGGCCGGCTACGCCATCGAGGTGCAGCGCTTCCACAACCCGGATGTGGCGAAGCTGTTCCTGTGACCGAGGCGTGGCTCCGCGCCACGCACGCGCGCTGCGCGGCGACGGTGCTGTTCGCCGACGGCCAGCGGGTGGTGCGGCTCGGCCAGGGGTGCATGCCGCTGCTGGTGGACTTCACCTTCGAGGACAAGGCGGCGAAGGGGCTGCGGTCGCTGCGCGATGCGCCGGGGGGTGCGCGCATCGCGCAGCACTTCACCGCGCTCGAGGTCGCGGCGGACGCGCCGCTGCTGCTGCTGCTCGGCGAGGCCGGTGCGGGAAAGACCGTCTTCGCGCGGCGCCTGGCGATGCACCTGGCGGGCGAGGCGCTCGGCGATGCGCGCTGCAACCTGGCGACGCTCGGCGGACCCGTGCCGCGCGATGCGGCGGGCGGCGCGCTGATCGACGAGGCATGGCGTGGCCCCGCGCCGCTGCCACTGCTGGCCGAGGCGCGCATTGGGGCGGCGCTGGCCGAGATCGTCGGCGCGTCCGGCGCCGCGGCGCTGCTGGATCCCGCCCGGGCGGAGCCGCTGCTGCTGATCCTGGACGGGGCCGAGGCACTCGGCGAGGACGGACCCCGCCTGCTGGCCGAGGCCGCGGCGCTGGCGGGGCACCGGGCGGGGTTGCGCGTCCTGGTGCTCGGGGAGGCCGAGACCTGCGGCGGCTGGGCGCTGCCGCCCGGCTTCCAGCGCCATCGCCTGCTGCCCCTGCTGCCCGCGCAGCGCGCGGCGTGGCGCGACCGTTGCGGCAGCACCACCGCCGAACCGCTGCCCGGCCATCCCGGCCTGCTCTCCCTGGCGCTGGGTACCACGGCGGAGCCGCTGCTCGACCGCTGGCTTGAGCTTGCCTGCGACCTGTCGCGGCCCGAGCAGGATGCGCTGGACGCGGCGGCCTTGGCCGAGCAGTCGCGTGGCGGCGCGGCACTGACATCGGCGCTGCCTGCCGCGCTGCGCGACCGGCTGCGCGGCGCTTCGCTGGACACGATGCTCGACCGAGCCTTCGTGGCCGAGCGCCTGGCCGCGCGCGCCCTCGCGGCCCGGCCGGACCAGGCCGCGCATCGCTTCCACGCCGATCCGGCACGATGGCAGGCGCCGTTGCGCCATCTCGCGGCAAGCGGCGTGCCGCTCGCACCGCTGCTCGCCGGGTTGCTCGACGCGGCCGGGCCGGCGCGCTCGCGCGGCGCCGTGCTTGCCGCGGATCTCGTCGCCGAGGCGCCGTCGGCGCCGGTCCCGGACGGGCTGGTGGACGCGCTGCGCCAGGCGCTGGACCTTCAGCACCTGCCGATCCCCGCCCGCATCCGCGCCGGGCGGCACCTGGCCCGCCTCGGCGACCCGCGTGACCTGGAGGAACTTGTCGCCGTGCCGGCCGGCATCGTCACGATGGGGGCTTCCACCCACCCCAACTCGACACCGCCGCATCGCGTGCCGGTCGGGGCCTTCCGAATTGGCCGCTATCCCGTGGTCAACGCGCTGTTCCGCCGCTTCGTGGGGGCGACCGGCCATGCCTGGCGGTCCACGGAGGGGCGGCGCGCGGAACGCGCCAATGCGCCGGCGGTGGACCTTACCTGGCATGATGCGCGCGCCTTCTGCGACTGGGTCACCGGCGAATGGCACCGCACCGGCCGCATCGGCATGGACGAGACGGCGCGGCTGCCGACGGAGCCCGAATGGGAATATGCGGCGCGCGGCGGAGAGCCCGACGGCGGCGGCGCAATGGTCTATCCCTGGGCCGGCCCATGGGCACCGGCATGCTGCAACGCCGAGGAGGCGGGCCTCAATGACAGTTGCGCCGTCGGGCTGTTCCCCGCCGGGCGCTCGCCCTTCGGCTGCGACGACATGGTCGGCCAGGTCTGGGAGTGGTGCAGCACGAATTGGGGAAGCGACATGGCGACGCCGCATTTCGGCTACCCCTATCGCGCGGATGATGGGCGGGAGGATCCGGCGGCGGGTGCCGCGATCCGCCGCGTGCTGCGCGGCGGCTGCTTCTCCTCGGGTGCCGAGAAGGCGACCTGCACCTATCGGGGCAGCCTGGAGCCTGGCGGGTTCTGGCGCGGCAATGGCCTTCGGGTCGTCGTCTGCCCAGCGCGCTGACGGGGGCGCGACCGAAGGCGCCATCCATGTGGTGGCGCCCCGCCGCACCGTGCGCCGGTGGAGGCCGTGAGCAGCGTCAGGGCTGCGCGTGGCAACGCCGGGCATGTCGGCCACGGCCTTTACCGGCAACCCTCCTGTGGCGGCGACGGCAAGTGCCATGCCTGTTCTTGGGGGCGTGCCTGTTCCAGGGCCTCGTGCAGGATCTCGGTTTCCATGGTCTTTGGGCCAAGGAGGCGATCGAGGTCGCGGACCTTCACCTCGAATTCGCGGAAGCGGTAGATGGGCACGACTTCCTCGTTTGCCTGGTGCCGACACTTGGCGATGCGTCGCCGCCAGTGGAACATGAGGCTCGGGTAGATGCCATGGCACCGGGCGACGGCGGAGACCGTCATGCCGGGCTGCATGGTCTGCTCGACCAGCCGGATCGTTTCGCTGGCAATGCAACGCCGGCGGCGCTGCATGCAGGTGTTGATCTCAGCGCGCCGGATGGGCTTCGACATGGGCGCATGCCTGGGCTTCTGCCCAGGCCCTCCTGATTGCGCCGACTGTCCGGTTCAACGGGGGGTCGCTCCAGATCGGTTCGGCGGTCTCCTCAGCATGCAACGGTCATGCTGAGGCCTCAGGCGATGATGATGATGTCGCTGGCCGTCACCGTCACAGCCGCGCCAAGTGTCGCGATCAGCACGGGTTTCGACAACGGCGTTCCAGCGCCGATGCCATCGGCGTCGAACCACAGCCGCCCTGTATCCGTCTCGTAGATGAACTGTGGCGTACCGTTGGCCGAGGTCGCCCTGCCCGTCGTGTTCGTCGTGAAGTTGGCCAAGGGCAGTGCCCCGGCCACCAACCCGCCGAACCCCGGCGAGGCGAACGCAAGCTTGTCCAACCCCGACTCGAAGCCGGTGATCCTGTCGCCGCCCTCGGCCGAGAGCGCCCAAACGAACATGTCGGAGAACAAGTTCGCGCCGGTCATGTTGTCACTACCGGCACCGCCGTTCAGCGTGTCGCCGTCACCGCCGGCGCTCATCGTATCCCGGCCGTCCCCACCCAGAAGCGAATCGGCGCCCGCGCCGCCACTCAACCTGTCATTCCCGGTATCGCCCTGGAGGGTGTCGGCCCCGTCGTCGCCAGACAGCGTGTCGTTGCCAACATCACCTTGCAGCACGTCGCTGCCGGCATCGCCATCGAGTGAATCATTGCCGCCGAGACCCGCCAGCAGATTGTCCAAGTCATTGCCGATGAGCGTCTGAGCGCCATCCAGCCCAGTGCCCGACAGCGCGGCGCCAACCAATTCCAGCACTTCCAATCCGGCGCTGAGCGTGAAGGATGTGGGTGCGCGCACCCTATCGATGCCGGCGCTGGCACTGCCGCTTTCGATGATGACGTCACCGGCCGAATCAACGACGAAGACGTCATTGCCGTCGCCACCGAACAGCGTATCCGCACCTTCGCCGCCATCCAGCGTGTCTGCGCTGACGTGCTCCCCTGAAATGGCGCCATTTTTCGGTAGAGTCCGATCCAGCGAGGGACGGACGAATGAAGCGCAGCAGGTTCAGCGATGAGCAGATCATCGGGATATTGAAGGAACAGGAAGCCGGT
>Ga0247843_1001275_pt1 | contig 52403 bp, 44 predicted proteins | sample LaCruzMarch2017__FD_192420 | JGI IMG/M metagenome (GOLD analysis project Ga0247843, IMG submission 192420) | Freshwater microbial communities from meromictic Lake La Cruz, Castile-La Mancha, Spain - LaCruzMarch2017_8m | ecosystem: Environmental > Aquatic > Freshwater > Lake | place: Spain...
CGGTCCAACTCCCAGCCCGGCCCCTTCCTCGCCGACGGGGTGATCCGGGTATCGACCCCCTGCTTCCAGCGCGGCGGATACGCCGATGGCATCGGCGCGCTCTTCGGCAGCGCCCCGCCGTAACTCAAGCTCACCCGGCGCTCCTGCTTCGACCCGGCAAGCCGGGCGATCCGCATGCCGCCTGCCATCTCAAGCTTCAAGCCCGGATGATCCGACGAAACCTCAAGCGCCCCGGCTCCCTCTTCGCCGATCAGAAAAACCAGCTCTTCCCCCGGCCCTGCCATCAGGTACCGCCGCATCCCGCCGCGCCCGGCTTCATACCACTCGCGCACCGTCACCGCCCCGCAGCGATAGCTCAGCACTCCCTGCTCGCCGGCCAGGTGATAGCCGAGAAAACGCCGGCCGCTGGCTTCGAGCCCCCCCGTCCCGCGTCCTTCCCGAACACCGGCCGCGGGTCCTTCAAAAGATCCGCCGTCGCGCGTGCCACCCCCGGCAAGGGCGGCGTCAGCGCCACGCCCTTCTCCGCCGGGACCGGCAGCTTCACCCCGGCCTTCTGCGTCGGCTTTTCCCAGGATGCCTGCGCCATCAAATCCAGCGACACCGGCGGCTCGTCCTCCGCCGCCTGGAACCACAGCGCCGGCCGCAGCAGATCCTGGTCGAACACCACCCACTCCCCCGCCCCCCCCCCGCGCCACAATCCCCGCCGGCCCGGTGTCCACCGACGTCCCGTGAACCGGAACCCGGGGATCGAAGAACGGCGAAGCTCCGAACGCAGGACATGCCAGCGCGAGCGTCGCTGAAATCAGGGTGATCCGCTGCAACTTCATCCGCACCAGCATCGCCATGCCGACCCGTCGAGCAAGCCGGTCTCAGGAAAATCCATGCCATGCGCGAATTCGTGAAAACCGGCTTCCTCGTCCGCAACTGCAGCGACTCCGCTGAATCCCACGAAATCGATGATCCTCCGAAGACCGGCGAAATTGCCTTCGGCTACTTCTTTTTCTTCTCGAACGCTTTCAGCAAGAAATACAAGGGGGCTGCCACGATCCAGACGATCAATATCACTTCATGGACGGTTGAATTTTTCGCGACGGACTCGGCGTCTTTGCGCGAACCCGAAACTGCCAATGCGATGAGGAACAAGCCCGCAAACACAAGGCAGAAGAGGAACACCGGCAACCAATCCGGCCCTTGATCTTCCCTCCCTGAAAACGTCTTGATGCCGAAAATCGCCAACCCTGAGATCGAGCCTCCCAATGTCAGGAGGAAGCAGCGCTCATAAGTCACCCACGGCCCCGTCGGCCGCTTCGACTTCGGACTCCGTTTGAAGATCTTGCGCAGCGGGAACATCGGCAAAGCTGGTTTAACTTCAACGGCACGCCAAGGTCAAAACCACCCGTCACCCGCCCCGCAAGAACCGCGGCAATTTCTTCAAGGCCGCCAATGTCTGCTTCGGCGAAGGATAGCGGAACGGCAAGTCCGGCCACAACCCGCGGCGAAGCACCACCCTTTCACGCGTGAACGTCTCGAAGCCCGACTTGCCCCGGTAGCGGCCCATCCCGCTGTCGCCCACTCCGCCGAAGGGCAGCTCGAAGCCGGTGATGTGAACCACCGTATCATTCACGCAGACCCCACCGGAGCGGGTCGATGCCGTGACGCGCTCCACCACGCCCTCGTCCTTGCTGAACACATAAACCGCCAGCGGATCCGGCCGCGAGCGGACGAGCGCCAGGGCTTCGTCCAGCGATTCGAAAGACAGCACCGGCAGCACCGGCCCGAAGATCTCGTCGTTCATCACCGGCGACTCCGCCGACACGCCTGTTAGAACGGTCGGCTCCAGGTGCAGACGCTCCGCATCGGAGCTACCGCCGCTCGCGATGGTCCCGTCCCCGAGAAATGCCAGCACGCGATCGAAATGCCGCCGGTTGACCAGGCGGCCGTATTCACCGCCCTCGAAACTCTTGAAAGCCCGCCCCAGCGCCTCGACCAGCGGATCGTGCAAGCGCCGGTCGACCAGCACGTGATCCGGCGCGACGCAGGTCTGGCCCGCATTGAGGTGCTTGCCCCACGCGATCCGCCGCGCCACGACATCCATCGAGTCCTTCAACCGCGCCGTCCCGGCCTCGTCGCCGCCGAACACCAGCACCGGACATTTTCCACCCAGCTCCAGCGTCACCGGGGTCAAATGCCGCGCCGCCGCCGCCGCCACCTTCCGCCCGGTCGCCGTGCTGCCGGTGAAGAAAACATGATCGAAGCGTTCCTCTAACAGCGCCGCCGCGGCCTCCGGCCCGCCCGTCACGACCGCCAGCTCGGACGGATCGAACGCCGTCCCGATGATCCGCGCGATCTCCTCCGCCGTCCGCGGTGCCAGTTCCGACGGCTTCAGCACCGCCGTGTTCCCGCCCGCCAGCGCCCCGACCAGCGGGGTCAGTAGCAATTGGAGCGGGTAGTTCCAAGGTCCGAGAATCAGCGCCACCCCGCAGGGTTCGCGGCGCACCACCGCCCGGCCCGGCCGCGCCAGCATCGGGACCGCCCGCCGTTCCGGCTTCATCCACGACTTCAAATGCTTCAATGCATACCGGCACTCCGCCGCCGTCATCTGGACCTCCGACGTGAACGCTTCCAACTCGCCCTTCCCGAGGTCGTCCCGCAGCGCATCCAACAGCGCCCGCTCGTTCCCCTCGATCGCCGCCAACAGCCGCCGCAGCGAATCGCGCCGCGCTGCTTCCGGGGCGCACGCTCCGCTCGCGACATGCTTTCTTTGCTGCTGGACCAAGGTGCCGAACGTCATCTCGCGCGATCATCGTCCGCCCGGAGAACTTCTCTAGCGAAAATCGAGAGCCGCGCCATAATCGCGCGCCGACGCGGCCCTAGCCCGCCCGGTCCAAGCGCGGATCCTCATGAAAAAGCAAGTCATTGTCCTCGGTGCCGGCCTCGGCGGCCTGTCCGCCGCCATCTCTCTCGCCCAGGAGGGCTACCGCGTCACGATCCACGAAAAAAACGACAAGATCGGCGGCAAGCTCAACGTGCTGACCCTTGACGGATACACCTTCGACCTCGGCCCCTCGATCCTCACCCTGCCCCACCTGTTCGAGCGGCTCTTCGAAAAGTCCGGCCGCAAGATGAGCGACTACATCCCGATCCGACCGCTGCGCCCGCACTGGCGGAATTTCTTCGAAGACGGCCGCCACGTCGATCTCGACCCCGACCCCGAAGTCATGGCCCGGGAAGCCGCCAAGGTCGGCGAGCCCCGCGCCAACGTGGAGCGCTTCCTCAAGTATTCATCCGACCTCTACGACCTCGTCGACAGCGGCTACTTCCAGCAGGGGCTCGATACCTCGAAGGAGTTCTCCAAGTTCTACGGCCTGTCCAAGTTCCCCAAGTTCGACCTCTTCCGCACCATGCACGGCGGGGTGGCCCGCTACCTCAAGACGCCGGAGATGCGCGATATCTTCGACTACTTCATCAAGTATGTCGGCTCCTCCGCCTACCACTCGCCGGCCTTCATGAACTGCCTGCCGGCCATCCAGTTCCGCTACGATCTCTGGTATGTCGACGGCGGCCTCTACGGCATCGCCCTCGGCCTCGGCCGCTTGATGGCGGAGCTCGGCATCGAGGTGAAACTCAACAGCAAGGTCACCGAGATCCGCCGCGAGGGCGACGACGTCACCGGCATCGTCACCCAGGACGGCACCTACCACCCGGCCGACATCCTCGTCTCCAACGTCGAAGTCATCCCCGCCTACCAGCAGCTCCTCGGCGAGGACGACGACTTCATGAAGAGCCTCTCGAAGTACGAGCCCGCCTGCTCCGGCCTCATCCTCGACCTCGGGCTCGACCGCACCTACCCGCAGCTCGCCCACCACAACTTCTTCTTCTCCGGCAACCAGAAGAAACACTTCAAGACCGTCTTCCGCAAACACGAGCTGCCCGAGGATCCGACCATCTATCTCGTCGCCGCCTCCCGCACCGATCCCACCGTCGCCCCCGCCGGCTGCGATTGCCTGAAAATCCTGCCGCACATCCCTTACATCGACGACAAGCACCCGCTGACCCGCGAGGACTACCTCGTCTTCAAGGAGCGCATCATCGACAAGCTCGAGCGCATGGGCCTGACCGACCTCCGCAAGCACATCGTCGTCGAGCACGTCTGGACCCCGCTCGACATCCGCGAGAACTATAACTCGAACAAGGGCTCGATCTACGGCGTCGTCTCCGACCGCTTCAAAAACCTCGCCTTCAAGGCCCCGAAGCAGAGCACCAAGTATCCGAACCTGTTCTTCGTCGGCGGCTCGGTGAACCCCGGCGGCGGGATGCCGATGGTCATCCTGTGCGGGCAAAACGTCGCCAAGAAGATCGTCGCATGGGACCGGAACTGATTCTCCTGCCGCTCGGCGTCGTCCTCTGGCTCGCCTCCTTCGGCCTGCTGCAACGTCTCGCGCGCGTGCAGCCCCCCCGGTCAAACACCCCCAATCAACCCAATTTCCCCAATTTACTCAATTCCCGCCTCTCCATCATCATCCCCGCCCGCAACGAGGCCCACAACCTCCCCCGCCTGTTAGACTCCATCTTCTCCCAGCCCGCTCCGCCCCTCGAAGTCCTCGTCATCGACGACGCCTCCACCGACGCCACCGCCAGCGTCGCCACCGCCCACGGGGCCACCGTCCTCCCTTCCCTCGCCCTTCCCGACGGCTGGCGCGGCAAGCCCTGGGCCTGCCATCAAGGCGCGCTGGCCGCGGAAGGCAGCCACCTGCTCTTCCTCGATGCCGACTGCTGGTTCGAGCCCGGTGGCCTCGGCGCCATCCTCGCCTCGTATCACGGCGGGGCTTTCTCCGTCGCCCCCTACCACCGGATCGAAAGCCCCTACGAGGAGCTGTCCGCCTTCTTCAACCTCATCATGGTCGCCAGCACCACGGGTCACGGCCTTTTCGGCCAGATGCTGCTGATCGATCGTGCCCGCTACGAGCAGACCGGCGGCCATCAGGAGGTCAAGGGCCGCGTGCTCGAAAACCTCCGCCTCGCCGGCATCTACCGCGCCGCCGGCGTGCCCGTCTCCAGCCTGCCCGGCCGCGGGATGCTCGCCTTCCGCATGTATCCCGAAGGCTTGTCCTCGCTGGTCGAAGGCTGGACCAAGGGATTTGCCTCCGGCGCTTCCGAAACCCCGCGCGTCGCGGTGATCCTCGTCGCCCTGTGGATCAGCGGCCTGATGATTGCCCTCATCGCCCTGCCTTTCTCCCCTTGGTCCGCGCACCTCTACCTCGTCTTCGCCCTTCAGTTCGGCGTGATGCTGAAGCAGGTCGGCTCCTTCTCTTTGCTCACGGCACTGTGCTACCCCATTTCCCTGGCTTTCTACCTCGCCGTCTTTGTCCGCTCGCTCCGCCGCTCGGGCAAGGAGGTCACCTGGAAAGGACGGGAATTCCGTGCCGATTGAACTTCCCGTCCCCTGGGTCATCGCGCTCAACGCCCTCGGCCTGCCGGCCCTGCAACTCGGCTTTGCCTGGGCCTTCACCCGGATGCCCGCCGCCTGGTTCCATCCCCCTTCATCGGGAAAGGACCGCCGCCATATCTACGAACACGTCCTCAAGATCAAGCGCTGGAAGGACCTCCTGCCCGACGGTGCGAGCTGGTTCAAGGGCGGATTCGCCAAAGCCTCCCTCCACCGCCGCGATCCGCAGCACCTCCGCGACTTCCACCGCGAAACCTGGCGCGGTGAACTTTGCCACTGGATGGTCCTCGCCTTCATCCCGCTTTTTTTCCTCTGGAACCCGTGGTGGGGCGACCTCGTCATCGCACTCTACGCCCTCGCCGCCAATCTCCCCTGCATCCTCGTCCAGCGCTACAACCGCCAGCGACTGGGCCGGGCGTCGGGCATCGGCGCGAAGGTTTCGAGAGCATTGCGATGACCTTTCACCGGCATCAATCGTCACCGGCAACGCGATGAAGCCCGGAGCGGTGGACGCCACGAAGGGATCCCCCGGGCCACCACAAGCAACGCCTCTCCCCCTCTCTGACGACTCGCTTCTGGACCTCGTCACCAGATTCCGCTATCTCCGGAGGCAGTGAAAAAGATGTCTGCGCCGGTCGAAGAAAAACCGGCCGCGCCCTCCTCCCTCGCGCCTCCGGAAGGAGTCTGGCCCGATGTCATGCCACGACCGGAACTGAGGCTCGCGCTGGCCTACATGGTGGGCGGCAGCCTGTGGGTGATCGCCTCGGACCGCTTGCTGAATCACGTGCTTCCCGGCAGCCCGATTTCCTTGCAGACCTGCAAAGGCATCAATTTCGTCATCACCACCGGGATCGTCATCTTCTTCGTGCTGCGCCGCGCCTACCGGGGCTGGCGGCAATCGGAACGCGAGCAGCGGGCGCTCCTTTCCGAAATGAACACGATGTTCCGGGACCTCTCGACCCGCGTGGAGACGCAGCGCGAGGCGGATCGCACCCGCATCTCCCGGGAACTTCACGATCAGCTCGGCCAGGCGCTGACCGGCATCAAGATGGACCTCCGCTGGATCGAGAACCGGCTGGAACGGCGCGAAGAACGCGAGATCAACCCGCTCATTGATCGGTTGGTGGAAGCGGAGGAACAGATCGACGACCTCACCTCGATGGTCCGCAGGATCGCGACCGACCTCAGGCCGGCGTCGCTCGACCAGCTGGGGCTTCCGGCGGCCCTCAATGAGGAGGCGGAGCGCTTCACCTCGCGCACCGGCGAGACCTGCGAGATCGAGGTCGGCGGCCTGCCGCAGGAAATCCCGCCGGCCGTGAGCACCGCCGCCTTCCGGATCTTCCAGGAAGCCCTGACCAACGTGGCCCGCCATGCCGGCGCCACCCGGGTATGGGTCACTTGTTCCTCCCGGGGCGATGCGCTGGAAATCACCATCGCCGACGACGGCAAGGGCATCCCCGCCGGCGAGGAGACGAAACAGGAATCGCTCGGCTTGTTAGGCATGCGGGAGCGGGCCGAAATGCTCGGCGGCCGGCTGCAGGTCGACGCGAATCCGGCCGGCGGAACGCGCGTCACCGCCACCTTGCCATGGAGGGTTCCCGCATGAGGGTGCTCGTTGCCGACGATCACCCGCTGGTCCGCCGCGGCCTGCGGGACCTGTTGCTGGATCATTTTCCGGACGCGGAAATCATCGAAGCCGGCGACGCCCGGGAAGCGCTGGCGGCGATCGCCGAAGGGTCCTGGCAGCTCGCGCTGATCGACCTCAACCTGCCAGGACGCGGCGGTCTCGACCTGCTGCGCGACCTCAAGCACTTGAGGAGCGAGATCCCGCTGCTGGTGGTCAGCGCCCACACCGAGGAGGAGTTCGCCCTGCGCGCCCTGAAACTGGGAGCCGCGGGCTATGTCTCGAAGCAAAGCGCGCCGGACGTGCTGGTCGGCGCGGTAAAAAAAGTGCTGTCCGGCGGCCGCTACGTCAGCGCCGCGGTCGCCGAGAAACTCGCCCAGGCGATGGCAGAAGGCTGGTCGCTTACGCCGCACGAGAATCTCTCCGTACGGGAGATGCAGGTGTTGCAAAGAATCGCCGCCGCCAGGTCGGTCAAGGAAATCGCCGGGGAACTGGCCCTCAGCGAGAAGACCATCGCGACTTACCGGAGCCGCATTTCCGCGAAACTCGGGCTCGGCACCAATGTAGAACTGACCCGCTACGCCATGCAACACGGGCTGACGGAGTGATCCGCGCGGCATGCCGTGTCGGGAAAATTCCCTACGCCCCACCCGTCCCTGCGGACTACCGCAGCATCAGGCTTCGCACCCCTGTCGGAAAGCCGTCTTTTGACGATGCTTGAGGCATGAGTTTAAAAGCCCTTCTTCCTCGCCATCTCCAACTATCCTCACTTGCCCTCGCGACCGCTCTAACAAGCTTCATCCCCGTCGCCCTCCATGCGACCGATGTCCCGGCGCCCGCCGTATCGATGACCTGGATCGCGAATCCCGAATCGAACATTGCCGGCTACAAGCTCCACTTCGGAACCAGCAGCAGGAACTACGGCACGGTGCTCAATGTCGGCGCGGTGCCCAGCGCGCCGCTGCCGCCGATGATCCTCGGAAAAACCTACCACGTGGCCTTGAGCGCCTACGACACGGCGAACCGGGAGAGCCCGCTTTCCGCCGAACTGGTCGTCACTGCATCGCCGCCCGCCCCGGTGGCCGACACCGGCTTCGCGACGTCCACCGCGGGACAAGGCGCGCTTGTGTGGAAATATTCCAAAGCCGCCTCCAGCACGACCGACCGCTTCGTGATCGAATCGAGCAACGACCTGAAAACCTGGTCGCCTGCCGGCAGCCTCACCCCCGGTGCCGCCGTCAGTTCCGATGCGCAGTGGATCTACTTCAACGTCCCCTTCGCCACCGACAAGCCCCGCCAGTTCTTCCGCGTCGGTGCGGTCAATCCCTTCGGCAAGTCCGCTTGACCGAAGAGTTTCCCTTTCACCCGTAACGCGCCCCGCGCGCACCCATGCCTTCCCGGGACCGCCTTCCGGGAAGGCATTTTGCGTTCCTGACCTTGCGGATCGAATCGAGTCGGATCCGGGACTGCCACTTCAGCCCAGCCACTCGAGAATCGCCTCGGCCGACTTCTCGGAGATCCCGGGCAGCGCGGCGATCTCGGCAACGCTCGCCTTGCGGATCCGCTCGACGCTGCCGAATTTCTTCAGCAAGGACTGCTTCTTCTTCGGTGAGATCGCGGGGCAGTCGTCGAGCAGGCTTTCCTTCATCCGGCGGCGGTAAAGCAGCGCGTTGTAACCGTTGGCGAAGCGGTGCGCCTCGTCGCGGATCCGCTGGAGCAGCTTGAGCGCGCCGCGGTCGTGCGGGATGAGCAAGGGATCGCTTTCGCCGGGGAAGAAGACCTCCTCGCGCTGCTTGGCGAGGCCGATGATCGGCAGGTCGTAGATCCCGAGCTGCTGCAGTTCCCGGACCGCGGAAGATAGCTGGCCTTTGCCACCGTCGACGATCACCAGGTCGGGCAGCACGATCTTCGCGCGCCCTTCTTTCGCCAGCCGGCGCTGGATTTCCACCGGGTCCTCCTGCGATTCGGCGAGGTCGGGATTCGCCGCGAGGTTCTCCCCGAGGATCCGCGAGTAGCGGCGGCGGATCACCTCGGCCATCGAGGCGAAGTCGTCCTGACCCTCCACCGTGCGGATCCGGTAGCGGCGGTAGTTCTGGTTGTCCGGCGCGCCGCCGGTGAAGCGGACCATCGAGGCGACGATGTGGTTCGACGAGACGTTGGAAATATCGAAGCACTCCATCACCCGCGGCGGACCTGTTAGCCCGAGCGCTTCGCCGAGGTCGGCGAGGTCCTCGGTCGGCTTGACCGTGGTCGGCACGCCGCGGCCGCGGGTGAACTGGCGGGTCGGGTTGAGGGTCTTGCGGAGGTTGTCGACCACGTCGCGCAGGAGTGCCGCCTTCTCGAAGTCGAGCCGCTCCGCCGCCTTCGCCATGTCCTGCTCGAGGTCGGCGAAGATCTCGCGCCGGCCTTTCCCTTCGAGCACCTGGCAAGCCTCGTCGATCCGCCCGAGGTAGGCCTCGCGGGTGATCCGCAGCATGCAGGGCGCGGCGCAGTTGCGGATGATGTCGGCGTTGCAGTGCTTGTAGTCCGTCTCGCCGGGATTCAGCGGCCGGCAGGCGCGGAGGCCGAACTTGCGGTTGAGCCAGGAAATCGTCGCACGCAGGGCTCCGGAGTGGGCGAAGGGTCCGAAGTAGCGCGCCCCGTCCTCCTTTTTCATCCGGGTCAGCACGAAGCGCGGCCACGGCTCCGACGGCTGGATCTTGACCAGCAGGAAGCGCTTGTCGTCGCGGAAGGCGACATTGTAGCGCGGGCGGTAGTCCTTGATCAGCTTGCCTTCCAGCAGCAGCGACTCGGCCTCGTTGCGGACCGTGTGGAATTCGAAATCGGCGATGGTGTCGATCAACGCCCGGGTTTTCAGGTCGGCGCGGGTTTTCCGCGAGGCCAGGAAATACGAGGACATCCGCTTTCGTAGATCCCGCGCCTTGCCGACGTAGATGATCGAGCCGAGGCGGTCCTTCATCAAATACACGCCCGGCTGATGCGGGACTTCCCTGAGTTTTTCCTTCAATCCCGGCGCGGCCACGGCCCAAGGGAAACCCTCCTACCCGATTCCGCAATACCCCGTTTCGCCTCCAAGGCGGGCCGACTCCCCGCCGCGGGGCTTGCTTCGCCGGTCCGGTTGGTTAATGTCCTCGAAATTTCATGAAGTGGCATCCGAAGATCCTCGCCCTGTTCCTGCTGTCGGCCGCCTGCGTCCGCGCGGCCGACGAGGCCGCCCCGGCGGCTGAAAAGCCGCTCGATATGATGCAGATCTTCGACGACGGGGGCATCATGATGTATCCGCTGGCCGCCCTGTCCGTGGCAGCCGTCGTGATGATCCTGCTCTTCATGCTGACCATCCGCCGCAACGCCGTGGTCAGCGACCGCTTCATGAACAACGCCGAGGCGATGGTCCGGAAGCGCGACTTCCTCGGCCTGATCGGCTACTGCCACCGCCAGAACGAGTGCATGGCCCGGATCGCCCAGAAATCGCTGGAGTTCATGACCAAGAACAGCTCGGCGACCTTCAGCGACGTCCGCGAGGTGGCCGAAGCCGAAGGTTCACGCCAGGTCGGCATGCTCAGCTCGCGGATCACCTACCTCGCCGACATCGGCTCGGTCGCCCCGATGGTCGGCCTGCTCGGCACGGTGCTCGGGATGATCAAGTCGTTCCTCAACATCTCGACCGGCGGCTTCGAAGGTGCCCGCCAGATGCAATTGGCCGACGGGGTTTCCGAGGCCCTGATCACCACCGCCGCCGGCCTGATGGTCGGCATTCCCGCGCTGGTCTTCTATTCGATCTTCCGCGGCCGGGTGCAAAAGTACATCGCCGAACTGGAAGCCGCCAGCACCCACTTCATGGCCACCCTGCACTCGCAGATCCAGCGCCAGACCGCGGCACCCGCGCCTTACCCGTCGCCCAACCGCCGCCACCAGGAGGACTACGGAATGCCGGTGCCCTCCCCGCTGAGCGACGACCGCCCGGACCTCCACGGCATCTGACCGGCCATGAAATTCCAAACGCGCCAGCTCGAACCGGCCGCCATGCAACTGGCGCCGATGATCGACATCGTGTTCCTGCTGCTGATTTTCTTCATCGTCACCTGGCAGTTCTCCCGCTCGGAAACGGAGATGAAAATCTCGGTGCCGAGTTCCCAGGAAGGCGCCGATCCGAAAAGGGTGCTCGGCGAGATCATCGTCAACGTGCGCGTCACCGGCGAGGTGGTCGTCGAAGGCCAGGTGATGACCCAGGCGCAGCTCAAGCAGAAGCTTTCAGCCATCGCCAAGCAGCACCAGAACCAGCCCGTCCGCCTGCGCGGCGACTCGAAGGCCGAATACCAGACGATCGTCGAAGTCATCGACACCTGCCAGAAGGCCGGCATCTGGAACATTTCCTTCGCCACCCAGCGGAAGAAGGAGGAGTGATCCCGCCGCCCCCCCCGGCAAAACCCCTTCTTGGCAAACGGTCGGATAAGCGCGATGATCCGTGCGTCGTGAATATCCGAACCGTCCTTTGCCTGCTCGCCGCAGGGACCGCGCTTGCCCAGGAAGCACCACCGCGCGCCGAACCGGTCGATCCGAACCTGCGTTCGGATCCCGGCCAGGACTTCTACCAGCACGGTCGGAATCTTTACGAGACCGCCAAGCGCGGCACCGACAACGACCGCCGGCTCGCTGACTTCGCCCAGGCGATCGACGTGCTCTCGCGCTACCTCAACGAGTTCCCGAAACACCCGAACGCGGAACCGGCCACCTGGTATCTCGGCGAAAGCTATTACGGTGCCGGCCGCGTGGACGACGCCAAGCGCAGCTTCCACAGCATCCTCAACCGCTACCCCAAGGGCCGCTATGCCTCGGCCGCCGCCTACCGCCTCGCGGCCGATCATTTCAACAACCGCCAGTATGCCTTGGCGGCCCCCTTGTTCGAGAAAATGGCCGCGGTTTCGACCCTTCCCGCCGAACGCCAGCGGGCTCTGTTCCATGCCGGATTCTCCTACGGACTTCAGGGACGCACCCGGGAAGCCATCGAGTATCACCGCAAGGTGCTGGCCGATCCTTCCCAACCGAACCTCTATCTGGAACGCAGCCAGCTTTCGCTCGGCCGCCTGCTATCGCGGGCCGAGAAGCTCGATGAAGCGCTGCCCCTCCTCGACAAGGTCGTGATGTCCCGCAGCGGACCGGAACTCCGTGGACCCGCGGCGATCGAAGCCGGCACCATCGCCGCAAAGCAAGGCAACCTCGAACTCTCCGACAAATACCTGATGCTGGTCCTCACCACCCCGGGGATGGAAGCCTACCGGCCCGACGCGCAGTTCGCGCTGATGGCCGCCCGCTTCGACCGGAAGCAGTATCAGGAAGTCGTCGAGATTTTCCGCCGCAGCTCCGAAAAAGCCGAAGGCGAACGCGAGGCACGCCGCCTGATGCTGGGCGCGAAGTCGTACATGATGACCGGCAAGAACGTCGATGCGCTCGAGCTGTTCCGCGAGGTCGAGAAGCTGATGCTCCCGAACAACAGCTTTGCCTTCGAGGCCAACTTCCTGCGGCTGCTCTGCTTCTACAAAATCGAAGGCCGCCACGTTCCGGAACAGGTCGACGCCTTTCTCCAGCTCTACCGGAAGAACCGCCCGCGCGACCCCAAGATCCACACCGCCCTGCTGATGAAGGCGGAAACCCTGATGGATGCCAAGAAGCCGGCCGACGCGGCGAAGGTTTACATCGACATCGACGCCACCCTGCTCTCCGAGGAAAACCGGCCCGGCCTGTTCTTCAAGCGCGGCTGGTGCCTCGCCGCCGCCGAAGACCCCCAGGGGGCGATCCGTTCGTTCAGCGAGTTTATCAACGGCTACCCAAAGGACGAACGCGTGCCCCAGGCGCTGATCCAGCGGGCCAAAGCCTACCGCGATACCGGCGAGCCGATGAAGGCGCTGGCGGACTACGATCTGCTGCTGGCCGGCCAGTCCACCCCGGAGTTCCAAACGCTCGCCCTGCTTGAATCCGCAGATATTTCCAAGCAGGAGAACAACCTGCCGGACATGATCGCCCGCTATCGGACCTTCCTCGACAAGTTCCCGGATGCTTCCAATGCCCGCAAGGCCAAGGCCAACTACTGGCTGGCGTGGGGATTGATCAAGACCGAGAAAGTGAAGGAGGCCATCCCGCTCGCCGAAGCCGCTCGGACGCTTGACGCCAAGGTATACGGCAAGAACGCCGGTACCCTGCTCGCCCTCGGCCACTGGTCGCTCCAGGCTCCCGATCCGGTGTGCGCGGAGATCGACCGCGGTATCGAGGAAGGCTTCGTCGAGAACCTGCCTCAACAGCTCATCGGCTGGGCCGCCATGCAGGCCTATAGTGCGAACCGCTTCGACCAAGCTGCCCGCTTCTACGGCCTCATCGCCGATGAGAAAGAGCCCCGTGCGACGCCCAAGGAAACCTGGCGCTATCTCGGCAAGTCCTTGCTCGCCGCCGGCAAGGCTGACCTCGCCCTGCCTCCCATCGACCGGGCGCTCGAGGTCGAGGACAACCTGGCATGGAAAGCCGATGGCCTGCTCGACCGCTCGAAAGCCTTGCTCGCTCTCGGCAAGACCGACGAGTCGATGAAAGCCACCGAAGATTGCCAGGCGCTGCGTCCCGAAGGCCGGGTCAATTCCGAGATCCGGATGGTGCAGGGGGACATTTACATGAAGCGCAACGACCCCGCCCAAGCGGCAGGGGCCTATGTCGTGGTGGTCGAGCTGCTGGACGACAACGACGTCGTCCTCAAGCCGCTCGCCCTGTGGAAGCTCGTCCAAGCGCTGGAGGCCAAGGGCGACAAGCAGGGAGCCGAGGAATACAAGGTGCGCCTGCAGCAGAGGTATCCCGAGTGGAAGCCCCCGCTTCCCTGAATTCCCCCGGTCTCCGTTCAAGCTCCGGCCGCGTCTTGTTTCGGCTTGTCAGTTAGAGGGGTTCCTTCAAGGTATGTGACGAAATCGTACCCAAGACGAATCCAATGCAGCAGTTTCTAACCGACCACGGGATCGCCGCATCCCTCATCCTCGGCGTCGCAGGCCTTGCCGGCGCCCTTGTCTTGATCCGCATGGTGCTTTCCTGCTCCGCCGGGAATGCCAGAATGGTCGAGATCGGCGCCGCCATCCAAGCCGGGGCGAAAGCCTATCTTCACCGGCAGGTCGCCACGATATCAGTCATCGCCCTGATGATGTTTGTCGCCATCGGCATGCTGCGCGACTGGACCACCGCCGGCGGCTTCGTCGTCGGGGCGGTCTGCTCGCTCGCCGCGGGCTACATCGGCATGATGGTCGCGGTCCGGGCGAACATCCGCACCGCCCAAGCCGCATCGATCGGTGCCCACCCGGCCCTGCGGGTCGCATTCAACGGCGGCGCGGTCACCGGCCTGCTGGTCGTCGCGCTCGGCCTGCTCTCGGTCGGGGGTTTCTACCTGCTGGTCCTCAAGCTCACCGGCGGCAACGGCAAAGCCGCCATCGACTCGCTGATCGGCCTCGCCCTCGGCAGCTCCTTGATCAGCGTCTTCGCCCGCCTCGGCGGCGGCATCTACACCAAGGCCGCGGACGTCGGCGCGGATCTCGTCGGAAAAATCGAGCAGAACCTCCAGGAAGACGATCCGCGCAACCCCGCCACCATCGCGGACAACGTCGGCGACAATGTCGGCGACTGCGCCGGGATGGCCGCCGATGTCTTCGAAACCTACGCGGTCAGCCTGATCGGCGGCGTCCTCGTCGGCTACCTCACCGCGGCCAACCATGCCGCCCAGGCCCTCATCTATCCTTTCGTGATCTGCGGGGTATCGATCATCGGCGCGCTGCTCGGCATTCTCTTCGTCAACCTCGCCAAGATCTCGGCGACCCGCGCGCTCATCGGCAGCGTGGTCATGAGCGGCATCGTTTCCGCCGCTCTCCTGTGGCCCGTCACAGGTGCCTTGTTCCCGGAGGCGCTCGATTTCTCGGGCAAGTCCGTCGATGCCGGTGCGATCTTCACCTGCGTGCTGGTCGGCATCGTCCTGACCTTCGCCGCGGTCGGAATCACCAACTACTTCACTTCGACCAACTGCGCACCGGTCCGCCGCCTCGCCGAGGCGTGCAAGACCGGCCACGCCACCAACATCATCGCCGGCATCAGCACCGGCCACCACGCCACGGTCCTGCCGGTGCTCTGCATCGTCGGCTCGATCTGGCTCTGCCACTCGGAAGCCGGGCTCTACGGGATCGCCGTGGCAGTCGTCAGCATGCTCAGCCTTTCCGGCATCATCATCTCGCTCGATGCCTTCGGCCCGATCACCGACAACGCCGGCGGCATCGCCGTGATGAGCGGGCTCGATCCCTCGGTGCGGAAAATCACCGACGAGCTCGACGCGGTGGGCAACACCATGAAGGCCGTGACCAAAGGCTACGCCATCGCCTCCGCCGGCCTCGCCGCGATGGTGCTGTTCGGCTCCTACGTTGAAGAACTGCGAGCCCACTTGCCCAATCAAGAATTCGTCTTCGATCTCACCGATCCGAGAATCATCATCGGCCTCTTCATCGGCGGCCTGCTGCCCTTCTCCTTCACCGCCTACGCCATGGACGCGGTCGGCAGTGCCGCCGGCGCGGTGGTGCGGGAAGTCCGCCGCCAGATCCAGGCACATCCGGGCATCCTCGACGGCACCCAGATCCCGGACTACGGGCAATGCGTGGACATCGTGACCAAGGCCGCGCTCCGCCAGATGATCCTGCCCGCCCTGCTGCCGCTGGTCTTCGTGGTCGCGGTCGCCATGATCCCCGCCCTCGGCGCGGTCGCCCTCGGCGGCGTGCTGGTCGGCACCATCGTCACCGGCCTGTTCATCGGCATCGCCATGACCTCGTCCGGCGGTGCTTGGGACAACGCGAAAAAATTCATCGAGGACGGGAATCACGGGGGCAAGGGCTCGCCGGCCCATGCCGCCAGCGTGACCGGCGACACGGTCGGCGACCCTTACAAGGACACCGCCGGCCCGGCGGTCAATCCGATGATCAAGGTCGTCAACATCCTGGCCATCCTGATCATTCCCATCCTGTTCAACTGATCCGGTCCGGCTCCTTGGCCCGGAATGCGGCATCCTTTCCTTCGCGGCTTGCAGAAGGGCAGCTCCTCGTCTCCACTCGCGGCCTCCCCCTGCATGCAGAAGCGTCCCTCAGCCGACCCTTTGACCCGAGCCCGCTCGATCCATAACAAGCAGCCATTCACCGTGGCTGTTTTATTTACCCTTCTGCATTACCTCTGCGTCCTCGGGTTCATCACCTGCCTTGTGATCCTGATCACCAGCCCGACACCGCGAACCGTGGTGACGCCGCTGGTAATCTCTTTCGTGGCCACCCTGGTTACCTGGCTGATCTCCTTTGTCCGGCGACGCTCCGCCCGCTGCCCGCTTTGCAAGGGTTCCCCGCTTTTGGAAAGCGGCGCGGTCAAGCATTCGAGCGCCTATCGGCTGCCTTCGCTCAACCACGGGGCGACCGCGGTGTTAGGGATCCTTTTTCTGAACCGCTTCCGCTGCATGTACTGCGGCACTCCCTACGACCTGTTAAAACGCTCCTCGACCGGTCGGAACACCTTGTGACCGGCGGCTGCGAAAGCAGGAAGCATCCACCCCGACCCTCCATCCCGCCGACATGAAACCGACACCCTTTCTGCAAGGCGGCCATGGCGAGGAGATCCGCTTCTCCACCGGCTCATCATCGCTCGGTCACGTCCTCGTCGCGGCCACGGCGAAAGGCATTTGCGCCATCTTGATGGGCGATGATCCCGACGCTCTCGTGGCCGACCTCCGGCACCGCTTTCCGAACGCTGAGCTGACCTGCGGCGTCGCGGACTTCGAAATTCTGGTCACCCGGGTGACCGGCCTCGTGGAGTCTCCCAGCCAACCATGGGACCTGCCGCTTGACCTCCGCGGCACGGATTTCCAAACACGCGTCTGGCAGACCCTCCGCGAGATCCCGGCGGGCAGCACTGAAAGCTACACGGGCATCGCGAATAAGCTCGGTATCCCCAAGGCCGCGCGTGCCATCGCCGGAGCCTGCGCGGCCAATCCGGTCGCCATCGCCGTGCCCTGCCACCGTGTGCTGCGCGTCGATGGCGGACTCTCCGGCTACCGCTGGGGCATCGAACGCAAGCGCACGCTGCTCGACCGCGAAGCGAAGGTCTGACGCCATGGAACTTTTTCAACCGGATCCCACGGTGAATCTGCTGCCTTGCGATGGCGTCGTGAACTACCACGGCCGGATCCTCGGCGAGGAGCAGGCGAAGAATTACTACGAACGTCTTCGTTCGAAAGTTCCGTGGCAGCACGACGAGGTGGTCCTCTTCGGGAAACACATCATCACCGCGCGCAAAGTGGCGTGGTACGGCGATGCCGGCTTGTCCTACACCTACTCCGGCACGACGAAGCAGGCGCTGCCCTGGACGCCCGGGTTGCGGGAGTTGAAAGCGATCGCCGAAGCGCGCAGCGGGGTCGTCTTCAATTCCTGCCTGCTGAACCTCTATCACGACGGGAGCGAGGGCATGGGCTGGCACAGCGATGACGAAAAATCGCTGGCAAGGAACGGCTGCATCGCCTCGATGAGCTTCGGCGCGGAACGGAAGTTTTCCTTTCGCCACAAGCGGACCAAGGAAACCGTGTCGGTGATGCTCGAAAGCGGCAGCCTGCTGCTCATGGCCGGCGAGACCCAGACGCACTGGCATCACCAGCTCCCGAAATCGGCGAAAGTCACCGCCCCGCGGATCAACCTGACCTTCCGGACCATGGCGAAGCCGTGAGAAAAATTTCCCCGCCGTTAAGACAAGCCCCCCGTCGCTGGGCCGCTACTACAAGACCATGAAGGCAACGATTCTCCTCCTCACCGCCGCGGCATGGCTCGCACCAGTCGCCGCACAGGAACAGCTACCGGGCACCGACTTGCTCGACCTTTTCGAGAAATCGCAGCGCGAGGGGGCGACGGATGCCGAGCTCATTCAAATGTTGGAGAACAAGGCCTTGATCGACCCTCAGGAGTTCCGCGAGCTGACCCCTGATGAACTGCAGCGTGAGCAAGATGCTGTCTTCGACGTGCTCCAGCGTCTCAAGGGAAAAGGCAATCCGGATCTCTCAGGCCGCGCCAAGGACCACGCCGAACCTCGCCCCGCGAAGGAAGTCATGCCTCCCCAGACGCCACGTTGGCTCGTGGGGCTCGTCGTCAAGCCGCTCGACCCCGCCCTGCGTGCGCATTTCGACCTGCCGGAGGGAGCGGGAGTTGTCGTGGAGTCGGTGATGCGCGGTGGACCGGCGGCCGAGGCCGGGATCAAGCAGAACGACATCATTGTCACCACCAACGGACGCAAGATTTCCACGTTGGAAGCCTTGAAGACGGAAGTGGCGAAGTCCGGCAGCGAAGGCAAGTCCATGAATCTGGAAGTGATCCAGCGCGGCAAGAAGGGCGTCGTAAAACTCACGCCGCGCGGTCCCGAGGCCCTCGCCGGAAAAGCGGAGGGCAAGGACCCGGCGGCCACGCGGCCGATGATCGAGATCCAACGCCGCCTCGACCAGCAGCAGCGGGAAATCGAAGCGCTGCGGCGTGAAATTCGGGAACTGCGGTCGCAACGGGACTAAGCCCGAAGCACGGGCGATGTACTGGACCGCGGACTTCAGTCCGCTCGAAATCCACCAACCGTCCAAGCGGACTAAAGATTTGACCGCCAAGTCTTGTTGAGAAGTCGCGGTCCATCTCCGCTTCGCTCCGGTTGCGGTCCAGTACACCGGAGGTCTCGACTCATCACCGGGTGAGCTTCGAAGCTACATCGCGCAGCAACTTCTCCCGCAACGGCCAGAAGTCCACCTTCAGATCCAGTCCGTTCGCCATCAGCGCGAAGGTGACCTCGCGACCGTCTTCCAAAGCGAGAAATCCCACCTCCGTCTTCACCCCGGACATCGCACCAAGCTTCGAACGGACCTTGCCATCGAGATAGCTTGTTAGACTCTGCCGGAACCGCTCCCCATGCGGACCGCGGCGCGCGGCATGATTGATCCGGGCAAGATCCAGCGGCCGGATCATGTTCGCCCGCGCCAGGCCGCTGCCGTCGATCATACGCAGGCCGGTGAAGCTGACGCCCGAGTTCTCCCAATAGGCACGAACCACTTCGGCAGGGTCGCGGTTCAGGTAGTCGCCAAGCGTCAGAAACAGGCACTGCGCTTCGAGGTTATCGCTGACACGGTGCAGGTGATCGATGATTTCGGGGAGCACCTCGGAACGATGCACGACCAGGGGAATCGAGCTGTCTTCCGCAGGACCGGCCTGCTTCAGAATCTTGACCCCTCCCCTCTCCAAGAACAAACCCAGCATCTCGGCAGCCAGCGCAGGAGGATCCGGAATCGCGCCGGACACCAGGAACGAAGCCTCACCCATCGGGACCGTGCCGCGGACCCGGATGACCCGGCCCAGCGGCTCCGAATAGACCATGACCTGATCCCCGCTGCCGGCCGGGCCGGTGGTCACCCGATGGTCCCACCGGGTTCCCGCAGCCACCGGCCCGCCACCGAGAAATTCCGCCGGATCACCCGCCGCGATCCCGGCCTTGAAGCGGACGGCGAGCCGGTTGTGATCGATGTTCACCCCGTAGGCCCCCGCGCCATACGCATTGCCAATGTCACCCCAGTTCCAGTGATCGCTGACCGGCGGACCGGGAAAGACCGAGCCATCGGAGCGGACCACCCCGTTCACCTGTTTCAGGCCCATTCCGACAACTCGCTCCGCCATGCGCTGGAGGTCGGCGCTTGAAAGCGTCGGATCACCGCCGCCGACCAGCACCAGATCCCCTGCGAGGCCCCCCGGATCCAACGGGGTAGCAGAGGCAAGCACCGACTCGAATCGGAACTCCGGACCTAACATGCCGAGCGCGGCACCGGTGGTCACGGTCTTCAAAGCGGATGCCGGACACAGTGCGGTGGCGGCGAGAGGCGAGGCGAAGAGCGGCTGCCCCGTATCGTCCAACACGCAGAATCCGACAAGCGCACCGGCCAGCGAAGGATTGGCGGACCAATCGCGAAACAGGGTCGGCAGATCGCTCGCTGACAGCGGCTCCTGCGATCTCGCCCGCATCGGCCCCATCACCGCGCCGATGGCTGCGATTCCCAAAATTGCATGGAGCGGAGCCTGGCCTTTCACAGGAGAACAAGCGGCGTCGCGCTCCTCGGTTCAGGCCCCCAGGTTCTTGATCGTCTGGAAGATCGCCGTGATCATCAGATACGCCATGGTGCCGATCAGGCTGGCCATGATGATCAGAATGACGGGCATGATCAGCGCCATGATCCGCGAGAGGCTCTTGTCGAGTTCCTTGTCGTAGCGCTCGGCGGCGCGGCGCAGGGAGACGTCGAGCTTTCCCGTCTGCTCGCCGACCGAAACCATGTCGATGAGCAAGGGCGGGAAAGCACCGGTGCGGATCAGCGCTTTGGAGAACGCCCGGCCGTCGCCGACCTGGTCGATCACCGTGTTCAGCTCGGTCCGCAGGGCCAGGTTCTGGGTCGCGTCGCGCGAAAGCTCCAGGGCACGCAGCAAGGGCAGGCCGTTGCCGGCGAGGTTCGCCATGGTTTCCAGGAACTGGACGTAGAAGCGACTGGTCACCACCGGACCCATCAGCGGAGCCCGCAGCTTGAAGCGGTCCCAGGTCAGGCGGTTGTCAGGATTGTCCTTCCACGCCTTGAAGAAGAGGGCCGCGGCCAGGACGAGGATGAGCATCACATACCAATAGCTCTTGAGGAAATCCGTGGCTCCGACCATCAGCTTGATCGGTCCCGGCAGTTTGCCGCCCGGGGTGCTCTCGATCAGCGTGGTCAACTGCGGAATGAGCGTGGTCACGAAGACGATCGACACGCCAATGCCGGCCAGCACGAGGAAGGCCGGGTAGATCATCGCGAGGATCAGGCGGGCCTGGAGATCGGCCAGCGTCTTCAGGTAGTGCGACTGGCGCTTGAGGATGGTGTCGAGCGCGCCCGATGCCTCACCCGCCGCAGCCAGCGAGCAATAAAGCGGGCCGAAGCTCGGGCTGACGCGCTTGAGGGCGGTCGAGAAGTTCATGCCGTCGCGCACCAACTGGCGGATCCGGCTGGCGACGTCCTTGAGTCCGCCAAGCTCCTGCCGGGCTTCCATCGACTTCAAGGCCGGCTCAAGCTGGAGACCGGCGGTGAGCATGTCGGAAAGCTCCTCGGTGAACATGATCACCTCGGCGCGCTTGAGCTTCAGCGGGCCGTCGGGCGAGTTGTCCACGACGTCTCTCGACGCCGCCTTGGACGACTTCTTGCCGGGCACCTTCGACGCTGGCTGCGGGGCCGGCCGGGGCGCCGGCTTGGCCTGGGCGGGAGCCGGCTTGTCCTTCGCTTTCGGCTTCGCCACCGCGACGGAGCCCGATGATTCCTTGAGGCTGACCGGCTGCAGGCCACGGCGGTCGAGCACCCGCAGCGCTTCGGTGCGGTCCGCGGCATCGACCTCGCCGGTCTGGACACCGCCGGAGGAACTGAGGGCTTTGTAGGCGAATACGGGCACGGTGGGAGAAAGCTGAAACGCTGAAAAACTGAAACGCTGAAATCAATCGACCGCGATGTCGGTGGAGGTCACCGAGACAACTTCCTCGATGGTGGTCAGGCCTTGCATCACCTTGATCCAGCCGTAGCCGCGCATCGGGATGAAGCCTTCCTTCACCGACTGCGCGCGGATGTCGGGCTGGCTGGCACCATGCGCGACCATGTCCTGCATCGCCTGGCTGAGCACCACCACTTCGTAAATCGCGAGCCGGCCCTGATAGCCGGTATTGCGGCAGCGGTCGCAGCCGGCGGCGGAGTAAGCCTGGCCGTCGAGATTCATCGGGATGCCGAGCTCGCGGCGGTCGTCCATGGTCACTTCGTGCGGCTTCTTGCAATGCGGGCAGAGCTTTCTCACAAGCCGCTGGGCGAGGAAGGCACGGACCGCCGCGGAGACGAGGAAGGGCTCCACGCCCATGTCGATCAAACGGCTGATGCCGCCGAGCGCGTCGTTGGTGTGGAGGGTGGAGAACACCAGGTGACCGGTGAGCGAGGCGCGGATCGCGATTTCCGCGGTCTCGAGGTCTCGAATTTCCCCGATCATCACGACGTTCGGGTCGGCACGCAGGATCGAGCGCAGGCCGGCGGCGAAGGTCAGGCCGATGTCGGACTTCACCGCGATCTGCATCACCCCGGGCAGCTTGTTTTCCACCGGGTCCTCGATGGTGACGATGCGGCGGTCCGGGTGGTTGATCTCGGTGAGGAAGGAGTAGAGGCTGGTCGATTTACCCGAACCGGTCGGCCCGGTGATCAGGATGATGCCGTTGGAAATGTTCAGCAGGCTCTCGATCTTCGAGCGCACGTGCTTCTCCATCCCGAGGCGGTCGAGATTGAATTTCTCCTGGTTGAGGAGACGCAGCGAAACGCTCTCGCCTTCGACCGTCGGCACGGTGGCGACGCGGACGTCGATCGTCTGCCCTTCGAACTGGAGGTTGATACGTCCGTCCTGTGGCAAGCGGCGCTCGGCGATGTCGAGGCGCGACATGATCTTCAAACGGGCGATCACCGAGCTTTGCAGCGCCTTGACGTTTTCCGGCACCGTGACTTCCAGCAGGCGACCGTCGATCCGGTAGCGGATCCGCAGGTTGTTGGAAAGCGGCTCGACGTGGATGTCCGTCGCGCGCTGTTCGAGCGACTCGCGGATGATCTGGTTGACGAACTTGACCACGCTGGCCTCCTCGTCCTCGTCAGCGTCGATGACGTTCGCCTCGTCGTGGCCTTCGAGGTTGTCGTAATCGAGCTCGCGGCCCTCGAGGATCTGCTCGAAGGTGTCCGCACCCACCCCGTAGAGGCGGCGCAGCGATTCGTGGATCCGGCGGCGCGAGGCGATGCACCACTCGACCGGCATTTCGATTTCCTGGGCGACCGCCTGGCGGGCGACCAAGTTGAAGGGATCGAAAGTGGCGATCTTCAGGTGCTTCGCGCCTTCCTCGCCGGTGATGGCAACGGGCAGCAAGCGGTGGCGCAGGGCGACCCGGGGTCCGCAGGCCTCGCGCAGCGGCAGCGGGGCCTCGGCGACCGGAATGCTTTCCAGCCACTCCATGTCGAGCTCCGCAGCCAGCTCCCGCATGTAGGGCTCCTCGTCGACCACGCCGGCGTCCAGCACGTCGTCGATGGGTGAGCGTTGTCTCGCGGCGGCGCCTTCCAGCACTTCCCCGAGCTTTTCCAAGTCCTGGCATCCGCTCCTGCGGGCGGGGTCGATCAACAAATCAGTCATTCGGCTGGCGGTCTTCTCCGTTAAAACCGCCCGGGGTGCAACTTTGTCTCTGGAAAATCGGCCGTTGCGTGTCAGCGGGCGGGCAATGGCTCCCAACCCCTCGGCGTCAAAACCCAGCCGATCAACTTCAGAAGCTGCAGAAATGCCGCTTCGTCATAGCCCGAGTAACATTCCCCGCCCGAGATCGCGAAGGGCTCGGGACCGCCCCTCCTGGAAAAAACCGCCATGTTCAAAACCTCCGTGCCCTCTCGGATAAGCGTCAATTCGCCGATCACGGGCCATTCCTTCATTTCTTCCTCCACGGGGCACCCCTCGAAAATCCGCCGCAGACCCTGAGCCTCAACGCCTTCGATTTTCACCACGGGACAAACTCCTTCGACAATCGGCAGGAACGCGGCCAAATCGAACTCTGGAAGCACGCTTACCCCCGGCCGCAAGTCCCGCAGGGGCCGGGAGATGAGGATCGCGGCAAGAAGCGCGAGCCCCTAAGCGGCGAACCCGATCAGGACATGCTTCATCCGACCAGCCCATCACAAGACCCCCGCCCTGTCGAGCAGCCCACCGGATGCGCAAACCAAGCCAAGTGAGGTGGCTCGACGGGTGAAACCCCATTCTGGTGCCTAGCGCTCATGATCGGCCTCGGCCCGCAAGTCATTCGTATCGGCGAAAGGAAGCGCGGTCGCCTTCGCAATCCGGATTATTCTTGGAAGCTTGAAAGAATGGAAAACAGGATTTCAAAGACTCCTTTGCGAAGATAATACTTGGCGTTCCTCAGTCCCTGAGTAGCTTCCTCAGGACCCAAGTCATAGCCTGAAATAACCCTAAGAGATAAGCCGCGAAACGGCTCTATCCGGGTGTTTCTTACCCTGACGGGGGAAATTCAAAACCCAAAAACCCATGAAACCCATCAAGCCCACCCGTCAGTCCCTGACTCTCGCTGCCACCGCTACTGCCTTGGCATTTGTTGTTTCCTCCTACTCCGCCCGCGCTGCCCAAGGCTCTTGGAATGTCGATGCCGCCGGCAATTGGTCCACCACCACGAACTGGACTCCCGCCGCCATCCCCGGCACCACCAACGGCGATGTCGTAAGCCTCACGAACAATATTTCTGCTGCCCGCACGGTCACGATCGACGGCGCCACGGCGCGGATCGTCGGCGACCTCAATATCGGCGATTCCAACGCGACGCATTCCTTCACCCTTGCCGCTTCCGGAGGCGGCGTCCTCAACCTGGACGGCACCGGCTCCAGCGCCGGCACCGTGGACTTTACCGCCGCGATCGCCAACACGATCAGCGCACCGATCACCTTGGTCGACAACGGCGTCTTCCGCTCCAACGTGAACGCGGTCATGACCCTCAGCGGCGCGATTTCCGGTCTCGGTAAGACCCTCACCTTCAACAATGACACCAACGCCATCAGTAATGCCGCCGCCGCGTTGCAAGGTCAGTTCTCCGTCACGGGAGCCAACACCTATTCCGGCGGCACCAGCATTTCCGATGTCCGCGTTTCGGTCGCCACCAGCGCCTCCGCTCTTGGCTCGGGCCTTGTCACCATCGCCGCGGGCGGCCAGGTGTTTTGTGCCTCCGCTCTGACCATCGCCAATAACTTCAGCATTGCCGGCAACGGCTGGGTCGAAACCTCAACGGGTCAGCCCTTCGGAGCCCTCCGCCTCGACAACGGAACCGTCTCGGGAACCGTCACCATGACCGCCGCCGCGGCTGTGGGGAACAACTCCGGCACCGGCACCATCTCCGGCGTCGTCTCCGGAAGCTTCGCCCTCACCAAGCGCGGAGCGGGTCGGATCACCCTGTCCAACGCAAATACCTTCACTGGCGGCGTCACCATCACCAATGGCATTCTCCAGCTCAATAACAACTCCGCAGCCGGTTCCGGGACCATCGCGCTAGCTGCCGGCGGAAGCAACACCGGCGGCACCCGCGTCGCGATCAATGGCGGAGTCACCATCGCCAACAACGTCACGATCCCCTCGACCACCGGGGCAGCCGGTCGCGGCAATATCGAGTATGCCGGCACCACCGGCGCGGCCACTCTCAACGGTTCGATCAGCATCACCGGCGGTCCTAACGCCGGCGGTCACATCTTAGGCGGAGCTTCGGCCACCAACGTGCTTCACCTCGCGGGCCCCATCACCTCCACGGTGGCATTCAGCCAGCGGGATGGTTTCGTCAGATATTCGGGAGGTGGCACCGGCTATTCCGGCACGGTCACGGTTACCGGCACCGCCATCGTCGGGGCAAACAATGGCATCTCCACCGCGGCAAATCTCCTTCTGGGCGGCTCGGCCGCAGCCAATCTCGACCTCAACGGTTTCAACCAGACCCTCGTCGGCCTCAGCCGCAATGCCAATACCTGCGTGGTGGGCAACAGCTCCACCACCACCGACTCCACCCTGACGATCACGGGGACCTCGGCTTACTCGGGAAACATCACCGACGTGATCTCCCCGGGCACCCGCACGGTGGCACTCACCGTATCCGGCGGAACTCTCACGCTTTCCGGCACCAATAGTCACAGCGGTGCGACCACGGTCACCTCGGGCGCTCTTCTGGTCACCGCCACTTCCGCCGTCGCCCCTGCCAGCGCGCTGTCGGTCGCCAGCGGTGCCAAATTCGGCTACCAACCCGCCGCGGTCGGTCCGGTCACCATGGGCACTGCCTCGAACACCCTTGCCGGCGGCTCGACTCTCGGGGTCGCGGTCGGCGGCCTCGTCGGCGAGTCGGCCATGAACTTCCCCGCCGCGGTGACGGCTTCCGGCAATGTGACCTTGGATATCTGGGCGGTTCCAGGTGCCGCCATCACCCCGGGTACTCACACCCTCGTCTCCGCCCCGCTCGGCGGCCTTGCCGGCGCGACCTACACCTTGGGCAGCTTCTTCAACTCGTCGGATTCGACGATCGGCAATCTCGTTGTGACCGACACGGCCATCACCCTCGATGTCACCGCCGCGTCACCCCTGCTCGCCGCTTTCTGGAAAGGCGGGCTTGCCGGTTCCCCCAGCGTCTGGACCGCTTCCAACGGATCCACCCAAAGCAACTGGGTCGCCACCTCCGGTGGAGCGGATCAACCGCTCGCCCCGGGTGCCCTGGCCGATGTGGTCTTCTCCAATTCCACCGTCACCACCGCCCCGACGGCCATTACCCTCGGCAGCAACGCCGCCGCCAGAAGCCTGACGATTTCCGATACGGTGAACGGTCTGGGGATCGTCGCCGTTCCGAGCAATCCCACCACCCTTACCATCGGAACCGGAGGTGTTACCATGGACTCGGGCGTCCCCGCCAGTTCGATCGCCGTGCCGGTGATCGTCACCGACAATCAGACCTGGACCAACAACTCCGCGAATGCTCTCAGCCTCTCGTCCACCCTCAACGGCTCCACTTTCGGACTGACCAAGCTGGGCACGGGGGCCATCACCGTTTCCGGTGCCTCCACCTTTGGATCCGCGATCAATGTCAACGCCGGCTCGCTTACCCTGGCCAGCGGCACGCTTGCCGATTCAGCCGTCACCGTCGCATCCGGAGCTTCCCTCACCTCCGGAGCCGCCATCAACGGACTCGGCTCTCTGTCCACGAGCGGGACGACTTCCACTTCCGGGGCCCACTCTTACAGCGGTGTCACCGATGTTCTCGCCGGCACTCTCACGATCACGGGCGGCACCGTTCCCGGTTCGGCTCTCACCGTCGCTTCCGGGGCCACTCTTGCGCAGTCGGGAGGCACCATCTCGTCGGGATCTCTGACCATCGCCTCAGGGTCCACTTTCACCCAGACGGGCGGGGTGATTTCCGGCAGCACCGGCCTCCTAACGGCCGGAACCACCACCCTCGCCGGCACCAACACCTTCACGGGTGATGCCGACCTTACCGGGGGAACCCTCAGTGTTGCTCTGGTCACCGGTGGCTTGACTGGCCACCTCGGGGCTTCCACTGCCCCCGCCACCCTCTCCAAATACATCAACTTCAGCAACGGAGCCACGCTGCGCAACAGCAGCACCTTCAACAACAACACTGGCAGCGCCACCGTCCGGCAATTCATTTTCAACTTCGGCACGGGCGGCGGCGTCCTCGATGTTCCCGCCACCTTCACCCTGACCCTTGACGACGGCGCGGTCGTCTCCAGCGCCAACAACGCCGCCCAGCTCCAGGGCTCCGGAAATCTCACCAAGATCGGCGACGGCATCCTCAGTCTGGGGAACGGCAGCAGCAATTTTTCCGGCTTCACGGGCCAGATCTTTGTCAACGCCGGCACCCTCACCACGGGAGCAGTCAGCACCAATCCCTTCGGCGACAACGCTTCCGGCACCACCATCGCCTCCGGTGGCACGGTGAATGTAAACGGTGTCAGCGTCGGGGCCGAGCCCTTTGTCCTCAACGGCTTTGGCTTTGCCAGCAGTGGTGCCCTCATCAGCAGCACCGGCACCACTGGTCTCGCCGCCGGTCCCATCTCCGTCGCCTCCGACAGCAGCATCGGTGGAGACGGCACCCTCACCCTCTCCGGAGCGATCTCCGGTTCCAGCGTTCTGTCCAAGATCGGAACCGGTGCCGCCTTGCTTACCGGCGACGTTTCCGGCTTCTCCGGTGGGCTCACCCTCACCGCCGGCTCCCTGAACGTTCCCGACACCATGTCCGTCGGAGCACTCATCCTGACCGCCGGTTCCCTAACTGGCGAGATGACTTCCACTTCGGCGATACTGGATAGCGGCACCCTCTTTTTCGACCCGAACTCGGTGGATGCCCTCACCACCGGCGCGCTCACCGTGAATGGCCCGATCATCCTGGATGTCACGACTCTGCCTCCGGCCAGCACGACTGTCACGGCCATCACCTCCACCAGTTTGTCCGGGGCCGGTTCCTTCGCGGTGGCCAACGCCGCGAACTACCGCGTGACGCCGATCGTAAATACCAGCGCTACCGGCGTGACCGTCTCCTTCGGTGCTGGCAAGGCACTCACTTGGACCGGCACTGCCAATGCGAGTTGGGATATCAACGTCGCCACAAACTGGAACGACGGGGTCGGGCCCGATGTCTTCTTCTCCGGTGACTCCGTCACTTTCCCTGAAGGAGGTGCCAACCCGGCAATCACGCTCACCGGCCTGATCTCGCCCGCGGGCCTGGTCGTCAACTCGGACACCACCAATTACACCCTCACGGCCACGACCGGCAACCAGCTCACGGGAGCCACGGGGATCACCAAGACCGGAGCATCGACGCTAACGCTCGTCGGTGCGAACCTCCACTCCGGGATCACCTCCATCGGCGGTGGCACGATATCCGTGAATGGAATCAACAGCATCGGCAACGGTGCCCCCGGCAACAGCCTTACGCTCTCCGGCGGCGGCCAACTCCGTTACACCGGCATCACGGCCGTCAACTTCGGTGCCGCGCGCAACATCGCGGTCGGCACCGGTGGAGGCGTCATCAGTCACAACAGCGGCACCGCCGCCACTCTGACCTTCCCGGGCGCGATATCGGGCACGGAACCGCTCACCTTCCGCACGGAGGGCGCTACCACCGGCACCTATACCCTCAGTGGCACCAATTCCGGCTACAGCGGTGCCATCTCCATCAACTCCTCGGGCGCGGGAGTGGCCACGGTGACTCTTGCCAACCAGGCCGCCGTCCCCACAGCGGGCTCGATCACGATCAACCATCCCGCCGGTGCGGCCGTCAGCACGCTCAACACCTTGACCCTCTCCGGAGTCAGCATCCCGGCCGGAGTCACGATCTTCACCACCGCAGGAAATAATAGCGTCCCGGTCCTCACCCGCAGTCAGATCACGTCGAGCGGCACGGCTTCCATTGATGGTCCCATCCTGGCCACGAGTGTTACCACCGCATCCATCACCCAGGTGTCACCCGGTGCCGGCAGCACCCTCACGCTGAACGGCAACGTTTCCGAGACATCGCCCGGCAGCTTCCTTGCCGGCAGCACCTTCTTCCTCCGCGGAAACGGCAATATCATCGTCAACGGCACCATCAACCTGCCGACCGGCAACGTGACCCGCACCGACGCCGGTAGCGTCACCTTCAACTCAACCGGCCATGTCTGGGCAAACACCAGCTTCTCCGTCGGCACTGCGGTATTGGGTATCAATGACGGCCTGTGCACCGCCGCCCCCCTGGACCTTGGCCAAAACGATAACCGAACCGTTACCTTCAACATGGCGGGATTCAACCAGACCGTGGCAGGCCTGACCTCCAACCCGACCGCCGTCGGAGCCAATACCACGGGCAAAGCGATCACCTCCGCCACTCCCGCCACCCTCACGTCCACTCCCGTCGCGGACGTGACCTACGCGGGGCTGATCACCGGCGAGGTCGCCTTGGTCAAACAAGGTAGCTTCACCCAAACCCTGCTCGGAGCGAGCACCACGATTGGTAACATCACCGTCAACGGTGGAACTTTGGCCGCCAATGCCTCCGCAGGCACCGGCACCGCCTTGGGAGCCGCCATCAGCAGCCGCACGATCACCGTCAACTCCGGCGCAAGCCTGAGCTTCGGCGCCGCCAACGTCCTGAGCTCGAACTTCTCGTCGATCTCCGTGCCCTCCCTGGTCATCAACGGCGGCACCGTGGCCAACAACGTCACGGGCAACAATGCTCTCGGTAACGTCACCCTCGATGGAGGCACCCTTACCGCGAACGACGGACACGCGACCTACGGGGCCTTCAACATCAACGGTGACATCACCTCCACCGGAACCTCGACCATCTCGGCGTCCGGCGGATCCGTCATGATGTTGACCAGCCAGGGTGCCAATGGCGTGAACACCGCGTCCAATGTCACCGTCACCAGTGGCACGCTGACCATCTCGGCCCCACTGGGCGACCTGGCCGTCGCCGAATCCAAGATCAGCAGCCTCGCCAAAGCGGGCGCCGGCACGCTGGTGCTTTCCGGTGCGAACTTCTTCACCGGTGGCACCACCGTCAGCGCCGGCACGCTCGAGCTCACCGACAACGCGCAACTCAAGTTTGTTCTCGGTGCCACCTCCGGCACGAATAGCAGCATCAGCGGTGCGGGAACCGTCACGCTCGATGGCGACTTCGTCATCGATACCCTGGCCGCCGACGGTCTGCTGTCCGGGACTTGGCTTGTGGAAAATGTCACCAGCCTCACCGGTGCCTACGGAACCACCTTCACCGTCGTCGGCTTTGCCGATATCGGCAGCAACAAGTGGGAGAAGACCGTCGGCAGCAAGAAATACACCTTTGACGAGACCACCGGCATCCTCACCCTGGAAACCCCCGGTTACTCGTCATGGGCATCGACCAACACCGCGGGTCCCAATCTCGACGACGACCATGACAACGACGGCGTGCCCAACGGCGTCGAGTATTTCATCGGCGGGCCTACCGGCAACACCACCGGCTTCACTCCGCTGCCGGGCGTGATCGACACCGCGGGTGTCCTCAGCGTCACCTGGACGAAGGGCTCAGGCTACGTCGGTGTCTACGGTACTGACTTCCTGGTGGAAACATCCGCCATCCTGTCAGGGGCGTGGACTCCCGCCCCAGGCCCCACCGTGACCTTCCCGACCGCAGCGGAAGTGAAGTTCACCTTCCCTGCTGGAACGACCAACTTTGCCCGCCTCAAGGTCACCGGACCCTGATTCGTTCGTTCCTCTCGAGCGGCGATCCTGCGGCAAGCGGGATCGCCGCTTTTTTGCATAGCAAGGCATCATCTGCGCCTTGGTCCCAGCAGCCAACCCCAAGCATACAAGTCGATTGAAAACCCACGGCCCGGACCGGAGTAACACCCTGATTCACATGACCTGCAGATTGACCGCCCGCCCGCTTCCGTTCCTGGTGCTTCTTCTTGCGTTTTCCGGCGTCAAACTCGGTGCGATCGAGGAGAACAACCGCGACCGGTGGACCGAACCGACCAAGTCCGGCCCGGACAAGGAGGTGCCGGGCTATTTGATCAACCTGGGCCCCACCGGCGCGCGGGCGACCCTGGAAAGCCTGTCGTTCACCGTGAAGCATCTCTTCAAAGGCTCTCCGGCGGACGGAAAACTCGAGTTGGAGGACGTGATCACCGGGGTCAACGGGCGCCCCTTCGCGGTCGCGCATCAGTTCGGCCATCACATGACCCGCATGAAGAATTTCCCGGAGACCGGCTACGAAGGCCCGCTCATGGACTTTGGAAACGCGATCGAAGAGTCGGAAGGCAAGGACGGCAAACTGACCCTGGCCGTCACTCGCGGCGGCAAGAAGATCGATGTGGTGATCGAACTCGAGGCCATCGGCCGGTTTTCGGAGACCTACCCGAAACACTGTGAGAAGTCCGCGCTGCTCGCCAAGCGGGCGATGGCCTACCTTTCCAACAACGAGTTCATCTACCAAGAGCAATGCCACGCCAAGTGCATGAGCGGGCTGGCGCTCCTCTACGCCGGGAAGACCGACGAGGTGAAGAAGCTCGTGTATTCCTGGAATACCATCCCCAACAAAGGCATCTGGGTCTGGCCCGCGTCCTACCAGTGCATCCTGCTCTCCGAATACTACCTCGCGACGAAGGACGAAGGCGTGCTGACCACCATCCAGGGCCTCGCGGCCGTGCTGGAAAGCGGACAGGTGGAGGACATGGCGAATTATCAGGACCGCACCCATGGCAAGATGGGCAATGTCGGCCACAAGTTCCGCACCGGCGGTCTCGGTCACAATACGAACGTCGGCGGCTACGGCACCATGAACATCACCACCGCCCTCGGGATCACCGCATGGGAACTCGCCAAGAAATGCGGGGCCACCGTGGACCAGAACAAGGTGGACATGGCTTTCAACTACCTGCGGGCAAGCACCACCAAGGAGGGCTTCATCGGCTACCACACCCACCAGTGCGCCTATTCGCCCTCGGGCCGGCAAGGCCTCGCCATCGTGGCCACCAAACTTGCCGGCGACACCCCGCTGAACCAGGAATACATCAAAACGGCAGCCCTCGGGCTCACCCTCTCCAAAAAGTATCTCAACGATGCCCACGCCGACAGCGTTCTCTCGGTGTGCTGGGGCCTCCTCGGAGCCAACGTGTCCGGCGACGAGACCGCCCTCCGCGCCATGATGGATTACAACAAGGCCTGGCTGAACATGGCCCGCTGCCACGACGGTTCCTTCGTCGCCCTGCCCGGCCGCGACATGTATGACAAGGGTTACTACATTTCCTCCCGCCTCCACCTCACCGGGTCGATGGCCTTGGTGCTTTCCATGGATGCCCCCAAGCTTCGGATCCAGGGCAAGTGAGTCGCCGAATCACTCCACCTTCTCCACTTCCACGGTCACGCTCATCTTGCAGTGCCCGCTGCCGTGGTAGCTGCCGCGGACCGGTGCCACGTCGTCGTAGTCCCGGCCGACGGCGATCTTGATGTAGCGCTCGTCCGCCAAGGTCTCGTTGGTCGGGTCGAAGCCGATCCAGCCGATCCCCGGGAAGAAAACCTCCGGCCAGGCATGCGAGGCCTGTGCCCCGACCAAGTGGTCGCGCGGACCGTTGTAAAGATAGCCGGAAGCATAGCGCGCCGGTATCCCGACCGCCCGGCAGAGGCCGAGCATGACGTGGGTGAAGTCTTGGCAGACCCCGCGCCGCAGAGCGAAGGCCTCCTCGAGGTGGGTGTTCACGTGGGTCGATCCGGAATCGTAGCGGAACTCGCGGTGGACCCAGTGCATGATCGCCACCGCCTGCTCGAAGACCGCGCCGAGGCCGTTGGTGATGTCGAGCGCCTGACGCCAGATCTGCGGGTGGCGGGAAACGAAGCGGCTTTCTTGAAGATAGGCCCAGGTGCGCTCCGGGATGTCCCCGCCCCGATACTCGTTCAATGTCGCCCGCTGCGAGGCCTCCGGCACGACCAAGGGCAGGTTCTGGATCCGGATCCGGCTCTCAATTTCAAGCCGCCGGTGGTCGCCGGGCACCTCGAAGTGGTGCGTGACGTTATCGAAAAGATCATGGAAGCGCCTCACCCGCGTCGCCGGCAGGATCTTCACCAGCGCCGAGAGCGTGCGCTGGAAGGGAAAAGTCCGCGGCTCCAGATGCAGCGTGTTCATGCTGTCCCGCACCGGAGCGTCGTAGTCGAACACCGTCCGGTGCAGGACGCGGAACACGGGACCTTTCAGCGGAGTGAGGGACATGGAAATACCGGGAGTCGCCGCACGGGGCGCGGCTGATGGAATGGTTTCCGGATTCAAGACAGGGATGGATTCCGGAACAGGGTCACTGCTGCTGGGCCATCTGCCAGGCGACGACCGATGACACGCTCGCAGCCGGGATCGGCGGACGCTCGTCCCCGGTCTCTCGCACCAGGATGTAGGTGCGGAACATCCCGGCGCCGATCGAGTTGAAGCGTTCCTGCATGCCGTCGAGGTAGGAATGGAGACCTCCGGCGAGGATCTCGTCCGTGGAACCGTAGGAAAGTTCGGACAAGAGTCGCCCGGACACCCGCTCCGCCTCGTTGGTGTAGGTCCCGTGCGGCGCCCCTGAGATCCGGTGCAGATTGAGGTCGATCCGGTCGACGCAGTAGCGGATCGACCGCGGGAATTCCCGCGAGAACATCAGGAAGCTGACCACGCTTTCCTCGGTCGGCTCGCCGCGGTGCTCGGCGCGAAAGGCTCCAAGCGCGCCGCAAGAGCGCAAGATCGCCGTCCAGTGGAAGGTCGCCGCGCCGTTGGACGGCATCTCGGATTCGGGCAGGAAACTCGTGATATCCAGAAAGCGCGTCGTCTTGTCCGCCCGCTCCAAATGGCGGCCCAGGTCCATGAACTCCCAAGCCTCGCTGCGGGAAATCGAAGCCGCCGCGATTCCGTGAAAGGTGAAGGTCGCCCGGCGGATGGTCTCGTAGTAGCGGGTCGGATCGTTCGCCAGCAGCGAATCTCCGTCCGACGAATTGATAAAAAGATAGAGCGAATTGAGTTCTTCCCACAGCTCTTCCGACAACTGGTCGCGGACCATCCGAGCGTTCTCGCGGGCCTGGGCGATCGAGGAAACGATGCTGTTCGGATTGCGCCGGTCGTCGGTCAGGAAGCGGATCACCGCCGCGCTGCCTTCTTCCCACGCTCCATAGAGCTCGCTGAAAAGCTCCTCGTCGCCGGTGCTCAGGATGATCGGCTTCCAGAAGGCGCGGAGGCGCTCGGAATCGAGGCGCTCGTGGTCAAGCAGGAGCTGGCCGTTGACTTCGATCAGGCGGGACAGGTTGTCGGCCCGCTCGATGTAGCGGACCATCCAGTAGAGGCTGTTGGCAACTCGGGAAAGCATGACAGGTGGTTATTTCAAGACCCAGGTATCCTTGCTGCCGCCGCCCTGCGAGGAATTGACGACCAGCGATCCTTTTTTCAAAGCGACGCGTGTCAGCCCGCCGGGCACGATCTTCACGTCGTCGCCGTAAATGATATACGGCCGCAGGTCGATGTGGCGGCCCTCCATCACGTCCTCGCAGTAGGTCGGCGAGCGGGACAGCGAGACCACCGGCTGGGCGATGAAGTTGCGCGGGTCCTCGATGATCTTGTCGCGGAAGGAGGCGATCTCCTCTTTGGTCGCCGAAGGACCCATCAGCATCCCGTAGCCGCCCGACTCGTTGGCCGCCTTGACCACCAGCTCCGGCAGGTGCTCGAGGATATACTTCCGGTCGCTCTCCTCGGACGCGAGGAAGGTCGGCACGTTCGGCAGGATCGGGTCCTGGCCGAGGTAGTATTCGATCATCTTCGGAACAAAGTAGTAGATCACCTTGTCATCCGCCACACCGGTGCCGACCGCATTGGCCAGCGCCACATTGCCGGCCTGATAGGCGCGCATGACGCCGGGAACGCCGAGCACCGAGTCCTTGCGGAAGACGGTCGGATCCAGGAAATCATCGTCGATGCGGCGGTAGATCACGTCCACCCGGACCAGACCCTTGGTGGTGCGCATGTAGACGAAATCATCCATCACCACCAGGTCGCGGCCTTCCACGATCTCGATGCCCATTTCGCGGGCCAGGTAGCAGTGCTCGAAGTAGGCGCTGTTGTAGCAGCCGGGAGTCAGCAGCACGCAGACCGGCTCGCCCTCGCGATGCGGCGAGACGTGGTGAAGCATGTCCAACAGCTCGCGCGGATAGGAATCCACAGGCCGGACGCCAAGGGATTCGAAGAGGTGCGGGAACGCTCGCTTCAGGGCGTTGCGGTTTTCCAGCAGATACGAGGCACCGGAGGGGCAGCGGCCGTTGTCCTCGAGCACGTAGTAAACCCCGTCCGCTCCGCGGATCAGGTCACTGCCGCAAATATGGATGTAGATGTCCTTCGGCACGTTCATCCCGCGGAACTCGGGGCGGTAGTGCTTCGCCTCCTCGATGTAGAAGCGCGGGATGATCCCGTCGCGCAGGATATGCTGCTCGTGGTAGATGTCGTGGAGGAAGAGGTTCAGCGCGATGATCCGCTGGGTCAGGCCGGCTTCCAGATGCTCCCACTCGGCCGCCGGGATCACCCGCGGCACGGGATCGAAAGGGAAAATCCGCTCGGTCCCGCGGTCGTCGTGATAGACGTTGAAGGTCACCCCCTGCCGCAGGAAATGCTGGTCGCAGGCGGCGCGACGGGCATTGAAATCGTCCGGGGCCAGACCCGTAAAACGTTCGAGCAGGGCCCGGTAATGAGGCCTGACTTCGCCACCCGCGGCGAACATCTCGTCGAAAAATCCATCTGCCTCGTAGGCTTCAAACATGCGCATTCTTGGGGTGGAGACGGCTTGAGCAGGGCACGGGCCAACTTTTAGCCCTTTCCTGTCCGTCCATCGTGGCCAAGCCCCGCCTCAGCGTAAAGTCGTCATTTTTCCCGTGCCTCCGGGCTCGCGGCCTGCTTTCTAAAGCCCGTGGCCTACCTCGAAATTCGCGACCTCCAGACCCATTTCCGCAAACGTGCCGGCTCGGTCTTCGCCCCGACTGTCGAAACCATCCGCGCCGTCGATGGCGTCAGCCTGTCGATTGAGAAGGGCGAGATTCTCGGCGTCGTCGGCGAGTCCGGCTGCGGCAAATCCACGCTTTCCCGTACCGTGATGCAGCTCATCCGGCCGACCGCCGGCTCGATCATCCTCGACGGCGAGGACCTCGCAAAGCTCCCCGCCTCCGTCGTCCGCAAGCGCCGTCTGGATTTCCAGATGATCTTCCAGGATCCCTACGCCTCGCTCAACCCGCGGATGACCGTCTTTTCGACCCTTGCCGAGGCGATCAAGCAGCGCCACCCCAAGATCGGTAGCGAGGACCTTTCCGGCCGGGTGATCCGCCTGATGGAAACCGTCGGCCTCGACCCGCGCTTCCAGAAGAAATACCCGCACGAGTTCTCCGGCGGCCAGCGCCAGCGCATCGCCATCGCCCGCGCCCTCGCCCCGGAGCCGAAGCTGATCATCGCCGACGAGCCGGTCTCGGCCCTCGACGTCTCGATCCAGTCGCAGATCCTCAACCTGCTCAAAAAGCTCCGCGCCGACCTCGGCCTGACGATGATCTTCATCACCCACGACCTCGGCGTGGTCCGCTACCTCGCCGACCGGATCGTGGTGATGTACAAGGGCAAGATCGTCGAGGAAGGCGAGGCCGACGCGCTCTTCGCCAATCCGCAGAACGCCTACACCAAGAAGCTCCTCGCCGCGATCCCGAAGCTGGCGGCGACGGCGTGAAGTCGGCGAGGTTTCCCTTGCCCGCTCCGGCAGCCTGACCAGACTCCCCGCGATGAATCCTCTCGTTCTCAAGACCATTCACTTGGCCGGCGCCCTTGGCGTGTTCACCGCCATGGGTGCGATCCTTGCCGGTGCCAGCGGCCAGCACAAGAAGTGGGCCTCGATGCTCCACGGAATTTCGCTGTTGCTCCTTCTCCTGCTGGGCTTCGCCATGCTTAAAAAGCCGCCGATGGACCAATACTGGTGGATGGTCAAACTGGCGATCTGGCTTTTCCTCGGCGTCGCCCCGGTTCTCGCCAAACGCAAGGTCATGCCCGCCCCAGCCCTGCTCGCCCTGTGCCTGATCGGCGGGGTGGTTGCAGCTTGGCTTGGCATGAGTCTTCCAAAACCCTTCTAATCCGCGGGATCCGCTTTTTTCACTCCGGATCCTGCGGCAAGGGGAGTCTCCTCTTGCGTGGCCGCAGCCCCGGACCTACTTCTGCCGCGCGCTGATCCAACGTCGTCGCCTCATGACCTCCTCTGCCTGTTCTTTTCCCATCGTCGGCCGCATCTGGAAATCCTCCATCGGCCGGAAATTCATCGTCGCCGTCACCGGCCTCATGCTCGTCCTGTTCCTCGCCGGGCACCTGACCGGGAACCTGCTGATCTTCGCCGGTCGCGAGGCCTTCAACGATTACGCGCAGTTCCTCCACCACGCCCTCCACGGCGCCGGCGTCTGGATCGCCCGCATCGGCCTGCTCGCCGCCACCGCGCTTCACGTGGCCGCCACCATCTCGCTGACCCGCGAAAACAAGGCCGCCCGCCAAGCCTACGCCCATCAAGCGACGATCCAGGCCGGCAAGTCGTCCCGCATCATGATCTGGAGCGGCCTGACCATCCTCGCCTTCATCATCTTCCACCTGCTCCACTTCACGGTGCAGGCAGGGAGCGACTTCAGCACCTATGTCGACCAGGCTTATTTCTCGAAAACCGGCGAGGAACGGCACGACGCCTGGAGAATGGTGATCGTCGGATTCACCAACCCGCTCGTGGTGGTCTTCTACGTGATCGCGATGACCCTGCTCTGCTCCCACCTCAGCCACGGGGTCGGCTCGATGTTCCAGACCCTCGGCCTGCGCTCCAAAAAATCCGCTCCGATGGTCACCGCGATCTCCAAAGGCTACGCCCTCCTGATCTGGCTCGGCTTCATCTCGATCCCGCTCGCCATCCTCGTCTTCAAGTTCGGCCGCTGATCCACCCCATCCTTTCACCGCCATGTCCCTAGACAGCAAAATCCCGTCCGGCCCGATCGAGCAAAAGTGGTCCAAGCACAAGATGGACTCCAAGCTGATCAATCCCGCGAACAAGCGGAAATTCAGCATCATCGTCGTCGGCTCCGGCCTCGCCGGCGGGGCCGCTGCCGCCACCCTGTCCGAGCTCGGCTATCAGGTGAAGTGCTTCTGCTACCAGGACAGCCCGCGCCGCGCCCACTCGATCGCCGCCCAAGGCGGCATCAACGCCGCGAAGAACTACCAGAACGACGGCGACTCGGTCCGCCGCCTCTTCTACGACACCGTCAAAGGCGGTGACTTCCGCGCCCGCGAGGCCAATGTCCACCGCCTCGCCGAAGTCTCGGTGAACATCATCGACCAATGCGTCGCCCAAGGCGTCCCCTTCGCCCGCGAATACGGCGGCCTGCTCGACAACCGCTCGTTCGGCGGCGCCCAGGTCTCCCGCACTTTCTACGCCCGCGGCCAGACCGGGCAGCAGCTCCTCATCGGCTGCTACCAGGCGCTGGAGAAAGAGATTCATAAGGGCGGCGTGAAGATGTTCCCGCGGACCGAGATGCTCGATGTCGTCCTCGTTGACGGCCACGCCAAAGGCATCGTCGTCCGCGACATGGTCAGCGGCAAGATCGAGTCCCACGCAGCCGACGCCGTGATTCTCGCCACCGGCGGCTACGGCAACGTGTTCTTCCTTTCGACCAACGCGATGGGCTGCAACGTCACCGCCGCCTGGCGAGCCGCCCGCCGCGGCGCTTACTTCGCCAATCCCTGCTACACCCAGATCCACCCGACCTGCATCCCGGTCAGCGGCGACTACCAGTCGAAGCTCACCCTGATGTCCGAGTCGCTCCGCAACGACGGCCGCATCTGGGTGCCCAAGTCCGCCGAGGTCGCCGCCAAGATCCGCGCCGGCCAGCTCAAGGCCTCCGACGTCAAGGAAGACGACCGCGACTACTTCCTCGAGCGCAAATATCCCTCTTTCGGCAACCTTTCCCCGCGCGACATCTCGTCCCGCGCCGCCAAGGAAGTCTGCGACGCCGGACTCGGCGTGGCCAAGACCGGCCTCGGGGTGTTCCTCGACTTCCGCGACGCGACCGACCGCCTCGGCGAGGCCACGATCCGCTCCCGCTACGGCAACTTGTTCCAGATGTATGACAAGATCGCCGGCGAGGATCCCTACGAGCAGCCGATGAAGATCTACCCCGCCGTGCACTACACGATGGGCGGCCTCTGGGTGGACTACAACCTGATGTCCAACATCCCCGGCCTCCACGTGCTGGGCGAAGCGAACTTCTCCGACCACGGCGCGAACCGCCTCGGCGCCTCCGCCCTGATGCAGGGCCTGGCCGATGGCTACTTCGTCATCCCGACCACCATCGCCAATTATCTCGCCACCCAGAAGCCGGGCACGGTCAAGACCGACCAGCCCGAGTTCAAGAAGACCGAGGAAGAGGTCAACACCCGCACCAACCGGCTGCTCACCGTCAATGGCACCCGCACCGTCGACAGCTTCCACAAGCAGCTCGGCGAAATCATGTGGAACCAGTGCGGCATGGCCCGCTCCCGCGAAGGCCTGACGCAGGCGATCGCCGAGATCCCGAAGCTGCGCGAGGAGTTCTGGAACAACGTCCGCGTCCCCGGTTCCGGCGCCAACGCCAACATGGAGCTCGAGAAGGCCGGCCGCGTCGCTGACTTCCTCGAATTCGGCGAGATGATGTGCTACGACGCCCGCGACCGCGAGGAGTCCTGTGGCGGCCACTTCCGCGTGGAGCACCAGTTCACCGAAGCCGATGCCGAAGTGCAGTCCGGCAAAACCCAGTCCGGCGAGGCCAAGCGCCACGACGACAAGTTCTGCCACGTCTCCGCCTGGGAGTACAAGGGCGAAGGTGCCGAGCCGGTCCTGCACAAGGAGCCGCTCGAATTCGAAGCCGTCCACCTCTCGATCCGCAGCTACGCCTGAGGTCATCCCGCGCCACACCGGCGGCAAGTCCGCCGCTGCATCACTCCTGCAAAAAAGGCTCCACCTCCAGGAAATCCTGGCCGTGGATGATCTCCGCGAGGATCGGCACGCCGGTCAGCTGCTCCAGCACCCCCTTGTTGGTGATCGACGCCGTGTCGAGCTCGTCCGAGAGCTGGTTCACCACCAGCCCCGCGATCTCCAGCCCGCGGGCCCGGATCGCATCGACTGTTAGAATGGTGTGGTTCAGCGCGCCGAGCCGGTTGCCGACCACCACGATGACCGGCAACTTCAAATCCGCCGCGAAATCAGCCATGTCGTAACCCTCCGCCAGCGGCACCCGCCAGCCGCCGACCCCTTCCACGATCACCACCGGATGCTCCGCTGCCAGCGCACGGAAACCCGCGTGCATCGCGGAAACATCCACCGGCCGGTTCTCCAGCATTCCCGCCACCAGCGGTGCGACCGAGGCCCTCAGCCAGATTGGATTCACCCGCTCGGGATCCAAACCGCCGGACGCCGCCGAAAGCAGCAGGGCATCGCCGCGCTCGCCGCAGCAGACCGGCTTGTAGCCCACCGCCGGGATGCCCTCCGCACGGAGGGCCTCGACGAGCAGGCAGGAAAAACGGGTCTTGCCCGCGCCGGTATCGGTTCCGGTGACAAAGTAGCTCATGACGAAGAGAAAAACCCAGGGGCAAGAATCCAGAAACAAGAAAGACGCGCCGGCGAGACGATTCCCGGCGGCCATCCGTTCCTACGGCTCGGCCACGGGAATGCCCTTCGGCGGCGGATCGCCCGGACCGGTCCACTCGCCCTGCTCGCGCAGATGCTCCTTAATCAGGAACCAGATCGCGATCGCCAGCAGCAGTGACGCCGTTTTCGGCACCAGGTTCTTTCGGAACGCCTTTCTCATGGTTGTTTTCGTCGGCTAGGAAAATCTCGGCCATCCGCACGCGGAACTTCTCCTCGCCCAGGTTCCGCTCCAGATGGCCCTCGATGCAGATGGAAATCGCCCCGGTCTCCTCGCTCACGATCACCGCCACGCAGTCGGTTTCTTCCGTCACCCCGATCGCCGCGCGATGCCGCAGGCCGATCGAGCGGTCGCTCAGTTCGCGCTGGCTCACCGGGAACACGCAAGCTGCGGAAGACATCTTTTTGTTCGCGATGACCATCCCGCCGTCGTGCAGTGGCGTCTTCGGGAAAAACACGGTCATCGCCAGCTCCTGGGAAAAGTCCGCGTTCAGGATCACGCCGGTTTCTTCAAAAGGCTTCAGCGCGATGTCCCGCTCGATCGCAAACAGCGCGCCAATCCGCTTTTTCGACAGCGCTACCACCGAGTCCTCGAAGACCTCCAGGAAATCGAGCTGGCTCTTGTTGGAGAACGAGAAGAAGCGGCTGCTGCCCAGCTTCGCCAGCGCGTTGCGGAGTTCCGGCTGGAAAATGATCGGCACCGCGAAGACCAGCAACAAGGCCGCCCGGGTGATCAGCCAGGAGATCACTTCGAACTCGAACAGGCGCAGTAGCAGGGTCACCGCCACCAGGATCACCACCAGCCCGACCAGGATCCGCGCCCCGCGGGTCGCCCGGAAGGCCCGGAAGATCTGATAAATGGCAATCGCCAGGATCAGGATCTCGATCCCGTCCCGCCAATGCTCGATGAAGAACTTCCACGCCATTCCTACGCCGTTTCTACTCCCGGCAGCTCCAGCCTGTCATTCCCTTTTCCACCTCCGGGCCAATTTGAAGCCTCCCACGCGGTGCCTAGTAGCAGCGGTAGGGGGGATGGCCGCCATAGTAACCGCCTCCGTAATAGCCGCCGCCATAATAGCCACCATGGTAGCGCGGCTCGTTGTTCTGGCCGATCGCGTAGCCAACCGCCCCCGCGGCAAGCACCCCAACCGCGGCGGCTCCGGGATCCACGGTCTGGACCGGCCGGCCGTAGGCGTCGTAAGTGGTCATGCAAGACGCGAGCGGCAGGATGGCCAGCAACGCGGCGGTTTTGATCGGGAATGCTTTCATGCGCTTCATGGGACGCAGGTTGAGCGGAATTATTCGGCGCGGCGGGATTTTTTGCGGGGCGGGCGTGACCAGGCACGACCGCGATGCGCACGTTCACCCCCTAGCTAGGATCCAAATTCCTTGAGGTCCGAACCAACCGCACGAACGCGAGCTTGAATAGGTGCCCATAAACTCGATACGCTCCACCTAGCCAGAGCCGCACCTCGTAACCGAACGCCTCCCTAGAATCAGCGCTCGGTAAAACACCTAAACTCAGGATACCAATATCATGCCAACCCTCCGATTGAGATTTAAAAAAATGCTCGCCTGGGCCTTATTTACTATCACGCTCCTTTCCGAAACTCGAATCACACGAGGAGAGGAGGTCTTACTGTGGACCTTGTATACTGCAGACTTGGGATCATTTAAGGTGGTGATCGACAAAGACCACCTGCGGAAATTGAGAAAATTTGATGTATTGAGAGAGGATCCTTCCTTGTCGCCACGTGAAGCTGCAACCGCTGCCGCAGCCTGGGCAAAGCGCGTTCACGGCGAACACCCAGAAATGAAAGTCGAGAATGTTGATTTCATATATGAAAGCGGCGGCGATCATAAGTTTAGTTACCACAAAGTCACTATTTTCATTTCCAATGATTTACTAGTGAAGAACGGCGAAAGAAAACCGACTTGGGATAATATTCCAGTGACTCTCGATGGCAGAGTTCTCGATAGAATTGCAATCGATGAGGAGAACGATTGATCTCAACAGTGATCCACCCCTTCAGATCTCGCCGCTATGAACCAGAACATCACACCTTTCGAAGCCATCCGCCGCACCAACCCGGCGGGCGATGAATTCTGGTCCAGCCGGGATTTCGCCAAGGTGCTAGGCTACGTGAATTACCGCCGATTTGAGGCCGTCATCACGAAGGCGAAAACCGCCTGTTTTAACAGCGGCCAACGGGTGGAAGACCATTTCGTCGGATCCGACCAAATGGTCGAGATTGGCAGCGGAGCACAACGTCCTCTCAAGACAGTGATGATGTCGCGCTACGCCTGCTACCTCGTCATTCAGAACGCCGATCCCGCCAAGGAGATCGTCGCTCAGGGCCAAACCTACTTCGCCATCCAGACGCGCCGCCAAGAATTGAGCGACGCGGAAGTCGAGGAACAGCGCCGCCTCGCCATCCGCTCCGAATTACGGACCCACAACAGCCAATTGGCCGACGCCGCAAAAGATGCCGGGGTCATCGAGCCCCGCGATTACGCGATCTTTCAAAACCACGGCTACATGGGCCTCTACGGCGGCCTCGGCGCGCAGGACATCCACCGCCGCAAAGGCCTGAAGAAGAGCGAACAGATCCTCGACCATATGGGCAGCACCGAGCTGGCTGCGAATCTCTTCCGTGCCACGCAGGCCGAGGAAAAACTCCGCCGCGAGCAGATCACCGGCAAGGACAAGGCGAACAAAGCTCACCGCGAAGTCGGCGCGAAAGTCCGCCAGACAATCAAGGAACTCGGGGGCACGATGCCCGAGGAACTTCCAACCGTGGAAAGCATCAAGAAACTGGAATCGAAGGCGCGGAAGGAACTCAAGAAGCCCGAATGCTGAGCGGGCTGAGCGTCCGTCTGCCCATCACCCCACCCCCAACAAAATCGCCTCCACCATCCGCACCGCCTCGACGTTCGGCTTCACGTCGTGGACGCGGTGGATCATCACCCCGGCTTCCCGGGCGCGGGCGGTGATCGCCACCGTGGGCCAAGCGCGGTCGGCGAGATCCGTGCTGCCGAGGACCTTGCCGATGAAGGATTTCCTCGAGACGCCGAGCAGCAGCGGCCGGCCGCCGACGCCGAGCTCCGGCAGGGCGCGCAGCAGGGCGAGATTGTGCTCCACCGATTTCCCGAAGCCGATCCCCGGGTCGAAGCAGATCGCTTCGGGATCGATCCCCGCCGCGACCAGCGCCGCCAGCCGCTCTTCGAAGAAGCCGCGGACTTCCGCGACCACGTCGTCGTAGCGCGGGGAAAGCTGCATCGTCCGTGGGTCGCCCTGCATGTGCATCACCACCACCCCGCAGCCGCCGGCCGCGCAGACGCCGGCCATCGCCGGATCCGCGGTCAGGCCGCTGACGTCGTTGACGAGGTCCGCCCCGGCCTCCAGCGCCGCGGCGGCGACCGAGGCCTTCATGGTATCGATCGACAGCAGGCCGTCCCACTCCGCCCGCAGCGCCGCGACCACCGGCCGGGTGCGGGCGATTTCCTCGTCGACGGAAACCTCCGCCGCGCCGGGCCGGGTCGACTCGCCGCCGATGTCGATGATTTCCGCGCCCTCCGCGATCATCCGCCGTGCATGCGCCAGCGCCGCCGCCGGACCGGCGTGGTGGCCGCCGTCGGAAAACGAGTCCGGCGTGACATTGAGAATGCCCATCACCCTCGCCCGCTGGCCCAGATCGAGCCGGATTCGTGCCGATTTCCACCACATGCCGGCCCGCAAATGGCCACTTGCCGTGCCATCGGCCAAGCCCTAATCTCCGCCCCATGAAGATCGCCACCCTCGTCGCCGCGGCCCTCCTGCTGGCCGGCAGCGCCCTTGCCGACGTCCCCGGATTGGAAGTCAAAGGGCCCTACGCCAGCGTGAAAACCAACAAGGACGGCTCCCGCGAGTATTTCTCCCGGACCCGCGACATGCGGACCATCACCAAGCAGACGAAGAGCGCCGACGGCACGCTGCGCCTGACCACCGTTTACCGCCTCAGCCCCCAGGGCAACCCGCTGGCCTGCGACATCTTCGACGGCAAGGGCACCCGCCTTTTCAAATCCCGCTACGGCTACGACCCGAAGCCCGGCCTGACCTTCGGCAAGCTGGTCGAAGAGCAGATGTTCGACGCCCGCGTGAAACGCGCCGACGCCAGCGGCCAGGAAATGCCTGTCCGACGCTTCCTTTACACTTACGACGCCCAGGGCAACCGCAACGCCCCGATGGCCATCACCCTCGTCCCCGGCAAGGATGCGAACGACATCTACGGCCCGTCCGCCCTCGAGTTCGATCCCTTCGACGGCCAGCAGCCCCCGGCCCAAAAGCAAGCGAATCCCCGGGCCAAGCCGGTCGGCGGCCAGTGATCCCACTCCGACATGCGTCCTGAGAAAATCCTGCCGTGGCTGCTCGGCGCGGCGGTCGGCGCGGCCGGCCTGATCCAAGGTTTCCACTGGCGGTCCTCCGCTCCGGCAGCAGGCGACGGCGAGGCCGAAAGCAAAATTGTCGCGCTCGAAAACGAGGTCGCCCTGCTGAAGCGCGAGAACGAAAGCCTGCGCTCGCTCGCCCAGGGCGGCGGGGATTTCCATGTCGATCCCGCCCTGATCGACTTCACCGAGGAATCCCTCGGCATGGATTTCAAAAGCAACCCGCTGGTCCACCAGGTCGCGGGCGAAGAACTGCGCGACCGCATCGTCGCCAGCATCGAAGCCCGCTACGGCCCGCACGGCCTCGACTCCCGCCAGCAAGCCTGGGCTTTCATGGGCCTGCTCACCGCCGACGACCGCTTCGCGCCGCAGCTCGCCGCGACCAAGTCGGTCGGCGCGCGCTCGTGGTTCGACGAGCAGAGCGGCGAAGCCTGGGTCACCGACCGCTTCGACCCGCAGTCCGTGCCCGACCAGGCCGCGTTGATCCGCGCGCTCGGCCGGATTCTCCTCCACCAGCACTACCCGCCCGCCCCCGGCTGGCCCGGCGACGAGGCCGCGATGGCCCGCGAGGCGCTCCACCACGGCGCCGCGATGGCCGCCGAGAACCGCTTCCTCGCCCGCCAGGCGCTCGCCACCGGCTTCACCGGCTTGCAGGAGAACGCCGAAGCGCGCGAGCTGATGGCGAACCTCCCGCCCTTCGTCCGCGGCCTCGCCACCTTTCCCTCCGCCCTCGGCGTGCCTCGTGCCTCGCGGCTGATGGACCAGGAGGAAATCCGCGGCGCCCTCCACAAGCCGCCCGCCACCACCGCGGACTTCTTTCCCGATCACGAGGGCATGGAAACCAATCCGCCCGGCCTCCCGGAAACCCCGGGCAACGCGCTGTTAGACGAGTCGCTCGGCATGCTCGGCCTGAAATTGTGGCTCGAGCCGCTCGGCGAGGAATTTCCCAAAATCGGCGACGGCTGGCGCGGCGACCACTACCGGCTGTTCGCCACCAGCGACGTCGCCAGCCACCTCGTCTGGGAACTGCGCTTTGACTCCGCCAAGACCGCCGACGCCTTCCTCGCCGCCGCCGGCGAGATGATCTCCGCCCTCGCCGGGAGCGACAAAGCCCCGGCCGTCGGCGAAATCACCACCACCCCGGAAGACCGCTTCATCGCCCTCGCCCGCCCCGCGCCGGACACCGTGCGATTTCTCAATACCGCCGACCGCACCACCGCGGAAACCCTCGCCCGTTAGAAGATGCCCGCCGACGCGATCTCCGGACTGGCCGAATTGATCGCAGCGCTGATCCAAGCGCTCATCGAGGGATTGATCCTCGCCATCGAGCTGGCCGTCGAACTCACCTTCCTCGCGGTGGAGGCGGTCCTTTTCCTCATCGGCAAAGCCCGCCGCCTCCAGCGTCCCGGCTGGGTAATCCGCCGCCGCACCGCGGGCGACCGGATCAAGTCGTTCATCGTCGCCGTGCTCTTCTTGAGCGCCGTCGCCTATGGCACCTTCCAATACTTCGGCTACACCCGCCTGTCGTTTTCCCACAGCGGTTTTTCGCGTCCGGATGGCGTCGAAGTCGTGCTGATCCGAGACGAGAAAACTCAAGTCGCGGTGATTGAAAAAGGAAAGCTCAAGCTCCCGCGCGGCAGCTGGGACCGACTCGTCGTTCGCGACCCTCGCTATCGCTCTTCCGACTTCGCGATCTCCGGCCGGCGCATGGACCTGCGCCTTGAGAAAATTCAGACCACCCGCGAGGCCGCCACCGAAGCGGTGATCGACAAGGCCGCGGAGCTGCTGCGGAAAAAGTTCGGCTCGGGTGAAGAATCCAACGAAGAATAACGAACAACGAAATCATCGAAACTTCGCGAAAGTTAGATCATCTCTTCATCGACAATGAACCTCCTCGGGAACGATCGGGCACCCGTAGATCCCTCTGAAATTTCGCCCATTTCGCCCATTTCGTCCCTTTCGTTGTTCCAAACTTCCCCATCCCCGATGCCCCACGGTTTTCCCCCACCCGATCGCGAACCCCCGCCGCTGCCGGAATGGGCACCGCTGCCGGATGGCGAGCCGCCGCCGCTGCCAACTCCACCGCGGACTCCGCCGCCGCCACCAAAGAAGCGCCGCTTCCAGCTCCCCGCCTGGAGCGCCGCCGCCGCCCTCATTCTGCTCGCCCTCTACCTCGGCCCGCTACGCGCCGAGATCCTCTTCGCCGACGACACCGGCCGCATTCCCACACCCTTCGACCTCACCCTCCGCTCCGGCTCGACCGAAAAGAAAGTTCACGTTGAAAAAGGCAGCCTCCACCTGCTGCGCGGCCGTTGGGACGAGATCGAAGTCACCGATCCCTTCTACGAAACCACCGTTCATCCGCTGAAGGGCGGCACCATGCGCTTCACCATCCAGCGCAATCTCCGCCTCCGCCTCAAGCAGGCCTCCGCCGGCCACCGTTCCGTCCCCCAGCGCGGCGACCCGGATCCGCGGGAGGATTGAAGCCCAGATGTTCCTCGACGGCGCGGCCCACGATACCGCATCCTCCGCCCCGTGATTGCCCGACGCGTGATATTCGAGGGCCGCGTCCAGGGCGTCGGCTTCCGCTACACCACCAAGGACATTGCCAAGGGCTTCGAGGTCTGCGGCACCGTCAAGAATTTGCCCGAGGGCACCGTGGAGATGGAAGTGATGGGCGAACGCGAGGAGGTGGAAGCCTTCCTCAAGGAGATCGCCGAGGAGTCCGCGATGGCCCACCACATCAAGGGCATGCACGTGAAAAACATCCCGCCGCTCGATGGCGTGAAGGGCTTCACGATCGAGCGCTGATTTCGCCGGCGCGCTCGCCTCGGATGGAGTCCGACAGGAACTTCGGCCGGATTCGCGGGTCGAAACAGGTCGGCGCTCCCTGTTTAGCGCCGCCTTCCCCGCATGTGAAACTCCTGCTTCTTTCCGTCATTCTCGGACTCGTCGCCGCCGGTCCGCTCACTGCCAGCGCCCCGTCGTCGCTCACCGCCACCCGCCTGGCCGACGGCTCCGTGATGCTCACCTGGCCCACGCTGATCGGCGGCTGGTATCAGGTCGAAACCAGCGACGACCTCGTCCGCTGGACCCTCCTCGGCAGCTCCACCGAAGCCGCCGCGACCCTGATGACCTGGACCGACGACGGCACTCTAACAGGCACCCATCCTTCCACCGCCGCCAAGCGCTTCTACCGCATCCGCGACTGGGGCGTGTTCGACGTCACTTTCACCGCCACCCGCTTCACCTACAACGATAGCGAACGCACCGTCACCGGCCTCTTCCGCAAGCCCGCCCTGCCCGGCCGGCTGCCCGCGCTGGTCATCAACCACGGCACCGGCGGCAGCACCCAGCCGAACGGCTTCACCGACCGCCGCGCCCAGGAAATGAGCCCCTGGGGATTGTTCTGCATCGGCCCCGACCTCACCCACGCCTCGGGTGCCGTCACCGACCTGAACACCTTCGGCTTCTCGCCCGCGACCTCGCCCGCGACCTCGCCTGCCTCGCCTGCCTCGCCTGCCTCGCCTGCCTCGCCTGCCTCGCCGTGCTTTCGACCCGCGCCGATGTCGACCTGAACCGCCTCGCGATGTGGGGCCACAGCCGCGGTGCCTTCACTTCGATCGGTGTCGCGTCGGTCCTCGGCAATCGACTCAACGCCCTCGGCTTCAGCGCCGGCGGCGTCACCGACGATCCCCAGGACGTCTCCTTTCCGACCATCGCCGAAGCCGCCGGCGTCACCGCCCCCGCGATCTTCTTCCACGGCAGCACCGACACCGTCGTCGACCCCGCCACCTCGCTGCTCTTCAAGACCGGCCTCGAAGCCCGCGGCATTCCGCACCTCCGCGTGATCTACAACACCACCGGCTTCTCCACCGGTGACGCCCACAGCGTCCAGAACGTCCCCGCCATCAACAGCGACATGCTCGCCCAGTGGCAAGCCTGGCTGGTCGCGCGCGGCGTGCTACCGCCGTGAGCGATCCGTAACCGCCCTGTTACGGGAAACGGTTTCACTCCGGGCCTCGGATCGTCAGCCTGCTGATGTTTGAAACAGGCTTGCCCGAAGAATCAGCCCCTCCCGGAACCATGAAACGATCCACCTTCCTCCTCGCCGCATCCGGCCTGCTCGCCTTCGCCGCGACCACCCGCGCGCAGACCGTGAGCATCGCTTCCAGCAACACCAGCCTCGCCGAGACCGCGCCCGGCCAACCCGCGAATCCCGCCGCCATCCAGTTCTCCCGCAGCGGCCCCGTCACCGCCCCGCTCACCGTCTGGGTGAAAGTCAGCGGCACCGCCCTGCAAAATATCGACTACCGCTTCGGCAGCCCGGTCGGCTCCTTCGTCACCCTCCCCGCCGGCGTCGCCCAGCTCAATATCCCCGTCACCGCGATCGATGACGCCTTGATCGAGACCGCCGAAACGATCCGTGTGGAGCTCGACGATGAAACCAGCGCCGGCCTGCCCGTGCCCTACACCACGGGCACCGACCGCGTGGACCTCACCCTCGCCGACAACGAGGACCCGCTCGCCCCGCCTTTGCCGATCGTCACCGTCGCGCCGCTCGATCCCCAGGCCGCCGAGTCGCCCGCAAACCCCGCTTCTTTCCGCCTGACCCGCACCAACAACCTCACGGTCGCCTTCAACGTCAGCTACAGCCTCGGCGGCACCGCGACCGCCGGCACCGACTACGTTGCACCGCCCCCCGTCATCGCCTTCCCGCCCGGTGCCCTGTTCGTCGATGTCCCCATCGCGCCGATCAACGACTCCCTCGTCGAGCCCGTTGAAACGATCGTCTTCACCCTGCTCCCCGCGCCCGGCAGCTACGCCTTCGGCCCGGTCACCAGCGCCACCGCCCACCTGACCAGCGAGGACCTGCCGCCGCCGCCCGTCGTCGCGATCACCTCGCCCGCTCCCGGCTTCAACGTGACCTCGCCCGCCGCCACGCCGGTCTCGATTCCCATCAGCTTCACCGCCTCGGACTCGAACGGCCACATCGCCAGCTACGTCATCTACGACGGCGGCCGCGTCGTCACCCGCGGCACCGCCACCTACCCGGAACCACCCGCGCCCGGCACGCCGTTCAGCAGCACCTTCACGATGCCGAACGCCTACGGCGGCACCCACCCCCTCCGCGTGGTGGTCACCGACAACAGCGGCATCACCGCCTCCTCCGCCGTCGTCGCCGCCACCGTGACCTACGACTACCCGACGATGTCCGTCACCGCCCTCGACGCCAGCGCCGCCGAGAAGGCCGCGGGCGAGGAGCCCGACCCCGCCGTGTTCATCCTCTCGGTCGACGCGCCGATGCCCATCGACCAGCACGTCTTCTACCGCCTCACCAGCCCCGGCCCGGCCATCGACTTCACCCTGCCCGCCGGCTACAGCCTCAACAACTGGCCGATCCACATCTTCAGCGGCCCCACCGACTACGGCGTCGCCGTCTTCCCTGCCGGCACCACGAGCATCGAAATCCCGGTCACCCCGCTCGACGACCTCCACCTCGAAGGCGAGGAAACCCTCACGCTCGAACTCTCCTACCCCTTCGTTATCACCGAGCGCACCTTCGAAGGCATCGTCCAATACACCCAAGGCGGCTTCCACGTCGATCCGAACGCGATCCCGGTGGTGAATTTCCAATACGAGATCTCTAATACTCCCACCGCCACCGCGACCATCGCCGACAACGACACCCAGCCCGCGCCGTTCTCCATCGTCAGCCTCTCCGTCAGCGACTCCGACGCCGCCGAAACCGCACCGTCCACTCCGGCCAATCCCGGTGCCTTCACCATCACCCGCGACGGCCCGACCGACCGGCCGCTGAACGTCCACTACGCCCTCACCGCCCCGCCGCGGCCGACCGTCATCACCACCCAGGTCGCCCTCGCGCAGAACGGCATCGACTTCGCCCCGCTCTCCGGCGTCGTCACCATTCCGGTCGGCGCGACCACCGCCGAGATCCCCATCACCCCCATCCACGACCTCCTCGTCGAGCCCGGCGAGCTCGTCCAGATCTCGCTCCGTCCCTCGCCCGTCGCCGTGCCGGATCCCGCCAGCTACATCTTCGGCGCCACCGCCGTCGCCAGCCTGACCATCCTCGATGCCACCCTGCCCGCCGGCACCCCGGTCGTACGCGTCAGCGTCGCCGATTCCCAAGCCTACGAATCCGCCGCGCCCAGCCGCACCGCCTCCTTCCTCGTCCACCGCAGCGGCGATCTCACCCTGCCGCTCACCGTCGCCTACGCGATCGGCGGCACCGCTACCAACGGCATCGACTACAGCGCCCTCCCCGGCACCATCGAACTCCCCGCCGGCAGCGCCAGCGCCGCGGTCCTCATCAATCCCGTCGCCGACGGCCTGACCGAGGACATCGAAAGCGTCGCCCTCACCCTGCAAACCCCGCTTGCCAGCGATCCGCCCACCTACGTTCTCGGTGCCACCACCTCCATCCAGCGCTCCGGCGGCGTCACCATCCGCGACACCTACACCCCGCCGCTCGACCGCTTCCAGCGCGCCCTCCGCCTCCGCTACCCCGGCCGTTACGCCGTCGTCCAGCGGCCCCCGCTGCCCGCGGAAACCACCGCCGAAGCCCCGGCCGCCCTCACCGCTCCGTCCGCCTGGAATGTCGAAGCCTCCCCCGACCTCGTCCACTGGGAGCAAATCGGCACCGTCCAGCCCGGCGAATCCACCGACGAATTCGTCGACCTCGACGCCCACAACCACCCCCGGCGCTTCTACCGCTTCGTCCCGGTGCCAGTGGTGGAGCCGTGAGCCGTGAGCCGAGTCCAGGCATCAGCTCGAAATCCGCCTTCGCGTTTCGTTCCTATGGAGTGCGACGGCACGACGTCGCTTTAGCTTCGGGTGAACCCCGCCCCACCCTTTGACCGCGGATCAGCCTCCTGTGCAATCCGTGGCCAGCAGACCAGAGCGCCCGCACCCCAAGTGATAGCTGCGTCGTGCCGCAGCACTCCAAATGGTCAACCATCCCAGCAGGCCTGACGAGATGCCTCCCTCAAATCCCCCACCCCCGCGTCGCCCCT